>JGI12635J15846_10003310_pt1 | contig 14049 bp, 11 predicted proteins | sample BlaSpr_A8_OM2_M2_FD_15846 | JGI IMG/M metagenome (IMG submission 15846) | reverse complement strand
TCGTCCCTCTCCTTTTCAGGCGACGGACTCTACCTCATTTCGGCGGAGTTTTCGGGGTGCAGGCCATGTGCTCCCCGTTTCCGGGCTCGAATGGAGCGACCTCGGCGAGCCGACCCGCGCCCTGGCGACCATAGGAAAACTCAGCTCGCCACCAGCGTGGATACACACGCTATAGCCTTGCACCTCGGTGAAGCTTTCTCTCTCTAGCAGGATGCGGAAAAACGGGGGGTCGCATCCTGCTAGCGGGCTCCTTGGTCTGCCTTTCTGCATTTCGAGAGAATATCGTCGACAACGCGGGCGATCGGCGCAGTGGCGTCAATGCTCATCGCATTCTTCGGAACATCCTCTTTCGTTGCATACAATCGCGCAATGAGTTCGCGTTCCTCTGGTTTTCCGCCGAAGTCAGTTGGGTCCAGTGCCACTCGCTCATCAATCCGCCGGTTCATGGTGTCCAGGTCGACCTCCAGGACAAACACGCCGTCAAATAAGTCGATGAATTTGGCAAAATTCCGCGAGCTACCGCAGAAAAAGGTGGCCGCCTCCTCCTGGTTGGCGACGAAGGCTTGTACTTTCTCTACATCCCAAATCTGGTGCTCGGACATCCAGGTAGCCGTCGGTGTACCCGTTTCCGGAGCCGTCGGTAGACCCATTTCCGGATCGCCTCGATACACCAATTCCCGGTCACCATGAATGGCCTGGTAGCCGCGCCGCCGCAATTCTGTGCAGACCGCCGTTTTGCCGGCGCCGGAAACGCCTTCGATCAAATAGTTTCTGACACCCATTTCCGCTGTGGTTGATCGCTCGCTCATGAGCCGTCGGGGTGTGACGGCGCGACTACCTTAACTCGGTAGCTTCCACTCTGAAAGCGCCACGTACCCCAGGGCGCCAGCGGGCATAAGAGTGGCGCGCGGCCACCAAAGTTCTGACGACCACTGGCTGCCAATATCTCATGCGCTAAATCATCGACCGTAGGTCCGTTTGCGGCGCACAACCGACCGCGAGCGTCACGAACTCGAGCAGCCGCTGTGCGCTATCAGCGGTCCTCCGGGCCCGGTACCAAGCGTTAGATTTTGACCACTGAGCGACTCATAAGCCGATCTTTATTCCAGCCTCGTAGTTAGTCGGCGGAGCGGGAAAGCCGAAGTCCTGTGAGTAGTGGCGGTCGAACAGATTCTGGATTCGCACGAAAGCTTCTTCATGATTCAGGTAGGGCACGAAGCCTTCTCCCAGTTGATACGACAGAGTCAGGTTGAAGAGCTGGTAGCTACCGTGATTCTCATCTCCGAACGNTTGCGTCTGTACGTCCTCGCGATCGCCGACGAATTGATAAGACAAGGCGGAAGTGAACTGGTCGCCGCGAGCAAAGATATCTTGCCTTTTGTATTGCGCGACAGCAGAGGCCGAATGTTTTGGCTCACGTACCGGTTGCAGAGTGGCAATGAGCGGGCGATGAGTGGAGTCGAGCGCAGTGAAGCTTCCGCTGAGTGACAGTCCCTTTATAGGGTACACGGCAGGCACCACTTCGACTCCCTGCACGTCTTGGCGCCCGACGTTCGCCGCTAAGCTGCCATCCGGACAGCCGGGTCCGATAGTGCATGGTGCGGCGACGACCAGATTATGTACCCGCCGTGAAAAATAAGTAGTGGTGATCGAAGCGAATTCGCCAAAGCGTTTTTCGATTCCGCCGTCATATTCGCTGGAGGTCGTCGCTTTCAGATTAGGATTTCCGAAGCCCGGGAAATACAAGTTGTCAAAGGATGGCGCCTGGAAGCCTTCAGCGTAACTGCCTCGCAGTGTAACTCCGTACTGGTCAAAAGGCAGGGCGACCGACCATGCTGGACTGACTTCAGTGCCGAATTGACTATTTCCGTCGACTCGAAACCCTCCTGTCACGAGGAGGTGACCATCGAAGAACCGTCCTTGCTGTTGCATATAACCCGCGTATTCCTCTCGATGGTAGCTGAACACCGAAGTTGATAAGGGAGCGAACGAGGAAGAAGAGAAGTCGCCGTCACGTCCCCATCGATACTTGAAGTCGAAGCCTGCCAGCGTGTCGAATCCTTCACACCAGGTATATACCGCCTCAGCGTTGTAACCCCAAATCTCATCCGGGACGTCGACTGATTCCGTGCTCATGATGCCAGGACTCGGCACTTTGTTGAGTCGAATTTCGTCGCGCACGAAGGACCCGAACGTCCTGACGAGGAGCTTGTCGGTGATGTGGCTATCGATCTCGCCCTTGTAGAGCATGAATTCGGTTCGTTGATGCGTGCTCGAGTCCAGCGGGTTTCCGGGCAGGAAATTATTGGACTCCGCCAGACCTACATCCGCGAATGTATAGCGGGCAAACGCGCGCAAGACGGTGTCGTCGGTGAGATGATAATCGAGCCGCGAAGTCAGTGAGAGGTTGTCGTTGTCGCTGTTTACCGGTTGGAATCCGCTGGTCGAATAGTAAGAGACGGATCCCGAATATCCGAGGCGGTCCAAAGCGCCGCTGGCAGTCGCGACTTGACGCTCGGTGTCCCAGTTGCCGCCATCTGAAAGCAGACTGTACTTCGGAGCGCCGGTCCCTTCCTCGGTGATCTGGTTGATGACGCCGCCAATCGCCGAAGAACCGTAAAGCGAGCCTCCCGCGCCGCGAATGACTTCAATTCGGCTGGCATTGGCGGTGGTCAGATTCGCGTAGTCGTATTCGCCCGATCCACCGTTGTTTACTTCGACGCCGTCGAGCAGCGTAAGAACCTGCGCGCTGCTCGAGCCTCTAATGCTCACGTCGGTTTCTGTTCCCGGGCCGCCGCTTTGTGTGACCTGGACGCCCGGCACCTCGCGAAGAGCGTCGCTGGTCTGTTGAATCTTCTGATCCTGGATCTGCTGGCTGTTTATGACCGTGACGGTCATGCCGAGCTGACTGGTCGGCTGCGAAATGCGCGTCGCCGTGATCGACATGTCGGGAAGATTGGTCTGCGGCACCGACGCGGTGGGGCTGGAAGCCGGCGTCGCCTTGGAATTTTGAGAAGCTTTTGCGCTTTGCTGATTTGTTGCAGCGGTCGGCTTCGATCCGGGAGCAGCGCTCGAGCTGCCGGGGGATGCGGTCGACGACGGCGCCGGTTGTTGTGCTCGCGCATCCAACGACAAGCTGATTAGTAGAGCGAGAGTGACGACGATGCCAATTCGATTCCGCGACATAGACAAATCTCCACCCGCGTAGAGTTGCCGTCCGCGGAATGGAACAACTGGCTATCGCGAAATTAAATCCCGAAACGCGAATCGAGACCGCGCGCAGAAAGCCGAGCTACCCTCCCCGCGGAAGGCAAACCGTTTAGATCCGCTCGGCAGGTCTCCTGGCTTGGGGTTCATCCTCGGATCCGCCTTCCCGCTCTCGCAGTGGCTGATTGGATCCTCGTCACCCTTCACAGTTGCGGGGCAGCGCCGGATTTTAACCGGCTTCCCTTTCACCGAGTGTGACGGAACCTAAATGAACAATCCGATACTGTCAAGCGAGATGGTCTTTCGATCTAAGCCTCGCCGATCGAAAAGGTACTCCACGGGAAAGCTTGCTTGACACTTAAATTTTCTTCTGGGAGAGTCTTGAACGTTTGTTGGTAGGTGAGGGAAGCCGGTGAGATACCGGCGCGGCCCCCGCCACTGTATCCGGAACGAAAGCGGCAATAGACCACTGCTCCCGCGAGCGGAGTGGGAAGGTGTCGCGAGTAGGAATTCTGCATCGTGCAGCAGAGCCGGAAGTCAGGAGACCTGCCTCCCAACAAAATGATCAGCGGTCCTCCGGGGTGTGGGGACGGTGACAGTCGGAAGCCGGCTGATTTTCCCGAGCGCCACCTTCAAGCGCGTTGGAATTTTCTGGCTCCGATCTCACGAGACTCTCCCATACTCCCAAACATAACGGGCCGCTTGGAGCTTGAGGTAGCGAGCGTTGTCACGCCGGAAGGAAGTCGATCAAACGAAGATCGGGTATCAGATGTCTGTTGTAGCTTGGTTGAAGGCGCACGCTCCGGAGGCGGTTACCGTCGCCATTGTGGCGCTCGCGATCGTCCTCATTGAACTGCGACGGGCGCCGATCCACTTCTCGCCTGCAGCACGCGAACGGACGACGGCGCAAAGGGCAGCTTACCCGCGCGTCATGCACGATTCGTCGGGAGCCACGCTGGTCATCGAGTCTCGTCCTCAACGCATCGTGTCTCAGACGCTGGGAAGCGACGAGGTGCTGTTTGGAGTCTGCGCCGCCGATCAGGTGGTCGGAGTGAGCGAGCGCGCCCTGGATGAACAATACAGCAACGTCGCAGACCGCGTCCGCAAGCTATCGCTGCCGCAGATTAAGAATGTCGAGGATGTCGTCGAGCTACGGCCTGATATCGTTTTCGTCGCGAGCTACAGCTCCGCCGAGCAGGTGGAACTGCTGCGATCGACCGGGACCACCGTTTTTCGACTGAGCAACTTCGATCAAATCGACGGCATCATGAGCAATATCCGCGCTATCGGCTATGCGGTCGGTGAAGATCGATGCGCCGATGATCTGGTAGCGCAGATGAAAAGCCGGCTTCAGGAAATCGCGAGTGCTACCGCGCACAGAAGTGCGCCGCGCGTGATGGAATACAGCACTTCGGGCTATACCTCGGGCGCCCACACTCTGACTGACGAGATGTTTCGCGTGGTCGGTGCGCGCAACCTCGCCGCGGAACACGGCGTCAAAGGCGATATCAGTGTCAGCGCCGAGGTAGTCGCACTGTGGCAGCCTGATTTCATAGTGGCCGGCGCGCCGCATGGCGAGTCGGATCAAGTGCTGCATGCGCTGATGGCCAATCCCGCAATTGCCAATAGTCCCGCGGGCCGTTCGGGGCAAATCATCGTGATTGACGATCGCTTCCTGCTCTGCGTGTCGCAGTACATCGTCCCCGCAATTGAGCAACTGGCAAACGGGCTTTACGGCCGCACGAAGGCGCAATCGAGTCTATGAGTGAACGTCCGAAAAGTGCGGCTGTAGCTTTGGATCGCAAACCGTCAATTCGCGTCGTCACCGAAGAGCCCCGTCGTGGTTCGCAACCACAGCAGCGCCCGTCACGAAGCGTACACGCGACGCGCTTTCTGATCTTCCTGGCGATCACGACTGCACTTCTGCTTATCGTGATGCTGCTGGGAGTGACTATCGGCAGCGTGCAGATCCCCTTCAGTTCCGTGCTGCGTGCTATCGTAGAAGGAGTGCAGCCGCTCCACTCTTCAGCCGCGGGAGCCTCCGATCCAACCTTTACGATTGTCTGGCTGTTGCGAATGCCCAGAGTCGTGATGGCCGCGATTGTCGGCGCTGCACTCGGTGTTGCGGGCGCGCAGATGCAAGGTCTCTTTCAGAATCCGCTGGCGTCGCCCGACATTATCGGCGTGAGCGCGGGCGGAGCGTTGGGTGGCGTGATCGCGATGGCGACGGGACTCTCGACACGCTCGATGTTCTATTTGCCGATTCTGTCGTTCGCCGGTGCTCTGCTCGCGCTCGCCATCGTTTACGCTATCGCGACGCGGCGAGCCCGAACCGCTACCGCCACGTTGTTGCTCGGCGGTGTCGCTCTTAACGCGTTGATCGGCGCGATCACCTCGTTTCTCATTACAGTGACCTGGGTCCGCTACGAAGTCTCGCAGCAGATTATTTTCTGGCTGATGGGCGGGCTGGCGAATCGCACCTGGACACACGTCTGGTTGGGAGTACCCGGTATCGTCGTTGGTCTAGCAGTTGCCTTTGCGTATTCACGTGATCTCGACATCCTCGCTGGCGGCGAAGAAGTCGCGAGTTCCCTCGGCGTCGACGTCGAGCGCGCAAAGCGCGTGCTGCTGATAGACGCGGCGCTGCTGACAGGCACATCGGTGGCCTTGGCCGGCGCAATTGGCTTCGTCGGACTGGTGATCCCGCACGCTGTGCGACTGCTGATTGGTCCGGCGCATAAGCGTTTGCTGCCCGCGAGCGCGCTCGCCGGCGCGACGTTCCTGGTTTTTGCGGACATTCTTGCAAGGACTCTCGATCGCCCCGAAGAAATCCAGGTCGGGATCATCACGGCTTTCTTCGGTGCGCCATTTTTTCTGTATCTCCTAGTGCGCCGCAGCCGTGGGGATCTCTACCTGTGAGTCAGCTCGAAGCACATGGCGTCGGTGTCGAGCTTGGCGGCAGCTCGGTCCTGGAGGACGTATCGCTCCGTTTCAGTGGCGGACAGGTGACCGTCGTGATTGGTCCAAACGGCGCCGGCAAGAGCACTTTGCTGCGCGCGCTCGCAGGTCTCCAGCGATTGAGCGCGGGCACCGTGACGCTGGACGGCATCGACCTTCGCGACATTGCGCGTCGAACTCTCGCAAGCCAACTCTCGTTCGTGCCGCAGAGCAGCCAGTTCCCCTTCGCGTTCACAGTGCGCGAAGTCGTCGCGACCGGCCGCAATCCTCACATGGGAAGGTTTCAACGCGAACGGGCACAGGACCGCGAGAGTATCGAGAGAGCGTTTGCGCTGACGGATATCGCGCATCTCGAGAATCGTGCAGTCACAGAGCTGTCGGGAGGCGAGCGTCAACGCGTGATGATCGCGCGAAGTCTCGCAACCGAGGCGGGTATCATTCTTCTCGACGAGCCGACCGCGAACCTGGATCCTGCCCATGCACTCGACATCTTGCAGATGTGTCGTTCGATGGCGGCGGCGGGAACGCTCGTGATTCTGACCACTCAGGATCTGAGCATGGCCATCCGCTATGCGGATCGGATCGCGCTGATGAAGTTGGGTGAGGCAGTCGCGACCGGGACCTGCGATGAAGTCCTGACTGATTCGGCGCTGGACTCGGTGTTCGGAGTGCGAGGTTCCTGGGTGACCGCTGAAGACGGTGAGCAGGCTCTCGTACTTCACCGGTTGGAGTCGCAGGTGCCGAATCGATGAGCGAGATCACCGAACAAGGTCTTGCAAGACTTCCGGAGCTCGATGACCCGTGGCATCGGTTGCCGGCGATCATCGGAGTATCACTTGTCATTTGGTGCGGCGTCCTGGTCGCCTTCGGTTTGTTCCTGGAACTGTCTCGCCCTCCTTCTCCGGAGCCGATCGAAGCGCAGCTCGTCGAACTGCCTATAAGTGGAATGACGGGTGGCGGCGGAGGCAGTCCGGGCGGCGCCCAAGTCTCACCCGCGCCAAAGATCGCGAAAGCGATCCCGGTCACCAAGGCGAAGCCAAAGACTCCGCATGTCGCGCGACCCCATCCAATCAGAAAGGTGACCGACGACGTCTTGCCCTCGCATGAATTAGTGAAGACTCAGCCTATTGCTCCACCCGCTGCGCCTGACAACACGAAATTAAATTCGAAGCCCGCGGTGAACTCGAGTCCGCCTGTAGGGCAACCGAATGGGGCGGTCGGATCCGGCGAGGGCGGCGTCGGGAACGGAACTGGAACGGGCACGGGCAATGGCGTTGGCGCTGGTACGGGCACGGGGGCTGGAGGCGGTGTTGGCTCAGGCGCCAATGGGCCTGAAGCGATCTACGCACCGGCACCGACTATTCCCGACGACATGCGCGACGAGGTGCTTGAAGCGGTTGCGGTCGCGCGTTTTCAGGTTTCTTCGGACGGCAACTTCGTCGTTTCGTTAACCAAGCCGACGGATTTTTCGCGGCTCAACCGCATCATTCTGGAAACACTTCAGACCTGGCGATTCCATCCGGCGTCACGCAATGGCGTCGCGATCGATTCGGACGCCCAAATCCGCCTGCTGATCACCGTGCAATGAAGGATCTAAGGATTTCGCTTCTGCATCTCGGATTGAGGCCTGCAAACTTCGCGGCCAACTTCGCACTACTCGAGCAAGGGATTGGTGTTGCCGCGGCGTCGGGCGCCGACTGGGCAATCGCTCCAGAGCTTTGCATTTCCGGCTATCAGTTCATCGAGGCGATCGGCACTGACTGGATAGCCTCATGCCCCGACGAATGGACAACGCGCATCTGTCACCTGGCACAATCGCTGAACCTCGCAATCTTGTTCGGTCACGCGGAACGCGGTGAAGAAGGTAAGTTCTACAACAGTTCGCTCATGATCGATGCGGCCGGAAGAATCATCGGCCATCATCGAAAGATCAACACACATGCGGAACGATGGGCGAGTCCTGGGAACGAGAAGATAACTATCGACTGGAATGGTCTGAAATTCGGGATCCTGATCTGTTCCGATGCTTACACGGGCGACGTTGCAAATGCTCTGCAATCCAAGGGAGCGCAACTGCTGGTATCTCCCGCCAACTGGGCGCCGGGTCTCCATGGTCCTGAAGGGGAATGGGAGCAGCGAACGCGCGAGACGGGACTGCCGCTGATCGTGTGCAATCGGACAGGTAAAGAGACGACGCTGAATTTTTGCGGTGGGGAGAGCCTCGTGATCAATCAAGGTCAACGACTTTTGTCGCACAGTTCGCCGCGCTCCGCCGTGCTCTCGTTCGGCTGGGACCTGCAACAGATGCTGCCGACTTCCAAAGAATTCGAGATCGCTTATCTCTAAGGCATATGAGCGCCAAATCCTTGATGGTGATGGGCACCGCGTCGGACGTCGGCAAGAGCGTGGTAGTCACAGCTCTGTGCAGGCTCTTCGCAAATGCCGGCATTCGGGTCGCTCCTTTCAAGTCACAGAACATGTCGAACAACGCGGCGGTCTGCGTGGATGGAGGAGAGATCGGACGGGCGCAGGCGGTTCAGGCGGAAGCTTGTGGCCTGGAGCCAACGGTCGATATGAATCCGGTCCTGCTCAAGCCCGAAAGTGAGCGAGGCTGCCAGGTAGTCATTCGGGGTCACGCCCGCTTTCGCATGACCACTCGCGAATACAGTCACTATCGCGAACGGGCGTGGCCGGAGATAGTCGCCAGCTACGCGCGGCTGGCCGAACAGTTCGAAGTGATCGTGATCGAAGGAGCCGGCGGAGCGGCAGAGGTAAATCTGCGCCATCGCGACGTTGTGAACTGGTCCGTCGCGGAGCTGGCAGACGCACCTGTGCTGATCATCGCCGACATCGACAAAGGAGGCGCGCTAGCTTCCCTGGTTGGAACGATAGCCTTGCTCACGCCTACGGAGCGTCAGCGGGTCAAGGGACTTATCATCAACAAGTTTCGCGGCGACCTGTCACTGCTTTACGACGGCTTGAAAATTATCGAGCAGCGCACCGGCGTTCCGGTACTTGGAGTTCTGCCTCATGCCGGAAATCTCGCGATACCCGAGGAAGACGGCGCCGGGCTGAAGGCCGGCACTAAACCATCTCGCGATCGGCCGATCGCGATAGGAGTAGTGGTCTTCCCCCGAATTTCGAACTATACCGACTTCGAGCCGTTCCTGCATGAGCCGGATGTTTCAGTCCAGTACCTTGAAGATCCGAGCAAAGCGGGCGACCTCGACGTCATCTGCCTACCCGGAACGAAAAGCACGATCGCCGACCTTNCGTGGCTGCGCGCTCGCGGATGGNACAAGCTCATCGCGACTCATCACGCAGCCGGCGGCACCGTAGTTGGAATCTGCGGCGGCTATCAAATGATGGGACGACGAATCGCCGACCCCGACCATATCGAAAGTCAGCTCAACGAGGCGCCGGGATTGCAATTGTTGGATATCGAAACCGTCTTCGAGGGAGAGAAGATAACCACTCGCGTAGAAGGAACACACGTCGCGTCGGGTCTCACAATAACCGGTTACGAAATTCATTGCGGGCGNATCGCAGGGACGAGCGCNATTTCACCGTTCAGAATTCANAGACTAACCGGGAATTCTCTCAACGAACTTGAAGGAGCTCTCCACGACGATGGGCAAACCTTCGGTACGTCGATTCATGGCCTATTCGATGCTCCAAAGTTTCGCCGATATTTCTTGAACGAAATTCGAAGGCGTAAAGGTCTTCAACCGCTTGAGGTCGTCCGAATCGAGGATGAGCACGCCGCTCGCGGTCGGGCGTATGACCGCTTCGCGCAATTGCTCCAGAAGCACCTGGACATTGCCGCGATCGCGGCTCTGATTGGTATCGAACCCGAGCGACTCGCTCATTGAACTACGCGTTGCATTTACCGGCCACTATGATCGTCGGTGCGCTCGCACTGGACGCTGTCTTCGGCGATCCGACATGGCTCCCCCATCCAGTGAGATTGATCGGGCGCGCGATTGCCGCGGGCGATAGATATCTCCATGCCGATAACCCGCGAAGCGATCTGATGAGCGGCGCACTGCTTTCGATCGTCGTTGTCGCCACCGCCGCTCTCAGCACCTGGATCATTGTTGCGATCTTCCAAACTCTTAGTTCGTACGCCGGCGCGCTGGCGGCTCTACTGATAGCATGGACGACGCTTGCCCTTCGCGGTCTCGACGATGCCGCGCGCGAGGTCGAGCGCCACTTGAAGATCGAAGACGAAGGATCTGCTCGACAAGCAATTCAGGCGCTGGTCGGTCGTGACCCCGAAACTCTGGATCGTTCAGGCTTGATTCGAGGGACGATCGAATCGATCGCCGAAAACTCGAGCGATGGAGTCGTCGCGCCGCTCTTCTTCCTCTTTGCCGCCGGACCGGTGGGCGCTGTCGCATACAAGGCCATCAACACGCTTGATTCGATGATCGGCCATCGCGACGAACGATACCTCTACTTCGGACGCGCCGCCGCAAGAATCGATGACGCAGCAAACCTTATTCCGGCGCGTCTCTCCGCACTATGCATCGCTGCGTCCGCCGCCTTCACTACCCGACGGTCTTTAGAGGCTATCCGGACATGCGTTGCCGACGCTCGCAAACATCTGAGTCCCAATGCGGGATTTCCGGAATCAGCGATGGCCGGTGCGCTTGGAGTGCAACTCGGCGGAGCCGCTATCTACGATGGTCAGCTTGAGCATCGCGCCGTAATCGGAGTTGAAGAGCGAGAACCGACGGCTGAAGACATCACGGTCGCCCGCAGCATCTTGCGCATCTCGACGGTGATCGCATGCGTCAGCTTGGCGTTGGTTCGGAATGCGGTTATGCGTCGATGATCCATCTAGATCGAATCCACGGCGGCAGTGCTCCGGAAGGCGTGCTGGATTTCAGCGCGAGTATAAACCCGGTGGGACCCCCACCTGCTGCGCTCGACGCCTATCATGCCTCGATCGCGAACATTTCAAGCTACCCGCCGGCATATCCGCACCATCTGGAGGAGGCTCTCGCTGGATGGTTAGGAGTTGAGCCTGAATGGGTTCTGGCCGGCAACGGTAGTACGCAGCTCATCTACCTGATGGCTCGTGTGCTGAAGCCCCGGCACCCCGTGATCGCGACTCCTACGTTTAGCGAGTTAGCGAATAGTCTCATCGTTGAAGGGATCAAACCCCGCGCGCTGAATACCACGAGCGAGTGCAATTTCCGACTCGATCCGGAAGCTGTTATCAGATGTCTGCGTGACGGAGCGGACGCGATACTTATCGGTCGTCCGAACAGCCCCACTGGAACTATCGCGACGATGGACGAGGCGGCAGAGATCGCGATGGAGTGCGAACGCCGAAGCTCTTGGTGCGTGTTCGATGAGGCCTTCATAGATTTTGTTCAGGGTGCGCGATCGGGTGTTGAGTTCGTCGAAAAAAACCACAAGGTCATCGTTCTTCGTTCGCTCACTAAAATTTTCGCGATTCCGGGGTTGCGAGTTGGATGCGCTGTCGGTCACCCGGACGCGATCGGAAAACTACGTGACGCGATTGAACCTTGGTCGGTCAACGCCGTGGCCGATCGAGTCACTCTCGCCTGTCTTGACGTGGCCGAAGAGTTTGTTCAGGAAACTAAAGATTTCGTCGCCGTTGAAATGACTCGCATAGCGGATGCACTTTCGCGGGTACCCCGCATTCGCGTTTTTCCCAGCGTCGCGAACTTCATGATGATGGAAATCGCGGATAAACCAATCCCTGGCGCCTTCGGAAAACACATGCTCGATCACGGAATCAGAATCCGCGATTTACGTACGCTTCCCGGATGCCGCGAGGGTCAATATCGAATAGGCATAAGAGCTAGGTCGGAAGATGACTACCTCCTTGAGGTCGCGCGCTCCTGGACTCCTCGAAAATTGACGCTCTGAGTGATGGAGAGTTCTCGGCACCTCACTCATCTCTCAGGTTCGTTCGTGCCGTCATGCCGCCATCTCGACGGCTGGCAGGGTCGCCGGCTCGTGGACAACCTCGATTCGGTCAGCCTCGATAAAAGCCGCAAAATTCGCCGCGCCGTCAAAATTACCGATCTCTTCGAAAGATTGCGGCATTCCCCAGTGTTTCCCGTACCAAACACGCAATATTGTGATTTGTGTCATCACCATAACCTCTGTTCTGTCGTGAAGGCGTGAATAACGGCCGCACGAGCCGCGACCACTTCTTTCCCGCCTGTGAGACGAAGCGTTCTTCGATGAGATTCGGGGCGTGTTCGGTTATGGGGCCGCGGTCTGGCGATGAACCTCTTTCGTTAAACTGCTCCTAGAGTTAGACCTGAACGTGAGGTAGGCGAAATGGCAACTACACCACGCGGTATGGCACTGCTACGTGATCCGCACCTGAATAAATCGACTGCGTTCACTGAGACTGAGCGCGAGGCGAAAGGCCTGCTCGGGCTCCTACCGGAAGGAATCGACACCGAGGCGACTCAGATCCAACGAGTCCAAATGCAGTTGTCGCAGAAGCCAAACGACCTGGAAAAGTACATCTACCTGTCGCAATTGCAGGACACTGACGAAACGCTATTCTACCGCGTCCTGATGTCGGACCCCGCGCAATTTCTGCCGCTCGTGTACACGCCGACGGTGGGCGAGGCTTGCCTGCGCTTTGGCCATATCATTCGCCGCGCCAAGGGTCTTTACGTTTCACTGAAGCGCAAAGGCCGTGTCCGCGAGATTCTCCGCAACTGGCCGAGTCGCGACGTGCGCTTCATCGTGGTTACCAGCGGCGAACGGATTCTCGGGCTTGGCGACCTCGGCGCCAACGGCATGGGAATTCCGATCGGCAAGCTGGCTCTTTATACCGCGTGCGCGGGCGTGCCGCCGCAGTTCGCGCTGCCGGTGATGATGGACTGCGGAACCAACAACGAGTCGCTCTTGCGCGATCCGCTCTATCTCGGACTTCGCCAAACGCGCCCGGATAAGGCCGAGCTGGATGAGTTCGTCGACGAATTCGTCACCGCGGTTCAGGAAGAGTTCCCTGATTGCTGTATCCAGTTCGAAGATTGGGCCGGAGTCGACGCGATCCGCCTGCTGGCCCGGTATCGCGACAAGGTCTGCTGCTTTAATGACGACATGCAGGGCACCGCCGCGGTAGCTCTGGCCGGATTGCTCGGCGGGATGCGTCTCGTCGGCGGCAAACTATCTCAACAAAAGTTCATGTTTCTTGGAGCAGGATCGGCCGGAATTGGCATCGCCGATTTGCTGACCCAGGTGATGGCGTCGGAAGGATTGTCAATCGAGGAAGCGCGCGCCCAAGTCTGGATGTTCGATGTGAACGGACTGCTGGAGTCCTCGCGCAAGGACATGCTTGATTTCCAGAAACCATATGCGCACCAGCACGCGTCGACCAAGGACTTCGTCGAAGCTATCGAGTCGATCAAGCCGATAGCTATCATAGGTGTCAGCACCGTCGCCAAGGCCTTCAATCAACGCGTGATCGAGGCTATGGCAAGAGTCAATAAGAGTCCTATTATCTTCCCCTACTCAAATCCTACTTCGCATCTGGAATGCACGGCGGAGGAGGCTTACCGCTGGTCACAAGGCCGCGCGATATTCGCAAGCGGTAGCCCGTTTCCTCCCGTGCGATTCGGAGACCGCACTTTTGTGCCTGGCCAAGGCAACAACGTGTACATCTTTCCCGCAATAGGTCTGGCCGTTTACGCTACTCGAGCAAAGCGCGTGACCGACGACATGTTCATAGCAGCCGCGCGCGCGGTGGCGGAGCAGGTTACTCAGGCGGAGCTGGACGTAGGCCTGATCTATCCTCCCCAATCAACGATACTGGACACAGAGTTATACGCGGCCGAGCGCGTGGCGGAAGTGATCTTCGCGCGCAACCTGGCGCGGGTCGAT
>JGI12635J15846_10003308_pt1 | contig 14050 bp, 7 predicted proteins | sample BlaSpr_A8_OM2_M2_FD_15846 | JGI IMG/M metagenome (IMG submission 15846) | reverse complement strand
CGCCCGCACTCCGCCGCATCCGCGCCAGCGTCAGCGAGACGCGCGCCTCGATCCAAAAATCCCTCCGCCAAATTCTCCGCGCCCGCAATGCCGACGCCGGCGAAGACTACGTCACGCTGCGCAACGATCGCTTCGTCATCCCCGTTCGCGCCGAGCAGCGCCGCTCCGTCCCCGGCGTGATGCACGGAGCGAGCGCCACCGGCCAGACCGTTTTCCTCGAGCCGCTCGAAACCGTCGAGTCCAACAATCAACTCGTTCAACTCGCCGAAGAAGAAGCCGCCGAAATCGTCCGCATCTTGCGCAGCCTCACCGAGCGCCTTCAATCCATGCGCACCCCGCTCGTTGCCGCCGCCGGAACGATCGCCGAGCTCGATAGTGCCTTCGCCCGGGCGCGCTTCGCTCAGGATTTCGACGCCACCACGCCCGAATTTTCCGATTCGAATGAACTCCGTCTCGACGCATCACGTCATCCCGTCCTCGAAAACAAACTCCGCCGCGAAAATCGCCCGATCATTCCCATGTCGCTCCAACTCGGCGCCGAAGAGCGCCTCCTCGTCATCAGCGGCCCCAACACCGGCGGGAAAACCGTCGCGCTCAAAACCACCGGCATCGCCGCTCTTTCCGCGCAATCCGCGATTCCCGTCGCCGCCCAGCGCGCCATTCTTCCGATCTTCGATCGCGTTCTTGTGGACATCGGCGACGAACAATCGATCGCCGCCGACCTCTCAACCTTCTCCGCGCACATGCTCAACCTGAAATCGATGCTCGAAGAAGCCACACCGCAAACGCTCGTTCTCGTCGACGAAGTGGGCACCGGTACCGCGCCCGAAGAAGGCGCCGCTCTCGCCGTTGCGCTCCTCGACGAATTTCGCGCGAAAAAATGCATCGTCCTCGCCACCACGCACCACGATCGGCTGAAAACCTACGCATCCACCACGCCCGGCGTCGTCAACGCCGCTGTCGAATTCGACGATGTTCATCTCCGCCCTACGTATCGCCTGATGGTCGGCGTCCCCGGAGGCTCCAGCGGAATTGCTATCGCGCAGCGCCTCGGCCTCCCGCACGACCTCATCGAACGTGCTCGTTCACTGCTCGCTCCCGAATCACTTCAAGCCGCCGACCTCATCGCCTATCTTCACCGCAGTCGCGATGAACTCGACCGCACGCAGCAACAAATGAACGCCGAACGCCAGGCGCTCGAAGACGAGCGAAAAAAGTTGCGCACCGAATGGGTCGAGCGCCAGCAGCGCCGCATTAAGCAACTCGAAGAAAATTTCGCCGAAATGCAAAAGCGCTTCGACGAAAACGTCGCCGCCGTCGTCGAAGCCGTGAAAGACCGCGAGCTGCGCGCCCAACTCGAAAAATCGTCCCGCCGCAAATTACAAGACGTGCGCGGCGAAGCTCGTGACGAACTGAACGCTGCCCTCGTGCAAACGCTCGCCGACTCACAGTCCGATCTCGGCGTTTCTACGGCAGCGACGAGCGCACCCAGCGTTGCAAGTCTCCAAGCCGGCGCCAAAATTCGCGTGCGCGGATTCAGCAAGCCCGTCGTCCTCCGCCGCATCGACGGCAACACCGCCGAAATCGAAGCCGGCCCCCTGCGCATGAAAGTCGCCGTCGACCAAATCACCGGCGTTGAAGGCCCACCGCCGGGAACACCTTCCGCCGCGCCCGCACGCCTCAACGTGACGGTCACCTCAAGGCCCTCCGACAATCCTGCGTCCGACGAGATCAACGTCATCGGCTCGACAGTCGAAGAAGCCACCGGCCGCGTCGACAAGTTCCTCGACGAAGCTGCATTGGCAAATCGCTCCCGCATCCGCATAATTCACGGCCACGGAACCGGCGCCCTCCGAAAAGGCTTGGCCCAGTTCCTCTCGTCCCATCCGCTGGTCGCCCGCACCGCCCCCGAAGCCGACGACCGCGGCGGCAAGGCCATAACAGTAGTAGAATTAAGAGCTTAACGGTATATAGCTACCTCTCTTCGAGTCCAAATCTAATCTTTACACATCTACCAGATGCGACTAGAATCTAGTAGATTCTAGTAGAGGCGACACGATGTCAAAAATGATCACTTTAGAGCAGCGCGCCGTCGGCTCCTATAAATGGGACGAGCACGACGAGGCGCGTATCGAACGCAACCTCTTCGCTCTCGACGGCGATACCTGGGAAGGTCTTCGCTTCTGCAAAAATCGCGATGGCCGGCATAATCGCGTCCATCTCGTAATCAGCGAGGACGAGTTCATCGACCTGTTCCGCGACGCTGTAGAAAAAGGCGTTTTCCGTGCCAAGACCTTGGACCGTCTGCGTTCAATTCTTACCAACCAACGAGATCCCTTCCTCGATGTCATCGGGATCATGGAGGGCGACAACATCGCGGACTCGATCGATGAAGATTTGTACGGTGAGAAGCCTCTTTGAAGTTGTTTGTCGATACGTGGGGTTGGGTCACTCTCGCTGACCGTCGTCAGCCGCGCCATCGAGTCGCCACAGAGTTTTACAACCAACGAATGCGCACGACGGGACTCATCGTCACTTCGAACTTCGTTCTGGATGAGTTATTCACGATGCTTTTCGCAACTCGTCCGTTTGACCTGGCGTCCAGTTTCTGTAATTCGCTGCTGGCCTCGCCGAGGCTTTCAATAGAATTCGTGAACCCCAATCGTTTCGCCGCCGCTTTTCAATTTCGGCTCAAGCTTGTGGACAAACCCAAAATATCGTTCACCGACATCACAAGCATGGTCATCATGCGCGAGCTTGGCATTGTGGACGTCATGACCGCAGACAGTCACTTCCAACAGGTCAATTTGGGATTCCGTAGTGTCCCGGAGTAAATTACTGGCAGACTCTCTCCCGGTTTTATACCCAGAGCGTCTTACCTCCCATGGCGGAAGCGGGTTCATTCGCGGATCGCGTCAAGCAGCAGGCGGACATCGTCCGCGTAATCGGCGAATACGTTCAGCTAAAAAAGGCGGGGCAGAACTATCGCGGGCTGTGCCCGTTTCACTCCGAGAAGTCACCCTCATTCAACGTTCATCCTGTTCGCCAGATTTATCACTGCTTCGGCTGTCAAGTCGGCGGCGATGTCTTCAAATTCGTCATGGAAATGGAGAAATGCCCGTTTCCAGAAGCAATTCGCATCGTTGCGGAAAAGTGCGGTATCGCTGTTCCCGCCCCGCGCGAACGCTCACCTGAAGAACGCAAAGAAAATCAGCAGCGTACTCTGCTGATCGAAATGCATCGCGTCGCGCAATCATTCTTCGCCAAAAATCTCGAAAACACATCCGAAGGCAAAGTCGCGCGCGCCTATCTCGAAGATCGCGGCCTGACCAAAGCCGTCATCGAACAATTCGGCATCGGCTACGCCCCAAGCGGCGGAGACATTTTGCTCCGCCAACTCAAAACTAAATATCCCGACAAACTACTCGTTGAATCCGGCTTGATTTCACGCGATCAGAGCAATAACCGGCTCTTCGATCGTTTCCGCCGTCGCATCACTTTTCCCATCGCCAACGAATCCGGAAAAATCGTCGCCTTCGGTTGCCGCGCGCTCGGCGACGACATGCCGAAATACCTCAACTCGCCGGAAACGCCGATCTATTCGAAGAGCAACCTCCTCTATCATCTCGACCGCGCCAAAGATGCCCTCCGCCGCTCCGATTTCGCGATTCTCGTCGAAGGCTACATGGACGCCATCGCCGTCGCACGCGCCGGAATCAGCAACGTCGTCGCAAGCTGCGGCACTGCCCTCGCCGAACCGCAAATCAAATTGCTCTCGCGCTTCACCCGCCGTGTCATCGTCAACTACGATCCCGACACCGCCGGACAAACCGCCACCGAGCGCAGCATCTCGCTCCTTCTCGAGCAGGATTTCGAAGTCCGCGTCCTCGCGCTCCCCGGAAAAGCCGATCCCGACAAATTCATCCGCGAGCAGGGCAAAGACGCTTACATCAAACTTCTGAAAGAGTCCCCACCCTACGTCGACTATCTGATCGCCCGTGCGCGCCGCATGGACCTCACCACCGGAGAAGGGAAGCGCAACGCCGTAAATTTCCTTCTGCCCTACGTTCAGAAAATTCCAAATCGCCTCCTCCGCTCCGAATGGGCCACCCGCATCGCGCAGCAGCTTCGTCTCGACGAACCCGTGCTCCGCGCCGAACTCAACAAAGCCGCCGCAGAGCGCCGCAGCGAAGTAAAGGTCAAACCCGAACTCATCGGCCGCGCCGCAAAGCCCGTCGAACGTCGTCTGATCCGCATGCTCGCCGAAGCCGAAGGCTTCCGCCTCGAACTCGCGCACCGGCTCAACGAGGGCGAACTCCACGTCGGCCTCGAGACGGAGAAGATCTTGGCCGCGCTCATGGCCGCCGCGCTGGCTGGCGACCCTGTTCAAGCCACCGAAATCGGCGCCAAGCTCGAAGACCGCGACCGCCGCATCCTCTTCGAAATCCTCTTCGAAGACTCCAGCGAACTTACCTGGGAAGAGGCCGAAAGCTGCATCGTGGCGCTGCAACAGCGCCGCGCCGAACGCGAACTTGCCGACGTCCAGCGCGGTATCGAATCCAACCCCACCGCGCCCGACATGCGCACCCTGCTCGAACGCAAGCAGCTTCTGATGAAGCGCCTAGCCGCCACCCGCTGATCGCCCCCGGCCAACCGTGAGAATTTGTAGAGGCGAGGCTTGCTCCGCCCCCACTGCGTCTTGCCTCCCGCGAGCCAGTCCCTACAACCCGAATTTGTAGGGGCACGCTTCAGCGTGCCCTCGATCCCCGCCCCAATCGCTCATCCCGCCACCCAACCTAACCCGGCTGGTGTACGGGCGCAGCACCGCTGCGCCCCAGCTTGGCGAGATGTAATCCATCGCCGTCGCCCCTCTTCGTTTTTTCCTCGTACCGGTCCTTCAACCCTATTCCGCAACTTTTCCACTCCCCCCTCATCTATCCACAGCCTGCCCACCAATTAAATCGTTGACGCCAACGGACTTAAGCGTGTAGCGTATTAGGGTTTACCGGGTAACGGTTCTGCACCTAACCGCATCTAAAGATTGCGGTTAACGACAAGGACCGGAACCACGGTAGCGCGATTTTCGGGCGAAGCACGGGGCGAACGGCGGCATCTGGCGCACGGCAGAGGGTTTCTTACAACGTTAGGGCGACCGCATCGCGGCTTAAACTCTTTGAGTTTCCGCACAGCGGCCAAAAAAATTGCGATCTTGCGGGGAACTTCTCCGTCAGTTGCGCCTGCGCGTCAGCCTGTTCATGCCTCGGCAATGAAACTTTCGTTCGTGGACTCGCGTCCTGTTTCGTACGGGTGCGCCGGATTGTCGTCTGACTGCGGGAGGAATCTGTGGCAGTAGTAGGCCTTGAAGAAAAATACGATGCAGTAAAGCAGCTCATTGCCATCGGCAAAGAGCGTGGCTACCTGCTGTATGACGAAGTAAACGATTCCCTTCCGGCGGAAGTGCATTCCTCGGAAGAGATCGACGACCTGCTCACGACGTTTGAACGAAACGGCATTGAAATTTACGAAGACCAGGCGTCCGCGAAAGCCGCGCGCGCCGTCGAAGTGTCCACCAACCCCGGTGAACGCGAAGGCGCCGAAAAAAGCGACGGTCACGAAGGCGAGAGCGATCTCGACCTGACGCCCGGCTCGCTCGAAAAAACCAACGACCCCGTTCGCATGTACCTTCGCGAAATGGGTACTGTCCCGCTGCTGACGCGCGAAGGCGAAGTTACGATCGCAAAGCGCATCGAACGCGGCCAACTCGTCGTGATGAAGTCGGTCACGCGCTCGCCCATCGTCATCAAGGAACTCATTGCGGTTGGCGACGATCTGCGCAAGGGCGGCCGCTCGATCAAAGAAATCGTCGTGTTCGACGACGAAGAGCTGACCGAAGAAAAGATCGCGAACAAGACCAAGCAGACGCTCAAGCACATTGAGAAAATCGCGAAACTCTACGACACCGGTCTGAAACAGGCCGCGAAGCTCGAAAAAACGCCGAAGGCAAAAAAGAAACAGTGGGTGAGCGCAAAGTGGGATGTGGCGCGCACTCGTATCGAGATTTCGCTCGCGGTTCGCGCCATCGAGTTCAACCCGTTTGAGAAAAAACGGCTTGTCGACAAGATGCGTGGCACCGTGGAGCGACTTCAATCGCTCGAGCGCGAAGCCGGACGATTGGAGCGCCGCGCGGACGTCGCAAAAGGGGATGTCGCAGCCGAAGCGCGCAAAGAACTCCGCACGCGGCGCGCCGAAGTCAAAGACATCGAAGAAGCCAGCGAAGTCGGCCTCACCGAACTCAAGCGCACGCTCACGATCATCCATCGTGGCGAAGCGGAAGCCGAGCAGGCCAAAAAAGAACTGATCGAAGCCAACCTACGCTTGGTCGTTTCGATCGCAAAAAAATATACGAACCGCGGCTTGCAGTTTCTCGACCTGATTCAGGAAGGCAATATCGGCCTGATGAAAGCGGTCGATAAATTCGAGTGGCGCCGCGGCTACAAGTTCTCGACCTACGCGACGTGGTGGATTCGCCAGGCCATCACGCGCGCGATCGCCGATCAGGCGCGCACGATTCGTATTCCTGTGCACATGATCGAAACGATCAACAAACTCGTGCGCACCAGCCGCCAGCTCGTGCAGGAATTGGGGCGCGAGCCGACCAGCGAAGAAATCGCCAAGCGCATGGACATTCCGGTGTCCAAGGTGCGCAAAATCCTCAAGATCGCGCAGGAGCCGATTTCACTCGAAACTCCGATCGGCGAAGAGGAAGATTCGCATCTCGGCGACTTCATCGAAGACAAGGCCGTCGTTTCGCCGTCCGACGCGGTGATCAACCTCAACCTGAAAGAGCAGACGTCTTCGGTGTTGAAGACGCTGACGCCGCGCGAAGAAAAAGTCATCAAGATGCGCTTTGGTCTCGATGATGGCAGCGAGCACACGCTCGAAGAAGTCGGCCAGTCGTTCGCGGTAACTCGCGAACGCATCCGCCAGATCGAAGCGAAAGCGCTGCGCAAGCTGCGCCATCCATCGCGTTCGCGCAAGCTGCGTGCCTTCCTGGAAGGCCCCTCGCGCGATTACCTCTAGAAAAAACCGAAACTCAAATCTCGAAACGCCGCGGCTCAACCCGCGGCGTTTTTGTTTCAGGTACCTCCTCTTTGTATCCGCATCCGCATGCTAGGCCGGCACCTTCGAGAAATAGCCGATGAGGCGGAGGGTCCAGATGGCGGTGAAACCGAGGAAGGCGACCAGTGCCATGGTGAATTGTGGGCCGTTGAGGTGGCGTGGGACGGATTGGTTAGCGTTGAAGACGAGTTGGTTGACTACGATCAGGAATGTGAGAAGGGCGCAGGCGAACCAGGCCATTTGCATGCGCATTACGGAGATCGTGTGATCGCGGCGGACGGGGGCCAGCCAGAATTCCTTGTTGGGAAGATTGATCAGCGATGGTGGGGCTTTGCTGATGATGAAAGGGATTCCGAAACCGATCAGGAGGCAGACGCCGAGCATTATGAGTTCGACGATGAAGAACTGTCCTTTGGTTTGCCAGCCGTTGGCTGAACCGGAGGCGCCGAAATGCGTGGCCATGACGCCGGNCATGGCGGCGGCGAAATTGCGCGCCTGCAAAAATCCCAGGAAGACGAGAAGCAGGAAGACAGCTTGAGGCACGCGAACTTTGCGTCTTTCGCGCACGCGCATCGTCGTCAGGCCTTTGGTCGTAACCATCGGGTCCTTAAACCGGGGGGACAACATCCGGGATGTCTTTGATGGCCATGCATAATAGAATGACCTCACGTCTTCGGCCATGAAAACCTTTCAGAAGATAGCGGGTGTAGTGTTGGCGCTGCTGTTGATCGCGGCGGCGTATGGGATTTTCCGCACGCGGACGACGATACCTCCGGTGCCGACGAATTCGACCGCAACGGAAGCCGGCGCCAAGACCCCGTCCGGACAACCACAAATCGTCGATCAGACACCCCTGAAAATTGCGCAGCAACTCGCTCCGCTGGTGACGCTGGCGGGCGAGCGGCAACTGGCGGAAGAGGCCATACGGCTGACGGATCATGAAGTGGACATCGCGTTCACGGCTGCACTGCGCGACGCGGCTCTGCATCCGCCGCCACTGAGCGCCGAAGCGAAGGAAATCCAGGCGCGGATGCAAAAGGCGGAGCACGGGTTGACGGCGACGCAGGCGCAGATCGCGCAACTCGACGCGGCGATTGCGAAGGCCACTGGCGATCAGAAGGACGCGCTGGAGGATCAGCTCGATATCGCGAACGCGCAAGTCGAACTGGATGAGGATGAAGTAGATGACGCGAAGCAGGACCTGATTCGCGCGGGCGGCGATCCGCAGGACCGCATCCAGGCGATCGTCAAAGAGCACGAGGCTTCCACCAAAGCGACCGAAACGGCGCTTGCTGCCGCAACGGCTCCTCCGGAGCGCATTGGACTCGTTTTTCGCTCGATGCAGTGGTGGGAACTGCACAAGAAGCAAATGTTGTTGTGGCGCGCGAAAGCGGCGACCGCAAACACAATCGGAACGCTTTCGGCTCGGCACGACGCGCTCGAGAAAGAACTTGATGTCGACAAATCGAAGGCTGGAGTAAGCGCGGACGGCGCGGCGTTGTCCCCGGCGGCGCGGCTGGCGTGGAGCGACAACGACGCGGACGCTGTCGTCAACGCGACGAAAGATCGCGCGGCGCGACAGAAAAAACTCGCCGGACTCGACAAGCGGATCGACGACGAAAAGGAACTCGACGGCCTTTATGACAAGTGGATCGATCTCGTACAAACGGAGCAGAAGTCGGTTTTGAATCGATCTCTGCGCGGAATCGCGATCATTCTCGGCATTTTGTTGCTGGGATTGTTTTTCGATCAGTGGATCGCGAGCTTGCTGGCGCGAACCAAGCTGGACCGGCGCCAGATCGAAACCCTGCGCACCGTAACACGCGTGGTGCTTCAAGCTGTCGGCTTGGTTTTCATTCTGTTCGTGATTTTTGGGCCACCACCAAATCTCGCAACTTTTCTTGGACTCGCGGGCGCGGGCCTGACCGTCGCGTTGAAGGATTTCATCGTCGGATTCTTTGGCTGGTTTGTGCTGATGGGAAGGAATGGAATCCGATTGGGTGATTGGGTTGAGATCAACGGCGTGACCGGCGAAGTCGTCGAGCTAGGAATGTTTCATACGGTGCTGCTCGAGACGGGAAACTGGACGGACTCGGGGCATCCAACTGGGCGCCGCGTGACGTTCACGAACAGCTACGCGATCGAAGGGCACTACTTCAATTTCTCGACGTCGGGGCAATGGCTTTGGGACGAACTGACGGTGGTGCTGCCGGCCGGACACGATCCGTATCCGATTGTCGATGCGGTGAAGAAAAAGGTCGTTGAGGCAACGGCCGAAAGCGGGCAGAAGGCGGAGCGCGAGTGGAAGGGCCAGGCCAAGTCCGCAGATATGAGCAGTTTGTCGGCGGAGCCGGCGATCAACGTGAGGCCGGCGATCGGTGGGACCGAGATTGCGGTGCGCTACATTACGAATGCGCATGACCGTGGACAGATGAAAGCGAAGTTGAACCAGGTTTTGGTGGATTTGCTGGGCGCCAAAGAGCCGACGCCCGCTCCGGTGAGCTCGAAGTAGATTTTTCATTCCTTGATTCCCGTTTTGGGACGGAAACCCATACACCCCCGTTGTTTTTTGAAGAGCGTGGAAGTGGTGTGTTTTGTGCGGGTTGCGGACGGCTGGAAAACAAGTATGTGGAAGCGATTGAAAAGACGGGAGTTGAAGGAGCGGTGCGTTCGAAGGCGTATTCATTAGGGAGCATAGCATGGAAGTGTTGTTTAGTCAATGTCGTTATTTATGGGTACTGTTCGAATGGGTTGGGAGTTCGAATTGGGGATGGCGGACGGTTGGGGCGAGGAAAAATCAGATTTGGGCGAGTCGGGTCGATCGTGCGGACTTGGGGGCACCCTTCGAGACTCAGCGTAAAGCGGTGTTGCGCCCGTCCATCGGAAAAGGCTCAGGAGGGGCGTTGGGTTGATAGGCCATCGATTCGGCAGATGTGGCGCGGAAAAACCGCACCCTCTGAAAGGTGAGGGTGCGGCACCCAGGTGCCTCGCAGCGATTTGACTCTAGGCATCCGCACGACGGGTTTTGGAATCTGAGGCGGAATATGGGGTAGCGGGGGAGTTAAGTATTGATGCGGGTAATGGAGGGCGTAAAATCGGTTCGGCTGTGACGGGCCTCGGTGAGTCTCTGCGATGTCGGACACTTCGGGCGGTGCTTCAGGAGGGAATATGCGAACGACATTTTTGCGGGTTGTGGTTGCGTTGACGTTGGCTGGCACAGCGCGTGTGGGCGGCACAGAGGCGACGGCTGATGCGGCAAATCCGATTGGGCATATAACTTTTGCGGCTGCGGTGCCGGATGCAGGCAATGCACCGATGTGTGAGGCGAGCGCGGAGACGCGGCACGTCTTGCACGAGATGAGCTCGCGGCCCATATATACGGTGGAAGAGCGACGCGAGTATCTGAAGGCGATCGACGGATTGCTGGCGAAAAATCCGGACGACGTGTTTCTGCATCTCGACTACATCTCCACGGCAGTCCATCAGACCAAGGCTGAAACGGAAGCGGCGATCGAGCGGTACAAGAGCTTGCAGGAAAAGCATCCGGGCGACAGCAAATATGAATTTCTCTACGCGACTGTCCTGATCGATACGAACACTCCCGAAGCAATCACGCGGCTGAAGGCGATCCCCGACGACGCGCCGGTGGCACCGCAAGCCGAACTGCGGCTTGCAAAGATCTACGAGCTGGGAAAATTTGCGGACCAAGCGGAAGCGAGCCATCAAATCGGGACATACCTCCGTGCTTGCACCGCTTCGATCAATGCGACCGCGCGAGAATACGCGGAACGAGTCGCGACGCCGGAAATGGCCGGCGAATATGGGAAGCAGTTGCGCACGCGACTGCGCGGACAAAGGGATCCGACACTGCTGGTTGCGTGGGAGACCGTGTGGAATATGGAGTCCATGGCGGCACCTGCCCGGCAAGAGGAAGTGCGAGACCAAGTTAAGGGCGATTTGCAAACGCTGCGGGCGATTCGTTCGAACGATCTGGGCGTCTTATCAATGTTGCAGTCGGGGTACAAGATGGCGGGCGATAAGCAGGCAGAGCGCACGATCGAGGATCGGATCGTGGCCGAGCATCCCGACAGCACTGATGCGGAACTGATTGTGATGGAAAGGTTTGAGCTGGAGCATCCGTATCCGAAGGAGGAAGCGTCTGCAGAGGCAAAGCAGCAATACTATCGGGTGGCTCTAGCGGAAGCGGATTCGCAGCTGAAAAAGAATATGAACAGGGCCCAAGCGCTTGATGATCGTTTTGAAGCGTTGGAAATGCTCGATGGCGTTTCGAATGAGGAAATCGTAGCGGCCGGAGAGGCACTGCGGACGGAACTCAAGGAAGAGCTGCGATGGTTTTCCACGCCTCCGACGCAGTTTCAGATCGCGCGGGTCTATTTGGATCGAAACATTCGCGTGGAGGAAGTGCCGGATTTGATTGCCGAGGGGCGCGCAGCATATGTGCTGCGGAAGGAGCGCGAAGTTTCGGACCGGCAGACAGATGAGATGAAAAAAGGCCTCGAAGGGAATGACGCAGTGACACTGCTCAGGGAGGGGCAGTTGTCTCTGGATGCGGCACGCGCGCTGCAGAAGCCGGAGATTGCGAGAGCCGTTGTGGAAGAAGTGTCGGCGTCGAAAATTGGCGGTAAATACTTCCAGGTGCAGGCGTGGGAGATCAGAGGGAAGTGGGCCGAACTGAATGGAAAGAAGCTGGATGCGTTGCTGATGTACCGGGCGTCGCTGGATTCGCGGGTTGTGGGATACAAGGTGCGTGGAAAGAAGGACGAGGCGAAGGAAGGATATGAGCGACTGTGGAAGGAATTGGGAGGCACGGATAGCGGCGCGGATGCGTGGCTAGTGGCAGCAGCAGGTACTAGGGCTGCCGCGGATGGCAACTGGGAGCGCGTGTCGAAGGATTTGCCGGAGGCGAAGCTGACGGATCTGAACGGAAAAACGTGGAGCTTAAGCGAGCTGAAGGGGAAGACGGTGCTGATCAATGTGTGGGCGACGTGGTGCGGACCCTGCAGGGGTGAGCATCCATATCTGCAGGCGCTATACGACAAGGTGAAGGACCGCACTGACGTCGCGGTGATATCGATGAGCGTGGACGATTCGATCGGCGACGTCGAGCCGTATATGAAGGATAAGAAGTATTCGTTCCCGGTGCTGTTTGCGTCGCGCTATGTCAGTGGCGTGACGCCCGCGTTGGGAGTTCCGCAGAATTGGATTGTGGGGGCGGACGGGAAGTGGGAGTGGAAGCAGGAAGGATTTGCGCCGGATGATTGGGAGAAAAGCGTGTTGGAGAAGTTGGAGGGGAAGAAGTGAGGGCAGACAAAAATCATCGCGTAGAAAGAGCGAAGTTGCATAACGGATCGATCGAAGAGAGATTCCTCCACGACGCGAGTCGACGCGTTCACAGGAAGTGAACGCAAAGAAAAGACGTCGGCTCGCTCCGGTCGGAATGACAGGTTTTTAGCGATGGCTCGAATAACTCGAACGAGGCGTTAGGTGGTGAGGCGGTTGGGGGAGATGGGGTTGAGTTGCCAGGCGGAGAGTTGGTAGAGATTTTTTTCGGAGAGGTCGGAGGTGATTTTTAGGGGGCCGGCGGGTTTGCGGTAGATGCGGGTGGTGATGGCGTGTCGGTTGTCGCAGATTAACTCGGCGACGCTGGCGTCGAGGAAGAGCGAGAAGTCGCGAAGCGGCCTTCTGGTGGGCGGGATTTCGATTGTTTTGCCGTTTACTGTCAGCTTTGAGGTTAAGAGGTCGGCTTCCGTTGAGATACTGAGCCAGGCTCCGTTTTGGTCCGATAGGACGAAATTCGATTTTTCTGCGTTGCTCATCCAGAAAAATTCACCCCTGACATTTTCGATTTTGATTTGTGGGACGCGCTCTTTGCGATCTTCCAACGAGAGTTTGTAGGGTATTTCGAATATTCGTTCGCGCAATGAGCGGACTTCGGGCGCGATTTCCATTTCGAGAATGTTTTCACGACCGATGGAGAGGATACGCGGGAGGGACATGCAGCCGGCCCAGCCAGCGGCGAGAAGTTCGGGGTCGGGACGCTTTTCGGTGATCCAGCCCCAGAGGATGCGATTGCTTTTGGCATCGAGCTGCGTTTTTTGCGCGTAGTAGGCGCCGTGATCGAGGATGCCGCGCGTTTGTGAGTGGAAGACGAGCTCTTTGGGATCGAGATCGCCGACTTCCCAGAAGACGCTGCCCGCCGTGGAGTAAAGCAAAACCCATTTTTTGCCGAGCGGGAAAAAATCGGGGCACTCCCACATTTCGCCGGAGCCGACGGGATCGGTGCTTTCGCGGCCCGACCATTGGCCTTCGGCGAGCGGGTGGAGATATTTCCAGTCACGGAGATTTTTGGATTCGTAGAGGAGGACACGGCCGCTTTTTTTGAATTGGCCGGAGGCGACGCCGCAATACCACGGGCTGGCGGCGTTGAGTTGGAAGAGGAAGGGATCGCGGAAGCCGGTGAGATTGGGATCTTGCGGGGGCTCGATGATGGGCTTGGGAAGTTTTTCCCAGGTGAGAAGATTTGGATCTTTGCTGGTGGCGAGGAGTTGGGTCTCGCGGAAATTGTGATGCCCGTCGCGAAGGGTGGCGCGATCGGCGGCGACGGACTTCACGCCGGTGTAGATGATGGTGGCGGTGCCGTTGTCGTTGACGGCGCTGCCGGTGAAGCAGCCGTCGGAGTCGTCGCCGTCGGGAGTGGGGGCGAGCGCGATGGGGAGATGGCGCCAGTGAATCATGTCGTCGCTGACGGCGTGATTCCAGTGCATGTCGCCCCAGACGGCGGAGTTGGGATTGTATTGGAAGAACATGTGGTATTTGCCGCGCCAGAAGATGGGGCCGTTGGGGTCGTTCATCCAGTTTTTGGCGGGGAGGAGGTGGAATTGGGGGCGGAGGGGGTCGGAGGCGAGTTTGC
>JGI12635J15846_10003306_pt1 | contig 14058 bp, 16 predicted proteins | sample BlaSpr_A8_OM2_M2_FD_15846 | JGI IMG/M metagenome (IMG submission 15846) | reverse complement strand
TTTTTTCTCCGGGGGCGAGCCGCAGTCAGGTTGGCTTTAGCGGGGGAGTTCGGCGTCTGCGCGGTCGGAGAAGGCAAAGGTTGCGCTGGCTGGGGGCTTTCTGATGGTGGCGTCTGCGCTTGAGTCGGAGAAGCTCCCGGGTTCTGAGATGAGTTTGACGATGCCATTGCGGGCGTCTGGGCCGCGGCTTGGGGCACAGATCCACGGAAGGCTGGCGGCAACCAACCCGCGTTCAACAAACATAATCCGAGGATTAAGGCCAGGTTCATGTTTATGTTCAATCCGAACTGGTCGAGTGGACCGCAGCCTCTTGCTGCAGGCGCAGACTCGCGGTGGCCAGAGGAAGGCGAAAGCGGAACGTGGTCCCCTGACCTTCCGTCGATTCAAATTCTACCGATCCGTAATGCCACTGCAGAATCTGGTAAGTCTGGGCCAGACCGATGCCGTTGCCTTCTCTCTTGGTGGTGAAATAAAGCTCGAAGATCTTTTCCTTCACCTCCTGAGCAATCCCCATGCCCCGGTCGCGGACTTCGGCGACGGCGGCGTGGTCGTCACGCCGCGCCGAGATGGTGAGTTCGCCCCCGCCAGGCATGGCCTGGATGCCGTTCAGCACGACGTTTAGCAGGGCCTGCTTCATAAAGTCGAGGTCAGCTTTAATGGAGAGCGGCTCCTGCGGCATGTCGCGCTGGATGGTGACGCCATGCTGCTCCGCGTCGGGAGTGGCGAGCAATGCAACCTCTTCGAGCACGCGGCGGAAATCCACTTCCACCAGGTGCAGCTCGCGAGCCCGCATGAAATCCACCAGGGTTTGCACCACGCGGTCGAGCCGGTGAATCTCGCTGCCGATGATGTCCATGTGGCGGCGAGTATCGGGATCGAGTTGCGCCAGCTTGTTCTGCAGCAACTGCAAATGCAACACGATGGCATTGATGGGATTCTTCACTTCATGGGCAACGCCGCCGGTCACACGTCCGCTGGCTGACAGGCGGCGGGACATCTCGATTTCGTCGCCGATTCGGCGCACCGATTCGGCGTCGCGCATAATCAGTAGAGCACCGATCTGCGTGTTCTTCTCCTGAACAAAATCCAAAGACACCTGCACGCGCCTGCCAGCGGCCGCGACAAACTCACGTTGTGAGAGTGCGCCCCGGTGTTCAAAAGCGTCCAGTACCATGGCTCCAAGTGGCGTGTCTCTGGAAAAGACTTCCTTCACCGTTCGGCCCAGCAGTTCTCCTCGAGGCCTGCCGAGGAAGCGTTCAACCGGCGCGCTCACCAGCACTATGCGGGAGTCGCGCGCAAACAGCATCAGGCCGTCCTGCAACTTCGACATGAGCTGGTCCACGTTGTCTTTCAGCGCAGAAAAAATTTCCCGGCTGTCGCGCATCTGCCGGCCCAGGTTGGCAATCTTCAGGGTGACCAGGCCGAATTCGTCGTGTTCCGACTCTTTCCCCGAGAGTTCCTCGGCTGCTCCCGAACTGACGCTATCCAGGTTGCGGCTGATTTCCTTAAGCGGCCCGAGAGCGAGATTCGATAAGAGCGCCGCCAGCAGGAAGGAAGCAAAAATAAAGGCGATTGAAAAATAGACAGCGCGCAACAGGCGAGGCTCGATTTCGCTCCTCAGAAAGACGGTGGAAACGCCGATATGGATCGTGCCAAAAGGCACCCCATTCAGCAGCAGAGGAGAACTCACGTCATAGACCGTCGCCGGACTATACACGATGGTGAGTTGACGGCGGAAACGAGCTGTCCTGACCCGATTGAAATCCGGCCGCTGCAAAGCCGGCTTGCCCACGAGTTGCGGCGTCGTGTGGAGCAGGACCTTGCCGTTCGTATCCACGATGGAGGCATCGAAGACGTAGGGCCAAAGGGCGATATCGGATTGAAGATCGTTCAGAATGTTTGTGTCCATCGGCAAGTACTCGGCGAGAGCCCGCCGGACCGCCTGAGGATTGTTCGTGTCAACGCGAGTGCTACTCAAATCCGGCACGTCGTTCGAAGCCAGGTATTGCAGTTGTTTGGTGAGGTGCTCGGCGCCATCACGGGCGCCGGTGATTTGCTGGCTCAGAGTCTCCGAGACGTAGAGATAGGAGAACGCAGTCACCATCACGGTCACCATGAAGGTGATGCCGAGCACGATGATGGTTTTGCGTCGCATAGGAAATCAGTGGCAAGGCAGTGGCCAGTGATCAGTGATCAGTGTTCAGTGAAGCGGGCTTAGCGGATGAACTGATGAGTGGCAGAGGGCATTTTACCGGCCACTGACCACTGGCCACTGATCACTGAGCTTCCTCCTCCTTGCCAGAAGCCGCGTCCGGGGCACTGCCGCCGTACTCCTTCAGTTTATTATGCAGGGTTTTCAGGCTGATGCCGAGAATTTCCGCAGCCTTCGTCTTGTTATTGCTGGTGGATTCCAGGGTCTTAAGGATGAGCATCTTTTCCGCCTCGCCGACGGTCGTGCCCACACCCAGACGCACAGCGTCCGGGTCATTCGCCGCAGTACGCAAAGGCGCCTGTCCGAAACCCGGAGGCAGGTGTTTGGTTTCGATCATGCCGCCGTCACAGACGATCACCGCGCGTTCAATCGTGTTGCGCAATTCGCGGACGTTTCCCGGCCAGGAATAATTGTTGAACTGATTCAGCACCGCCTCGCTCACGGCGCCAACTTTGCGGGAATGCTTCGCGCTCATTTCCGACAGAAGCAGTTGCACGAGATCGGCAATGTCTTCTTTATGTTCCCGCAATGGAGGCATGTGGACGTTGAACACGTTGAGCCGGTAATAGAGATCGCTGCGCAGTTCTCCGTTGGCGACGGCTTCGTCCGGAACCTTGTTCGTGGCAGCCAGCACGCGCACATCGACCGCTGTTTCTACTTTGCTGCCCAAGCGGCGCAGCTTGTGGTCCTCGAGCACGCGCAGAAGCTTGGCCTGAGTTCCTACGGGCATTTCCCCGATTTCGTCGAGCAGGATTGTTCCGCCTTCGGCCAGCTCAAAACAGCCGGTGCGCCGCTCGAGCGCTCCCGTGAAAGCGCCTTTTTCGTGGCCGAAGATCTCGCTTTCGATCAGGGTTTCAGGAATGGCCGCACAGTTGATGGCCACAAAGGGCCGCTCGCGGCGAGGACTCAGTTGATGGATGGTGCGAGCCACTAACTCCTTGCCGGTGCCGCTCGCTCCGGTAATCAGCACGGACGCCGTGCTGGGGGCAACCAACTCGATGAGCCGGAAAATCTCCTGCATTTTGCGCGACGCTCCCCGCAGCGTACCCAGGGACCCGGAATCCCGCAGCTTGCGGCGGGCGCTCTCCAGTTCCGCGCGCGTTCCCACCAGGGTCGACGCATTTTGCAGCATGGTGCGCAGACGGTTGGTGTCGATGGGTTTAGTGATGTAGTCATATGCGCCCATGCGCATGGCCTGCACTGCGCTATCGATTGTCCCCTGGGCCGTGACCAGAATCACCGCCATTGCCTCGGATTGCTCCCCCAGACGCTCCAGCAGTTCGATGCCTCCCATGCGCGGCATCTTGAGATCGGTGATCACAATCGAGGGCACCCACTGCGCCGCCTTCTCCAGGCCTTCCACGCCGTCGCGGGCGGTTTCGGCCCGATATCCCCAGGAGAAAATCAACTCCGCCAGGCCTGTGCGTTCGTTCTCTTCGTCCTCAACAATCAATACTTTTTCGTGGCTCATCCCTTGGGTTCTGTCCGCTTCCTCAGTGTCTTGTGTTCGCCGCGCCGGCAGCGAAACTACAACCATACGCGGCCAGCTTCGTATGGGGCAAGGTGGGTCTGTCCATGAACCTGGTGCTATGGCCGCACGGGGCGGGCGACTCCCTAGATTGTGATATCAATTTGAGACAAGAGATGCACCTAGATCGGGAAATTAAACTATTCGGTTGTCAGATCAGGCAATTCCTGAAAATCGGCCTTTCGCTTTAAGATTGCGGTGCGTTAGAATGCGAGCTTCCCGGCAGAGGTTCAAGCGGTTGATCAAGCGCTTTTTTACAGCGCAGCCTGCGCTGCCAAAGCGGGCCAAGACCGCGCGTAAATCATTGGAGGATGGAATGTCAGTTTGTTCTAGTTTAACCAAGGGCCGCGCCGTTGCCGGCCTTTTGGCAGTTCTAGCAGTGTCACTCATCTCGAGTCGTGCGCTAGCACAAAGCGATTCGAATCCTAAATATGATTTCTTTGTGGGGTATCAGTGGTTGCATCCCGGCGGGACAGTTCCTGCGGTCGGCGGCGATCCCTCCAGTCCCACTGCCTTTCAAGTCCCGGACATGGCCAAGGGATTTGGCCTTGCCTTCACTTACAATTTCGATCCGCATTGGGGAGTGGAGGCTGACCTCGGTCAGAACTGGGGAAACGACAATTACGAGACTACGTATTCGGTTGGGCCACGCTTCATATGGCGGACGGATAACGCCAACTACTTCCTGCATACTCTGGTAAGTCTGAATCGAGTGAGTGTCGGAGGGCTCTCCACCGGCAACGGAATTGGATCCATCCTCGGTGGAGGAATGGATCTCCCTATCACCAAGAAGGTGGCATTTCGCTTGTTTGAAGCCGATTACGTCTGGGGCCGGCACAATTATTCCGATTTCGCTGATTCGGAGTTTCCTGATCTGCGGCGTGCGTCGTTTGACGGCGTCCGTCTGCGCACTGGACTTGTTTTCAGCTGGGGTGGGGCGCCTGCGTTAGCGCCCGCCGCCAGTTGTTCGGTGCAGCCGGCTGAAGTGCTGGTGGGCGAGCCTATCACCGCCATTGTCGCTGTCAGCAACTTCAGCCCCAAGCATACCGTCACGTATGCCTGGAGCGGCAATGGAGGTCAGATTACCGGAAAGGATACAACCGCGCAGATTGACACCACGAACGCGGCCCCCGGCAGTTACACCGTCACCGTCCACGTGACTGACGCCAAGGAGAAGAACAATAACGTGGCGAGCTGCACGGCGAACTTTACAGTGAAGCCGCTGCCGCCCAAGAACCCGCCCACCATATCCATTTCTGCCGCCCCAACCAGCCTGCAGGCTGGTGGAACCGTGAATCTGTCGGCCAACTGCACCAGCCCCGATAATGCTGGAGTCTCAGTAGCCAGTTGGACCGCCAGCAGCGGAACTGTTTCCGGTGCCGGGAGTTCAGCCACGCTGGACACTACTGGCACTTCTCCGGGCGCGATCACGGTCGGAGCTACCTGCACCGACACTCGCGGTCTCAGCTCACAAGCCACAACCGGAGTGATGATCGAGAACCCGCCACCGCCGCCGGTCAATCCTGAGATCGCGCGACTGGAAGCCCGGCTCTCGTTACGCAGCGTTTACTTCGTGACCGACTATCCTAAGATCGCGAATCCCAGGGGCGGGCTGCTGCCGAGTCAGCAAAAAACGTTGATCTCGCTGGCGACCGACTTCAAGCAATACCTCCAAAGCAAGCCGGATGCACACTTGATTCTTGGCGGCCACGCTGATCATCGCGGCTCCGTGGAATACAACCAGGCGCTCTCCGAGCGTCGAGTCAACCGAACCAAGAGCTTCCTCGTCGAACAGGGCATTCCCGAGGCCGACATCGAAACCCAGGCGTTCGGCAAGGAACACAACTTGACCACTGAGGAAGTACAGGGAGAGGTTGCGAGCAATCCCGAACTGAGTCCCGAAGAGCGGCAGAGGGTTCTTCGCAACATCGTGACGATCAGGATGGCGAGCAATCGCCGGGTGGACGTTACTTTGAGCACCACTGGCCAAACCTCAGTTCGCCAATTCCCCTTCAACGCTACCGATGCCTTGACGCTGATCGGCGGCAGGGAAGGCGAGGCTAAGAAGAAAGTGGCACCGAAGAAGCGTGCAAAACCGGCCACCAAGACGCCGTAACGGCTCGCGGTAAGGCTTTGAAAACTCTCGCGGAGGACGCTTGCGTCCTCCGCGATTTCTTTTGCCCGAGAACCTAATCCTGCCTAGGCGGCCCCGCGAATCTACACACAAGATCGGGCAACTTCTACCCGAATTCGCTGCCGGTTCCCGTATGCGCTTGATTTCCCGCGTACTAATCTGGTATTTCACTTGCCACTGTTGCAGACGTGGCAAGCCTTGCGACCATGGATACGATGACCATACTTCCGAAGGTTCTTCGGTCCCGCTTTGTGTTCGGGATGTTGTGTCTTGTGTTGAGTTTGAGCCAAGGCTGTGCTCGCTCCGAGCCCGCGGATCCCGCTAACGGAGGTGCGGTCGCCGAACAGAAGCTTCCGTTCCGTCCATCTGATCCGGCCTTGGCCAACGACGGCACTCAGCCCGCACCTCCACCCGCTCCGAAGTTAAGCATGCCATTTCAGGAAGGATTGCAGCCGCGCATCTTGCCTTCTGGGACCCTGCTAACAGTCCAATTGCAAGACTCGCTCTCCACCGCCAACGTTCACACCGGTGACGCCTTCACCGCATCCGTCGCCGCGCCTCTCACTCTGGACGGCGACACGCTCATTGAACGCGGTACAGCCGTGACCGGAAGGGTTGAGTTCGCGCAGTCTCAAGCCGACCGGCCCGGTATGGTTCCCGGTCCCGGCTACTTCCGGCTGACGTTGAATGCGATCACTCTCGAGGGTAGGCAACTCCCGCTTCAGACCTCCAGCCTGTTTGCCCGGGGTCAGGTACCGAACCCGTCATCTTCCGGCAACCCTTCCGACCCCCACTCAGACAGTGTTCAAGTCCAAAAGGGGCGGCGCCTGACATTTCGGCTGGCAGCTCCGCTCACGGTCGACGATCCAAAGTCGATGGCCAATCGTCAATCCTCTGGCCCGATCCCCGAATAAACTGGCGCGATTCCCTCCATTTGCGCCTTATTCGAGCGATTTTCAGTGCTTTTTATTTCCTCTGTCCGACAGAAAGTAAGGCTACTTGCCGAGTTTTCCACAGGCATTTCCTGTTTTGAGTGACGTCTGCCCTTCGAAGCCTCAGATTCACTCGCCTATAGTGAGACTCGAAATGTCGAGGCGGCTTGCCAGCTTCGGCGTTCCTGTTTTTGGGGGCGCCAAGGTATCAGGTAGCCCATCGTGGAGTTTCTTTCGGGAACCGTCCCGCGCCAAAGTAACTGGATGAACGCCGCTACTCCATTTCCGTGGCCCGATTTGGCAGCAGGAGAGAACGCTAGAACTCCCGTGGAGGAAACTCAGTTCCAGACTCAGCGATGGGAGGCGGTCGGCCGCCTGGCCGGCGGAGTGGTACATGACTTCAACAACCTGCTCACCTGCGATCTTCTACTTTCGAGCCTCGATGCGCGCGACCGCCGCCGGCGTTATGCCGAAGGGATCCGCTCCGCCATCATGCAAGGCACTGGCTTGGTGAAGCAGTTGCTGGTTTTTGCGCCTCCGCAAGCCCTACTGGTCTGCGCTTTGTGCCTCAACGAAATCGCTCGCGGGATGCACGATCTGCTGGCCCGGCTGATCGGCGAAAACATCGCCTTCGAACTCAATCTCGATCCGGAATTAGGCGTAGTCACGATCGACCAGGGGTGACGCCTTGCCTAACGGCGGCCGCATCACAGTCGAGACCAGCAACTGTAAGTTCCAACCTGTTGCCGGGACCATGTTGCCAACCGCTCTCCCTGCTTTTCCCTGCGTGCTCCTCGTCGTGGGCGACAACGGCCATGGCATGGACGCCGCAACCTGCCAACGCCTCTTCGAGCCATTGTTCACTACCAAGAACGCCGGCCAAGGCACTGGCTTGGGACTAACCACAGTCCGCAGCATCGTCACTACCAATCGCGGACTCATCCATTTCGAAAGCGAACCCGGCCACGGCACTCGTGTGCTGATTTTGCTCCCCCGGCGCACCTCAGCCTGCCGTTTCCGATTCTCTGGACATGTCCGATCCAGATTCAGGGGTACAGTCACCAACACCAATTCAGCAAATCAAGAAGGAATCACTGTTATGACGTCAGTCGCCGTAACCCACATCCTCGCCACTCCTGAGATCATGGCCGCAAATTTCTTGAACCTCCTCATCGTCGACGATGAACGCTCCATCCGCGACGCTTGCCGCGAGGTCGCGCTGTCCCTGGGCTTCATCGCCCACGTTGCCGATTCCGCCGAGCACGCCTATCGCCTGCTGCAAGTTCAAAGCATTGATGCCGTGTTGCTCGACCTGCGCTTGCCCGGCGCGGGCGGCGTCGAAGCTCCTCGTCAGATCAAAGCCCACCGTTCCCGAAGCGCTGGTCATCGTAGTGACGGGCTACGGCACGGTGCAGTCAGCCGTGCAGGCCATGAAGCACGGCGCGTATGAATACGTGACCAAGCCCTTCAGCGTCGAGGAACTCAAGTTGTTGTTGCAGCGCGTCTCCAACCACCTCAAGCTGAAAACCGAGAACCGCATGCTCCGCGAGAAGCTAAAGTCGAAGCAGGGTTACGGCGGCATCGCCGGCCGCGCTCCCGAAATGGAGAAGCTCTACCGCATCATCGCCAAGGCCGCCAACAGTTCGCATCCTGTGCCGATTCTCGGCGAGAGCGCACCGGCAAGGAAGTGGTCGCGCGCTCCATCCATTACTCCGGACCGTTCCATGACAAGCCATTCATCCCCGTCGACTGCGGATCGCTCGTGCCCAGGCTGATCGAAAGTGAGCTGTTTGGCTATGTCAAAGGCGCGTTCACCGGCGCCAATCAAGCCAAGGACGGTCTCCTCGCCATCGCCGAGGGTGGCACCGTATTCCTCGATGAAGTGGGCGAACTTCCCGTTGACCTCCAGGCAAAACTTTTGCGGGCGATTCAGGAAAAGGAAATTCGTCCGGTCGGCGGCACTCGCCGTATTCCCATCAACGTCCGCATCCTCGCCGCCACCAACCGCATCCTGGAGCAGGCCGTGACCGAAGGCTCTTTCCGCCGCGACCTGTATTTCCGTCTCAACGTGCTCAGCCTGCGAATCCCTCCGCTGCTCGAACGCCGCGAGGATATCCCGCTGCTCATCGCTCATTTCATGGAGCGCACATCGCGCGCCCCGGCTCAGGAAAAGATTCTTACCGACGAGGCCGTCAAGGCCATGCTGGCCTATGACTGGCCCGGAAACGTCCGCGAACTGGAAAACTGTCTGGAGCGCACCTGCGCCTTCACCAGCGGACCGTTGATCCACGTACCCGACCTGCCTCCGGCCATCGCCGGCGCGCACGTGCCGGCCCCGTCGAATGGTAATGGACACAGCCAGAACAAAATCATTCCTATGGCGGAGTTGGAAAGACAGACCATCCTCAACGCCATTGCGGAACTGAACGGCGACAAATTACAGGCCGCCCGCCTGTTAGGTATTGGCAAGACAACTCTGTGCCGCAAGCTGAGGGACTACGCCGCCCAAACTTGAGCCGTTCTGGATATAGCGTGAACTAAAACATGCTTGTCATCCCGAGCGAAGCGAGGGACCTTGGTGTTTGCCTGCGTCGGCTGTGATTTATGCTGCATGCAAGAACCAAGATCCCTGGATGCGCTCGGGATGACAGGCGGTGAAGCGTTCGCTTTTGGATACAGCCCGACCCACACCCTTCCCTAATGGGAAACGGAGCATCGCCATCGCGCCCTCAGCCCGTGTCTTCTCAATACCAGGAAAGATGGCGCTCAGCGTGCTACGTAAACAGCATGATTCTACTCATCACCCCTTCGGCACGCGGCCAAGAGTGCGCTGTCACCGTAAAAGACGCTACCGGCGAGGAAACCCATTGGGCGGAAAATCTGCCGCAAGCCGTGGCCCGGCTGCGCGAGCAGTCTTACTCCGCAGTCGTCCTCGATCAATTCCTTTTAGAGAACGAGCCCCCGAGAGCGATCAGGTAATCGAGCACTTGGGCACAGCTTTCCCTGTCTACCTCAACTTCGCCGTCAGCGGCATGGAGCGTCTGCTGCGCGAAGTGCGCGCCGCACTTCATCGCCGCCAGCGTGAGGAAACCCAGGCTCGCCGTTCGGTCGAGCAACAGGTTCGCAGCGAAGTCTGCGAGTCCCTCACCGCCATGCTGCTCTCCTGCGAACTAGACATGGCCGTGCCCGAAGTCCCCGCCCCCGCCGCGGAGAAAATCCGCCTGATCGACAATCTCGCCCGCGACATGCGCTTGAGGCTGGGCTCGAACTGACTTCCTTAAGCTGACTCGCTTCACAAGTCTGTGCAAGATTCTGCACGGTCCCTTCGGCCGCAGAAAACCTTCGACGCCTCGCCCCCATTAGCACTAAAATAGGCCCCTGTGCACGTTTTGCTCACCGCCGATACCATGTCTGGCTCCTGGAGCTACACCCGCGAGCTGGTCACGGGACTGGTCACGCGCGGTGTCCGGGTCACGCTGGTCAGCTTCGGCGAGATTCCCCTGCCCGAGCAGACCGCGTGGATGGACCTCCTCCACGGCCTAGAATATCGCCCCACGGCTTTCCGCCTGGAATGGATGGACGAGGCACCGCAGGATCTTCACGAATCCTCGGATTTCCTCGCCAGCCTGGTGCGCGAGGTTCGGCCCGACCTGCTCCAGCTCCACCAGTTCTGCCATGGCGATCTCCCGGTGCCGGTGAATGTTCCGCGCGTAGTAATGGCCCACGGCGACCTCGTCAGTTGGAGCGAAGCGGTGCAGGGTTGCGGCCCGCGTCCCACGCGTACGCTGAAGTGGTATCGCGATACGGTAGTTCGCGGCATCGCCGCCGCCGATGCCGTAGTCGCACCGTCGGCCTGGATGCTCGACACTCTTCGCGTCACCTACACTCGCCCGCGCCGCGGAGTCGTCATTTATCCCGGACGCAATCCCATCTTCTTCAATCCCTACGTCAGCAAAGAGGACTCCGTGCTCTCAGTCGGCCGCCTGCTCGATGCCGGCAAGCAGGTCCACCTGCTGACCCAACACGCGCAACCGTTCCCGGTCTGCATCGTGGGCGCAGAGCAAACCGTCCCCGTCCCGCGTCTACCAATCCGCGCCGATGTGAAGGTCTCGACGGATCAGAATTCCGTTGCCGTCCGCGGCCCGCAGACGGAAGCTCAATTGCGGGCACTCTACAGCCGCGCCGCAATCTACGCCGCTACAGCACGCTATGAACCGCTCGGCATCGCCGCACTCGAAGCCGCGTTCTCCCGCTGCGCCATCGTCGCCAACGATATCCCGAGTTTCCGCGAATTCTGGGGTGACGCCGCCCTCTACTTCCGCACCAACGATGCCCGCAGCCTTGCCGAGACTCTGCGTCAGCTCGACGCCGACCGCGCCCTCCGCCACGCCTACGCCGACCGCGCCTACACCCGTGCCCGCGAGCGTTTCACTACCAAGCGCATGATCGACGACTACCTCGACCTCTACCGCAGCCTGGTCTCAGCCAACACCCTGGCCGCCTAGGATCGACTCTTTTCCTTGTTATCCCGTTTTCGTTGTCATCCCGAGTGAAACGAGGGATCCTGGCTTCTCTCGGGCATCGAGAGCTTCGACCGTGGTCTAATGTTTGAAGGCCCAGGAGAACACTATGCCCCAGAGCTCTCACAACCGAATCGCCGAGCTTCACAACCTCGCAGCTCACGCCCACAACGCCGCCGCTGTTGCCCACGGCAAAGAAGATCATCTGACCGCTCACGAACTCAGCCAACAGGCGCACGAACACTCGAGGAACGCCCTCAAGCTCGCCGAAGAACTCGCCCGCGAACACGGAAAGACCAGCAAATCCTAGATGGTTGGAGGAATCAAGTCATGGCTCAGGTAAAGATCACAGTCCGTCCCAACGGGCCGTTCCGCGTGGAGGCGCCCGAAGGTTCAATCGAACTCGTCGACGTCAACGGAGCCCAATATGACCTAACCGGCAAGCCCGCCTTTTCTCTGTGCCGGTGCGGCGGTTCGGTCAACAAGCCTTTTTGCGACGGCACCCACAGCCGCATCGGATTCCAGGGCGCAGAACTAGCCGTCAAAAAGGCCGACGCCTAGCCGCAAAGCGGCGAAAGACCGCAGCGCAGGGCGCAAGCCCTGGGAACAACAGCAGGAGCGGAACCAGCCCCAGCGGGGCGAAAGAAATCGAGCCAAACTTTGAGGCGTGCGTCCTTAGAACGCCTTTGTCAAGAGGCCCAACCCGCCCGGAGCTGTGGAACGCTGTGGAAAACCGCCACGCCAGCTCCGTCCGCGGCTTCGCGAGTTGCGTAAAAGACACACCGACAGTCGGCAAGACCCTGATCCGTCTGAGTTTGCAAGTGTATAGCTGGGAGATATTATCTGCAAATATCGCTTAAGTGTTCCAGGGGGGACAGAGCGGCACTTGCACTTCGGGGAGGTTAGCGGAGTGCTCGAGATTGACTCGTCCGAAGCGCAAAGGCACGTCGTAGTGGTGTGCCGTCCCGATGGCGGCGCCGGCGAGGGCGAGAATAACCACTAGAAAGACGGCAACGCGGCGCGCGCCTTGGTCTCGCTGCGGAGCGATGAGGGCGATGAGCGCGCCGACGATCAGTCCAGTGATTAGTCCGCCGATGTGGGCGGTGTTGTCGACGCCAGGAAGTATGAATCCGAAGATGAGGTTGTAGACAACAAACGCACCGAGGCTGCGCAGCGTGCCAGAGAGTGCGGAGCGCGGTACAGAGAACTCGCCTAACTTAAGAGCGGTGATGAGCGCGCCGGCGAGGCCGAAGATTGCGCCAGAGGCGCCGACGCTGGGCACGTATGGATGCCATGCCGCGCTGGCGAGACTTGCTCCCAAGCCACAGATCAGGTAGATCGCGGCATAGGTCCAGCGTCCATAGAGCGATTCGCAGAGCTGGCCCAGATTCCACAGGCACCACATGTTGAAGGCGATGTGAAGCAGGCCGCCGTGCACGAAGACATTGGTCAGCAGGCGCCACCATTCTCCCGAGATCGTGAGCGCACCCGCGTTTGCGCCCCACTGGAGGGTCTCCGCAGTCGGGAACTCCTGCATCGGGTTGAGGAATGCGAGCGGACTGCCCGAAGCGAGCACCATGCCCAGGAATACGGCAGCGTTGATGCCGAAAATGATTTGCGTGAGGCCGATGGTCGATTCGCTGCGGCGGACCCACGGCGTAGGCATGACGGTTTGCGGCGCGTCGTCGGGAACTTCGCCGCGCTGGTAGGCTTCGTGCTGACGGCACCACGGGCAGATCTTCTTGCCGAAGGAGAAACCGGGGAGCTGACGGCCACATTTAATGCAATTTGCCATGGGTTGTTAAGAGAGTATCAGCAGTTTAGGGCGCGAAGAAAATCTTTACCACAGGGATACAGAGAACATAGGGTAATACACAGGCCTCAATGAATTGTCTTCGTCTTTCTCGACATGTAATCCATGAGCAGGTATTGGCCTAGCGTGTAGGGGGTGGTGAAGTAGGCTTTGCCGCGGCACATCTCCGTTACTTTTTGGACGAATTGCACCAAACCGTAATCTGACGCCAGCATGAAGGTATTGATCAAGACTCCCGCGCGTTTGCATTTCGAGGCTTCTTCGAGCGTCTGGCTGACGACGAGCGGGTCGAGGCCGAAGGCGTTTTTGTAGATGCGTCCGTCTTCGAGAGTCAGGGCCGAGGGTTTGCCGTCGGTGATCATGACGATCTGCTTCATGTCTTTTCTCTGGCGTTGCAGGATTCTTTGCGCCAGGCGGAGGCCTTCGCGCGTGTTGGTGTAATAAGGGCCGACCCTGCAGCGCGCTAGTTGCGAGAGCGGGACTTCTTCGGCGGAGTCGTGGAAGAGGACGAGCGACAGCGAGTCGCCGGGATACTGCGTGCGAATTAGGTGCGAGAGCGCCATGGCGACTTTCTTCGCCGGAGTGAAGCGGTCTTCGCCGTAGAGGATCATCGAGTGCGAGCAGTCGAGCATGAGAACCGTGGCGCAGGAGGATTGGTATTCGCACTGGTGGACTTGCAGGTCGCGGTATTCGATATTGAGCGGCAGGTTTAGGCCCTCGCGCTGGATCGCGCTCGACAGCGTGGCAGTAATGTCAAGGTTGAGCGTGTCGCCGATTCGTAAGTGCGAGATGCGCCGCTGGCTTCGATTCCGGTGGCCAGGTCGCGGGTGTCGTGGCGTCCAAAGCTGGATTTGCCGAGCGAGCCGAGCAGGTTGCGCAGGGATTTGAAACCGAGGAAATCGAGACTCTTGTCGGTGAT
>JGI12635J15846_10003305_pt1 | contig 14058 bp, 14 predicted proteins | sample BlaSpr_A8_OM2_M2_FD_15846 | JGI IMG/M metagenome (IMG submission 15846) | reverse complement strand
GCCGATCCATCGAAGTGGCTCTTTCTCGATACCGAAACCACAGGCTTGGCGGGCGGCACGGGCACCTATGCATTTCTGATTGGCCTGGCGTGGTGGGACGCTGGCGCGCTGCAGGTCGAGCAGTTTTTCATGCGCGATTTTGGCGAAGAGCATGCGATTTTGCACGAAGTGGCCTCGCGCATTGCCGAGCGGCCTGTGCTGGTCACCTTCAACGGCAAGGCGTTCGACTGGCCGCTGCTCGAAAACCGCTTCACGATGACGCGATCGATCGCCGTGCCGCGGCTGGCGGCGCATCTCGATTTGCTGCATCCTGCTCGGGCGTTGTGGAAGCTGCGACTCGGCTCGGTGCGGCTGGTGGAGCTGGAGCGGCACGTGTTGAATGCTGCGAGACTGGGATGGCATCGTCAAGACGATGTGCTGGCCGCGTTGATTCCGCAGCATTACTTCGATTATTTGCGCGGAGGGCCGGCGGAGCCGCTGGCGGCCGTCGTGCGGCACAACCAGATGGATTTGCGCGGTCTGGCGGCGCTGGTGGGTAAGATCGATGCCCTGCTGGCATCCGATGACGATCATGATGTGCAAAGCCTGGACTTGTTCGGTCTTTCGCGTTATTTGCAGCGGCGCGGCGATTCCCAACGGGCGCACTCTGCGTGCACGCAAGCCGTCGATCTCGGGCTTCCTAAGGAATACGACCGGCAAGCGCGCCGCGAGCTAGCGCTACTGGCGAAGCGCCGCGGCGAGCACGATAAGGCTGCGGCGCTGTGGCACGAATTGGTGAAAGACGAGCGCAATGGTGCGCACGCTTGCGAGCAACTCGCCGTTTATTACGAGCGCAGAAGGAAGGATTGTGAACGCGCGCTGGAGTTCGCGCAACTAGGGCTTACTAAAGTTCGGAGCGCACGAGCACTCTTTCTTAATCGGCACGGACAGTACGGCAGCGTGCGGACGGAACAGCGGCTGGCCGACCGCGTCGCGCGGTTGCAAACACGAATCGAGTTGAAGAGCGGAACGCGTCCTACTCTGCCGCTAGAGAGTCGAACCCCAATCACTGCGGCTAGGAAACTGCCAGCTTAGGCAGGTTCACAGGAGCGCGTGCCCCGGGCTCTTTCGTGCGGGACGCGATTTCTTTCACGTCCTTTGCGAGGACCTTCGGTGGTTCCGGAACTGGCGCCCACTGCAGTTCTTTGTTGAGCCTGAGGAACAGCGCGCGGTCGCCGCCTTCGAGAGTCACGCACTCATTTTCAAAGCAGCGGAGGAAGACACCGCCGTCTGGAGTGTCGAAAGAAAAGAAGTCGGGCTTGCGAAAGAGATTGCTGCGCTGTTCATGTTTTTTCTCCAGTGCTTCGGAATATTGTCCGAAGAAACGCTCGGCTTGCTGCCTAGTGGCCAGCCGTTCGCGCGTTATCAGTAAAAGGCGCTTGGTCTGCTTTCGCTCATAAACGGCGTAACGGTCGCCGTCCCACGCCGCGGACAAAGGCTTGGCTCGCGGCTCACCGAGGAATTGTTTCAGCACTTCCTTCCAGCCGAATTCGCCCATGGAGTTTTCTTCTAGCTTGGTCCAATCCGCGCCTAAAGCTTTTTCCATGGAGGGCAGCGAAACGGGTGCAGGAACTTTGCCGGAGTTATACAGCGCCGGGTGCAGGATTTGCTGCGTGGAAACTGGGGGTTTGGTGAAAATGGCGGGCAGACCTTCCCAGCCGGTGGGCTTGAGGGTCGCCGCTGTAAATGTCAGGCCCTCCAAATAAGGGAAAATCAGCGCGTCTTTTAGGAAGGCCGGCGCTTTCTTAAGCATCGGCGTCTCGGCCATATCGCCGATCAGCATGGCGGGGTCGATGTCCGGCAGATCCTGCAGCGATCGCCCGCTGCCCTGGAGCAGGTATTCCACCATGGCGGCCATCGCGCTGCCTTCTAGGACAGAATCGCGCGCCAATTCGCTGTCATCGTTGGGCCGCGCGGCCTTGACCCAGGCTTCAATTTGGAAATGCTGGTCCTCGAGCGCGTGGGTCAACTCGTGGGCCATGACCATGCGCTGGTCATCGATGGGAATCCAGTCGGCAACGTAGAATTCGTGCACTTTAGGGTCATATAGGCCGGCGATCTGCTCAGTGAGCAGTTCGACCATGAAGGAATCGAGGTCAAACCCTTTGGGAAGCAGGCCGAAGGCCTCGGCGCTTCTGGCGCCGGCATAACGCTCAGCGGGGTTCTTGTCTTCGTTCATTTCCCGAATGACGTGGGCGCGAATCTCTTCGCGCGAGCGCAGGCTCTTCTTGAGAGGGCTGCGGAGGTCCAGACCGGTAATTTGACTCATCTGCGCGAGAACTTCGTCGGCTGTCGTGGCGAAATCAGCGTCGCTGAGCTTACCCGTGGGGCCCGGCGGCGTGGCGGGAGCAGTGGTTTGCTGCGCGAAGCTAAAGGGGGCGAAGGTCGCGGCCAGCCCTAGAAGTATGGCAACGAGCGACGCTGTGGGACGGTGAGAGCGTGAAATCGGAGAGGGCATAACGTTTTCCAGAATAGCAGATTCGCCGTTCGGTCACCGCCGGGCTTGGTGGCGATGATGCGGTTGGTTTCCAATCAGAACAGTCCAGCGCCGAGAGAATGGCTTGGTATGCTCGCTAACTCGTGTTCAGGGACGAGCCGCAGGAAGTTCACAGTTTTCCTCAGATTTACCTGTTCCGGGAAATTAACGTTATGGTAAATTATATTGCCAACTCACATGGATCCCGGATTGCGTCTCCGACAGATCCGCGAACGTCTCGGGTTGACATACCGTGACGTCCATCGGGCCAGTCTTGCGCTCGCCCGTGTACAGACCCGCCCGCAATTCACGGTGCATATCAGCCGCCTGGCCGATATCGAGAACGGAGGAGTGGTACCAAGCCTGCACAAGCTCTATGCTCTTGCCGTCGTTTATCACCTGAATCCTCTGGAAATCTTCTCCTGGTACGGCATACCGCTAGACCGATTCCTGGGCGATGCCGTTTCCTTCGCTGCTCCGCAAACGCACCTGATGGCGACTCCCCCGTTTTTGCGCGGGGCCGGAAACTCGCGCCGCCTTTCCTTCCGCAGTGCACGGAATTCCTAACGCGGAGCGCCGCAGAGTGCAGTGGCTTTGGAAACATCTTGTGCAGCGTGAGCAGCGAAAACGGCCATCATCGCTACGGTTGCATCGGGCTGCGCGACCGCCGCATGGAGCCGATCCTGAGGCCGGGGAGCGTGGTGCTGGTAGACGTCTCAGTGCGGCGCCTGCAGGAAAACGAGTGGTCCAACGAGTACGACCGGCCCATATATTTTGTTGAATTGCATGACGGCTACCGCTGCGGATGGTTCCAGCAGGATGGCACGCGTTTAGCGATGCTGCCCCATCCGCTTTCCCGGTGCATGCCGGAATCCTGGAAAACACCAGATGATGCGGAAATCGTCGGGCGGGTGGTGGGGGTGGTTACCCGGCTGCCTGTTCCGTTGAAGGCTCTTTCTCGAGAATCTCCAGAATTGCGCGGGCGTTCGAGCAAAAAAGCTCTTTGAGATACTCCGGCGAGTCGGCAGGCAACAGAGCGCGATAGGCTTCGAGCCTACGCCACTGCGCAGCGGCCTTACGCGAGCCATTCGGCAGTGTGCGGAGGTGCGCGCGCAGATCTTCCTCTTGCACTACCAAAGGTGTCTCCAGAATGCGCTCGAAAAGCTCCTGATGGCATTGCTCGAGGGCTTGCCGCACTGCCGCTTGCGGGTAGACGGCGCTAAGGCCGGCGTGTTCGTACACGTTGGTGGAAATGTCGCGCAGGGAAGCCAAATAGGCGAGACGCGAAAAAGGGCTGGCGATTCTTGCCAGGGTAGAAAGCGTCAGGTCGTGGATAATGCGCCGATTCTGCTGCAGTTGTGTCAGTGTATCCATCTGCTTCCCTGTTCTGAAAACAGAACGCTTTGCAACGAATAGCCCGATTTGCGCTGTTTTCCATCATGGTGACCTTTAGGAGGGTCATCCATGAAAAAAATGGCTGTCATGCTCAGACTGTTCGTGCTGGCCGCATTGATCGTACTTCCTGTAGTTCGCTCAGGTAACTATAATCCAAGTAACTCTGCTGTCGAGGGAATTTTTGCAGGCACATTTGTTGCTGACGGTAGTCCGCGCCCTCCATTCCCGCCGTTCCGTGCTTTCGACGGCAGCCCGAGGCCGCCGCTTCCACCGCGGGTCATCGTGGATGGTAGCCCTAGGCCGCCGCTTCCGCCATCAGCCGCTCTCGATGGCAGTCCGCGACCGCCCTTGCCGCCCCAGGGACTGCCTGCGTAGGCGCGACGCCGCAGGATTGTAACCCTGAGCACGGGCTTGGACGATGGCTGGAATTGCCCGTTTACATCATTAGTAATTTCTCAGATTTTCGCCCGTTGCCGCTCTAGTACCCGGCGCCCACTGGCGACGAATCGCAAGCACTATGTACTATCTTTTTACGGCTATGCTACGATGCGCCTGCGATGGACGAACTGGGACGGTTTACGGAGTGGCTTTGGGCGGTCACTGCAATTGTGCAGGCTCTGCTCCTCTGTCTGTTAGTTGCTCGAAGATACGCTAGGAGTTATCCAGCCTTTAGCGTCTACATCTTTATGACTCTGGTGCAGAGCGGTCTGTTGTTCGTGGTTATTAAGCGATGGGGGTTCTCCTCTTCCGTTTCGTGGCGCATAGGGTGGGCTACGCAGAGCCTCGTGCTGGGAGCTCGCGGGTTTGCTGTCGCTGAACTATGCCGGCACGTTCTGGGTCGATTCCGTGGGATCTGGGTTCTGGCGCGCTGGATCCTGCTTACTTCCGGCACAACAGTGCTTTTCTATGTGCTCATAGCCGCGTATCACCAATGGCGACTGGTGCTGAACACCGCGGAGCTGGGACTCGAGCTGGCGACCGCCGCAGTAATCGTCATCCTGCTACTCTTCGCCCGCTACTACGATATCGTAGTGGACCCACCGCTTCGCTTACTAGCCATTGGACTTTGCGTGTATTCCTGCGTCTCAGTGCTGAACGACACGGTTCTCGAGCGCTGGCTTAGCCGCTACGTTTCCTTATGGAATGCGTGTGGCATGGTCGCCTTTCTTGCTTGCCTGCTGCTATGGAGCTGGGCTTTTCGCAAGTCGGCGCCGCAAAGGGTGGCTGATCCTCTGTTCCTGGATCGCTCCGCATACCTGAAGATCATTCCGGAAATGAATTGGCGGTTGCGTTTGCTCAACGATCAATTGATCCGATTCTGGCGCCTGGAGGCGCCGCGCACTTGAACATTATGTTTGTTCTTCTTTTTGGCGCGGTAGGCATGCTGCTGGCGCTGCTTTTCTGGGCTCTTCGCCCGCGGCGCGACCATCAAGCAGGCGGGCCCAATATCGGGTCCACCGAGGAACCCTCGCGCCAACCCGCAACCTACTTTGGCGTTATTCGCCAGGCAATGTCGGGGGAAGATTTTGAGTTTCTCGCCGCCCGCGCGCCAATGCGTCTGGTTCGCCGCGCACACAAAGAGCGCCAACGTATTGCCATGCTCTATCTTGCGGATTTGCGTGCCGATTTCCAGAGGTTGCTGCGCTTGGCCAGGGTTATTGCCGTGCTTTCGCCAGAGGTCGCCGCGTCTCATGAGTTCGAGCGCTTGCAGCTCAGCATGCGTTTTTCGTGGCGATACCGGATGGTTCTGCTGGGACTTTACGCCGGTCTTCTGTTTCTGCCACAGCTCAACGGCTTGAGCCAGATGGTAAGCGAGCTTGCGTTCCGCTTGGAGTCGGCCATGAAGGAGCTTGGCGAGAGGGCCGCCGTTGCCGCGGAATTGGCCTCAACCCTGAATCGGCGCGGGCTGGACATGGCTTAGCGCCGTCTCCACAGCACTCAGTAAATCCGCAGCTTTAAACGGCTTTTGCAGCACGCGCAAGCCGTTTCCGGCATGATTATTCTCCGCTGGCGCAGGCATGGCTGAGGCGCTCATCCAAACCAACCGCCCCGCCAGCGCGGGCCTGTTCGCCGTCAGCCATTCTTGCAAACTCTCCGCCCCGGCGCGCACTTCGGCGTCGGCAACTACCGCGTCGAATTCCTGCTCGCCGAGGCGCCGCTGGGCTTCCGGGAAGCTTGCAGCAGTTCGNACCGCGTGATTCCCCTCGCGCAGGATGGCCTCCACAGCTTCCAGCACGGACTCATCGTGGTCTATGAGAAGAATTCGTCCGCCGCGGGCGGCAACCACGCCGCCGGCCGGAATTGCATCGTCGGGAGCGGCCGCTCGCTGGTATGGCAACTCAATGGTGAAGCAAGCGCCCGAAGGCTGCACGTTGCTCACGCCGATGGAGCCGCCATGTTCGCTGACGATTCCGTAGCAGATGCTCAAGCCTAGCCCGGTGCCCTTGCCCACTGGTTTTGTAGTGTAGAAAGGGTCGAACACGCGGGATGCATCCTTCACACCCGGACCACTGTCCTTGAATTCCACTATCAGGCGTTCGTCTCTTGCCTTTGTGCTGACCCAAAGATCCCCTTCACTGGAGTGCTCCAAGATGGCATCGACGGCGTTGTTCACCAGGTTCAGGAATACCTGTTGTAGTTGGTGCGGGTCCGCGGCAGTCATGGGCAGATCGGAAGCGAGGTCATAGTGAACGCGAATGTTGCTCAGGCGCAGGTCGTAGTCGCGCAGCGCCAGGGTATCCTCCAGGATTTGGTTGAGTTGCACAGCCACGCGCTCCGGCTTGTGTTGGCGGGCAAAGCTGAGGAGGTTCTGAACGATTCGATGGGTGCGCTGAGCCTGCTTGTAGAGCTTGTCCGAGTACTCCATGCCCTGCGGTGGCATTTGGCCGCTCGATAGGAGCAGTTGGCTGTATCCCAGGATGGCGGTTAGCGGATTATTGAGTTCGTGCGCCACACCGGAAATCAGTTGGCCGACAGCGGCCATCTTTTCGCTGTGGAGGAGCTGCTCCTGCGTGCGCCGCAAATTTTCGTAAGCTTGCCGCGTCTCTTCGTACAACACAGAGCGGTCAATGGCATTAGAAATCTGGCTGCCAACAGCAATCAAGAGATTGATGTCCGCGGGCGAGAATTCCCTGGGAGCTCGGCTGCCAACGACCAATCCGCCAAGCACGCGGTCCTTGGACCACAGGATCACCACAAACGCGGAATGCAGTCCTTCCTTGCGCTGCGCTTCCCGCAAGACAATGGGGATGGGCAAGCCTTGCGCCGATAGGAACGTGGCATGCACAGCCTTGATATGTTGCAGCAACTCCGGCTGTACCGTGACTGGCGGGATATGCCGAGCTTGCTCCGAACGATGGCCAACCGCGGCGATGCGACGCAGTGTCAGCCCGGCTTCATCAAGCAGGTAAAGCGAAGAGGCGTCCAAGCTAAAGAGCTCCGTCATTTGCCGCAGCGTGCGGTGAATCGAGTCAGTAAGGTCTAGAGATTCCGTAAGGGTTTGGCCAATGGAGTTCAGCACCATTAATTCGCGGTTGCGGCGACGGATTTCCTGCTCGGCTCGCTTGCGATCGGTTATGTCCAGCAGGAATCCCTGCAAGGCGGTCAGGTTGCCGGCGGCGTCTCGAATGGCAATGGAAGATTCCAACATCGCTCGAACTTCGCCATCGTTGCGGCGAATTTCGTATTCAAAGTCAGCTACCGCTCCGTGATCCTGCAAAAGCTTCTTCAGCCGTTCGCGATCCGCAGGGTTCACGAACATCGAAGGAATGTCAGCATTGAGCAACTCGTCGCGCTCTTCGAATCCCAGGATGCGCATCAGCGCGTCGTTGAAGTCCAGGAACCGCCCCTGCGGATTGGAAATGAAAACGCCCTCTTGAACGTTCGATACCAATGTCCGGTATTTTTCTTCCGCGCGCTTGCGCTCGGATATGTCTTTCAGAGCGTGCACCGTGCCTAGCTGACGGCCCTGGGGATCTGTGAACGTCGAATTTGAAGCGAGGAAATATCCCGTGAGCCAAGGATCCGGGTCGTCTCCCTCGCCGGCGATGCCTTCGCAATAAGGACAACTCTTGTAGTTCGTCCCCTTGCGAGGAAGCAGATCGGTGACCATGCGCCCAGCCAGCGCGGATGCATCGCGTCCGAGCAGGTTGCCGAGCCGTTGGTTGGCGCGCAATATCCGAAATTCCGGGTCATGAACGAAGATAGGATCGCCGATCGAATCAAACGTATAAGCCCACTGCTGCTGGACTGTGGCCACTTGTTCAAAGAGCCGCACGTTCTGTAGCGTCAAGCCCAAGAGATTGGCAATGTTAACCAGATAAGAGATTTCGTCACGCTGAAAGCGAACGTTCTGAAAGGACCCTACGGAGATAACGCCGACTGGCCCGTCTTTTCCCGGCAGTGCTAGAGAAATGCTCTCGCTGACTCCGCTCTCCTCCATCCTGGCGCGCTCTTTGGCATCCACTCCTTCGTCCAACCGCAGAAACAAGCAATCTTTCTGAAGAACGCGCTGTACCCATGGCTCAGAGACGGCCACACGTTCGTGCTTTTGCAGGTACGCTTGCTGAAACCCGACCGAAGCTCGCGCCACCAATTGCGCGGTGCTTCGCTCACCTTCCAGCAATCGCACGATTCCGTGCGTGGCGCCCAGGCTTTCCACTAGATGTCCGAGCACCTGCTCGAGGACCTCGCGCACCGACAGAGTCTGTGTGCTGGCTGCCGTGAGCAGCGAAAGCCGGCGCAATTTGTCATTCAATTCGTCGCTGCGCGCACGCGCGCTCTCCAACACCAGAACCACCATGGAGATACCAATCGAAACATTCAGCAAGTGGTCGAAAGCCAGCCGCAACAAGAAGAGCGGATGCGACAACCACTGGTAACGATCAATGCCGTGAAGGCCGCTGACCAGCAAGGCCCCCGCGAGCAGCCGCGCGCCATGCCCTTTGTGCTTAGCACTTGCTCGCCACAACAGCCAGCCGGCCCACAAACATATCGCAGACTCGAGCGCGGCGGTCTCCCAATGGATTTTGCCGAAGTACGGCGCAGACGTGCCGCGCTCGACGTAGTAGACCCCGGCCAGAATGGCGGTCGCCGGCGGCAGCACCGGCCAATTGCGCCTTGCGCCGTCCAGCGTGAGTTGCATCGCAGAGGAGAGAAATAGAAGTAGGGCTATTATTTGCGTCGCAAGCGCAGCCAAGCGCAGCTCGGGGCTTTCTTGCACGATCAGGCCGAGCTCGAAAACAGAGGAAACCGTTAGGCCAACCCAGCCTGTCAGCCAGAGCCGAAAATAGCCGTCCGGATGGTCTCGCCGAAGCAGTAGAAACAGCACTAACAGGACGATGAGCGCCGTCACTTCAAAGAAGGCAATGGCGAGCAAGCCCTGATTAACGAACACCTTGTCCCGCCTCCCGGCTAGTACGCTTGGCGACTTCCAGACACACGGGCGTAAGGCTCGAACAAAAAGCCTGAAACCCTGGGGAATGCTTACTTCGAAGCTACAGGCTGTTTTCTGAATGGGCAATGGCCCCAACCTGACCCTGTGCTGTCCCTTATAATGGCTGCTGGGAAGAATGACCTCTGGGAGCCAACCAACCGTGGACGTCGAAAACATATTGGTCGTCGATGACGAGGAAGCCATCCGCGAAGTCGTTTCCACAATGCTGGAGTCCAAGGGCTATCACTGCACGGCGGTAAGCAATGGACGCGCAGCCCAGGACCAGGTCAAGCGGACCACGCCCGATCTGGTGCTGAGCGACATGATCATGCCAGAAATGGACGGCATCAAACTTTTGGAATGGCTGCGCCAGTACGATCCTGAGGTCCCGGTGATTATGGTCACCGCGATTCACGACATTTCCACGGCACTAGAGGCCATACGCCGGGGAGCTTACGACTACATCTTGAAGCCGTTTGAGAAGGACCAGCTTTTCCTCGGCGTCGGGCGCGCTTTGCAGCATCGCCGCTTGATCATGGAAAACCGTACATACCAACGAAATCTTGAGCAGTTGGTCGAAGAGCGCACCGCGCAACTAACCGGGGCGATCGCGCAACTCGAGCAGTCCTACGACGATACGCTGGAGGCGCTGGGCAGCGCGCTGGACTTGAAGGACGCGGAGACCGAAGGCCATTGCCAGCGCGTGACAGCGTTCTGCATCTCTATCGCGAAGGCGATGCCCGTGCCCGATGCGTACCTTGCGGTGCTGGCGCGCGCGGCGTTCCTTCACGACATAGGCAAAATGGCCATTCCCGACGGCATCCTGCGCAAGCCCGGTCCGCTCACAGAGGATGAAAAGCAAATTATGCGCAAGCACTGCGAAATCGGCTACAACATGCTGATCCGCATCCCGTTCCTGCGCGATGCCGCGGAAATCGTGCTGGCACACCAGGAGTTTTTTGACGGCTCCGGTTATCCGCGGGGCCTGAAGGGCGACGACATTCCCCTGGGGGCGCGCATCTTTACCATTGCGGACTCACTCGATGCCATGATCAGCGACCGACCGTATCGCAAAGCTTTGCCGCTTTCGCATGCAAGGGGAGAAATCAAGCGCTGCTCGGGCACGCAGTTCGATCCTAGAGTCGTGGACGTTTTCATGTCCATCCCTGAGGAGCACTGGCTGGAATTGCGCGAGAATCTTGGCTCGCCTTTCCGGCTGGCGCACCTGAAGAATTTGTAAATTCTCCTGCCGAACTGCACACGCAGGGTTACGCAAAGGAGCTTCAGGCGTATACTGACAGCGCTTCGGTACCTTGAGGAGGCATACATGCGTCCCCTACGTTTCAAGACGATGATCCTTGCAGCAGCGCTCGCCGGCAGTCTCGTCGCCGGTGTGATTCGCGCGCAGCAAGACGTCAAAGTCGCGCACACTTCGCTGAAGGTCGGCGACATGGCTCCAGACTTTACGTTGCTCGACAATCAATGGAAGCAGATCCACCTGGGTGATTACCGCGGCAAGAAAAATGTCGTCTTGGCCTTTTACGTTCTTGCTTTCACCGAAGGTTGAACGAAAGAACTTCAGGCCTATCAGGCTGATATGGCCAAGCTCGAAGCTTCTGACGCTGTCGTCTTCGGAATTAGTATAGATAGTCCTGCGGCCAACAACGCTTTCGCACAAAAAATCGGTGTCACGTTTCCGCTGCTCAGCGACATGAACCGCAAAGTGCTGAAACAGTACGGCATCCTGAAAATGTACAATGTCGAAAAAGAAGAATATGATTGGGCGCAGCGCACTACTTTTGTCATCGACAAGAAAGGTGTGATCCAATCGGTGGAAGAAGAAGCCAGCGCCATCAATCCAAACAATGCCGTCGCCGTTTGCACCAAGCTCCCGAAAAAATAGCGCTCCGCTGCTCGGGGGACCGATGCGCATGCTATTACGGCCCGGATCATTTTTCGCATGAGCTCTAATCCACTTCCAGTCTTCTATAGTCCAATTCCACAGCTTGATTTGGCGGCGCAGTATGCGGCCGTTGGTGGCGAAATTCGTGAAGCGGTCGAGCGCGTGCTCTTGTCACAACAATTTATCCTGGGGCGCGAAGGCACTGCGCTGGAAGAAGAAGTCGCAAGGCTTTGCGGTGTCGCGCACGGCGTCGGCACCGGCTCCGGCACAGATGCGCTGGTCCTGGCGCTGCGTTCGTGCGGAGTCGCGGCGGGCGACGAAGTCATTCTTCCGCCGTTCACCTTTGTCGCAACTGGCAGTGCCGTGAGCGCGCTAGGAGCCAAGCCGGTCTTCGCGGACATTCATCCCAACACGTACAACATCGACCCTACGCAGATAGAGCGCCGTGTGACTCCGCGCACTCGCGCGATTGTCGTCGTTCACCTCTACGGTCTGTCCGCGGACATGGGCCCGATCATGGATTTCGCGCGTAAGAAGAACTTGCCCGTNGTCGAAGACAGCGCGCAAGCCATCGGCGCGGGCTACAAGGGCCGGCGCACCGGTTCTCTCGGCGACGTCGCTTGCTTTAGTTTCTATCCGACCAAAAACCTGGGCGCGTGCGGCGATGCGGGGATGATCGTAACTAACTCGGCGGAACGCGCCGCGCGTTTGCGCATTCTGCGCAACCATGGCCAGACAGAGAAATACGTCAGCAGCGAGCCGGGCTGGAACGGCCGGCTGGATGAAATACAGGCTGCGATCCTTCGCGTTAAGCTGCGCCATCTTGCGGAGTGGCAGCGCGCCCGGCAAACTCACGCAGCGGAATACACGCGGCACCTCTCACAGATTCCGGGCATCATGCCGCCACTCGTTCCCGAAGGCTACGAACACGTCTTCCACCAGTACACCATTCGCGTGGAAGAACGCGACAGGCTGCGGCGCGTTCTGACGGAGAGAAAAATCGGGAGCGCGGTCTATTACCCTGTGCCGTTGCACCTTCAGCCGCTATACGCTTCCCTCGGACACAAGGCCGGCGACTTTCCGCACGCCGAGCATGCTGCGCAGGAAGTTCTATCGCTGCCGATGTATCCAGAGCTGCGGCCGGCTCAGTTGGCGCGCGTGGCGGAAGCCGTGACTGATTTCGTGCGGCACTAGACGGCGCTCATCTTCCCAAACAGAGAACCAACAGCAGAAAAACCCACAGGCCGTCCATGAAATGCCAGTAATACGAAGTAATTTCGACGGCAGTGTTGCGCGAGATTTTACCTTTCTCAAAATCGCGCATCGCCACGTACAGCAATGCGGTCACCCCGCCAAGCAGATGCACTGCGTGCGCGGCGGTAAAAATGTAGAAGAAGCTAGAGGCCTGATTGCTCGCGATGTACACGCCCGAGGCAACCAGTTGAAGCCACGCAAGCAACTGGCCGGCCAAAAACAAGATGCCGAGAATTACTGTAGCGCGCCACAGCTTGCGGAATCCCGAAAAGTCGGTGTCCGATAGCCGCCGCCGCGCCCTCTCGAGCGTATAGCTGCTCAACAACAAGATCGCAGTATTGACCCACAGGATCTTCGGCAGATGCAACGGCACCCAGGTTTCGCTCACGCGATTCAGAACGATGAACGCGCTGCACAGCCCGATGAAAAACATCAGGATGGAAATCATGCCCAGGGTAATCGCCGTCGAGTAGCGGCGTTGCGGCGGTTTGCGGGGCCGACCGCCCTTGTCGCCGTCTCCGCCTCCCTCGCCGCCCGCAGGAGGGCCCTTCCCCCCACCTCCTCCGCCAATATCAGCGACGATCAGCTCGGTATTTTGAGTGGCCCTTGTTCCGGGCATGAGTTCCTTCCAAACCTAATGTGCCTTCTCGCCTGTTCGTATCGTTCGGCAAGTCGGGGCGGAAGATGCTGCGCTAAGGAAACCATCGCAGTCGTCGTGCGAAGGAAACGCGTAAGCGTCACGACAGACAATCGCAACGCACGACTGCTTCTAAATACATTACATCGGCGAGGGAAATTCAAGAAGGAAAGCCGGTTAGCCGGGCACGCGAGCCGTGTTTCACTTTGAACACTAAAACGTCGTAATAGCGTGGTAGTGTGCCCCCCGGTAGACACATCATAAGAGTGAATCGTACGCGGCACGCGCATGCCGGGAGAAAAACCTTGATCGAGCGACCTCGAGCCCGCCGTTATCCATTCGTCGCCAGCGTTGATCTGGTCGACATGGAATCGGAAACCGAGATCCGCGAACAAACCACCGACCTTAGCGTCTTCGGTTGCCAGGTCAATGCTCAAAAACCTTTGGCGGCCGGCACAAAAGTTCGGCTCCGAATTATTCACCGGGGCGCAATCTTCGCGGCTCTAGGTCAGGTGGTGAATGTCCGCAGAAACGGCATGGGCTTGGTGTTCACGAAGATCGAGCAAAAGGACCAGCTAGTCCTCGAGAAATGGCTTGGTGAGGCTCGCGACGCCCACGAACGGACTTCGAGCGCGCGCTAAACCTTGGCGATCGATTTTTTTGTTGGTGCGTTGGAAATGGTGCGGTAGAGAGGACTCGAACCTCCACGGTATTGCTACCGCCAGCCCCTCAAGCTGGTGCGTCTGCCAGTTCCGCCACTACCGCATTTCACAGACTTGCTGATTATAGTTGAGAGCCGCGCGAATTGCGAGGTTCGCTANNACGNCGNACCAAGCGCCTATGGCTTCTTCGGCTGTTGCGCGGGAGCCGATTGCGACTTCGTAGGGGGCTGCTGCGCGGGTTGCTGGGTCGCCGGGGCC
>JGI12635J15846_10003301_pt1 | contig 14065 bp, 12 predicted proteins | sample BlaSpr_A8_OM2_M2_FD_15846 | JGI IMG/M metagenome (IMG submission 15846) | reverse complement strand
AGGGCGAGCACGGCCCACCGAGGAGCGAAGGAATGCCGAACATCGAAATTATCACCGTCGAGCAGGCTCTCACCACGCCTGCCGCTCAACTCAAACGTTAGACGGCTGACATGTGGACGCACCCGATTTATCGCGCTGACGGCTCGCTGCACGCGTTTGAGATACGTAATGCGTTCGTTTGGACAGGTACTATTGCGAAACTCCTGCGCAGCGTAGATGGCGTAACGAATGTCGAAAAGAGCCGCAAGGATGACTTCCGCGTGGAATTCCTATTCCGCGGTCAACCATATGCCGTAGAAGACCCTGGGGCGATAACAGTCGGTACTTAATATGTGCACAGGACCCCAACCTCGTCGCAGGGCTTGACTTGGCGCCGGTGATGAAGGCGTTCGAATTGCACCGGAGTCTGCTTCTTCGCCTAAGCTCGTTGTTCGAGGGCAGCGCTATCGTCTAACTTGCGTTGGAGCGGACAGGCGAACGTCTTCGTTGAAGGTCGCGCAGGGTCGACGGTTTCGATAAAGTGCCATAGCCCAGGGTGAGTGGTTTTCGACAGAGGAGCGAGGGAATGCCGAACATCAAATATCAACGCCGAGCAGGTTTCCACCACGCCTGCCGCTCAACTTAATCGTTAGGTCCTTTATTGGTAACTCGCGTAATTTTTGCCACGGCCACTTGGTGGTAAACTTGCTGTATGAGCGCCGACACCATTGAAGAAGAGGCGATGTCGCTTCCGCCGAGGGAACGAGCGAAACTTGCGGAACGGCTTCTTGAGAGCCTGGACAACCTACCGGAACGTGACGTAGAGGCTCTGTGGCTCGATGTGGCCGAGCGGCGGGCTCGAGAGATCGATGAGGGTCGGGTTCAGTTGGTCACACCCGAGGAGCTCGAGCAGCGGGTTCGAGCTCGATTGAAGTGAATTGGCGGCTGCATCCAGACGCAGCGGTCGAGCACGAAGAGCAAGTCGCATACTACGAAGAGCGCCGCGTTGGGCTCGGTGCTCGCTATCACTCGGCAACCATGTTGGCCATCACCAGCGCCTGTCAAACACCATTTCGATTCAGGATTGTCCGCCCGCCTAATATTCGCAAGGTGTCTTTACGCGGATTCCCTTATTCTGTCATTTATCGCGAGGTGGATTCCGTCGTGCAGGTGTTGGCCGTGGCGCACCATCGGCGGGAACCGGGTTACTGGACGCGGCGGCCCTAACTTGCGTTGGAGCGGACACGCGGCGTCGTCTTCGTTTATCGTCGGAGGGAATCGATGATTCGAGATAAAGTAGCTCCGACTGGCTCCGCACGGCCGCATGCCGCTCAACTCAGACGTTAGATTCGCAGGGAGCAGTTATGCGATTCTTTGAAGGTATCAGAAAGCGAAAAGCCATCGGTGGCTACGTCCGAAAACTTCCCCGATTGCTCGCTAAAGACTACGGACGCCGAACGCAATATACGCCCGCACAAGTTAGAAGCACTATTGAACGCTACCAGTTGAATGGCGTTTATTCTTGTTACGCGATAGCGATGTTTTCAGCTCGAGACGCCTTCGATCAGTTCCATGAAGCCAATGGCGAGCATTGTAGCTATGACGCGATGCGCGGCGAGATTGCCGGTGATTACTTTGGCGGCAACGCCGATTTTGGTTTTTCAGACGCGATCGTTACCCTTTCCGATAGCAATGCGGTCCACGACCACGGCAATTCGCACGATGGTGGCGGCGGTCATGGTGGCCACTAGCCAGCGAGGCGCGTCGGTAATCTAACTTTCGTTCGGGCGGACACGCAGCGACGTCTTCGTTAATCGTCGGAGGGAATCGATGAGTCGCGATAAAGTAGCTTCGGTTGGACTGGCGCAGCCGCGCCGCTCAACTTTGACGTTAGACGCCATGGCGCCATGGCTGACTTCGCTATTCAGTGGTCCCAGTACAGACGCCTGCGCAAACTCACCTTTCTACCGCTATTGGGGTGCTTCGCCTTCGTCATTTCGATTGCTCTCGGCTTTAATGAGAAACTGCACCCGCTCCTTTGGAATATTGCCGCAGCGGTCGAGGTGGTTTGCTTTTTGACGTTCTGCTTTAACGGCGTGAAACTTAGCCGATTGCGTTGCCCACGCTGCGCCGATTATTTTAGCCGTGGCAGGAAGTCCTACCGCACGAAAGCCGCTGTTATATGTTGTAGACATTGCGGACTGGGCCTCTACGGTGAGGTCTAACAAGTGGTTCTAAATTTAGCGATCACGGGCTGCACCTTCGGTGAGCCAAAGAGGGAGTCGATGATGTGGATAAAGCAGCTGCGCTTACGGGCAACGCGTACCCGCGTCGCTCAAGCTGGTTGTTAGACCACAGTGGACGCGCATCGTGAGCTTTGACCTCTTCGCCCAGTTTTACGAACACGGAGCACCTGCTGCAATCACGGTGGACGCGGTTCGCGCAGCCTTTGGTTCCTACGTTGCGACGTCCGACGCAACGCATTGGCGCCTGGAATACGACACGGAGAATCGCAGTTACATTGACCTCAGTCCTCATCCTAGCGACCACTCAGCTATCACGGGATTTACCGTGAACCGACCATGCGGTGACTTGCGGCTGTGGGACGGCTTGGCCGCGGTCCTTTGCCTGGGCAACGCCGTCCTCTATTTCCCAGGTGGCAGGAACCCCCTGGTAGGTTCAACAGACGCAGTACCACATCTGCCGCCTGATATGATTGAAGCGCTGGGAAGTCCTGTGGTTGTTACCACCGGACAGGCGATTCTGGCTCAACTGAATGCAGTCTAACAATCGGTTCGAGCGATCGCGGGCCGCGTCTCCGGTGAGCCAAGGAGTGGGATCGATGATCAAGATAAATCAGTTTCGGTTGGCGTCGCCGAATTCCCGCGTCGCTCAACCTCATCGTTAGGCGTCTAATTGGCGTTGACCGCTTCGACGCGCTCTGAAACGATGTCGCATGGACTTCGAGGTCATCAGCGACATCTCCGGGACAGAGACGATCGCGACGGGTTCCGGTATTCGTGAACGTGCTCGCCTTCGCAAGCGATATGGGGCAGGTCGGTGGCGAAAGCGCAAAGGCTTCGCGGAAATCCGACTCCTATCAGGCGAAATTGTTCGAGCCGAGTTACACTGGTACGAAGCAACGGGTATCGGCAAACGCGAGTTCAAGATCAAGGCATTTCTTTAAAGCTGCATAGTCATGGCAAAACTGGCAAAACGTTTGTTTATCTGTCTCGATAATAAAGGCTACGAGGTCTCACTCGAGAGACTCAAAATCTACGTGGCCTTGCCAGATGCGAAAGCTGAACGTAGCGGATACCTCCGAGTAATCGACGAGTCTGGTGAGGATTATCTGTATCCCAGCCAACGCTTCGTGGCTGCTGATCTGCCTGTCTCAACACGCCGGGCAGTTCTGCACGCCGCCTAACAAGCGATTCGAGCGATCGCGGGCCGACGGCTTCAATGAGTCAAGGAGGGACTCGACAGTGTGTATAAATCAGCTTTGTTTATCGACAACGCCGGCCCGCGTCGCTCAACCCGGCATTTCCGAGAAGAATCACTTCGTGCTGATACTTTTCCCGCGCTGCGGGCACTTCCTGGTTTCGTCAGCGCCTCGATTCTTTCGCGGCCCTTCGGTGACGGTATCGAATTCCTTATCGTCACACAGTGGCGCGCGCTGGAGGATATCGCCCGGTTTTCGGGCGCAGATTTGGAGGCGGCGGTCGTGCCTCCCGCGGTGGCGGAGATGATGATTGGCTACGACCGTCGAGTTAAACACTACGATGTTGTCGAATGACGCTGCCGTCCCACCCATCGGAGCACTATCTAAGACGCCCGGAGTGAACGCGCTATTCAGACGCCGCTGCGCGAAATTCGACAGGTCGATGGCCGAATTCGGACTTGGACCCGAGTCCCGGAGATGGAAAATAGGTATCTTCGGGTTATCCTATTGGCGGACGGTGAGACGGTACATAACGCCTTTGTCGGCCGCGGGCTTGCCCCATGAAAGTACGTTGCTTTGCTGATGCATACACGCTACTAATCGAGTTTCGCGATGCTCCCGTCGTGGAGACTCGTGACCTAGACGAGGACACCATGCTCGACGTGGACTCTAAGGGCGATATCTGCTCTATCACTATCGAGCACGCCTCGAAGAGCGCCGGCACGCCGCATTTCTCCTATGAGGAAATCTCGGCGTAACCAGGGGTTCGAGCGATCATGGGCCAGCAGCTTCGGTGGGCCACGGAGGGAATCGATGATGGCTAAATCAGCTCCGCTTTTCGGTGCGCCGCGGGCCGGCGTCGCTCAACCTGGTTGTTAGAGCGCGTATGGAACGCGCCACGGTACTAGCCCGGCTGCTGATTTTTCTAGCCCTTGCTTACTGCTGGATTACCAACTCGCCCTACCATCAAATTTCGGCGCTTATCGGTTCTCACTTTCCGTGGTCTGCGACGACGAAATGGAAATGGACGGGGCTATTGGTCGAAGGAGCTCTTGTGCAGATCGTGATGACGCTGCCGACGGCACTGATTTTGGGCATTTTGCTCAAACGTTGGGCTATTGGCGGAGCACTCTCACTTTGTGCCATCTTTGCAATCCAGACTATAGTTACGGTTAACTACGAGTCCGCGCGCGACTCACACAGCGGCGTGCTATTTGCTGTGTATTTGGGCATATGCCACGCCCTGCTGCTTTTTGGATTTACGTTGCTTTTCCGGTCGCGCTCCAACAAGCGGTTCGAGCGATCGCGGGCCGGAGCTTCGGTGAGCCAAGGAGTAAGTCGATGATCCCGATGAATCAACTTCGGTTGAGCTTCCTTGGGCGGGTGTATTTGCCTATATGCTTAGAGCGTATGGGATGAGCCAGGTCCGCGTCGGTCAACCTGGTAGGCGTCACCCTCGGGATCCAGGCAGCGCGATATGGAACCTCGCTTGAGCACTAATTCGAAGATCAAAGCTGTGCTCGAAGAGCTCAGGAAGCGCGAGCCCATTTTTCATCGGCCGGAATTTGGTACCACGCGCCACGACCTCGAAAAGATGACGGACCCGAGTTTTTGGGAAGTGGGGGCATCGGGGCGTCGCTATAGTCGCCAGTACGTAATCGACACGCTCATCGAACGATATTCGACACCGCACGAAGACGTCTGGGAAACCAGTGAATTTAATTGCGCCGAGTTGGCGCCCGACACTTACTTGATCACCTATACGCTCGTGCAGCATAGGACGCGCGTAACCCGTCGAGCGACTATTTGGCGCAGGGCGGGTGACGAATGGAAGATCTTGTACCACCAGGGGACTATCGTGGCCGCACCGTGAGTTTGGTACCCCTGATGCAGTCTTGAGCAGGCTCGATCGTGTGCCAGTGCTCTTCAAACAACTTGGATGGTAGAGGCGCAATGGATGCCATGATGATCGCGCTACGTAATCTCGCAATCGCCGTGGTGTTTTCGGTTATTGCACTCCTTTTGGGTGCCGCATCACAAGAGCTGATCGTTCGCCTATTGCCGATGTCGCGCAATATCTTCGTGGGGGCAATCGACGTTGGTTCCTGGGTGGGCTTCATCGCGGTGTTCCTCTCATTCGCAATCACCAGCGCTCTTCAGATCCGGTGGCTTCGCTCGAAGATGAGGCTGCCGTGGATCTTATTGGGGCCGTTTCTGTTTTTGATTGCTGCCTCCCTACAGGGCTTTGGGCTCTCGGGGTGTTTACGTCAATGGATGGGGAGTGCGCAGCCCTTCAGCATAAACTGCGGCATGGTCACGGCAATACTGTTGTCGCCGATGTCGGGGGCTTTCGCCGGATTTCTGTGCCAGCGGCTGTGGCAACATTTGATGACCAATGCCGGGGACGGCGCCAAAACGTAGGTTCGAGCGATCACGCGCCGGTCAACCTGGTTGTGAGGATCCAAGTGACGCCAATGCTCATGCTCCTGAAATTCATCGCCACGTTCGCAGCTGCCATGTTTGCGGGCGCAGCGCTATACATAAACGTCGCAGAGCACCCTGCCCGGATGACGCTGGACACCCGGTTTGCTGCGGCACAGTGGGCTCCGAGCTACCGGCGCGCCACGTGGATGCAGGCGCCCCTGGCATTGCTCAGCCTGGTGGCAGGCGTCGCTTCGTGGATATTGGGTGGTGGTCCCGGATGGGCAATTGCGGCTCTCTTGATTGGCGCCGTGGTTCCCTTCACGCTAATCGGCATCATGCCGACGAACAATGCNTTACTTTCTCCCGGTCGGGATCTCGGCGGAGCGGAGACGCGCGTTTTGCTCGAGCATTGGGCGAAGCTTCATGCCGTGAGAACGGCGCTCAGTCTGGCCGCGACGATCCTGTATCTGTGTCTTGCGCTCGGGTCCTGACAATCGGATCGAGCGATCGCTCACTTAGCCGATGGGCACATCACGAAGCGGTTAGACTCACCCATATTCGATGTCTGAGCCAACTCTCAACATCACCGAGGAAGCACATGGACGCCGACCTGGACGCACTATCTCGCGAACAATTGATCATCGAAATAAAGCGGCTTCGCCGGGGAATTCGGGAGCATAGAGACGCCACCGGCCATGATTTGTGCTGGCATCATCCGGCCCTTTGGTCCCTGCTCCCCGAAAGGATTGCCGCGGCCGTTGCAGTTCCCGCATGGCCTCAGTTCATGCGCGGTTGCATCAAGTATCGCCAGTCGCTCGACGAGCAAGCTCCCGATGCGCCACGTGTCAGCGCGGAATTCGAGCAGAGCAGCGATGCCTGACAAGCGGTTCTGGTGCCGCGTCACCCCGGCAACATGAGTACGAACCCGTCGCTCTCATACACGTAGAAGCGCCAGTCCCGAACGGCTTGAGGAGATCCGAGAATCACCAGCTGCTTCCGGAGAGTGGCAATGTCGCTGAAAACGTCGGAATCCCCGATGATCGCCTCGTACTTGCGCAACAGCGATTCGGTTTCCGCACCCTCCGCCACGTACGTGATCAACACCTTCAGGGGGGCGTTGAACATTTGCAGCTTATTGATCTCCTCGTGCGTTCTGCTCGGCCGGGTCGTGTGCTCCAGCGCCACCGAGATCCATTTGGCGTACGTCGTGTATTTGCCGGCGTTGTCTCTGCCCCGCTCCTCGTAGAACATGCCGTCCAGCGCGTAATAGTCCTTGTTCCAGGCCTGCAAGCCAAGATGCCTGGCAATCTTGGGGAAGATATTGGAGCGCATGAAGTACGCGTATGATTTGGCTTCGAAGTTCACCGCCGCAAGAAAATTGCTGTGCTCGGCTTTCAGGACGGCAACAAAGGCATTGCGGAAATCTCTAGGCGTGATCGCTTTCATTGTGAACGACCGTAGCTTCCCCGACCGCTCGAGGTGACTCGATCCATGCGAGTACCCCGACCCCCGCCTTCATTCTAATCCTTCCGTCGCCCGAAGACCCTTCCCGCCTACCGGCGGCCGGCAACGAGAGCCGGCTTGGCGTCGCTTGCGGCGTCCGGGGCCTGTGCTCCCGCCGTCTCTGCCGACGCGTTCCGAGTTCGCGCCCAGGCCGTGAATTCTGCAAGGGGCAGCGGCTTGGATACGTAGAAACCCTGGATGAGATCGCAACCCAGCCGGCTGAGCGTGCCCCAACTCGAGGTCTGCTCCACACCCTCCGCCACCACCTTGAGATCCAGGGCATGACCCAGGTTGATGGTCGACCTTACGATCACGTCGTCGTCACTCTGCGCTTCCAGCTCCTTGATGAACGAGCGGTCGATCTTCACCTCGTCGACGGGCAGGCGTTTCAGGTGCGCGAGCGACGAATGGCCGGTGCCGAAATCATCGATCGAGAACCGCAGCCCGAGCACGCGGAGCTGTTCCATCATCCGGAGCGTGGCCGCGAGGTCCTTCATTGCCCCGCTCTCGGTGACTTCCAATATCACACGGCTCGCGTCCGCGCCTGTCCGTAGCAGCAGCGACGCGACGTTATCCGCAAACCCGGCGTCCGCGAAATCCACGGGCGACACATTGATGGAGACATCCACCGAAATGCCCTCCCGCTCCCAGCAAGCCAAGTCGTTGAGCGCAGTGGCCATTACCCACGAGGTAAGCGAGCGGATCGCGCCCGTGCGCTCCGCGTGCGGGATGAATTCGCTCGGCGGTATATAGCCGTGCTGAGGGTGCCGCCAACGCACCAGCGCCTCGCATCCGACCACTTGACCGGTCGCAGCGCTGACTTTGGGCTGGTAGTGCAGCTCGAGTTCATTCGAGTCGACGGCCCGCCGCAGCTCGCCGAGGATCGAGAGCCGATGACGGTGGCTGCTGTCGTCACCCTTGATATAGATGCCGACCGGAGTGCCGGTCTCCTTGGCCCGGTAAAGGGCGAGGTCGGCGCGCTGCATCAGCTCCGCGGCGCCTGCACCGTCCGCGGGAAAGACCGCCGCGCCGACGCGCATGTCCAGCTGGAAGGAGACATCGTCGTAATCGAAGCTCCCGTGCAGCCGGTCGACGATGGCCGCCGCCTGCTGAGCTGCCTTTGCGCCATCGATGGATTCCAGGATCAGCAGGAATTGATCCGTGCCTATGTGCGCGACGCGGTCGATCCGGCGTTCATGCACTTTGAGCCTGCGGGCCACTTCGAGCAGTACCCGATCACCGGCCGCATGGCCGAACGAGCCGATGATGCTCTGAAATTGATGCACCTCCGCGAGGCATACCGTGACCGCCTGGTTTCGGGCGCGGGCTTTCGTCAGGATGGCCTCGAGAATCGCGCTGATGCGCGCACGGGTCGGAAGCCCGGTGAGCGGATGGTGGTCGGCCTGATGGCGAATCGTCGCCTCCCGGTCTGCCACGGCCGCGCGCATGGCGTTGAATGCTCCGGCGAGACCCTTGAGCTCGGTACTGCCCGTGGAGGGCACCTCCACTGCGTAGTCGCCGGCCTCGAGACGCTTCGCAGCCTGAGTCAGATCCTCGACGGGCTTGGTCGCGCTGCGCGCGAGCCAGGCCGCGAGCGCCGTGGCAACCGCGAGCAGCAATCCGCCGATCAGGAGCATGGAATGGCGGATGTCGTCATAAGGTCGCAACGCACTCGACAGCGAGCGCTGCAGAACCAAGCTCAAGGACCCATTGGCGGAACCGATCGGACGGGTCCAGGTCAATAGCTTGTCCGGGCCTGCGGCGACCAGGAACGGTGCCGCTTGCGCGCTTCGGATCATCGCGGCATCGAGCGTGCGCTGATCCTCATGGGCCGACGTGGCGATGAACAAGGGATGCTGGTCGTCCGACGCGACGAACGACACGTCGACGCCCAATAGCCGCGCCATATCCTCGGCCACGCGGTCGTCGAGCGCGAACCCCATGGCGGCCCAGCCGATCGGGTTGGGAGCGAGGATTGGCGCGATCACGAGCTGATAGGGCCTCCCGTCTATGAGCCGGTAGAGCTGCAGGACCTCGCCGCCCGCGTCGCTCTCGATCAATCCCTGCAGATCGCGTTCGGTCCTGGCCAGCGAGCCGTTGAACGAACTGGCGAGAGGACGGCCGTTGGTCGAGAGCACGATGACCAGATCCGCGTTGATGCGCCGCTGCTGATTCTCGACGGCGGAGGCGAGCGTTGCGGCGTCCGCAGACGACACTGCTTCCCGAAACCCGAAATCGGACGTGAGCACCTCGACCGCCGTCGTGAGCTGGGAGCCGCGGAACCGCAGCAGCTCACGCGCAGTATCCGCCGCCGTTTGCAGCTGCACACTCAGCTGGCGCTCCGTTTCAGCTCGTTCCGTGACTGCAATTCCGACGATTGCCGCCGTTAATACCAAAGTGACCAAACCTAGAACCAACGCCAGGATGCGGCTGCGGAGGCTGTTTAGGATGGTGAAGGAGATGCCCATGGCCCATGTTAAGTCCGCGCACGACGTCCCTCTCGCCAGGTGCAGCCGATCTGGAATCCAATTCGCGCTTCGGCGAAGGGCAAGTGCCACCTGCATCACGTTTGCGGCGCTGGCCGCCTGCGTATGGTGCAGGGCGGCGGAGTTGACCGTTGCCGTTGCCGACCGGGACGGCCGTGGCGTTGGCGAGGTGGTCGTCACGGCCACGCCGGGCTCGGGCATCGCGGCGTCGCCGACCGATCCGAAGGTCGCCGTCATGGATCAGCGCAACCTCGCCTTCCTGCCGCGCGTGCTGGTCATCGGCGTCGGTACCCGAGTCGACTTTCCGAACAACGACGCGGTGAGCCACCAGGTGTACTCATTCTCGCCGGCGAAGCGATTCCAATTGCCTTTGTACAAAGGCGAGTTCCATCCGCCGGTGACTTTCGACCAAGCCGGCCTCGTGGTACTCGGCTGCAACATTCATGACTCCATGGTGGGCTACATCTACGTGACGCCGGCTCCTTATTTTGGAACCACGGCGGCCGGCGGCACGCTCTCGTTGAAGAATCTACCGAAAGGCGACTATCAGGTTACCGTCTGGAGTCCCTACATCGCGGATGCGCCAGAGTCGTTGTCGCGCACCGTGCATGTCGAGGGCGACGAATCTGCATCGTTTGCCCTGACGGCGGCGCTGCGCGCGATGCCGGAACCCAGGCCGAGACGGCGGGATTGGGATTATTGATGAACGCTCCTCGGTCAGCGCTGCCCACCGCCTGCACCACGCTGCTGCTCATCGTGAGTTTCGTCGTCGGTTCCGGCATCTCCCGCGCGGATGACCGGTTTACCGTGGACGGCGATGTCGACGTCCGCTGGGTGCATGCCAGCGGAGATCCGTCGTTTCTGAACGGCGGGCTCGGCATCCTGAGGTTCGACCCCGACCATGAGGGACTCGAATTGGGGCGTGCTTTTCTTGCGCCCAATTGGCGCATCAACGACCTGGTCACGCTGCACGCCGTCGCCGACACGTACGGCGATCACAACCGAAATCCGGTGGATTTGAGCGAATTCTACTTCGTCGTGCAACCGTTCCCGACCGGTGCCGTGCGTTGGCGCGCGCGCGTGGGGGCGTTCTACATGCCGGTGTCGCTGGAGAATCGCGGCAGCGGCTGGACCGACGTGTATACCATCACTCCCTCCGCGCTGAACACCTGGCTCGGCGAGGAATTCCGCACCATCGGAGCGGAGGTGGAAGGGCGCTGGCTAGGGGCGAGCAGCGGCTATCTCGGGGACTTCGCGGTGATCGGCGCCGTGTACGGATGGAATGACCCCGCCGGCCGGCTCCTCGCCGAGCGGGGATTCGCAATGACCGATCGTCCCTCGACGCTATTCGGCTATCTCGGCTCGCCCCAGTTCGGTTTCTATCACGAGATCGACCACAAGCCCGGTTATTACGGTGGCCTGACCTGGCGTCATCACGACCGCCTGGAGATTCGCGCGTTGCACTACGACAACCTGGCCAATCCCGACGCGCAAACCGGTTCGGGCCAGCTGTTCGCCTGGCATACCCGCTTCAACAGCGCCGGTGCGCGCCTCGAGCCCGACGAGCACTGGACGTTCATCGCGCAATATCTCGACGGCAATACGGCCGTAGAGCCCGGCGGCGACTACGGAATAGCTCCATATCGCCTCGATTATCGCGCGGCTTTTGCACTGGCGAGTTTCGAATGGGGAGCCGATCGCGTGACCGCGCGCTACGACACCTTCCGGACGCATCAGCTGAGCGGATTCTACGAGGCGCCGAGCGACAACGATGGTCACGCCTGGACTTTCGCCTGGACGCGCGACCTGGGCGAGCACTGGCAATTCGTTGCGGAATGGCTGCGTGTCTTCAGCAGTTTCCCGCCGCGAGCGGAGCTCGAGGAGCCCGTGTTCCAGATCCAAACCGAAATTCAGCTCGCGGTGCGCTACCGATTCCAGTTGGCGTGGTGAGGGCTCGTTCAACCTGTCACGAATCTGACACGCCGTCGCCGGCAGGCCTCTCCTTTAGTTAGCAACCCGTGCACGAGCCGGAGGCCCCAGCCGCGGTAAGGGGCTTCAAGGACTACCGTTGCTCCGCCAATAGGCACACCATCGCTGTCTGGCACGATGTTTGCTCGATTAAAGATTTCGACGAGTTTGGAATTTCGGGGGGGAATCCGTGACTAACTCCGTGACCGCGGTTACCGCCGTGACCACGGCGACCACCGCGGCCGCGCGGCCGCCCGCCCGCTTCGCGCTCCGCCGACGAATAGGTTTGTTCCGGTCAACCCCAACACAGGAGAAGAATCATGAGTTCCGCCCAGGTCCGCCCCATCGAAGGCTCGACTACGCATTCCGGCGGCATCGCCGAGAGTGGTTCTTTTGCATCGCACATGAAAACCTTGGAGCGAAAGATTCCGCTCCGGGCCAAATACGAGAATTTCATCGGCGGCCAATGGGTAGCCCCGGCCAAGGGTGGGTATTTCGACAACATATCGCCCACCACCGGCCAGGTGATTTGCAAGATTGCCCGCTCCCAAGCCGAGGACGTCGAGCGCGCCATCGATGCGGGTCACGCCGCCGCTCCGGCTTGGGGCCGCACCGCCGTCGCCGAGCGGGCGCGCGTGCTCAATAAAATTGCCGACCGGATGGAGCAGTATCTGCCCTTCCTCGCCGCCGTCGAGACTTACGACAACGGCAAACCGATCCGCGAGACGAATCTCGCGGACATACCGCTGGCCGTCGATCACTTCCGCTATTTCGCGAGCTGCGTGCGCGCACAGGAAGGCTCGCTCGGCGAGCTGGACGACGACACCGTGGCCTATCACTACCACGAGCCGCTCGGCGTGGTCGGACAGATCATTCCCTGGAATTTCCCGATTCTGATGGCGGCGTGGAAATTGGCGCCGGCGATGGCGGCCGGCAATGCGGTGGTGATCAAGCCCGCCGAGCAGACGCCGCTGTCCCTGCTGGTATTCGCCGAGCTCATCCAGGACATCGTCCCGCCCGGCGTGCTGAACATCGTCAACGGGTTCGGCCTGGAAGCGGGCAAGCCCCTGGCCTCCAACCCGCGCATCGCCAAGATCGCGTTCACCGGAGAGACCACGACCGGCCGGCTGATCATGCAATACGCCTCGGAGAACATCATTCCCGTGACGCTCGAGCTCGGCGGCAAATCGCCGAACATCTTCTTCGCGGATGTGATGCGCGAGGACGATGACTTCGTCGACAAGGCGCTCGAGGGCTTTGCGATGTTCGCGCTCAATCAGGGCGAGGTCTGCACCTGCCCGTCCCGGGCGCTGGTGCAGCGCTCCATTTATGAGCGGTTCATGGAGAAAGCGGTCGCGCGAGTCGAGACCATCCGCCAAGGCGATCCGTACGAGATGAGCACGCAGATCGGCGCGCAGGCCTCGAACGACCAGTACGAGAAGATCCTGTCGTACTTCGACATCGGCAAGAAGGAAGGCGCGAAAGTGCTGACCGGCGGCGTGGCCAACAAGCAGTCGGGCGATTTGGCCGGCGGCTACTACATCAAGCCGACGGTGTTCGAAGGCCACAACAAGATGCGCGTGTTCCAGGAGGAGATCTTCGGACCCGTAGTGTCGGTGACCACTTTCGATACGCCGGAGCAGGCCATGGAGATCGCCAACGACACGCTCTATGGGCTGGGCGCCGGCGTCTGGACCCGCGACCTCAACACGGCCTATCGGTTCGGGCGCGGCATCAAGGCGGGAAGGGTGTGGACCAATTGCTACCACGCCTATCCGGCCCATGCGGCGTTCGGTGGGTACAAGAAATCCGGCATCGGACGAGAGACCCACAAGATGATGCTCGATCACTATCAGCAGACCAAGAACGTGCTGGTCAGCTATGGCACCAAGGCGCTGGGGTTCTTTTGATGGCACTGGATCACGTCGACGTTACGGACGACGCCCGCCGGCTGATCGAGGAGCTCAGGGCGGCGCACGGTCCGATCATGTTTCACCTGTCGGGGGGGTGCTGCGACGGCAGCGCCCCCATGTGCTTTCAGGTGGGCGAGTTCAAGCTCGGCGGCGTGGATGAGAAAGTCGGCGAGATCGCCGGCTGCGAGTTCTGGATGGATCGCGAACAGTACAAGCGCTGGGCGCATACGCGCTGGACGGTGGACGTGGTTCCGGGACGAGGAGCGAGCTTCTCGCTCGAGGCGCCGCTCAACAGGCGGTTTCTGATTCGCTCGGAGCTGTGCGCCGTGTGACTTGCTGGCGAGATCCCC
>JGI12635J15846_10003300_pt1 | contig 14065 bp, 23 predicted proteins | sample BlaSpr_A8_OM2_M2_FD_15846 | JGI IMG/M metagenome (IMG submission 15846) | reverse complement strand
TAGCGGCTGTTTCGCAGGCCATAGCCGATGGTCTGCGGCAAAGTGAGGATCGAGGACGCAAAGATGACCGGCATCACACCGCCTGCGTTCACGCGCAAAGGCAGGTGGGTGGATTGGCCGCCCATGACTTTGCGTCCCACAACGCGCTTGGCATACTGCACCGGTATGCGCCGTTCGCAGCGCTCGACGTAAACGATGAACGCAACAACCGCGACCATGAATACGACCAGGCCCGCCATCAGAACCGGCGTAATCGCACCCCAGGTGCCGTTCTTAGCCTTCTCCAGAAGATCTTGCACACCGCGCGGCAGGCCCACCACAATGCCGGCAAAGATCAGGAGCGACATGCCGTTGCCAATTCCGCGGTCCGTAATCTGCTCGCCCAGCCACATCACGAAGCAGCTGCCCGTGGTCAGGGTGAGCATGGTCATTAAAATAAACGGGATACCGGGGTGCAGGACAAAGTCTCCGGCTTTCTCCAGGCCGATGGCGATGCCAAACGATTGCACTGCGCTGAGAATGATGGTGATGTAGCGGGTCCACTGAGTGATCTTTTTGCGTCCCAGCTCGCCTTCTTTTTGCAGCTTGGCCAGCGGCTCATACACCACCGTCAAAAGCTGCAGGATGATCGATGCCGTAATATAGGGCATGATGCCCAGGGCAAAGATGGTCATGCGGCGCAGATTTCCGCCGGAGAAAAGATCCACAAATCCGAGAAGCGAACCCGCGTTGTGACTGAAAGCGTCTTCCAGCTTGAGGAAGTTCACGCCGGGAGTCGGAAGATGTCCGCCTAACCGGTACACCGCGAGCATAGCCAGCGTAAATAGCACCCGCCTGCGCAGGTCGGGGATACGGAAGATATTCGCCAGCTTCTCAAACATTACTGCAACACCTCAACCTTGCCGCCTGCCTTCGTGATTTTTTCCTGCGCCGATTTGGAGAACTTGTGAGCGTGCACGGTGATCGCAACTGTCAACTCGCCGTCGCCCAGAACTTTCACCGGATGCTTAGTCTTGATCACGCCCGCCTTGCGCAGCACGTCGGGTGTAATGGGCGAAGCGTGAAGTTCCTCGCCCAACTCAACCAGCCGCTCCAGGCTGACGATATTGAATTCCTTGCGGAAAATGTTGGTAAACCCGCGCTTGGGCATGCGGCGATGCAGCGGCATCTGGCCGCCCTCAAAGCCGCGAATCAGGCGCATCCCAGTGCGCGAACGCTGCCCCTTGTGTCCGCGAGTGGAGGTTTTGCCCATGCCGGAGCCCATACCGCGCCCCACGCGCTTGCGCTTTTCCGACGCCTTCTTCGGTGCTCGAATGTTGGATAAATTCATGATCGCCGCCTACTCCTACACAATCTCAACCAAGTGCGGGATCTTGGCCACCATGCCGCGAATCGCCGCATTATCGGGACGCTCGATTATCTGGTTCAGCCGGGTGAAACCCAACCCTTTTACAACCAGCTTCTGCTTCACGGGAGCGCAAATAGAAGACCGCACCCACTTCAGGTAAATCTTTCCGTGAACCGCCGCTTTTGGCTTCTTCGTCGTCATCGAATTCCTCAAATCTCGTTCCTGGGTGCCAGCTATCAGGTACTGTTTACAATTCCTGCATCGACTTGCCGCGCATGGCGGCAACGCTCTCCCGGCTCTTCAAGCTCTTGAGCGCGGCGAAAGTCGCTTTGATTACATTGTGCGGATTGGTCGTGCCAATCGACTTGGTCAAAACGTTCTGCACGCCCACCGAGGTCATGACCGCGCGAACCGCACCACCTGCAATCACTCCCGTGCCTTCCGGCGCCGGCTTCAATAGAACCTTTCCCGCACCGTAGCGACCCAGCACCAAGTGCGGAATGCTGGTTTGGGTCAGGTTGACCTTGATCAGATTCTTCTTCGCCGATTCGATCGCTTTGCGAATCGCCTGCGGCACTTCCTTGGCTTTGCCGGAGCCGTGGCCCACCACCGCCGCCGAGGGATCGCCCACCACCACCAGCGCGGCGAAGGAAAGATTCTTGCCGCCCTTCACCACTTTGGTGACGCGGTTGATGGCAACCACCTGGTCTTTCAACTGAAACGAATTCGCATCGAGCTTTTTAATGACTATTGGCATTTTACCTAGCTTCTAGCTTCTAGCTTCTAGCTTCTAGCCAACCATCGCTCGTGAGGTTTGGCTAGAAGTTAGGAGCTAGAAGCTGTATTTCAAAATTGCAATCCGGCTTCGCGTGCGGCATCCGCCAGCGCCTTTACGCGCCCGTGGTAGATATAGCCGCCACGATCAAACACAACCTTGGTTACACCCTTGGCTTTGGCGCGCTCGGCAATGACCTTACCCACGGTCTTGGCCGCGGCAACGTTGCCGCCCGTGCGCCGGTCTTCTTTCTTGCCTTCGGCCGAACTAGCCGAAACCACCGTGGCTCCATGCAAGTCGTCGATGACCTGAACATAGATGTGATTCAACGAACGGTACACATTCAACCGCGGACGCTCCGCCGTGCCCTGCATCTTTTTGCGGATGCGGTCGTGCACGTGCCCTCGCTTCCGATTTTTCGAGATTCTAGTCAGCATTGCTCGTTCCCTTCGACAACGACTCTGAGATCCTTCGCTACCCTCAGGATGATCGCGACGGGCTCGTTCTTAGCCTGTCCTGAGAAACTTCGCTTGGCGAAGTTGCCGAACGGGCCCGTCAAACGCGATCACTTCGCTCCGGTCTTTCCGACCTTCTTCTTCAATCTTTCGCCGGCGTAACGTACACCCTTGTTCTTATAAGGATCCGGCGGTCGCAACGATCGCATTTCAGCCGCCACCTGACCCACCTGCTGCCGGTCAATTCCGGTGAGCGCGATCCGCGTCTGCTTGGGATCGACCGACGCGTCAACGCCCGTGGGCAACGGGTACTCGATGGGATGAGAGTAACCGAGACTGAACACTACCATCCCTTTACCCTTCATCTCGGCACGATAGCCGATGCCAACGATTTCCAGCTCGCGGGTCCAGCCCTTGGTCACGCCTTCCACCGCGTTGTTGACCAGAGCTCGCGCCAACCCGTGTACCGCAGCCTGCGAATCGTTCTCGCGAACCGCGACGAGATGTCCATCTTTCTGTTCGACAACGATGCCAGCGGGTAGAGCCGTATCCAGTTTGCCTTTCGGCCCCTGAACCAGCACAGTGTTGCCTTCGATCTTGACCGTTACCCCTTTGGGGATCGGGATCGGCTTTTTTCCAATTCGTGACATAAGATCAGCTCTTCGCTTCTAGTTCTTGCCGTCAGCCTTCTAACTCGTCCAACTCGATCAAATTTCTCCGCCTTTAGCTAGTAGCCAGAAGCTAGTAGCTAGAAGCTGCCTTACCAAATCTCGCACAACAGTTCGCCGCCCACGCCTTCCTTGCGGGCCTGACGTCCGGTCATCACGCCACGCGGCGTGGTGAGGATGTTGATCCCCATGCCGCCCAGCACGCGCGGAATCTCGCTGCGCCGCACGTACACGCGGCATCCGGGGCGGGAAACGCGCTCCGCCTTTGAAATTGCGGCTTCATTATGCGCGCCGTATTTCAGGTAAATCCGGATGACCTTGTGGCCCTCTTCCTCGGTGGCCTTGAAGTTCGAAACGTAGCCCTCTTCTTTCAAAATGCGGGCGATCTCCAACTTCAGCCGGGAGGCTGGAATGTCCACCTTCTGGTGCCGCGCCTGCAGCGCATTGCGCACCCTCGTCAGCATATCTGCGACCGGATCGGTCAACCTCATCGTTTGCTTCTCCTCTAGCCACCCGTTCGCTCCGCGTTTAGCGGAGAACCTGCAGCGGCTTGCTCTGCTTCTTAACTCTTCAATTCATGCCATCCCGGAGCGAGACACTCTATCTCGCGATAGGATCTGGTGCGATTCCTACCACGAGGACTTGGAAACTCCAGGAATCTCCCCGCGCAACGCCAAACCACGGAAACACAGGCGGCACAGGCCGAACTTGCGCAGGTAAGCGCGCGGACGTCCGCAGATTTTGCAGCGGTTGTGCCGGCGCGAGGAGAACTTCGGCGTCTTCTCTTTTTTCTCGCGCGCCACCTCAAACTTCTTTTCGATCTTCGCGTCTTTTACTCGTTTTGCAGTCGTCATGTATTCCTTGAGAAACCTGTCTGGCAAATCCTGAAATTAAAGAAACCGGAAACTTACTGTGTCCGGAACGGCATGCCCAGATGCTTCAAGAGCGTGCGCGCCTGATTGTCGTTGGCCGCCGTGGTCACAATGGTTACGTTCATGCCCTTCATCTTGTCGACCTTTTCGTAGGAAATCTCCGGGAAGATCAACTGATCGTGCAGCCCGATGGTGTAGTTGCCGCGCCCGTCGAACGATTTGGTGGAGACTCCCTTGAAGTCGCGAACCCGCGGCAGCACAATGCTCACCAGTCGGTCGAAAAATTCGTACATTCGGTCGCCGCGCAACGTCACCATGGTTCCGATGGCCTGCCCTTCGCGCACCTTGAAGGCCGCAATCGACTTCTTCGCTTTGGTCACGATCGGCTTCTGGCCTGTGATCTGACCCAACTCGTTCACCGCCGGATCGAGAATCTTCGAGTTCTGCGTGGCCTCGCCCATGCCCATGTTGACTACGATTTTGTTCAGCCGCGGAACGGCCATCGCATTCTTCAGTTCGAGTTCTTTCAACAGCGCCGGGGCCACTTCCTTCTCGAACCTCGAGCGCAGCCGCGGACGCTCCTTGGCGCTGTGTTGCGCCTGTGCCGGCGCCTTCTGCTCCTGCGACGAGTCTCTCGAAGCCTTCTTGTCTTTTTCTTTCGCCATTTCGTTTTTCAACTTCCTCTCACGGTTTCGGAGTGGTTACCGGTTCGTGAGCACTAAGATTCTCGAATCCCGCCAAATCCTTCGCTTCGCTCAGGATTACGCCGCGAGGCGCAGACGCCTCGCAAACGGCGTCACTTATCGAGCGTGGTTCCGCACTTCTTGCACACCCGCACTCTTTTGTCGCCTCGCTTTTCGTGCCCGATCCGTACCGGACCGCAGGTCGGACAAACCAACTGCACGTTGGAATACGCGATCCGGCTTTCCTGCTCGGCGATCCCGCCCTTGATGTTGCGCTGCGGATTGGGGCGCACGTGTTTTTTCACCATCATCACATGTTCCACCAACAGCTTATTGTCGTTGGGAAACACGCGCAGCACGCGCCCTTCTTTGCCCTTGTCCCGCCCCGTGATGACCTGCACATTGTCATTCCGGCGGATATCCACTCGCTTTTGTACCGTGCTTACAGTTCTCATAAATAAAGTTTCCAAGGTTTCAAAGTTGCAAAGTTTCGAAGGTTCTCGCGGATGCCGGGAAACCTTGAAACTCTGAAACCTTGAAACTCGCTCCTAGATCACTTCCGGCGCCAGAGAAACGATCTTCAAGAATTTCCGGTCGCGCAATTCGCGCGCCACTGGCCCAAAGACGCGGGTTCCCACCGGCTCGCCCGCATCGTTGATCAGCACTGCGGCATTCTGATCGAAGCGGATGTAAGTACCGTCGCGCCGCCGATGCTCTTTGCGGGTCCGCACAATCACCGCCTTCACCACTTTGCCCTTCTGCACCTGGCCATCGGGAGCAGCTTCCTTCACCGCCGCCGTGATTATGTCCCCGAGGCCGGCATTCAAACCGGTGGAGCCGCCAAGCGGCAGAATCATCTGCAGCTTGCGTGCGCCGGAATTGTCGGCGACCTCCAGCATGCTTCTCATCATCACGGCCATGGCTCAATCTCCCTCAATCTCGATGCGGTTACTTGCCTTCGCGCGCCAGCGCGATTTCCGGCACCAGTGCCGTCTTGCGCACAATATCTTTCAGCTTCCAGCGCTTCAGCTTGGAAAGTGGACGCGTCTCTTCAATCCGCACCACATCGCCAACGTGCGCCTCGTTCTTCTCGTCGTGCGCGTAGAACTTTTTGTTCCGCGCCACTACGCGTCCGTAGAATGGATGCGCCTTCTTGCGCGTGACCAGGACGACAATCGTCTTCTGCATGCGGTTGGCGACTACTTCTCCTACCACTTCCTTGCGCCGGCCCTGCGCTTGTTCATTCTTTGGGGTCGCAGACTTTGTTGCGGTTTCCGCCATTATCGTTTCTCCGTTGCCGCGGCACGCGTGCGCTCGCCCAGGATCGTATTGACGCGCGCAATATCCTTGCGCAGCCCGCGAATCTTTTTCAGGCTCTCGGTCTGGCCCATATTCAGCTGGAACCTCAGCTTAAATAACTGGTCCGCCAGATCGCGCCCCTGGTGCTTGAGCTCGTCGTCGGTGTAATTGCGAATCTTGTCCGATTTCATAAAATCAGTTTCCAGTTTCTACTCGCTTAGTGAGCTATATCGCGCTTCACAAAAGAGGTGCGCAGCGGCAGCTTGTGTGATGCCAGACGCATCGCTTCGGTCGCGTCCACGACCGTGACGCCTTCCATCTCAAACAAAATCTTTCCCGGCCGCACCACGGCGACCCAGTGATCGGGCGCTCCCTTGCCCTTACCCATACGGGTTTCAGCGGGCTTCTTGGTCACGGGCTTGTCGGGAAACACCCGGATCCAAATTTTTCCGCCGCGCTTCACGAAGCGAGTCATGGCCACGCGGCTGGCTTCGATCTGCCGGTCGGTGATCCACCCCGGCTCGAGAACTTTCAGACCGAAGTCACCGAACGCCAGCGTGCTCCCTCGCCAGGCTTTGCCGGTCATGCGCCCGCGCTGCTGCTTGCGGTACTTCACTTTCTTTGGCATTAACATAAAAGTCAGCTCTTAGCTTTTCGCCTTGAGCTCCTGGCTCTCAGCGAAACCCGTTTTTACTCCCGCATTCTTCCTTCTAACTTCAGAATTGCTAAAACGCTCCCACACCCTGCTGCTGTTCTTTCTTTTTCGTCGGCAAAATTTCACCCTTGTATACCCAGACCTTTACGCCGATGACGCCGTACGTGGTCCTGGCTTCAGAGAAGCCGTACTCGATGTCGGCGCGCAGCGTGTGCAGCGGCAAACGGCCCTGCAGATACCACTCCGAACGAGCGATTTCATTGCCGTTCAACCGTCCGCTCACCCGCACCTTAATTCCTTTGCAACCGAAGCGCAGCGCCGAATCCACAGCCTTGCGCATGGCACGGCGGAAGCCGACGCGCTTTTCCAGTTGCAGCGCGATCGCCTCCGAAACCAGCTGCGCGTCGAGCTCCGGCTTGTGCACTTCCTGGATATCGACAAACATTTCGCGCGAAGTTCGCTTCTGGAGATCGGCTTTCAGCTTGTCGATTTCCGCGCCCTTGCGCCCGATGATGATTCCAGGTCGCGCCGTCTTGATAATGATGCGCAGCTTGTTGCCGGGGCGCTCGATCTCGATTGAGCTCACGCCCGCCGACTTAAGCTTTTCCTTCAATTCATTTTTCAGCTTGATGTCTTCCAGCAAAAGCTTGTCGTAGTCCCGCTCCACAAACCAGCGCGACTTCCACGGCTTGGTGTAGCCGAGCCGAAAACCATAAGGATGGACTTTTTGTCCCATTGCTTCTCCTAATCAAACCTCTTCAAAACTGCACTTTCAAGCCTTCCCGAGATGCTTCGCAAAAGACGCTCAAGATGACCGCTGCCGGCTCCCGCTTCGTTCACGCCCCAAAACGCGGTCACTTAGCAGTCGCTTTCTTTTTCTTATTCTTACCAGTTTTCTCGCCCGCGCCTGCCGACTTCTTCGCCACCGGAGCCCGCCGCTTCGCCGGAGCGCCAGCCGATGCCGACCGCGCCGGCTCCGAACTACGAGCCGCACCATTGCCGCGCTCCGCCAGCACCAATTCGATGTGCGAGATGCGCCGCACGTAGCGGAAAGCGCGTCCCTGCGGCGCCGGACGGATGCGCTTCATGCGCGGGCCGTCGTTAGCGATCGCGCTTTTCACATACAGATTGTCGAGCTCGATATCCAAATTCTTTTCGGCGCTGAGGAAGTTCGCGTTGTCGAGCGCCGATTGCAACAGCTTGCCGATACTCGCCGCCACGCGCTTCTTGGTAAACAACAGCGTATTGCGCGCCTCTTCCACCTTGCGCCCTTTGATCAACTCCAGCACCAAGCGCGCCTTCTGCGGCGAGACTCGCAAGTAACGCATTTCCGCTCGAAATTCCATTCGCGTCTCCCCTTATGCCTTCGGCGCTGCGGGGGCTGACGGAGTAATCGCGCCAGGACCTCCCGGAATGCCCGCCGGCTTCGCCGCCACTTCCGTGGCCGCCCGCATGGAGTGGCCCTTGAAGTTGCGCGTAAAACTGAACTCGCCCAGCTTGTGCCCCACCATGTTTTCCGTCACGTACACCGGAATAAACTTCTTGCCGTTATGCACCGCAATGGTGTGGCCCACCATCTCAGGAACCACGGTGGATCGCCGCGACCAGGTGCGCAACACTTTCTTTTCGTTGCGCGAATTCATGCCCTCGACCCGGGCCATCAGGAAGCCGTCCACGAACGCGCCTTTTTTGGTTGAACGTGCCATAATGTCAGCTTCTAGCTGTTAGCTCCTAGCTCTTGGCTTAACTCAAACTTGAAACCACATCCTCTTCATTCCGACGACTCGCGCAGCGAGCCGGAGGAACCTGTTTCTTTCAGCGTTACTTCTTGCCTCTGCGGTTCACGATGAACTTATCCGTCCGCTTGTTGTTCCGCGTCTTGTAACCACGGGTCGGCTGGCCCCAAGGTGTTACAGGATGCCGTCCGCCTGAAGTCTTGCCCTCACCACCACCGTGCGGGTGATCGACCGGGTTCATCGAAACACCGCGGTTGTGCGGCTTCTTGCCCAGCCACCGTGACCGCCCAGCCTTGCCGATGGTGATATTCTCATGGTCCAGATTTCCCACCTGGCCGATCGTTGCCATGCAATCCTGCGAAACCTTGCGAGTCTCGCCAGAAGGCAACTTCACCAGAGCGTAGTCGGATTCCTTCGCGATCAACTGTGCCGCGCCACCAGCCGAGCGCACCATCTGCCCGCCCTTGCCTGGCTTCAGTTCCAGATTGTGAATCGACGTGCCAGGTGGAATGTTGCGCAGCGGCAGTGCGTTGCCCACCAGGATATCGGCCTCGGGCCCGCTGACAACTTTCTGCCCAACCTTCAGCCCTTCGGGCTGAAGAATGTACCGCTTCTCGCCGTCGGCATAGGCCAGCAGCGCGATGCGCGGCGAACGGTTGGGATCGTACTCGATACTGACCACGGTCGCGGGAATGCCCGCCTTGTCGCGCTTGAAGTCAATGATCCGCAACTTGCGCTTGTGCCCGCCACCAATGAAGCGCATGGTAATGTCGCCCGAATTGCGGCGGCCGCCGGTGCGCTGCTTCTTCTCGATCAGCGGCTTATGCGGATGCCGCGTCGTGATGTCGTCATTGACGATCGTCGTGCGGTAGCGCAACGTCTGGGTTGTCGGTCGGTATGTCTTGATTGCCATAATCAGCCTTTAGCTTTTAGCCGTTCGCTCTTAGCTTCCACACGCGCCGTTTGGCNGCTGAATGCTAAGTGCTGAATGCTCTTACAAGTTCTGCGCGTACTCCGGCATCTTCTCACCAGCCCGCAGCCGCACATACGCCTTCTTCCAGTCAGGACGGTAGCCGGCAAACTTTCCCCGCCGCCGCTCTTTTCCCGGATAGATGGCGGTACGCACGGACAATACCTTCACCTTGAAAATCGTCTGCACCGCCTGCTTCACTTCCGTCTTCGTCGCCTGCGGCGAAACCTGGAAGACCAGCGTGTTCTGGTTTTCCTTGATCGCCAAACCTTTTTCGGTGATCACGGGACGGCGAATAATCTGGTATGCGGATTTCATCAGGCCACCTCCGCCGCTTTTTCATGCCGCGTGCGCTTGCGCGGAGCCGCCGACGCCTTCTTCGCGCCTTCGCCTTCTTTCGCCTTACGCTGACTCTTGGGCAAAGAATCCTTCAATGTGATCTGCAACTTCTCGATCGCGGGATGCGAAAAGATCACGCGATCGTAGCGCAATAGGTGATAGGGGTGAACCTCGTTACCCGGAATCAATTCAAGACCCTTGATGTTGCGTGAGCTGAGTTCGAGATTGCGATTGCCGGCGTTCGGCGCTTCGACAATCAGCACCGTCGATTCCACCTTCAACGCTTCCAGAGCCGTACGGAATTCTTTGGTCTTCGGTTCCTTTACGTCAAACGCATTGACGATGGTGAGCTTGCCATCGGCAAACTTCGAGGCCAGCGCCGAGCGCAACGCGCCCAGCAACTTCTTGCGCGGGAAGGCGTAGTCGTAGGAGCGCGGGACCGGGCCATGGACGGTAGCGCCATGCCGCCAGAGTGGCGAACGGATCGAGCCGATACGCGCGCGTCCCGTGCCCTTCTGCTTCCACAGCTTCTTGCCCGAACCGGAAACCTGCCAGCGGGCCTTGGTGGCATGCGTGCCGCGGTGCTGCCCGGCGCGGTAGTGCTTTACCGCCTCCCAGAGCAGATCTTCATTGACCGCGCCGAAGATTTCATCGGCGAGATCAAAGGTCCCGACCTTGGCGCCGCTCAAATTGTGTATATCAATCGTTGCCATATCGCTTCTCGTGTAGCGCGGACGCCCTCGCCCGCGACCCTTTCGCGTCACACGCACGCGGGCGAGGGCGCCCGCGCTACAACTAAGCCTTCTTCGCCGCTCTCTTGGCCGCCTTCAACGGATCGACCGTCGCCGAACCCGCGAATCCACGGCGCTCTCTGGGGGGCTTCTTCGCTTTCGTGATGACGATGTAACCGCCCTGTGGTCCCGGCACACTACCCTCGACCACCAGAAGATTCTCGTCCTTATCCACGCCCAACACGCGCAAGTTGCGCTGCGTCACGCGTTCGTGGCCCATGTGACCCGACATGCGCATTCCCTTGAACACGCGTGAAGGAAAGGCCGACGAGCCAATCGAACCCGTAATCTGGAACATCGACCCGTGCGACTTGGGACCGCCTCCAAAGTGATGCCGCTTCACTACGCCCTGGAAACCTTTTCCCTTGCTGACTCCCACGATGTCGACAAACTTTTCGCCTTCAAAGATATCCACCAGCACGCGGTCGCCGGCCTTCACGGCTCCGTCGCCATCCCCGTCGCTTTCGAGCGCCACTTCGCGCATGAACTTCACCGGCGGAAGATTGTTCTTGGCCAGATGGCCTTGAGCGGGCTTGGTCAGCCGCGACTCTTTGACGAACTCGACCAAGCCGATCTGGGCCGCTTCGTAGCCGTCCTTCACCGCAAGTTTGTGCTGCGTGACCACGCAAGGACCGGCCTGCAGCACTGTGACCGGGCGTACGTCGCCCTTCGAGTCAAACAGCTGCGTCATGCCGACCTTCTTGCCCAAGATGCCTGTAACTCGTATCGCCATTTTCTTCTCCGTGCCCAGCATGGCTCGCCGATCTTACGGCGACTATTGGCTGAGCGTGTAGCGCGGGCGCCCTCGCCCGCGAAAGCTACGGAGCTTCGCTCCGCCGGACGGCCGAGGGCGACCGTCCCCACACGGTTTATTTATGCTCTTTTCCGAATGCCTTGATCTCCACATCCACGCCCGCCGGCAGATCGAGCTTCATCAGCGCGTCGACCGTCTGCTGCGTCGGCTCAAGAATGTCGAGCAGGCGCTTGTGAGTGCGGATCTCGAACTGCTCCCGCGACTTCTTATCTACGTGCGGCGAACGCAACACGCAGTATTTATTCTTCATCGTGGGCAATGGAATCGGCCCCGCAATCTGAGCTCCGGTGCGGCGCGCGGTTTCCACAATCTCGCCCGTCGACTGATCCAGAATGCGGTAGTCGTAAGCCTTCAACCGGATGCGAATTCTTTCTTTTCCAATCACGTTTCACTCTCTTTACCCCTCCCGCGTCTGCGGGAGGAAAGAACTTGCGGCAGGATGCAAGCCGCGCTTTACCACTAGGTCACAATCTCGCTGATCGTTCCCGCGCCTACCGTGTGCCCGCCTTCGCGGATGGCGAAGCGCAGGCCTTTCTCCATCGCCACCGGGGTGATCAGTTCAATGACCAGGCTCACGTTGTCTCCCGGCATCACCATCTCCGTGCCCGAAGGCAGCTCGGCGACTCCGGTCACGTCCGTCGTGCGCAGATAAAACTGGGGACGGTATCCCTTGAAAAACGGCGTATGCCGCCCACCTTCTTCTTTGGTCAGAATGTAGACTTCCGCTTTGAACTTGGTGTGCGGCGTGATCGATCCACCCTTGGCCAGCACCATGCCCCGCTCCACATCTTCTTTCGCAATCCCGCGCAGCAGCAGGCCGGCGTTATCGCCCGCCATGCCTTCGTCCAGCTGCTTCTTGAACATTTCGACCCCGGTCACCACCGTCTTGCGCGTGTCCCGGAAGCCGACGATTTCCACTTCCTCGCCCACCTTCACCTTGCCGCGCTCAATACGTCCGGTGACCACCGTGCCCCGTCCCTGAATCGAAAAAATATCTTCAATCGGCATCAGGAACGGCTTGTCCAACTCGCGCGCCGGCTGCGGCACGCTCTTGTCCACCGCCTCCATCAGCGCATCAATCTGCTTCTCCCACTTCTCTTCGCCGTTCAAAGCCCCTAAAGCAGACAACCGGACCACCGGCACATCGTCGCCGGGAAACTTATAGGCCTTCAGCAGCTCGCGCACTTCCAGTTCCACCAGATCGAGCAGCTCAGGGTCGTCGACGGCATCACATTTATTCAGCGCCACCACGATGTAGGGCACCCCCACCTGCCGCGCCAGCAGCACGTGCTCCCGGGTCTGCGGCATCGGACCATCGGTCGCCGCCACCACCAGAATCGCGCCATCCATCTGCGCCGCGCCCGTGATCATGTTCTTGATGTAGTCCGCGTGGCCCGGGCAATCCACGTGCGCGTAGTGCCGGTTCGCCGTCTCATACTCCACGTGCGCCGTCGCGATGGTAATTCCACGGGCTTTTTCTTCCGGAGCGTTGTCAATCGAATCAAACGACCGGAAGACAATCTTCGGATTGTGCTTCTGCAAAACTTTCGTGATCGCCGCCGTCAACGTGGTCTTGCCGTGATCGATGTGACCAATCGTCCCCACGTTGCAGTGCGGCTTGTTCCGATCAAATTTCTCTTTCGCCATTTCTCTATCTCCTCGGCTTCTAACTACGCCGAAACCAAATCATCCCCGCCGGCCTCGTAATAGGCGCCAACGAATTCTTGCCTTTCTACCAAATCCTCGAGAATGTTCCGATCGAACTCCGCGAACTCTTCCGAAAACCGCTCGCGGAAGATCTCGAAGCCGCGATGCCCAACCCAGAAATCCCGGACCCTGTATCGCCCCTCGACTAACGACTCGCACTGCACTTTTGTTTCGACCTAGCCCTTAGCCCGCTGCAAAAACCTCGCCCCGATTCCGTCCGGCGCAAAAACCATTCCAAACTCAGCTCGCTTGCCTTCTCTGACCCAGAACCTGCGGTCGACGACGAACCGCGGAGCTGGCAGTCACTTCGCCGTCCCCTGCACCTTGGCGATGATTTCCTCCGCCACAGAACGCGGAGCCTCCTCATAGCGCGCGAAGTGCATCGAGTACTCGGCGCGGCCCTGGGTCGACGAACGCATGTGGGTCGCGTAGCCAAACATTTCCGCCAGCGGCACAATCGCTTTGATCACCTGCGAACCGGCGCGATGCTCCATGCCCTCTATGCGTCCGCGGCGCGAACTCAGGTCGCCCATGATCACACCGGCGTAGTCTTCCGGCGTAACCACTTCAACCGCCATCACCGGCTCGAGCAACACCGGAGAAGCCTTGCGCGCGGCTTCCTTGAATGCCATCGACCCGGCAATCTTGAACGCCATTTCGTTCGAATCGACGTCGTGATAGCTGCCGTCGTAAAGCGTCGCCTTCACATCGACCATGGGATAGCCCGCGAGAATTCCGCCTTCGAGCGCCTCCTGAATTCCCTGATCGATCGGCTTGATGAACTCCTTCGGCACCGAACCGCCCACGACATCGTTGACGAATTCGTAGCCCGTACCTGCCGGTTGCGGGTCCAGTTTGATCTTGGCGTGCCCATACTGGCCGCGGCCACCGGTCTGCCGAATGTATTTGCCTTCCGCTTCGGCGTGCTTGCGAATGGTCTCGCGATACGCCAC
>JGI12635J15846_10003299_pt1 | contig 14067 bp, 8 predicted proteins | sample BlaSpr_A8_OM2_M2_FD_15846 | JGI IMG/M metagenome (IMG submission 15846) | reverse complement strand
GGGAACCACATCACGATGACCGCCGCCAGCGGCGGCATTGGATGCCTGACGCCGAGCCCGGCCGTCTTCAACTACGGCTGCGTCGTCACCACCGACCTGAGCGTCCTGGCGAACAACTACCTCGAGATCGAGTCCTCGCACTCCGGAACCGGAATGCTCACGGCCGACGCCAAGAACGGCATCTACATCGAGCAAACGGCGAAGGACCTCTACATCGACCACGTCACCTCGCAGAAGAGCGACGTGGCGTTGATCACGGACGCAGGCTCGATGTTTGACTTCGACAACAACGTCGCCGTCTCCGATGTCAACGGCAACAGCATCGACCTGGTCGCGTATGGCGGCGGCATCGGGAAGTACACAGTCGACGACAACCGCTCGGGCGACATCCACATCCAGACGCACTTCTCCAATGAGGCGAGCAGCCCGCAAAACTCATTGGCCGACCGCCTGTACGCCTGGGCGAACGGCCCCGTGACCCTCGTGGGTGGAGTGCCGCCGCGCGATAACGCCGGCAACGTGTACATCACGCAGGTCAGCAACTGGCTGGACGTCCTGCGGGCGGAGTCGATCAACGGGTACGTGCGGCTGGCCGCGATCGACAAGCCGTCCCAGGTCGACAGCATGTGGCTGTTGGGCGGTGGCTTGATGCTCGACGGCACGTCGACGCTCCTCGACCTTGTGAACACGACCAACCAGGGCCGGATCGTCGCCGCGAACGCCGAGGTCAGGCTGCTGGTCGGCGATGACCTCACGACCGCCGTCACCTCCCTGATCAAGGGTGGCGTCCAGGACCGTGTCGGCACCAACCTCGTGCCGGGCGGCTCCGACGTGCCGACCGTGGTCATCTACGGCGACTACGGCCCTATCTTCAACGCCGAGCCGGGCGCGGACGACCTCACCGCCAGTGGCACGGCCACAGGCACGACGATGACCTTCAACGGCGTCATCGATGGCCACCCGACCAACATCTACGGCAGCGACGAGCGCGACAGGTTCTTCTTTAACCAGACCCTGCTGCTGGGCCAGACCAACGTGTACGGAACGCCGTTCAGCGTGGCCGGCGTGTCGAACCCGGGCGACTACTTCGAGGTCAACCAGCTGCAGACCATGACCACGTTCCACCCGGACCGGACCCACTCCTACTGCGTGCCGTCCGGCTGCACCGGTGATGCGTACAACGGCCTGCCGGTTCGCGACACCCTGCTACTGGACGGCCAGCTCGGCAACAACACCTATGTCGTCAACACCGCAGGCAGCCTGGTGACGGTGCCTCATGACTACGTCATCAACGTGCTCAACAGCGGTCCGTTCTCGACCTGCATCCTCGGAACGTTCGATGCCAATTGCGGTCTCAACACGCTGACCGTCAACGGCACCAGCAACCCCGACACGTTCCTGCTGCGCCGGACGAGCTTCATCCCGGACCAGCTCGGCGCGCTGACGCCGTCATTCGTCGCGCTGCTGCACGGTTCGGTGAGCGACATCCAGAGCCTGGTCCGCAAGGACGTGGAGCGGATCAACTACGACGAGCACATCAACGCCCGCCTGACCGTCAACGGCTGCGCCACCACGACTGACAACGTGACCACGCAGGCCGGCTGCATCGCGAGCACGGACAACAACAACTTCTTCGTGGACGGCAACAGCTCGATCACGACGCTCGACGGCGGGCTGGGCAAGGCCCTCTTCCAGTTCGGCCAGGCCTACCAGTCGCCGCGCGTCGTGCCCAACGTCGCGGTCGAGGACCAGTTCCCGACCACTGATACGACGGTGGGCTGGCTGAGCAGCGGTCCGAACTTCCCCACGCTCGCGCACGGCGCCTCCGGCGACAACACCTTCCTCGTCTACAGCAACCAGGCGCCGCTGCGGCTCGAAGGCAGCGCGGGCGACAACCTGTTCGCCTTCAAGGCGTCGGTCAAGATCGACCCGGCCACCGGCAACGCCCTGCTCGACACGTTCGTGGCGCCGGACAACGACAGCGAGAACGACCCGAACGAGGGTCCCGATGGCGACGGCGACGACCACGGCGGCTCCTGCTGCAGCGGCAACGGCTGCTGCTCCGAGGGCCAGGGCGACCAGGAAGGCGACTCGAGCGAAGGCAACGACGGCGATGACGACGACGCGGTCGTGGTCTACAACGTGAACGATCCTGTCTCGGTCGACGGTGGAACCGGCATCAGCACCATGTACGTGCTGACGACCCCGTACAAGGACAACATCGTCACGACCGGCAACGACCTGCAGGGCGCCGGTCTGAACATCACTTACGCCAACCTCAACAAGGAAACCGAAGCCGAGGAGCCGGAGACCGAGACCGGCGACGCGCACGATGGCGAGAACGGCAATGGCAATGAGAGCGAGACGGGCGACGAGTCCGGCGACGACGAGAACGAAGAGACGGCCGCCGACCAGGCAACCGACTCGCCGACCGACTTCGAGGGCGGCGGTCCGTACCTGATCGCTGCTCCTCCGATCGACTCAGAAGACCAGGGTGACGGCGGCCAGGATGACAACCGCGAGAGCGACTCCGGTGGCCAGCCGCAGGCAGAAGGTCCTGTGGTCAGCCGTGACATCACCGGCGTCAGCGCCGTGATCAACCACACGGCCTTCCAGCTCGAGAGCGACCACGGCGACAACCACGGCGGCGGCGGCGACTTGAAGAACGGCGAGCAGGTCGATGGCATCAACCTGAACGTCGCGACCCTGTCGGTCGGCCAGATCGCGATCACCCAGAGCTACCCGATGGTCGTCTCGGAGGCAACCGGCAACATCGTGAGCTTCACGATCCGGCTGGTCACCGCCGCGACGGCCGACGTCTTCGTCAACGTGTCAGCGGCCATCCCGCAGCTGGCCGCTTACCTCGGGGGCGCGCGGCACGTGCTGGTCTCCGTCGATGGCGGCCTCACCTACGGGCTGTTCGGCGTCATCCGGTTTGCAGTTGGAGATCGCGGACCGAAGACCGTAATGGTCAAGGCCGCGCCCGACGAGTCACTCGGTTTGACGCCGGACGGCGGGCAGCTGGCCACGATCAGCATGAGCAGCCAGAGCCTCGACCCCAACTACAACCACGTGTCGATCACCAACGTGATGGTGCAGGTCGTCGACAACGACCACGCCGGTCTGCTATTCACCCAGCCACAGGATGGTTTGACAGTGCTCGCGGGCACACCACCGCAGGGCATCGTCGACAGCTACACCGTCGCGCTCGCGACCGCGCCCACTGCAGCGGTCGTGGTCACGCTGCACTTCAACGACGACCGCTTGACGGTGACCAGCCTCGACGCGCGCTGGAACCAGGCCACGCATTCGTTCACGTTCCTCGCCGGCGACACCCTTCCCGCGATCGTGAACGTGGCCGCCGCGACGCCCGACGACGAGAACAACGAAGGCGAGGGCGACGAGTCCCATGACAACGGAAACGAGCAGGGTGACGAGGGCGACGAGGGCGACGCGAACTCGGCCACGATCACGCACACCGTGTCAAGCGCGGATCCTGCTTACGCCGCATACGGTGCAGCCAACAAGCCGAAGGTATCGGTCCGCATCCTCGCCGGCGACACGGAAGGCGACCACGGCAACGGCAACGGCGAGAGCGACGGCGGGACTCCCGACGTCTACGTCAAGCCGACGCAGTATCCGCTGCTGGTCGTCACAGGCGCTCCGGCAGGCACAACAACCTATTCGGTTCGGCTGACGGAGCAGCCTGAGGTCGGCCAGAAGGTCGTCATCACCATCTGCACCGATGGGCAGACGCTGGTCTCCGGCGGCGGCGACGTGCGCTTCACGCCCGCGACCGCGACTACCGCGGCGACGATCACATTCGACTCGACCAACTGGTACGTGCCGTTTATCGTGATCGTCACTGCCACTCCCGCGGCCGCGGCGCCCCTCACCGATCCGTTCCAGCCGATCCAGTACTTCGCGGGCATGGCCAGCGAGCTGGACCGCGGGCCGGACTCACTGCCGGCCAGGATCGAGGGCGACCCGGGTGACGCCGAGGACCAGGGCGACAACTCTGGAGATGAGCAGAACGAGCAGAACGGCCTGACCGACGCGCACGTGGATGCGGTCCAGCAGCTGTTCTGCACCGACGGCACCACCGGCAACGACGCGGCCGAGCAGGATGAGGCGGCAGAGGGCGAGGGCAACGAGCACGACGGCATCGACGAGAACGATCCCCGCGACGAGCAGAGTGAGGGCGACCAGGGCCGCGAGGGTGACCAGAGCGGCCAGGGCGACCAGGATGCCGACGGCGACCACGGCGAAGAAGGTCCGTGCAAGGACCTGCCCGGCGTGCAGCCGATCATCCTTCCCGTGGCGGGCCAGTTCGTGCTGCCGCAGCAGCCCAACGTGCCGACCGAGAAGGGCGCGGGCGCGCAGCCCGAGTTCACGTCGGTCAGCGCGAACCTTGTGGTCGAGGCCACGAGCCCTGCCGGAGCGCCCGTGAAGTACGCGGCCGCGATGGCGGATGGCGAGATCGGCAGCGTGACCTACACGTACTCGATGGGCTCGCCCACCGCCTTCACGACGTTCCCCTTGGGTCTCACGACCGTGACGGTGACGGCGCTCGACCAGGGCGGCAACTACGCGACCACGAGCTTCACGATCCTCGTGCGAGACACCACTCCGCCCTTCTTGACCTCGGCCATCCCGACCGACCAGACCCTCGAGGCGACCACCTCGGCCGGGGCGGTGGCCACGTTCACCTGCCCAACCGCCGACGACACCGTGAGCAAGCCGGTGACGGTGACTTGCGCACTGCCTTCGGGCAGCACGTTCCCGCTGGGCACGACGACCGTGCACATTACCGCCACGGACACCGCCGGCAACAGCGCCTACGCGTCGTTCAAGATCACGGTCCAGGACAAGACGGCGCCGGTGCTGACGGTTTCCAACATGACGGTGCAGGCGACGAGCCCCTGGGGCGCCTACGTGAACTTCACCGCGAGCGCCACTGACGCGGTCGGACCCGTGTACCTCGTCTACTCGAAGAAGAACGGCTCGCAGCTCCCGCTTGGCACGACGAGCGTGTCGGTGTACGCGGTCGACGGCGCCGGCAACAAGAGCGCCGCGCAGACCTTCACGGTGACTGTCGTGGACACGACTCCGCCTGCCCTCACGGTGCCCGGACCGATGACAGTTGAGCAGACGAGCCCGGCCGGCGCGGTGGTCTGCTACTCGGTGAACGCCACCGACGCCGTCGGACCGATCACCCTGACCTACTCGCAGGCCTCGGGCACGACCTTCGTGGCAGGTACGACGTTGGTGACGGTCACCGCGAAAGACGGGGCGGGCAATGCCTCGAGTGCCACTTTCAGCGTCACCGTGGTCGACACCACTCCGCCTGTGATCACCATCAAGGGTGTCTCCAATGGAGGCGTCTACAAGGTGGGCCAGGCGCCAACGCCCACGTTCACGGTGTCAGACGCCGGTTCCGGAGTGCTGAGCTCGTCGTTCACGCTGACCACGCCGGGGACTCCGAGCGGGGGCGGGATGTACGTCTACACGGTGACCGCGACCGACAAAGCCGGTCACTCCGCGACGCAATCCGTCACCTATTTCGTCCTGTACAACTTCGGCGGGTTCCAGAAGCCCCTGGTGGAGCTTGCCAACTACGCCCTCAACGCGATGATCCCTGTCAAGCTCCAGCTGACCGACGCACGAGGCAACCTGGTCACCAACGCGGTCAACCACGTCACCGTCGATGGCGCCGCCGCGGTGTCGACGGGCGCGGATATCGGGAACACCATGACGTGGGACGGCACCCAGCACATGTACCGGTTCTACCTGAACACCACGGGACTTGCCGCGGGAGACCACCTCCTCCAGGTCACCTGCGACGACGGCACCGTGCACGAGATCCTCATCACCCTCAGCGGCGGCGGCACGAATGTCGAGAACGGGACGCTGTCCGACACCAGTTCTACAGTCATGGGCGGCTCGTACATCACCGTGACCGGCAGCGGCTACGCCGCAGGCGCTCTAGTCACGGTCGCTCTCGGCGGCACGACTTTGGGGAGCCCTGTTATCGCTGACTCCCGTGGCCGCATCAGCGACCGCATCCTGATCCCGACGACGGACGCCTCCGGAACCTGGATCATCACCGCGACCGGGACGGCAGCCGATGGCGGCGTCCGGGTCGACAGCGCCGTCATCACGATCACACCGCCCTAGCCTGACGCTCTTCCTGTAAGAATCTAACCCGAGGTGGGCGAAGAGCCGAAGTACGTCTCGCGCGTCCGGATCGTGCGCGACCGAGGCCCGATCCGTAGGGCTTTTCTGCCAGTCGAGCCCGAGCCCGTCTTCTTTGGCACCCATGACGAGGTGCGAGAGCACTACGGCACCGCGCCAGGCCAGTACCCCGACCACGCCACCACGCTCGACTATGTCGTTGCGGCGACCGCCGGTTGACTCACGGGAACCCTGGGTGGCGCGCTGGAGGCGCGCGGGATCGATGCGAGCGAGGGGAAGCTCTCGTCTGAAGCAGAAGGCGAGGTCTACCTGGAGGACAAGGTGCTCGTGATCAAGCGAATTCGGGTGCGCTACACGCTCGCCGGCTGCCCCGAGGACAAGCGGGAGGCCGCCGAGCGCTCGCATGCGTTCCATGCCGGCCGCTGCCCGGTGGCGAAGAGCATCGAGAAGGCAATCGAGATCACCACCGAGCTGAATTTCGCGTGACGCTTGAGCCGCCGGCGCTGGTCGACGTTCTCGCCGCTCGGTCGAGGATTCGACCGCACATTGCGCCGAGCCCTTTGCGCAATTACCCCGCTCTCGACAGGCTGGTCGGTACGCAGGTCTGGATCAAGCACGACAACATGCTCCCGACCGGGGCTTTCAAAGTGCGCGGCGGGGTCAACTTGATGTCGCGCCTCGACCTTGCGACCCGCGCGCGCGGCGTAATCGCAGCCTCGACTGGAAATCACGGCCAGTCGGTGGCGTTCGCGGCGCGACTCTTCGACACCAGCGCCATCATCTGCGCGCCAGAGGGCGCCAACCCGGTCAAGGTCGAGGCCATGCGCGACCTGGGAGCGGAGGTTGTGCTCGTCGGTCGCGACTTCGACGACGCCCGCGAGCACTGCGAGCGGCTGGCTGCCGAGCATGGGTACCGCTACATCCACTCGGGCGACGAGCCAGACCTCATCGCAGGGGTGGCCACACATACCCTCGAGATCCTCGAGGAAAGGCCGGACATCGACGTAATCCTGGTTCCGGTCGGAGGCGGCAGCGGTGCAGCAGGCGCGTGCATTGCGGCCAAGGCGATCCGTTCCGACATTGAAGTCATCGCGGTGCAATCGAGCGCAGCGCCCACCGCCCACGATTCCTGGCGCGCCCGCACGCCGGTCGAGCGCCCGAACACGACCGTTGCCGAGGGTCTTGCCACACGCACGGCTTTCGAGCTGCCGCAGCGAATCCTTCTCGACATGCTCGACGACTTTGTGCTGGTCACCGATGACGAGCTGCTGTCTGCCACGGCGGTGATGATCGAGAAGACCCGCACCCTGGTCGAGCCGGCCGGCGCCGCGCCGCTGGCCGCAGCGGTTTCGGCGGCCCTCAATTCCCGGCTTGCCGGCCGCAAAGTCGCCCTGATCTGCAGCGGCGCCAACATCAGCCCAGCGCAACTACGAGCGGTGGTCGGGGCCGCGTAGCGCCGCCTCACGCGACCACATGTGCCCGAATGGCCGCTCGGCGGGCCGCCACACGCGACCAAATGTGCCCGAATGGCCGTAGTGCGGACTAGCTCGGGACCGCGCGGTCTCCCAGCTCAAGGGCCGAATCCAGGATCTCGAACCCCTCGTCCAGCTCGTCCTCGGTGATGCACAGCGGCGGGTTGGTCATGATCGTGTTCCACCGCACGAACGTGAACAGGCCGGCGTCCAGCAGCGCCTGCCCGATCGCTTTCATCTCCGGTGATGTGCCGTTGAACGGCGCGAGCGGCTCCATCGTCCCCCGGTCGCGCACAAGCTCCAGCGCCCCGAAGAGCCCGATCGACCGGGTCGCCCCGACGCACGGATGCCGCTCCTGCAGCCTCTTGTGGTGCTTGGCCAGCACCACGCCCATGCGCTGGGCGTTGCCGACCATGTCGTCCTCCTCATAGGCCTGGATGCACCCGAGCGCCGCCGCGCATCCAAGTGGGTGGCTGTTGTAGGTCAGCCCTCCATAGAACACGTGGTCGTCGAAGTACGCGGCCACCTTGGGTCGCATACCCACGGCGCCCAGCGGCACGTAGCTGCTCGTGAGCCCCTTGGCCAGCGTGATGAGGTCCGGCACGACACCCCAGTGGTCGACGCCAAACCAGCGCCCGGTGCGCCCGAACCCCGTCATCACCTCGTCGCAGATCATCAGGATGCCGAATCGATCGCATAGCTCTCGCACGCCCTGCAAGTAGCCGTCAGGAGGGATCAGGATCCCGTTGGTCCCTGTGATCGGCTCGAGGATGAACGCCGCGATGGTCTGCGGGCCCTCGAGCTGAATCGTCTCCTCGAGCTGGGCCAGCGCGACCTCCGCCGAGTCGGTGCCGCGCTGAATGCCGTGATACGGGTCCAGCACGTGCACCACGCCGCTCGAGAACTCGTTGGCCCAGCGCCGCGGGTCGCCCGTCGCCTGGATCGCGCTACCTGTGGACCCGTGGTAGGAGCGGTAGCGGGCCAGGATCTTGGGCCGGCCGGTGACGGTGCGCGCGATCTTGATCGCGTTCTCGTTGGCATCCGCGCCGGCGAGCGTGAAGAGCACCTTGTCGATGTCGCCAGGCAGGAGCTCGGCGAGCTTGCGCCCCAGCCGGGCCCGTGGCTCGTGGGCCATGAAGGGCGTGATGTAGGGGAGCTGCTCCGCCTGGCGCTTGATCGCGTCGATGATCCTGCGGTCGCCGTGGCCGGCGTTGACGCTCATCAGCTGGCTGTTGAAGTCGATGAAACGGCGCCCGTCGACCGTGGTGAAATGCACGCCCTTCGCGCTCGCCACCGCCATGGGCTTCAGCCCAGCCTGCGCGGACCAGTCGTACAGGGTGTGGCGCACGCACAGCTCAGAGATCTCCTCCGCGCTCAGCGATTTCACAGCTTCGGTGACCACGACTGGAGATGGTATCGCTGTTGGGCCGGGGCGCTGGGGGACTATTGTTTGACAAGGCAACTAGCCGGTGTTACAACGGCGTGGCCCGGGGTGTGACCCGCGCTTTTTTCGTTCCGGTCAGAGGGAGGGTAAACGATGTTTCCGGCTGCTTTCGACTACAGCGCCCCCACGACACTCGCCGAAGCCCTGTCCATCCTCGCGCAGCGCGGCGACGACGCCAAGGTCATGGCCGGCGGCCAGAGCCTCATCCCCCTTCTCAAGCTTCGTTTCTCCCAGCCGCAGCTGATCGTCGACATCGGCCGCCTCCCGGGGATGGCGGAGATAAAGCGTGACGACGGGCACGTCAGGATCGGAGCGCTGGCCCGCCACGTCGACATCGAGCGGAGCAAGGAGCTGGCGAAGCTCATCCCGCTGATGGTCGAGGCCGTTCACTGGATCGCCGACCCCCTGGTGAGGAACCGCGGGACCCTCGTCGGCTCCGTCTGCCACGCCGACCCTTCCGGCGACTGGGGCTCGATCATGCTGGCGCTCAACGCGGAGCTGATCGCCCAATCCAGTAAAGGGGAGCGCGTGATCCCGATCGACGGCTTTTTCCAGAGCCCGTTCACCACCACCCTCCGGCCAGACGAGGTCGTGACCGCGATCCGTATCCCGGTGCCGGCGGGCTCGGCCGGCGGGTCGTATCACAAGCTCGAGCGCAAGGTGGGCGACTTTGCCACCGTCGCGGTCTCGGTACAGGTCGAGCTTGACGGGCGCAAGGTGAAGAAGGCCGGCATCGGGCTGACCTCGGTAGGCGCCACCAACCTCAAGGCCAAGAAGGCCGAGCAGGCACTGGTCGGCCACGAGCTGACGGACGACGTGATCGCCCAGGCGGCGAAGCTCGCGGCGGAGGCGGCGGAGCCCAAAGGCGACACTCGCGGAACCGCCGCATATAAGAAGGACGTGGTTCGGGTGTTCGTGCAGCGCGGCCTCAAGGCAGCCCTCGCCCGAGCCCAGGAGGGAAAGGCGTGAAGGTGACGATGCGCGTCAACGGAGTGGAGCGCAGCGCGGACGTCGAGCCGCGCGTCCTGCTCGTCGACTTCCTGCGCAGCAACCTGCTGCTTACCGGCACGCATATCGGGTGCGACACGACCAGTTGCGGCGCCTGCACAGTCCGGATGGACGGCGATCCCGTGAAGTCCTGCACGGTACTTGCCGTCCAGGCAGAAGGCAGGGAGATCAAGACTGTCGAAGGACTGGCAAACGGGGCTGCGCTGGCTCCCATCCAGGTCGGGTTCCATGAGGAGCACGGTCTTCAGTGCGGCTTCTGCACGCCGGGCATGATGATGGTCACGTCGGCGCTCCTCGAGCGAAATCCGAACCCGACCGATGACGACATCCGCTGGGCGATCAGCGGCAACATCTGCCGCTGCACCGGTTACATGAACATCGTCAAGGCGGTCAAGCACGCGGCCCAGATGCAAGCGGATGCCGCAAAGGCGCCTGCAGGTGCAGCGGTCGCGGGAGGTGGGGAATGAGCTCCACAGCGCACATGCACGGCGGCATCGGCGAGTCGATCAAGCGCAAGGAGGATGGTCGCTTCCTGCGCGGGAAGGGCAACTACCTGGACGACTTCGTGCTTCCCAACATGATGCACATGGCGATCCTTCGCAGCCCCTACGCGCATGCGCGCATCAAGTCGATCGACACCAAGGCGGCATCGGCCAAGCCGGGCGTCATCGCGGTCGTCACCGGCGAGCTGATGGCCCAGCACAAGCTCGCGTGGATGCCGACCATGAGCGGCGACACGCAGGCCGTCCTCGCCACGGACAAGGTGCGCTTCCAGGGCCAGGAGGTCGCGGCGGTCATTGCCGAGACGAAGGCCCAGGCCGAGGACGCGCTGGCCTCGATTGAAGTCGATTACGAGGTCTTGCCCGCAATCATCAGCCCCGACGGCGCAAAGGCCAAAGGCGCCTCGCTCATCAGGGACGACAAGGAAGGACAGACCGACAACCACATCTATCACTGGGAATCGGGCGATGAGGGCACCACCAAGGCGGCCTTCGCCAAGGCGCACAAGGTAATCCGGCTTCACACCTTCTATCCTCGCTGCCATCCCGCTCCCCTGGAGACGTGCGGTTGTATCGCAGACGTCAACCCCGCGACCGGCAAGGCCACGATCTACATGACGAGCCAGGCCCCTCACGCGATCCGGACGGTGTTCGCGCTCGTCACCGGCCTGCCCGAGCAGAACATCCGCATCATCTCGCCGGACCTCGGCGGCGGCTTTGGCAACAAGGTCCCGGTCTATCCGGGCTACGTGGTCGCGACGGCGGCCAGCCTCCTGCTCGGCCGCCCCGTGAAGTGGATCGAGGATCGGAACGAGAACCTCATCTCCACCGGCTTCGCGCGCGACTACCACATGACCGGCGACCTCGCCGTGGACGAGAACGGCAAGATGCTGGCGCTGCACGTCCACCTGGACAGCGATAACGGCGCCTTTTTCGCCGACGCGCAGCCGAGCAAGTTCAAGGCCGGCCTGTTTCACATCGTCACCGGCTCGTACGACATCCCGACAGCGCATATCACCGCTGACGGCTATTACACGAACAAGGCCCCGGGCGGAGTCGCCTATCGCTGCTCGTTTCGGGTCACCGAGGCCAGCTACCTCATCGAGCGCCTCGTCACCAACGCAGCCATCGAGCTGGGGATCGACCAGGCCGAGTTCCGCAAGCAGAACTTCATCCAGCCGGAGCAGTTCCCGTATCACTCGGCCACCGGCTGGGTCTACGACAGCGGCGACTATCCCAAGGCGATGGACGTGGCGCTGGATCAGCTTGGATACGCCGAGCTCAAGAAGGACGTTGAGGCGCGCAGGAAGAAGGGCGAGGTGACCGGAATCGGGATCGCCAGCTTCACGGAAGTAGTGGGCGCCGGACACGGCGCGGAGTTCGACATCCTCGGCTTGCGAATGTTCGACAGCGCAGAGCTGCGCGTTCACCCGACTGGCAAGGCCATCCTCAGGATGGGCACCAAGTCGCAGGGCCAGGGCCACGAGACCACCTTTGCCCAGATCGTCGCCGAGGAGCTGGGCATCCCGGCGCAGGACGTCGCCGTCGAGGAGGGCGACACCGACACGGCGCCTTACGGACTCGGCACGTACGCGTCACGCAGCACGCCCGTGGCGGGAGCCGCGACCGCAATGGTCGCGAGGCAGCTGCGCGAGAAGGCTCGCAAGCTCGCAGCGCACCTCCTCGAGGCAGCCGAAGAAGACCTTGTGTGGGAGCGCGGCAAGTTCTACGTGAAGGGGTCGCCCGAACGGTCCAAGACGATTCAGGAGTGCGCCTTCGCCGCTTACACCAATCTTCCGGAGGGCATGCAGGCGGGGCTCGAAGGTGTCCATTACTACGACCCACCCAACATGACCTACCCCTTTGGCACCTACGCCGTGGTCGTAGACGTCGACAAGGGAACCGGCCAGGTCAAGGTGAAGCGGATGGTCGCGGTCGACGATTGCGGCGTCCGGATCAACCCGATGATCGTCGAGGGCCAGATCCACGGCGGCCTCGCCGAAGGCTACGGCATCGCCTTCATGCAGCTGATCACCTTCGACGACGAGGGCAACTGCATCGGCTCCAACTTCATGGACTACCTGATCCCGGGCTCCTGGGAAACACCCAGGTTCGAGCTGGGCGAGACGACCACCCCGTCCCCCCATCACCCGATTGGCGCGAAGGGAGTCGGCGAGTCGCCCACGGTCGGATCGCCGGCCGCGTACGTCAACGCCGTCATCGACGCCCTGTCGCCCTACGGCATCACGAACATCGACATGCCGGTAACCTCTGACAAGGTATGGGCGGCCCTGAGATCCAAAGGAGTCACCGAATAGCACCGGACATTCTTGAGCTCCTACACGACTACGCGGTGACGGGCACACCGCATGTGCTGGCGACGGTGGTGCGCACCGAGGCGCCGACCTCGGCGCACCCCGGCGACAAGGCGGTGATCACGGCCGATGGCCGGCTACACGGATGGATCGGTGGGAGCTGCTCGGAGCCGATCGTCCGCCGCGAAGCGCTGCGCGCGCTGTCCGAAGGCGTGCCACAGCTGGTGCGCATCGTGCCGGCGCCCGAGGTCAGGCAGACGCGAAAGCGTGGCGAGCTCATGGTCGCCACCACATGTCCCAGCGGCGGCGCGCTGGACATCTTCATCGAGCCCCAGCTGCCGCGGCCCCTGCTCCTGGTGTTCGGGGACACCCCGGCGGCGCGCGCCCTCGTCCAGATGGGCTCGCTGGCGGGGTTCCGGACATGCGCTGTCCACCCCGGCGCCTCGTCCGAGGAGTTCGAGGCCGACGTGGTGCTTGGCAGCTTCGACCTGGCCGGCGCCAACCCCGGAGCGGACAGCTGGGCCGTCGTGGCCACGATGGGCCACTACGACGAAGACGCGCTGGAGGCTGCGCTGGCGTATCCGGACGTCGAGGTCGGCTTTATCGCCAGCACGCGTCGCGCCGCCGCGGTGCGCGATGGCCTGCGCAGCCGCGGGATGGACGAGGCGACGGTGGATCGCATTCGCACTCCCGCCGGCAGGGTGCGTGGGGGCAGCCAGGAGGAGATCGCGCTCCTTGCGCTCGCCGAGGTCGTGACGGCCCGGCGGAAGCGAGGCCACGTGCCGGCGCCGGCACGCGTCGAAGCGGCGCCGGTCGTTTTTGCCACCGACCAGGTCTGCGGAATGACCGTCGACCCGCTTACGTCGCAGCACAAAGCCGTGTATCGAGACGTCACTTACTGGTTCTGTTCGGCCGGGTGCCAGGCGGAGTTCGAAAAGGAACCCGAGCGCTACCTCAGGCCCATCGAAGCCTAGTGTCCCGCTTCGAAAGTTCGACGGAAATGCCAGGGGCGGCGCTGCGCGGCGCCCGTGGCACCCTGCGGGCTCATCCGCCTAATAGGGTCAGAGCCGCCAAGATGGTGCGGTTCGTCCGAGCCTCCGGTGGGCGAGCACTCAATCCGGCAGAGCGAAGGA
>JGI12635J15846_10003295_pt1 | contig 14073 bp, 14 predicted proteins | sample BlaSpr_A8_OM2_M2_FD_15846 | JGI IMG/M metagenome (IMG submission 15846) | reverse complement strand
ACTGGCTGAGCCGCCAGCAGCGCTCCCTGCTCGTGCGCCAGCCACTCGCTGCGGGTGCGGACCACGCACGCAGGCAGGCCCGCGGCGCTCGCCGCCTCTTCCAGCTCGAACGCGTCCCACCTGCCGATGGCCGCCGCGACCTTGGCGCCGTCGGGCGGCATGTCCAGGAAGCGGCACCACTTCGCGGCCAGCCGGGGATAGACCCCGGACGCCATGACCCAGCGCCCGTCGGCCGCGCGGTACGGCGTGAGCAGGAACGGGTTGTCCAGCACCAGCGCATGCGGTGCCGGTTCCCCGTTCAGGCCCGGGTGCCAGAACGCGCCCGGGTTGATCCCGTGCACCGCCTGGCGCAGGTCGAGCGCAAGGTCCTGGCCCGGGCCGCCCCGCTGCCGGTGCAGGGCGACCGCTGCGACCGCACTCGCCATGATCGGGATGCCTATGCAGGCTCCGAGACGGTGCGTGGCCGGAAGGATCGGATCCTGGCCGGCGAGCGACACGGCCCCTCCGGTATCCGCCGCACACAGCCCGACGTCCGACAGCAGGTCGTCCAGGGCCACGAGCGGATCGAAACCGGCTGCGTCGCGTTGCGCCCGTGTGGCGATGTCGGTGTGCGTCATGACTGCGAGCCGTGGTCAGGCTGGGCGGTCGCCGACGCCGCGGGGACGCCGCCGCGGAACAGCAGGGCGGCGAGCACGGATCCGGCGGCGAACATGCCGGCCGCCCACCAGAACGCGGTCGTGTAGCTGTGCACCTGGGCGAGCTCCACAAGCGCCGGTGCCGGGCGGCCACCGACCATCAGCCGGGGGCTGAAGTGGCCGGCCAGGTAGCTGGCGGCGGCGCTGGCCGCCACGGTGTTCAGCAGCGACGTACCGATCGAGCCGCCGACCTGCTGCCCGGTGTTCACGACCGCCGACGCGACCCCGGCGTCGGAGGAGGCAACGCCGGACGTGCCGGTGTTCATCGAGGGTGACATCACGAAGCCGAGGCCGATCGCGGCGAGCAGCAGCGGCGGCAGCACATCCGCCGCGTAGCTGGAGTGCGGGCCGATGCGGGTCAGCCACGCCAGGCCGGCCGCTGCGGCGAGCATCCCCGGCGCGACGAGGAGCCTCGGGCCGATGCGAGGCAGCAGCACGATGTTCGCCAGATTGGCGCAGACGATGATCGCCCCGACGAGGGGCAGGAACGCGACGCCAGTGGTGACCGGGCTGTAGCCGAGGGTCTCCTGCAGGTAGTAGGTGAGGAACAGGAAGATGCCGAACATGCCGGCGCCGGTGACGAGGATCGACAGGTAAGCAGCGGCCCGGTTGCGGTCGAGGACGACGCGCAGGGGCAGCAGCGGCTGCCTGGCCCGCGTCTCGACGTACCCGAACGCCGCAAGCAGGACGGCGCCTGCGGCCAGGAATGCCCAGGTGGCCGGCGCGTGCCAGCCGTCGCTGGCGGCGTTGGAGAACCCGTAGACGATGCAGAACATGCCCGCGACCTCGGCCACGAGACCGGGCAGGTCCAGCCGCTGCCGCCGCCCCGCCGACTGGCGGCGCAGCAGCACGACCGCGCCGACGCATGCGGCCGCGGCGAAGATCAGGTTGACGTACAGGCACCAGCGCCAGTCCAGGTACTGGGTCAGCAGCCCGCCGAGCAGCAGGCCGACCGCGCCGCCGGCGCCGGCGATCGCGCCGAACACGCCAAAGGCCTTGCCGCGGTCCTTGGTGCCCTCGAACGTGGTGGTGAGCAGCGACAACGCGGCCGGGGCCAGCAGCGCGCCGAATGCACCCTGGCAGGCGCGCGCGGCGACGAGCATGCCGAAGCTGTCTGCCGCGCCGCCGACGGCGGACGCGGCCGCGAAGCCGATCAGGCCGACGATGAACGTCTTCTTCCGGCCGATCAGGTCGGTGAGACGGCCGCCGAGCAGCAGCAGGCTGCCGAAGGCCAGCGCGTAGCCGGTGACCACCCACTGGCGCTCGATGTTGGAGAAGTGCAGCGCCTGCTGCGCCGATGGCAGCGCGATGTTCACGATCGTGGCGTCGAGCACGACCATCAGCTGGGCCAGCGCGACCACGGCCAAGATCAGCCAGCGTCGCGGGTCCGGACGGGCCGCCTCGGGTTCCTGGGCCAGGGCCTTCGTTGGGGTCTGTACGGCGTTGCTCATCGTGCTGCGTCCCTTCGAGTCCGCCAGGCTGTTCCTAATCGCAGCCTAACGCAAATTTGCAGTCACATGCAAGATTGCCGCCTGCTGTATACTTCTGACATGGCAGAAGCTGGACTGCGGGAACGCAGCAAGGCACGCCGTCGGGCAGCGATCATCCGTGCGGCCTTCGAGCTGTTCGCCGAGCGCGGCTACGACGCCACCACGGTCGCCGACATCGCCGAAGCGGCCGAGGTCGCGCCGCGGACCGTCTCGATGTACTTTCCGGCCAAGCAGGACATCGCGATGTCCCGGTTCAGCGACGGCGTGGCGAGCCTGACCGACGCCATACACGCCCGACGCCCCGGCGAAACGGTCCACGAGGTCTTCGGCCGCTGGCTGCTGGCCAGCCAGACCGGGCCCGAGGACCGCGAGCTTTACCAGCTCGCGCGCCGCATGTTCGCGGCAAATCCCGACCTTGCGGCGCTGCGGACGGCCCGGATGGCGACGGCTATCAGGGAGGGTGCGGCCACGATCGCGGCCGATACCGGCAGCACCCCCGGCGCCATCGGCCCGCGCATCGCTGCGGCCGCGGCAGCGGCGATCACCATGGAGATCATCGACACCGAGCCGGGCGCAGAGCGCGAGGAGGCCGTCGCGGCCGCCATGCGCTTCCTCGAGGCCGGCACCGCGGCGCTGTAACGCGTCGCGGTCAGGTTGCGCCGGGCAGAACGAGCGCGGTCGCGATGGCGGCGATGCCCTCGCCGCGGCCGGTGAGGCCGAGACCATCGGTCGTGGTCCCCGACAGGCTCACGTTTGCGCCGCCGAGGGCGTCGGACAGGGCCCGCTGCGCCTCGTCGCGGCGCGGCGCGATCCGGGGACGGTTACCGATGACCTGAACGGCCACGTTCCCGATGGTGAACCCGGCGTCCTTGACCAGCCGCGCGGTCTCGGCCAGCAGTTCGGTGCTGCGCGCGCCCGCCCAGCGCGGACGCGCCGAGCCGAAATGGGCGCCGAGGTCGCCAAGCCCGGCCGCCGTGAGCAGAGCATCGCAGGCCGCGTGGGCTGCAACATCTCCGTCCGAATGGCCCGCCAGGCCGGTCTCGCCGGGCCAGAGCAGCCCGGCGAGATACAACGGCCGACCTTCACCGAATGGATGGACGTCTGCCCCGACCCCTACCTGCGGAAATACGCCTGGCACGGTCGGCGGCAGGCAAAACTAAGACGCGAGGATCTCGTCGAGCAGGGCCTCAGCCTTGTCCTCGTTGGTCTTCTCGGCCAAGGCAAGCTCGCTGACGAGGATCTGCCGCGCCTTGGCGAGCATGCGTTTCTCCCCGGCTGACAGACCGCGCTCCCGGTCCCTGCGCCACAGGTCCCGAACGACCTCGGCGACCTTGTTCACGTCGCCTGACGCAAGCTTCTCCAGGTTGGCCTTGTACCGCCGGGACCAGTTCGTGGGCTCCTCGGTGTACGGCGCGCGCAACACCTCAAACACCCGCTCGAGCCCTTCCTGCCCGACAACGTCCCTGACGCCTACAAGCTCGGCATTGTCCGCAGGAACACGCACAGTCAGGTCACCCTTGTCGACCTTGAGCACGAGGTAAGTTCTATCCTCACCCTTGATCGAGCGGGTCTCGATCTCTTCGATCCGAGCAGCCCCATGGTGGGGGTAGACGACTGTGTCGCCGACCTTGAAAGACATGTGGACGTACCCCTTCCGCTGAAGTTATGTTACCACGCCGAACAGGGGCGATTAGCCGTCCTTGAGAGCAAAGTCGCAGGTCAATGGCGCAATTCATGAACCACAAATTACGCGGGGCCCGGCGGCCGCGGCGAGTCGGGCTCAGCAGGCCCCCGCGAGCCAGGCCCAGCGGCCCGGGCGAAACAGGCCCAGCCGACCCCCCAATCGGGGCCCAGCAAGCCCCGGCTGGCCGGCCCGGTAGTGCCGCAGCCGGGACCCAGCGCCAGCCCGTGATCGCCCTGGCTGAGGTGTATGTCACCCCCGGCCCTCGCCGGGGGTGACTGACGGGGTTGGCATAGGCCTCTGACCTGGGCCGAAGCGCGCGAGGCGGTCCAAGCGAACCGCTTGGGCCCAGAGTCCGCGCGGGCCCGGCGCCGGGCCCACCGGCCCAACCATCAAGCGGGACAGGCAGATCTGCCCGTATAGGCCAGTCGGGCGGTTACAGGACCAAGGCGGGGCCTCATACTGAGAGAAAGGTGCGGTCATACCGGAGGGTGCGGGTGAACGCTGGCAGCGATCCCGAACGGGATGACTTCGGTCTGCCACCGATCGACATCGTGATTCCCGACGATGCCCGGGAACTCGATCGGGACGTGCAGGCCTACCAGCGTGAGCTGCGTGCGCTGCGCCGGAAGCGCCGCGCCTCGCGCCTGCGCGGCCCGCTGACCAGGGACGGGATGGTGCTGCCGCTGCTGGCAGGCTGCCTCATGCTCGCGCTGCTGACCAGCACCCTGCTCATCATGTTCGCGGCCGATCAGACCGGGGCGCCGCATCTGCCCCGCTCCACCGCCACGCAGAGCCAGCCGAGGAACACCCCGACCACCCAGCCAGCGGCCGGGCAGCCCAACGGGCTGCTGCCGACCGCCACAGTCAAGATTCGCGGGAAGGCCGTTCTGCTGCGTACGGCCACGGCGGCGATGCCGTCCGTGCTGACCCTGGTTCCGCCCGACTGCAAGTGCGCATCGGAATTGCGGCAGCTCAGCAGCCAGGCCGCCCGGGCGGGCGTGCTCGTCTATTTTGTCGGGACCCCGCAGGTGATGCCGCAAGTCACCGGTCTCGCCACGGCGACCGGGCAGCCCACGTCCCAGGTCGCAGAGGACACGGGCAACGTCCTCGGCTCCACGTACGGGCAGAAGGGACTGACGGCGATCCTCGTGCGCCGGGATGGCACGGTCGCCTCGGTGATCCGCCAGCTGCCGCAGCAAAAGCGGCTCGACACCGGGCTGCAAGAAATCTCCGCGGTCAAGCCCGCCGGACACTGACGCCGCCCGCTCGCCGGGTACCTGACGCCGCCCGCCGCGGGGTACCCCCCCGCCAAACGACACCACAGCGACCGCAGACGTGGGCCGGCTACGGCCCTGAACACGGCGGCTACTACGCTTTGCGGCGTCCGCAGTGCCTCACTTGAGGAAGACAGAGGAGAGCACGCCGTGATCCGGAGCAGCCGCATGCCCGCTGGACGCCGCCTGCTTGTCCTGGCGATTGCCGCGCTGATCCCGGCACTCGCCGGGTGCGAGGCAGGGAACAACGCCCCGACCCAGGAGTGGCACCAGCCGACCGACGGCACCGGCACCGTGCACAACAAGATCTCGATCAGGAACGTGTTCGTGCTCGGTGCGGCGATCGGCTCGACGATCAAGGCCGGCGGCTCGGCAGGCGTGTTTCTCGCCCTGATCAACAACGGGTCCCCGGACAGGCTGGTCAAGATCTCCGCGCCCGGCACGGCTAAGTCGGTCACGCTGCCGGGCGGGAGCGTGAGGCTGGCCAGCCAGCAGGCAGTCCTCCTGACCGGCCCGGCGCCCAAGGTCGTTCTCGAGGGTCTGACCCGCCCGCTTACCGGCGGTTCCAGCGTCCGGCTGGTGCTGACGTTCCAGAACGCCTCGAGCGTGAGCATGGCCGTCCCCGTTATGCCGCGGGCACAGTACTACTCCACCTTCTCGCCGCCGAGCCCCACCCCGAGCCCGACGCCGACGACGAAGGGCAAGCACAAGAGTGCGACCGCGACGCCCAGCGCAAGCGCCAGCCCGTCGCCCAGCGCCTCGTCCTAACGCGCAGCAATCCGGTCCCGGTCCGTGGCACGCGGATAGGGCTCGTGCCGGGACGCCGGCACGGCCGTCATGTGAGTAATCGCTAGGCCCTCCGCGCCCGGACGCGGTACCGGCGTGCCTTAGCACACGGTCCAGCCCGTGCCCGGGGTCATCCCATCCCCAGGCGAAACCCGTGGCCGCCCACTGAACCTGGATGTGAGTCATGGCGCTGGTCAGCTCGCCGCTCCTGCCAGCGGCAAACCCGGAACCGCGGCGCTGATTGCGGCAGTGGTCGTCCTTGGCGTCGTGGTCTCCTGGACGGGCACCTGGCTGTGGAACCTCACCTCCGCCCGGCTACCGCCCACCCTGGCCGGGCTGTTGGTCAACATCGAAACGGTCGCAGGCTTCGCGTACGTCTACGCGGCCAAACTGCAATGGCCGCCGCCGGGGCAGCTCACCGGACTGCTTCTGGTGGTCGCTGGCGTGACTTTGGCGGCGGGTCAGGGTGTGGGCTCGAACTTGTAGCCGAGCCCGCGCACGGTGAGGATGTGCGTCGGGTTCGCCGGATCGGCCTCGACCTTGGCGCGCAGCCGCTTGACGTGGACGTCCAGGGTCTTGGTGTCCCCGACGTAGTCGGCACCCCAGACCCGGTCGATGAGCTGCATCCGGGTCAGCACCCGCCCGGCGTTGCGGAGCAGCACCTCGAGCAGCTCGAACTCCTTGAGCGGTAGCTGCACCTGGCTGCTGCGCACGGTGACGACGTGCCGGTCCACGTCCATCCGGACCGGGCCGGACTCCATGATCGAGGAGGCGGGCTCGTCCTGGTCGCCGCGGCGCCGGAGCACCGCGCGCATCCGCGCGACGAGCTCACGTGAGGAGAACGGCTTGGTGACATAGTCGTCCGCGCCCAGCTCGAGCCCGACGACCTTGTCGATCTCGCTGTCCTTGGCGGTCAGCATGATCACCGGGACGTTGGAGCGCTCGCGGAGCGTCCGGCAGACCTCACTGCCGGGCAGGCCGGGCAGCATGAGGTCGAGCAGCACCAGGTCCGCTCCGCTCCGGTCAAAGGTCTCGAGCGCGTCCGGGCCCGTTGGGCAGACCGCTACCTCGAAGCCTTCCTTGCGCAGCATGTACGAGATCGCGTCGCTGAATGATTCCTCGTCCTCGACAACGAGCACGCGTGTCACTTCACTGCCTCCTGGCGGATCGGACCATCGCCGGTACGGTGCCGTCTCACGGTGACGGCATCGATTCGCAGCGGGAGCCTGAGGGTGAAGGTAGACCCCGCACCCTCCGAGCTCACCACTGTCACCTTTCCTCCGTGGGCGGCGGTGACGTGCTTGACGATGGCCAGGCCGAGGCCTGTGCCGCCGGTGGCACGCGACCGCGCGGGGTCAACGCGGTAGAACCGCTCGAAGATCCGTTCCAGGTCCCGCTCGGGGATCCCGATCCCCTGGTCGGCCACGCTGATCTCGACCGCGTCATCGGCGGCCTGCCTCGTCGAGACGTCAACCCGGGTCTTGTCCGGGCTGTAGGCGACGGCGTTCTCCAGAAGATTGCGCAACGCGGTGACCAGCAGGTCCTCGTCGCCGAGGACCGACAGGCCGTGCTCGCCGACCGCGACGAGCTCGATGCCGCGGGCGCTCGCCTTCATCCGGCAGCGGTCCAGTGCCTCGGCCACGACGGCGTCGAGTGCCACCGGAACCGGGTCCGGGATCGGCTCGGCCGCCTGAATCCGGGACAGCGTGATCATGTCCTGCACCAGGTTGGTGAGCCGGGCGGCCTCCTGACGCATCCGGCTGGCAAACCGGCGCACCGCCTCCGGGTCGTCGGCCGCGTCCTCGACAGTCTCGGCCAGCAGCGCGAGCGCCCCCACCGGGGTCTTGAGCTCGTGGCTGGTGTTGGCGACGAAGTCCCGCCGGACCTCTTCCACCCTGCGGCTCTCGGTCTGGTCCTCGACCAGCAGCAGCACCAGCCCGCCGCCGCCGACGGCCGGGTCGAGCGGTGCGGCGCGCACCGCGAGGCTGGTGACCCGCCGGTTCACGCCGGTCGTTGACACGTCCAGTTCGCCCTCGCGGATCTCGCCGTCCCTGCGGACCTGGCGGGCCAGGGCGACCAGTTCCTGCACGACCAGCTGGTCGCCGCTGACCAGCCCGAAGGCCCGTGCCGCCGCGCTCGCCTGCAGCACCCGGTCCTCGTTGTCGAGGACCACGGCCGAGGAAGACAGGACGGCGAGCACGGAGGCGATGCCCGGCGGCAGCACAGCAGGCTCGGAAAGGGAGGCTGACTCTATCTGGGCTCTCAACGGCACCCGGATCCTCACGCGGGAACGGCTTTCGCCGCTGGTTGACAGGACATATGCCAGGCTAGAGCGCTGCGCCGGCGTCCGGCGCGGCCCCACCCCCATTTGTCACGGGGAGCACCTGCCCAGGCCGTAATCACCCCCATACCCACACTTTGATGGTAGGGCTCGACCCGCCCCTGCGCACCTGGCAGAGTTCCCGGACACAGCGTTATTCGCGAGAAGTTCACTTTTCCGATAGCCAATGGCCACTCCAGCCGTGGCCTGGCGACATGATCGAGGGAACCCATGCCGCCTGACCTCGGCAAACTCAGCGGCCCTGGTTCTTGACGGCCGCCGCGCCGGCCGCGGCGGCCTGCGGGTCCAGGTACCGCCCGCCGGGGGTCCGCGGCCGGAACCCGTCGGTCAGCTCGTACACCAGCGGCATGCCGGTCGGGATATCGAGCTCGGCGATCTCCGANTCCCCGATCCGGTCCAGGTGCTTGACCAGCGCGCGGATCGAGTTGCCGTGCGCCACGACCAGCACGGTGCGGCCCGCNGCCAGGTCCGGGACGATCGCGTCGTACCAGTACGGCAGCAGCCGCCCGACCACNTCCTTGAGGCACTCCGAACGCGGCCGCACGTCGTCGGGTAGCTGCGCGTAGCGGGGATCGGCGGCCTGCGAGTAACGGTCGCTGTCGTCGATGGGCGGCGGCGGCACGTCGTAGGAGCGGCGCCACAGCATGAACTGCTCCTCGCCGAACTCCTGCCGGGTCTCTGCCTTGTTCTTGCCCTGCAGCGCGCCGTAGTGCCGCTCGTTCAGCCGCCACGAGCGGCGCACCGGCAGCCAGAGCAGGTCGGCCGACTCGAGCGCCAGGTGCGCGGTCTGGATGGCCCTGGTCAGCACCGAGGTGTGCACGATGTCGGGGCGTACGCCCGCCTCTTCGAGCTGCCTGCCGCTGCTCACCGCCTCGTCCACGCCCTTCGGGGACAGGCCGACGTCCACCCAGCCGGTGAACAGTCCCTCGGAATTCCAGACGCTTTCGCCGTGCCGGATCAGCACCAATGTCGCCATGCTTGAGAGCCTAGTGGCTGCGTTCCGGCCGGCCCGCCGGGCATCGCCGGGCGCAGCGCCCCGCGGCATCCCGGGGAGCATGGCCGGGGCATCCCCGGGGAACAGAGTGCCGCAGCCCGGGGTTGATCAGTTTCTGGAGGTGCATGCCCGTGCCGCGACCCTATCCCCGGCGGATCGCGACGATCAGTGTCCACACGTCCCCGCTCGAGCAGCCAGGCACCGGTGACGCGGGCGGCCTGAACGTCTACGTGGTCGAGGTGGCCAAGCGCCTCGCCGAGCGGGGCGTCGAGGTCGACATCTTCACCCGCGCGGTCTCCCGGGACGTGCCCCCGGTCGCCGAGCTCGCCCCCGGGGTGCTGGTGCGGCACCTGGTAGCCGGCCCGTTCGAGGACCTGGACAAGGCCGATCTGCCCGGCCAGCTCTGCCACTTCACCTTCGAGGTGCTCCGCGCCGAGGCCGCGTACGCGCCCGGCCGGTACGACATCGTGCACGGGCACTACTGGCTGTCGGGCCAGGTCGGCGCCGTCGCCAAGGAACGCTGGGGCGTCCCGTTCGTGCAGTCGATGCACACCCTCGGACGGGTCAAGAACGCCGCGCTGGCCGCCGGTGACGCCGCCGAGCCCGAGGTCAGGCTCCGCGGCGAGGCCGAGGTGGTGGCCGCGGCCGACCGGCTGGTGGCGAACACCGACGCCGAGGCCCAGCAGCTCATCGGGCTCTACGACGCCCCGCCGTCCCGGGTGCGGACCATCAACCCCGGCGTGGACCTCGCGGTGTTCCGGCCCGGTTCCCAGCAGGACGCGCGGCGCCGCCTCGGCGTGCCCGAAGACGCCGTGCTGCTGGTGTTCGCCGGCCGCGTGCAGCCGCTCAAGGCGCCCGAGGTGGTGCTGCACGCCGCGGCACAGATGATCAGAAACGATCCCGGCCTGGCTGGACGGCTCCGGGTCGCGTTCGTTGGCGGCCCGAGCGGAACCGGGCGGGCCCACCCGGACGGGCTGACCGAACTGTCGGCCAGGCTGGGCATCTCGGCGCTGGTCAGGCTCGAGCCGCCGTGCCCGCAAGCCGAACTCGCCGACTGGTACCGCGCGGCCACCGTGGTGATGGTTCCGTCGTGCTCCGAGTCGTTCGGCCTGGTGGCCGTCGAGGCACAGGCCTGCGGCACGCCGGTGGTGGCCGCCGCCGTCGGCGGCCTGCGCACCGCGGTGGCCGACGGCGTCTCTGGCGTGCTGGTCAGCTCGCGCGATCCGGCCGAATACGCCCGCGCGGTGGCCGATCTGATCGCCCAGCCGGAGACGCTGGCCAGGTTCTCCCAGGGCGCGAGGGAGCACGCGTCCCGGTTCGGCTGGAGCGTGACCGTCGACGGGCTGCTGAGCCTGTACGCGGGGGCGATGGCCGAGGCGACCCAGGCGGTGGCGTGACCGAGCCCAACGGACGGGGAGCGACAGTGCAGGGGGATGGGGAGGTGGGCGGGCAGGCGGCCGCCGCCAAGACGATCGAGGCGACCCTGGACGACCTTGACCTGAGCTACGAGTCGCCGCGGTCCGGCGCCTACCTGGTACGGCTCGAGGGCCAGCACAAGCTGGCCACCATGACCTGGCTGATCGTCGGCCCGCACAGCCTGCACGTGGAGGCGTTCTTCTGCCGCCAGCCGGACGAGAACCACGCGCAGTTCTACCGGTTCCTGCTGGAGCGCAACGGCCGGATGTACGGCGTGCACTTCGCGCTGGACAAGACCGGCGACGTGTACCTGGTCGGCCGGGTGGCGCTGGCGTCGGTCAGCGCCGACGAGATCGACCGGCTGCTCGGCTGCGTGCTCAGCTACTCGGACGAGAACTTCGACCAGGCGCTCATGATCGGCTTCACGTCGTCGATCCGCCGCGAATGGGCGTGGCGGCGCAAGCGCGGGGAGAGCACGGCCAATCTGCGCGCCTTTGCCAGGCTCGCCGACGATTCACCGGACTGAGCGGGGGCTGCCCGCTGCGGGTGGCGGTGTTACCGAGCCTGGTGGCGGGATCGTGCCGGGGCCCGTGACGCTGCACGCGAGCGAGGACGGATCGGAGTCCTGCAGCGGCTCGGCAAGGCGCGGCGGGTGCAGGAACGCCGGGAACCGCAGGTCAACCATGTCCAGCAGGTTGCCGGCGTTCGCGTCCCGGTAGGTCATCGCCGGCAGGTTCCACTTGGCCTCGACCAGCGCGCAGATGCTGGTGTGGTCGTTGACCCGGTGCGAGACGTAGCCGGGCCGGGACCACGCCGAAATCACCGCCATCGGCACCCGGAAGCCGTACTGGGCGAAGCCGTTGTAGGCCGACTCGCCGGCGGGCACCTCCGGCGGGATGTCGTCGGGGGCAAGGGCCGGGGGCGGCGGCACGTGGTCGAAGTAGCCGCCGTGCTCGTCATAGGTCCAGATCAGCAGCGTGCGGCGCCATGCCGGGCCGGACATGACCGCGTTGATCACCGAGGCCGCGAACGCCTCGCCGACGACGATGTTCTGCGGGTCCTCCTCGGACTGGGTGTCGTAGTTCGGCTCGACCAGGGCCAGGCCGGGCAGCGTGCCCGCGGCCGCGTCGGTGAAGAAGTCCGCGATCGGCACCACGTTCGTGCCCAGGTTCTTCAGGTACAGCTCCGGGTAGAGCTCGGTGGTGGCCAGGTCGGTGTAGTAGTCGCGCCAGCTCACGCCCGCGGCCGCGACCTTGTCGAAGATCGTCCCGTTCGGCGGGTAGTCGGTCAGCGCCGGCGTGGTGTCGTTGACGATGCCGAGCGACGTGGCCGAGATCAGAAACCGCCGGTTCGGGTAGGTCTGGCCCAGCACCGAGCAGAAGTACCGGTCCGAGATGGGGAACACCGACGCCATCGAGTAGTAGAACGGCTGGTCGGCGCGCTGCCAGTAGCCCATGGACACCGGGCCGCTGCCGGATTCCACGAAGCCGTCGTTGCGGCCGCCGTCGAACTGGATGTGGCTATTCAGCCAGTCCTGGGCGGGCGCGTTGTTCTGGCAGGTCGTCGGCATGCGGAAGGCGTGCTGGAGGTCGCCGTTGGCGTAGGGGCTGGTGGCCAGCGGCAGCCCGTCCCGGCCGAGCCGCAACCCGTCGGCGCCCCACCGGCGCAGCATGCCGAGCCTGTTGTCGTAGGAATGGTTCTCCATCATCAGGATGACGATGTGCTCGATCTGCGGGATCGTGTCGGTGCCCGCCGGCAGCTGCGGGTACGGAAGTGATCCGGGCTGTCGCAACCGTGAATAGTGGCCTGAACGTGACGCCGACGCGCTGGCCGAGCTCCACGCGCCGGTCCCGGCGACGGCTCCGGCGGCTAAGCCCGCCTTCAGCAGCCCGCGCCTGCTCGGCCCGGCTGGCTTGGCTTCACGATCAGCGCTCATGGTGACCCTCCTGTGTCCGGCCGGCTGGGACGTGTAGCCGAGTCTGTCCCGGCGGGGCAACCAGTACGAGATTTCATGACAAAAAATAGAAGACACCTAAGTGTCGTGGAATACAACCGTTATCCGGGTACCGGCGCGGGGGTGTGCGGGCGCGGTGCAGCAGTGCCCGCGGCAGGGCGCAGAGGCTAGGTGCGTTCGGCGGAGAGCGGGTAAAAAGGAACAGTAGGACCGGGCCATGACCGAGCCGCAAGCGTTCAGTGAACCTGAACCCAGCTTGTAGCCGTTCCGAAGCTATGGTCGGCATGCTGATTGCCTGGGCACGCAGGAGAGGATCGCGCTATGCGCCGGGACGACGTGCGCTTCGCGGCGGCTGCACGCGACGACGGTATACACAAGATCAGCAAGTTCACGTGGCGGGCCGGTGCGGCCGGGGTAGTGTGCTCCGCGCTGATCGCCGTGGCGTTCGGGCACCACGTCGCCACGAATCAGTCGAGTACGGGCAACAACGGCGGTTCTTCGCATTCTCAGCAGCCGGCGTCGGGCAACAATGGCGGCGGCTCCAATCAGGGCAGTTCCGGCCAGGGCAGTTCCAATCAGGGCAGCTCCAATCAGGGCAGTGGCGGAATCGTGGTCCCGGCGCAGCCTCCGGCTTCCTCCCAGGGCGGCGGCCAGGTCACGTCAGGAGCGTCGTGACCGCCCTGGCCGTCGGCACCGACTCCTTCAGCGTTTTCGGCACCACGGCGACCCTGCTGGTCAGTGACCCTGGCCTGCTGGATGACGCGCGCGCCATCGCCGACGCCGAACTGGCCGCGGTCGATATGGCCTGCAGCCGGTTCCGGCCCGATTCCGAGCTGTCCCGGCTGAACGGGTCGGGCGGCGCGGTCGTCCCGGTCAGCAGCCTGTTCGCCGAGCTCGTCGAGGCGGCGCTGCGCGCCGCGCGGCTCACCGACGGCGACGTGGACCCGACCTGCGGGCAGGCGCTCGAGGAAATCGGCTATGACCGCGACTTCGCGGTGCTCCAGGCGGCGGGCGCGCGCTCGCCGCTCTCCGCGCCGGTGACTCTCGGCGTGCCCGGCTGGCGCTGCGTGCGGCTTGACCGCAAGCGCGGGCTGGTGCAGCTCACCGACGGGGCCCAGCTCGACCTGGGCGCGACGGCCAAGGCCTGGGCTGCGGACCGGTGCGCGAGCCTGATCGCCGCGGCGACCGAATCCGGCGTGCTGGTCAGCCTCGGCGGGGACATCGCCGTTGCCGGGCCGCCGCCGGCCGACGGTGGAGAGGGACGGGGAGGTGGGTGGGGCGTGCGGGTCACCGACGACCACGCCGCCGGGCCGGAGGCGCCGGGGCAGACGGTGACGATACGTTCCGGCGGGCTTGCCACCTCGAGCACCACGGTGCGCACCTGGGCCGTTGCGGGCCAGCGCGTGCACCACATCATCAACCCGGCCACCGGCCGGCCC
>JGI12635J15846_10003294_pt1 | contig 14074 bp, 9 predicted proteins | sample BlaSpr_A8_OM2_M2_FD_15846 | JGI IMG/M metagenome (IMG submission 15846) | reverse complement strand
TCGCGCCGGTCGAGATCACCGCGATGGGGACGATCGCTTCCTTCGACCCCAACCGCATGATCGACCCTTTGCCAAACTGCTTTTCAATCTGCGAAACCGCCAATTCAATCGCTTTGCCGCGTTCATCGGCCATGGGAGTGTTGCTCCTTCAAGATTGCAGAACTAATCTGGCCGGATTATACATACAGATCGAAGCGAATAAAAGGCGAATCATAAAATAACAGTGGAAAATCGTCCCGAATCGGGTTGCTATTCGCCGCGCCAGCCTATTCGACGAACCCCTGCCGCAGCGCATGAATGAAGTCCGTATAAGCCGGCATATCGTCTGCAGCGCGCATCAGGCTCGCGATCTGTCCGCGGTGATAGGCCGAGTGAAGCACCACATGCGTCAACACATCCTCAACGCTGTTGGACCAGTTTTCGCCCTTGCTGTTCTTATAAGTGATTTTCTCGGCGAGAGCGACAGAAGAAAGCCGGGCAAGATATTCGTTCCACAGCCGGCGGAGTTCGGCCATCTGCGTTTCACATTGATCGAGGCTGCACTCCGGCCAGACGGGCTGGCTTTGTGGTTGTTGCGTCAGGCGCTCCAGCCACAATCGTTGAGCCGAAAGAATATGCGCCATAATTTGTAAGGGCCTGCCGGATGTCGATTCCGCTCTACTGGCCTTGATTGCCGCCAGCACTTTACCGTTAGCCCAGGCTTCGTAAGCGAATTGGCGACGCAGATGGTCCAGTAATTCCAAAGTAAGAACTCCCGTAGACGACCGAGTTAAGGAGACTGGCCGGACGGGTAACAACTCCGTAACCTACTTTAGTCTGCGCGAGAATTGTTCGGCAACACGCTTTTAACCGTCCTTTCACACTTCTCGGGTAGACTGCTCGCTATCCCGGGAGTGAGAAACACCGGATGCCTGCGAATATGCCCCGCAAGGTTGTCTCATCGCGAGCCACACACGAAGCGACAGAGGCCGCCGATGCCTCGCCCCAGAATCCCGAAGCTCCGAAGGAGGCGGCAAAAAAAGGCTCCGCATCGCTCGACGATCTGGCGCGGACGGCGCTTAAGGCTTTCCTCATCGCTCGCGATGCCGCCTCCAACGTGCCGGATTTATTTACGCCATCCTCGCGCATGGCATTCCTCGCCATCAAGGAGTGCGAGCAGGAACTGGACGTGATCGAGCGCTACATCGATGAGCGGACTCCAGCGGCGATCACCCGGGTAAATGAAGCCCGCGCGCGCCAACTGTTGACCAGCCTGAAATGCACGACCGACCTGGAACGAATTGGCGACCTGGTGATGAGCATGGCGATGCGTATGCAGGCGCGCACCACAAAAACACCGGCTTCCGATGTGCGCCAATTGGTGGAAATGTCCGCTATCCTGCGCGAGATGCTCGATCTGGTTTATCGCGGATTCGTCGATCTCGACTTAGAGTGTGCCCGCAAGGTATTGCAAATGGACAAAGACATCGATCGTGTCTGCCATACCCTTTTCCAGAAGCATCTCACCCACCATGCCGAGCAGAGCAATCCTTCAAGCTTTGAAGTGCTGCTCATGGCCCAGGCACTGGAGCGCGCGGGAGATCACACCACCAATCTCGCGGAAGATCTCTACAGCCTCATCGAAGGCCGTAGCCTGCGGCACGCCCCCAAGAAACGAGCACCGTCCTAAGAACCAGTTCTGAGTAACACCAATCCAGCCGCTGATCCATTTCTCTGCCCAGGCCTTGACTACGGCGGCTCTAGGGTCTTGTTCCTCTGAGAACTGAGAACTGAGCTACAAATTCATCATTCCTTAACCGACGAGAAACATTCCCGCAACATTTTCACAATAAGGTCTAAAGAAACCAGACGCGGAGATGGTCTGGCGTTTTGCGCAAGCCAGCATAACCGAGTAATGCAACTTTCCATGGGATCTTACGAACCGCGAAGCGATGCGGATACCACCGGAGTGTCTCGTTGCCTCGTCTTCGTAGTCGAGGATGAAGAAGACATCGCGCGGCTGATCTCCCACAATCTGCAGGCCGCCGGTTTTGATGTACAAAGCTTTGTCAGCGGCGCATCGCTGGTTTCCGAAGCATTGCGCGAGATGCCCTCGCTTTTTCTTCTGGATGTAATGTTGCCCGGCGCCGACGGGTTTGAACTCTGCCGCCAGATTCGCCAGACGGCAGCTCTCTCGGCCACACCCATCATCTTCCTCACCGCCAAAACCGCCGAGGCTGACCGCGTTAGAGGACTTGAACTAGGCGGGGATGATTACATTACCAAGCCCTTCAGCCCGCGTGAACTGGTAGCCCGGGTCCGCAGCGTTTTACGCGGCGTTCGCCAACCTGCGGCTGTGCCCGAAGTGCTGCGCGTCGGCGATCTGGAAATCGATCCATCCTCAATGATGGTGCAGGTGCAGGGCAGGCCGGTTCTTACGACCGTGCGGGAGTTCCGCCTGCTCGAATATCTAGCCACTCACCTCGGGCGGGTGCTCACGCGCGATCAGTTGCTCGATGCGGTGTGGAAAGAAACGCCGTTTGTGACGCCCCGCTCGATCGACGTTTACGTGCGGCGGCTGCGAGAGAAAATAGAGACTGATCCTCGCCAACCGCGGTACCTGAGAACTCTGCGCGGTATCGGATATCGCTTCGAAATCCCCAAGTAGTCCGTTATTTCGTTCCCGTGCGCGGCTATAAGGCTTTTCTTGGTCGCTTCTCCTTCCGCGGCCTCCGGTCGCTTTGATTTATCCTGTGGTCTGATCCATCTCGACCCGGCCCATCATGACTCAATCCAAACCACTTTGGAAGGCGGACGATCAAAAGGCCCGTCTTTCCGAACTGACCGCGCAGTCGGATGATTCCGCCAAGGATTACTCCCTGCGCCGGGATGTGCGCTCACTCGGCGCATTGCTCGGCCGGGTATTGGTGGAGCAGGTGGATCAGGAACTATTCGATACCGTCGAAGAGCTGAGGCGGCTCATGATTCGGCATCGCGAGCGGGTTGCGAGCAGTTCAGCGGCAGAGGCTCGGGGTGAACTCATGGCCCGCGCCCAGGCGATGATTTCGGAGATGGATCTGACGCGCGCTTATCAGGTCACCAAGGCTTTCGCAATTTATTTCGAGTTGGCGAATCTAGCGGAGACCAATCATCGCAAGCGTCGCCGCCGCGCCCGCCAATTGCACCGGCAACATGCGCTGCCCGGATCGTTTCGCGGAACATTGCTACGCATGAAAGAAGCTGGAATGCCGGCCAAGGCCGCTCTGGCGGCTCTCCAGCAGATCGTGGTAACGCCCGTATTCACAGCCCATCCTACGGAAGTGGCCCGGCAAACGGTGCTGCTCAAACGCCGCCGCATCGCCGAACAATTAGAGCGGCTCGATCGCCTTCCACTCACCGTAGGTGAAGCCTTGAGATGCGAACAGATCATTCATGCCGAAATTGACTCGTTGTGGCAGACCGACGAGGTTCGCCAGACCAAACCCACGGTCGATGACGAGATCCGCATGGGCCTGCGTTATTTCCGGCTTTCACTCTTTGAAACCCTGCCCCGCATCTATGCCGAGGTGGCGGAATCGATTCGCGATGTGTACGGCATGGTTGTTGACCCGACTGAGTTGCCGAACCTGCTGAGTTTCGGATCGTGGATCGGTGGCGATCGCGACGGCAATCCAATGGTTAACCCCCGATGTTCGAAAGATGCCCTGGAGATGGCGCGGACCGTGATTCTCCGCGAGTACATTCGAGGTGTCGAGTTTTTGAGCGACTGCTTGAGTTCGTCACTCCGCCAGGCCGGCGCTTCTGCGGAGATTCTCTCGCGCCTGGCGCATTATAAGCAGGCGATGCCCACTGCTTCCATGCTGTGGGGGCCGGGCAATACGTCGGAGCACTACCGGAGATTTCTTTCCTATGTTGGTCATCGTTTGCAACTCAGCCGCGAAGGCTCCGGTCACCGGGATTCGTATAAAAATGCGGCGGAATTTGACTCCGACCTGGTACTGCTGCGAAAAAGCCTGATGTCCAATCGGGGGCAAAGGCTGGCGGAGGCCTTTGTTGATCCCCTCTTGCGCCAACTCCGCACCTTCGGCTTCCACTTGCACGTTCTCGATATTCGCCAGCACGCCCGCGTGCATACCGAAGCTTTGCAGGAGATCACTACAAAAAAGATTGATGCAAGAAGTGTTGAGCCAAGAAACCCCGAACTAGGAAAAACGAAATTAAGAAAGTCTGAACTAAGAGAGACTGCGCCGGCCTTGGCTGCTGGCGCTGCTACGCCGGAGAGCGGCGAGAAGGGCTCTGCCCAGACCCAGGAGCTGATCGAGACGTTCCATACAATTCAGGCTCTCAAGCAGACCAAACCCGCGCAGTCCATCCGCCAGTACATCATCAGCGGCGCGGAATCTGAAAACGATGTGTGGAACGTGGTCCGCCTGGCGAAGGCTTGCGGCGTCAGTCTGGCTGGCTCCGGCAGCGCTCCAGGTTTAGACAACCCGAGTTTCGAAAATCGAAGCTGGGACTACCGAAACTTACCCAACCGAAGCTTAGACAACCCAGGTCTGATGCCAGTGCCGTTATTCGAGTCAATCGATTCTCTGCGTGCGTCTGGCGGTGTGATGCGCCGGTTGTGGCGAGATCCCGAGTATCAACCGCTACTCGACTCCTGGGGACGATGGCAGGAGGTAATGCTGGGCTATTCCGACTCCAATAAAGATGGAGGAATGCTGACCAGCACGTGGGAGCTGCATAAGGCGCATCGGGATCTGCATCGCGCAGCGCAGGAATGCGCAGTGCAACTGCGCCTGTTCCATGGCCGAGGCGGCACAGTGGGACGCGGCGGCGGACCTACGCATGCGGCGATCCTGGCGCAGCCGGAAGGTTGTTTTTCCGGTCGTATCCGCATCACCGAGCAGGGCGAAGTTCTCAACTGGAAGTATGCCGATGCTGTGCTGGCGGAATGGAATCTGGAATTGATGATCGCCGCCAGTCTGGAAGCTCTTACACGGCCCGGCGCCGCACAGGCAAAAAATAAAGATCAGGCACGCTGGGAAGAGGCCATGGAAGAGATGTCTGCCGAAGCCTATAGCGTTTATCGCCACGACATCGCGGAGAATGCCGACGTGCTGGAATACTTCGAACAAGCCACGCCGGTCCATGAATTGGACGCGGCACGCATCGGCTCACGGCCCTCGCGCCGGTCCAAAGGCCGGCGGCTGGAGGATCTACGTGCTATTCCGTGGGTGTTCGGATGGATGCAGAGCCGCCACGCATTGCCCGCCTGGTACGGTGTAGGGCAGGGTCTGCAATGTTTTGCCGCGAAGGGAAAAGGTCACGAGCGACTGCTACGCGAGATGCTGAAGGATTTTGCCCTCTTTTCTGACCTTGTACACAATGTGGAACTTGGTATGGCGAAGGCCGATCTTCACATTGCAAAGGTCTATTCTGAGCTGGTAAAAAATGCGAGCTTGCGCACGCGTGTCTTCGCAATGCTGGAAGATGAGTTCCTGCGGTCGAGGAAGATGATTCTGCGCGTCTCCGGCCAGCGCGAGTTGCTGGCTCGCAACCGGGTGCTGGCGCGCTCCATTCATCTGCGCAATCCCTATGTAGACCCGATGAGCCTGATTCAGGTCGAACTCTTGCGGCGCAAGCAGCAAGGCCATGATTTGGCGAAACTGGAGTATCCCCTTGGCGCGACCATCAATGGCATCGCCGCCGGACTGCACAACACGGGGTAATAGAGACTCAGGCCCACATCTTGGCTAACATCGAGACTGGCGGCGCGTCTGTAGTATGGTGTTGTCCGGGGAAACTGGGCTACCCTCGGTTCTTTTCTCGTGGAGCTTTCTCATGGAACCGGCGCGGATTCGTAAGCGTATCTTTCTTGTCCGCGTGCCCCGAAGTTGTGTACGTTCTTAAGCCATTGCCATTCTTGCCCCATTTCGCAAATCCAGCAAAGAGGTTCTATGCCTATCTCCAAAATAATTTTGTGCTTTTTCGTGACTTTACCCCTGGCCATGGTCGGGCAAAATGCCATGGTCAATTCTGCAGCGTCGGCCGCTGCGGCCGACCCGGCAAGTTCTGCCAAACTCGATCACTTCGATCCAAATCTGGTCGACAAAACGCTGAACCCTTGCGACGACTTCTACAAGTACGCCTGTAACAAATGGATTGCCGCGAATCCCATTCCGGCCGACCAGGTGTACTGGAGCACGGGAGGCGGCTTGGAAATGTGGAACGACAATGTTTTGCGAGAGACTCTGGAAGCTGCCAGCAAAAATGATCCCACGCGCAGCGCCGTGCAGGAGAAAATCGGCGACTATTGGGCCGCCTGCATGGACGAAAGCGGCATTGAAGCGGCCGGTTTGAAGCCGTTACTGCCGGAGCTCAACCGCATCGCCGCACTCCAATCCAAGAAGGAAATCACTCTTGAAATCGCCCGTCTACATCACCTTTTCCCCGGTGCATGGGAGGCCTCTGACAATCAAACCAACGCTCCATTTTTCGGCTTCACCGGTGGACAGGACTACGATGACGCTTCCAAAGTGGTGGCTCAGATCGATCAGGGCGGGCTTAGCCTGCCCAATCGCGACTATTACATCAATACTGACGAGAAGTCAGCTGATACGCTGAAGAAGTATCGCGCCCATGTGCAGAAAATGCTGGTGTTGGTGGGAGAGACGGAAGCGCAGGCCGGCGACGATGCAGGAACTGTCATGGAACTGGAAACCGCGATGGCCAAGGCGCAGATGGACAACATCAAGCGCCGCGATCCCAAGAACATCAACAACAAAATGAGCTTGGCTCAAATTCGCGAGTTGACACCGTCCATCCAGTGGGACGTGTACTTGAAAGCCGTCAATGCGCCGGTCAGCGAGCACTACATCGTCAGTTCGCCGGACTTCTTCCGCGCCCTAGACAAGCTTCTGGCCGAACACCCGCTGGAGCACTGGAAAACCTACATGCGCTGGCAGGCCATCCACCATGCCGCGCCTTATTTAACCAAGACTATGGCCGATGAAAACTTCAACTTTTTCGACCGTACTTTGGCCGGCCAGGAAGAAGAACTTCCGCGATGGAGACGCTGCACTCATTGGGCGGACCATGATTTGGGAGAGGCTCTGGGCCAGGCTTATGTCGACCGCGCTTTCCCGCCCGAGAGCAAGGCGCGCACCCTCGAGATGGTGCATGCCATCGAGCGTGCCATGCATGGCGACATCGAAAGTGTGAGCTGGATGACACCCGCGACCAAGGAACAGGCGATCATTAAACTGAAAGGAATCGAAGACAAGATCGGGTACCCTTCGCACTGGCGGGATTATTCTAGCGTGAAGATTACGCGCGACAGCCCCCTCGGTAATGTGGAGCAGGCTTCATCGTTCGAATTTGAACGCTGGGTCGCCAAAATCGGCAAGCCGGTGGACCGCAGCGAGTGGACCATGACCCCGCCCACCATCAATGCGTACTACGATCCGCAATTGAATACCATCAACTTTCCGGCTGGCATTCTCCAGCCTCCGTTTTTCGAGAAGACTATGGACGATTCCGTCAATTACGGCGCCATCGGAATGGTCATCGGACACGAACTTACTCACGGCTTCGACGATCAAGGACGAAAGTTCGATGCGCACGGGAATCTTCGGGACTGGTGGACCGCTGAAGACGCCAAGCAGTATGACGAACGCGGCAAGTGCATCTCCGACGAGTACACGCAGGAAGTTCCCGATGCCGGCGCCGGGGTCAAGCAAAACGGGCTGCTGACCCAGGGTGAGGACACAGCGGACAACGGCGGTATTCACTTGGCGTTGATGGCGCTGGAAGCGGATCTCAAGAAGCAAGGCAAATCGCTCGACGACAAAGGCCCGGACGGCTGGACTTATCTGCAGCGCTTCTTCCTGGCGAATGCCTATTCCTGGTGCTCAAGCATACGGCCCGAGGTAGCACGCTTGATCGTGACCACGAATCCGCACTCGCTGCCAATTTTCCGCATCGACAACGTGGTCTCCAACATGTCCGAGTTCAGCCAGGCTTTCGGCTGCAAGGCGGCGCAGAAGATGGTTCGGGCCAAAGCTTGTCGAGTTTGGTGAGCAGTAAATTAGCAATCGGCGATTAGCACTCAGCCAGGCAGCGTCCGGCCCAACAGGGTCATAAGGGTCGAACGCTGCCTGCTGAATGCGAGTGCTGGTTCACAAACGGTTAGCGGTTGATGTCGTCCTTAGACTGCAAACGCTTCACGTAGTTCTGCAAGTTAGACTTGTTGGCATCGTCCGGTACGCCGGTAAGTGCGGCCTGCATCTCCTTGACTGCTTTATCGAAGTCGCCCTGGCCGCTATAAACGCGGGCCATACCGACGTGCGACGTCCAATAGTCGGGGAACTTCTTCGCGTTCGAACGATAAAGAGCGAATGCCTCCTCCTGCTTCTTCTCTCCCTGGAGCTGGCGGCCGTAGAAGTAAAGTTGCTGCGCGCTCGCCTTTTCCAACGCTTGGTTACGGGCAGCCGTGGCGTCATCCTTTCGGCCCATGGCATCGAGGATGCGCGACTTGTTCATCACGTTGTCGAAGCGCTCTTCCAGTTTGATCGACTGGTCTTCATCCTTGAGCGCCTCTTCCAAATTGGTTTTAGAAGTAAGGAAGTAGGTGGCGGCATCGTCCCAGCCTTCCCAGTAATATTGATTGAGCCCGCGTATCTGCCGGTTAACACTGGCTTCGACGATGTCATTCACATTCACCACAACCTTGAAGGGCACCGCGACCTTCTCCCATCGCAACATCACTACGGCAGAGTCAGGCTTGAGGTCGTCGAAGTCATAGGTCAGTGCATCGTGGAATTCGGCAGTCTGCGGCTTCACCGTAACCCGCAGCGCGTCTTCATCTTGTTTGTATGTGAAGCTTCCCCATGCGGAGGAGGTCTTGGAGAAGATTACCGTCCACTGATTTTCCCCGGGAATCATGTGTAACCCATAAGTTCCCTTGTCGAGCGGCTGGCCTTCAATCGTGACCGGATCGCTGAATGTCATGGTGGTGTTTTCGTTCGCTCCGGCGCGCCAGACCTCTCCGTAGGGCACAACCTTACCCCAGATTCGGCGGCTATTGGCCAGCGGCCGGTGGTAGTTGATGGTGATGTCGGTAATGCCAATGCGCTGCGTGAGCACGGCATGCTGGCTCTGCCTGGGCAGATCGAGCATTAAGGTTTGGGCATGGCAAAGACAAAGACTGGCTATCGACAAAACGCCGCATAACAGTACAAGCTGTCGAATCCTGGGCATGGGCGACTCCCTTCTTCTCTGTGGGATCGAACAGTCGACTCAACCGTAACCCTGTAACAGCGCATCGGGATGCAACACCTACGGCTGGCCGCTGTGCTGTTTGCCTTAGACGGGCGAGCGATGCCAAGGTAAGCAATCAGGCAAACGGCAACAAAGGTACCACCTGGGCCTCCAAAGTTGTACGGAGGAGGTTGAAGGATCCGGCCTTCACCGCAGAGTGAAGGCCGGTCACGCTTACGCAGCTGCTTGTTTAGCTTGCTTGAAGCAATTTAGCAGTTCTGTGGTGATCTGATCTTTCAAGGTTAAGCACATACCGTGAGGAGCGCCAGGGATCACTTTCAACGTGGCCCCTTTAACCAGCTTCGAGGAGATCATCGCCGAGGCACCGATCGGAACGATCTGATCGGCATCGCCGTGGAGGATGAGCGTCGGCACGTCGAACTTCTTCAAATCTTCGGTGAAGTCCGTTTCCGAAAAAGCCTTAATGCAGTCGTAGGCGGCCTTGTGTCCACACAGCATTCCTTGCAGCCAGAACGAATCTCGTAGGCCCTGAGAGACCCTGTTGCCCGGCCTGTTGGCTCCGTAAAACGGCGCGCTAAGGTCCCCGAAAAACTGTGCCCGGTCGGCCTGAACCGCACTGCGAAGCTGGTCGAAGGCGTCCATCGGCAAGCCGCCGGGATTGGCAGGCGTTTTCAGCATCAGCGGTGGAACTGCGCCGATCAGCACCGCCATGGCAACTCGTTTCGTGCCGTGACGACCGATATAGCGCGCCACTTCGCCTCCGCCGGTGGAATGGCCTACGTGGATGGCGTCCTTCACGTCGAGCTTCTCAACCAGGGTCGCCAGATCGTCGGCATAAGTGTTCATCTCGTTCCCGTCCCAGGGCTGGCTTGAACGGCCGTGTCCGCGACGGTCATGCGCGATGCAGCGATAGCTATGATCCGCCAGGAATAACATCTGGTCTTCAAACGCGTCCGCACTGAGCGGCCATCCGTGACTGAACACTACAGGCTGGCTTTTCCCCAATCTTTGTAGTAAATGGTGGTGCCGTCTTTTGTGGTGATAATCGCCATGCATTCTTCTCCGCAATCTCGAATCTTGCCATTTCGTGTTCCAAGAAATATCCGAACAACCTTAAGGTGGTCCGAACAAGCCATACTGACGTGTTCAGAGTTAACCCCGTAGAGTTTGAAAAACAGTTAGCGATGTTTGCGTCCTTTGGGGCCACTGCTAAGATCTGGAACATCTTCGCCGAGCGCAGTGGCAAGATCGATCTGATGATCCTGTTCCTGCATAAGGATCTGGCGAATCTGCTCGGCCATCGCATATTCTCCAAGCGCTTCACACTGCCGTATGCGATCGCGGTAGTTGCGAATGGTCTCGTTTTCATTGTCGAGATCGAACCGGAGCATGTCTTTCGGATTTTTCGATGTGCGTACTGGTTTGGGCGTGACCACCGGCATTTTGCCGAGATAGTCGATCTGCCGTGAGAGGGTCAGCGCATGATCGAGTTCCTGCTTGGCGTGGATTTCGAGCTGTGCGGCGATGTCCATATATTGGGCGCCGCTGAGGACCTGAGAGTAGACAACGTAGGCGATAATGGCTTGATATTCACGGGAAAGATCTTCGTTCAACAATTCCGCGAGGCGGTCGCGGGAGATGTCGATTTCACTCGTGGTCGATTTTGAGTCAGGCATTTAATTCCTCCTTGGGATTGAAAGACAGATTATAGTAGCGGCGCTTCGCACGTGCCTATGGTCTTGCGGTTAGTACATTCCATCCCACGCGATGGAAGGCTAGTACAATTCAGAACGCGAGGAAACCATAATCCATGAACGCACTACTTCAAAAACGACCCGCGAAGATCAAGCTGTCGCGACTATTTTCTCTCATCGCCGCCGGCGCTATGATACTGTGCAGCGTTGCTTTGCCCGCCCAGACAGCCCAAATGAACTTTGGCCCCGACAATCCGTTCTACGCGGCGAGCACGCTGCCCTTTCAAGCGCCCCCATTCGACAAGATCAAAGACAGTGACTACCAGCCCGCCATCGAAGCCGGCATGGAACAACAGCGCAAGGAAATGCAGGCGATTGCAGACAATCCGGCCCCGCCTACCTTTGAGAACACCATTGTCGCCATGGAAAAGACGGGCGAATTGTTCCATCGCGTGACGATGGTGTTCAACGGCGTCACGGGTGCCAACCTGAGTCCGGAACTGGAGAAATTGCGGGATTTCGAAGCGCCTAGGCTGGCGGCGCACCAGGATGCGATCTTCCTCGACGCCAAGCTGTTCCAGCGCGTCGCCACCCTCTACCCGCAGCGTGATTCCCTTAAGCTCGATGCCGAGTCGTTGCGCCTGCTCGATTTCTATTACAAGAAATTCGTGCATTCCGGCGCCAATCTCAGCGAGGCCGACAAGACCGCCCTGAAAAAACTGAACGCAGAAGATTCGACTCTTTCGAATACGTTCACCACCAAGTTGCTGGCTGACACGAAGGCTGGAGGCTACGTAACCCGGGACAAAGCCGCGTTGGCAGGCTTGACCGATGCGCAGGTCGCTGCCGCCGCGCAAACCGCCAACGATCGCAAGCTGGAGGGGTACGTAGTTCCCTTGCAAAACACCACCCAGCAACCCTATTTGGCTGCGCTCACCCAGCGCTCGATTCGCCAGGCGATCTTCGAAAACTCCTGGAATCGCGCCGAACACGGGGACGCGAACGATACCCGCGATACCATCGTTCGTCTAGCTCAACTTCGCGCCCAGAAAGCCAAACTGCTAGGCTTTCCAACCTTTGCCGCCTGGACGCTGGAAGACCAGATGGCCAAAACCCCCGAAGCCGCGCTGAAATTTATGGATGCGCTGGTACCCGGAGCGACCGCGAGAGCAACTCGCGAAGCCAGCGACATTCAAGCCGTGATCGACTCGCAGAAGGGCAATTTCAAGTTACAGCCCTGGGACTGGAACTTCTACGCGGAGCTGGTACGGAAGGCAAAGTACGACCTGGACGATGCGCAAATCAAGCCCTACTTCGAGTTGAACAACGTGCTTCAAAATGGCGTGTTTTACGCCGCCAACCAGCTCTATGGGCTTACCTTCCAGGAACGCAAAGACATTCCCGTGTACAACCCGGACGTGCGCGTGTTCGAAGTACTCGATGCCGGCGGCAAGCCGCTGGCGCTGTTCTACTGCGATTACTTCAAACGCGACAACAAGAACGGCGGCGCCTGGATGGATAATTTTGTGCCTCAGTCCAAATTGCTGGGCACGCTACCGGTCGTCTATAACGTCGCCAATTTCACCAAGCCCGTGGCGGGCGAACCGGCGTTCTTGAGCTTCGACGACGTTACCACCATGTTCCACGAATTCGGCCACGCATTGCATGGCATGTTCGCCGATACCGTGTATCCGGCGCTGTCTGGAACCTCGGTGCCGCGCGATTTTGTCGAGTTTCCATCGCAGTTCAACGAGCACTGGGCGAGTTATCCGACGATCTTCGAACACTACGCCAAGCACTACAAGACTGGTGAAGCCATGCCCGCCGAACTTGCCTCCAAAATTAAGAAATCCAAAACCTTCAATCAGGGTTATGCGCTCACCGAGATACTGGCGGCAGCAGAACTGGACATGCAATGGCATACGCTCCCGGCCAGCGCACCCTTGCAGAACCCGGATACTTTTGAAACCAAAGCGCTGCAAAAGACCAAACTTTCGCTCAGCTACGTGCCACCCCGTTACCGGTCGAGTTACTTTGCCCACATTTGGAGTAACGACTACTCCGCAGGCTACTATGCTTATCTCTGGAGCGAAATGCTGGACGATGATGCCTTTCGGTGGTTCGAAAATAACGGGGGCTTAACCCGCGAGAACGGCGACCGCTTCCGGCAGATGGTGCTCTCGCGCGGCAACACGGAAGACCTCGCCAAGATGTACGCGGCGTGGCTCGGGGCGGAACCGAGCATTGATCCGATGTTGAAATACCGTGGTCTCGCGGAGTCCAGCGATTCGAAGTAACCGGTAAGGCAAGCGGTCAGCGAACAAAAACGGGCAAGGCATATGTGACCGACACGTCGTATCCCAGCGCCGACCTCGTGTAATCCCTCACCTGCCAAACTGTTCGCACTCTTCCAAGCAATTTTCTCGATGATGGGNAACAAGTAGAAGGATTATGTCGCCTGCCAACTCTGCGGAAGCCCCGGTACCTTAATTAGAGGATGCAGTCATTGATGAGGATGGCAGCGGTGTGCCTTCGGCGTGCTACGTGAATCGGCTCAGGGTCAAAAGGTGCTAGGGATACGGGATTTGCCGTATGGACCCCGTGTCAGAGTTTGGCTTGAATAGCAGCGGCGACAGCGACAGGCTGTACTGAAAGCAGTTGGGGGCTACAGTTCCGGGGGGGATTTGTGGCCCCTTTTTCAAGTAAGGTGAGTCTATTTCCACAGCTTCATGTTCAGGCGTCACAGACACCTTTTCACCGACGATGAGATAACGACACCGACGATGAGATAACGACAATGACGGTTCACTATGAAGGCCGTTAGGGGGCTATATGGGGAGGAGAAATCGGTGTAGCCCCAAGCCGCTCTGCTTCTCCAGCGCTTCGATGCACTGCTTGACCATGAACTCGTAATCCTGTGGGGGCGCAATCGAAGTCAGCGCTTCCCCACAGTTCAGCAAACCACTTCACGGCGTCCGATATGGCGCTAATACCGCGCCCCCAGGATGGCATGTTTGCCTTAGCCGAAGTTCGTCACGGAATGAACGTGGAACGAACTAAGTCTTTAAGAATCAGTTCAGGTTATCGCGAAGTCTGCACTACATTTTGAGAGAGATTTC
>JGI12635J15846_10003292_pt1 | contig 14080 bp, 11 predicted proteins | sample BlaSpr_A8_OM2_M2_FD_15846 | JGI IMG/M metagenome (IMG submission 15846) | reverse complement strand
AAATTCCAAAACTTATGATTTACCTGATCACTACCATCCACATCCTGGTTTGCCTTTTCATTATCATTGTCGTTCTGCTGCAGAGCGGCAAGAGCGGCGATATCTCAGCGGCATTCGGCGGCCAAGGCAGTCAGACGGCGTTCGGTCCCCGTGGCGCAGCCAGCGCACTTTCGAAAGCGACTACCTGGTCGGCCGTGGCGTTTATGGTCACTTCCATCACCTTGTCGCTTTATGCCTCCCGGCGCAGCGGTCCGACCTCCGTGTTGCAAGGCGTGAAGTCGCAACCTGTAAAGACGCAACCCGCGCCGGCGCCTAAGGTTCCGACGCCACCGACGCAACAGAAGTAAAACTCCCAACTCTCCCAAGCCGGCAGTTCGATGTCTTCTTTGATTTTGAAGGCGCGTCGCATTGTGTCGGCTGCATTTCCCCCCTTGCAGTCCTGCGCAATTTACAGATTCCCCTGTAATTGTATTTGCCTAACAGAGGATGTACCATCGAATTGAGCACTGGACGAGGAGGAATCATCATGTCTGATCGTGACGGCAGCAGCTTGGTTTGGTTTTTGGCAGGATTAGGGGTGGGAGCGGTGGCGGGAATCTTGTATGCCCCGCGTTCGGGCAACGAGACCCGGGAAGTTCTGCGAGCGCGCGCCGAAGAGGGCCGCGAGTACGTAAAGAATCGGGCGCGCGAGGCGCGCGAACAAGCGTCGGAATGGGCCGACAAAGGTCGCGACGTGGTGACTCAGCAGAAGGAACAGTTCCGCGCGGCTTATGAAGCGGGTCGACAGGCCTACCACGAAGCGACGTCCGAAACGGCTGCGCCCAAGAATCTGTAGGATCCTGTCGCGAGTTCGCCCGACGAAGCGGAATCGAGGAATAACTGGAGCACGCCTATGGATACGGACAAGCTCACTATCTTTATCGCGTTGACGGGAATTGCGGTGCTGTTGCAGGCTGGCGTTCTGGTCGCCATCTTTGTCGTCCTGCGTAAGACCAGCACAAAGATGGAAGCGCTCGCAACCGAAGTGAAGACCAAGGTGCTGCCGACGATCGCGCAGGCTGAGGCAATGTTGACGGAACTTCGGCCCCAAGTGGAAACAATCGCCGAACAAGTGAAGGACTCGACCACCATGATCCGCAACCAGGTGGAGCGCGTCGATGCGACCGTGAATGACGTAGTGGACCGGACCCGCCTGCAGATTATCCGTGCCGATGAACTGTTCACCCGCACTCTGGACCGCGTAGAGCGCACCTCCGATATCGTTCAGAGGACGGTGATCTCGCCGGTTCGGCAGGTTTCCGGGCTAATGCACGGTCTCACCGCCGGTTTGGAATTCTTGTTTGCCCATCGCGGGCGCAGTAACGGCGGGAGCCGCGAGTCGCGACGGCCCGTTCCCCAAGACGAGATGTTCATCTAGAGTTGGCTTATACTGCGGATATGTTTCGCACAAAATCATATCCGCATGCATTTTCCTTCCTGCGTTTCCTTCGGCCTCGCTACCGTCGTTCATCGGCAATTCTTCGGCTTGCAGCCACGTCGATCCTTCTTTTCATCCCGCTTCTGGCTCAGGACAAGGCTGTCTGGAGTGATCAGGAGAAGCCAATCGTCGAGCAGTTGCATGGCCTGCGCAAATTCGACGACACGGTGCGTGCCCGCACGACTAAAGATCTCGCCCTGCAAATTCGGCAACTGCCGGTCGTCCCTAACAAACTAAAGCTGGCGGTTGGTTTGGCCGGTCTATCGACCGAGGGCGACTTCGGGCGCGACACATTGCAGCAGGTCACTACGACCCTGGCCTTGGCGCTACGCGAACAACCTCCTGCGGGAAAGCCCGGCGAGCCAGATTCCCGTTATGTGGAATTGGCCTCGCTGGTCCGCTACGAACATATGCAGGCGGCATCTGACAATCCTCAGTTTGCCGCGGCGATGGCGAAGCTGGAAGCGGATGACGCCAAACGCCAGAATGCCGACTTCACACTCGCCGACTTGCAGGGCAAGCCATGGCACTTGCGGGATCTGCGCGGCAAAGTAGTGCTGGTGAACTTCTGGGCGACGTGGTGCCCGCCCTGCCGCAAAGAAATGCCGGACTTGGATGCTCTGTATAACAGGTTCAAGGATCATGGATTGGTCGTGCTGGCGATTTCCGATGAGGAAGCGGCGAAGGTTTCACCGTTTATTTCCGAGCGCAAAATCAGCTATCCCGTGCTGCTTGATCCCGGACGAAAGGTGAATGATCTTTTCATCGTGGAAGGAATTCCCAAGAGTTTCGTGTACGACCGGAGCGGCAAGATAGTTGCGCAATCCATCGACATGCGTACTCGGGATCAGTTTTTAGAAATGCTGGCGCAAGCGGGATTACAGTAGAGGCATTCGATGCGTTATTTGGTTCGAGCTCGCGTGAAGCCCGGTCGTGAGGCTGATCTGCTCAAGGCCATCGAGAGCGAGACGCTGGGGCAGGGATCGGTCGCGGGAGGCGAATATCTGCGAAACATGCAGGACGCGCGGCTCTGTGCGGACCAGACCGCGCGCTGGGTGGAAGTCTGCTACTGCCCTACTCCGCTACAGGAAGAGCGGCCATACTGGGAACAGTACTTCGACCTGACTCGCGTGCAGGATGCGCACGACCGCCGCAAATGCCGAGATGAAAATGGCAGCGAGCCGTGGGCATGCGGCGATTGCGACTGCACGGCGCGGCTGGAAGAGAAACTGAAGGCGTCGGGCACGCCGTTTCTCGATGTGCTCCGAAACAAAACCTGCCAAGGTAAGATCAGGCAGCGTTGATTCCAGCTGCTTCAGACCTTGCGCGGTTCTAATCCGACAAAAACTAAACGATCCAGCCGCCGCCAACCACGATGTCACCGTCGTAGAACACTGCCGCTTGTCCCGGAGTGATGGCGCGTTGAGGCTCGTCGAACGTAACGAGGATTTCGTCGTCAGCGCTTCTTTCAATCACGGCCGGGGCCGGTTCGTGACGATGGCGAATCTTCACGGCGACTCGCATGGGCTCGCGAAGGTCGTCAACCGCAATGAGATTCACTCGGCGAGCGCGCAGAGTGCGCGAATAAAGATGCTCTTCCCCACCGACGATGACTTGCTTATTCGCCCCGCTAATCTGAATCACGTAGAGCGGCGAGCCTGTAGCCACGCCGAGTCCCTTGCGCTGGCCCACGGTGAAGTTGTGAATGCCACCGTGCTCGCCGATGACTTCGCCATGGGTCGTCACGAGCTCGCCCGCAGTGTCGGGCAAGGCCTCGCCCTGCTCGGCCAGATAGGCATCGATGAAGCGCTTGTAGTCACCACCTGGTACGAAACAAATTTCTTGCGAGTCGGGCTTTTCTGCGAGCGCGAGGCCGTGCTGACGGGCGATGTCGCGAACCTGTGGCTTGGTCATCTCTCCAAGGGGAAAGATGGTGCGGCTAAGCTGCTCTTGAGTCAGGCCGAAGAGAAAATAGGTCTGATCCTTGCTCGAATCCGCTGGACGCTTGAGCAACCAGCGGCCCCGGGCGTCGTCGAAGGCCACGCGGGCGTAATGTCCGGTGGCAACACGCTCGGCTCCAATTTGCTGGGCAACAACGAGTAACTGATCGAACTTCAAGTGATTGTTACAGAGACTGCAAGGGATGGGCGTGCGCCCCGAAACATACTCTTCGATAAACGGACGAATTACGTCGCGTTCGAAACGCTCCTCGTGATTGACGACGTAGTAGGGAATGCCAATCTGCTGAGCCACGCGGCGGGCGTCGTAGACGTCGTCGAGCGAGCAACAGCGTCCTTGCACGGACTCCGGCATGCCCTCGCGCCCGGAGAGGCGGCGCTGGTTCCAGAGCTGCATGGTCAGGCCGATGACGTTGTGTCCCTCGGCGCGTAGCATGGCCGCAACGGTGGAGGAATCCACACCGCCCGACATGGCTACGGCAATAGTCTCGGTATTCAGCTTCTAGCTCCTAGCTTCTAGCTTTTGCCCTGCCTATGGGTGATGATGAAGGTAGAGGAGAACCACGTGGGTGATAAATCCCGCGGCAAACCAGAACCCTGCTTCCACGACTCTCTTAAATCGCGGCGTCATCTCTCGATTATCCCACAGTCAACTGTATTGCCGCGCCCCGTGGGCCTCTTCCAGTAAAACGGCGCCAAGAGCCAAAGGCTACGAGCTAAGAGCGGCTTTCCTATGTACAGGCGACAATTCCCGCAGGCGCGCTACCACCTCCGGCACGAGCGCAAGAGCTAGATCGATATCCTCCGCTACCGTCTGCTTGCCGAGGCTGAAGCGAATGCTGGCGCGCGCCTGGTCGGGGCGCAGGCCCATAGCCACCAAAACATGCGATGGCTCGATCGCTCCCGACGAGCAGGCTGCGCCGGTCGATACGGCGACGCCCTTCAGATCCAGTGCAATCACCATCGCTTCCCCGTCGATGAAATCGAAGTGAATGTTCGCAGTGTTGGGCACGCGCGTTGCGCCATCGCCGTTCACTCCCGCGTCCTCAACCTGGGCGAGAATTCCCTGCTGCAAGCGGTCGCGCATCGCAGCCATTTTCTTGTCATCGCCGCGATCAATTGCTTCTTTTGCCAGTTGTGCGGCCTTGCCCAGGCCCACAATTCCAGGAACGTTCTCCGTGCCCGCGCGGCGCGAACGCTCATGCCTGCCTCCATACAACAGGGGACGGATTGGAATTCCCTTTCGCACGAAGAGCGCTCCTACTCCCTGCGGCCCGTGAATCTTGTGCCCGGAAATGGAGAGTGCGTGGCAAGCGATTTTGTTCACATCGATAGCAACCTTGCCAGCCGCCTGCACTGCGTCTGTGTGAAAACAAACTCCCGCCTCGGCCGCGATCTTTCCGATCTCCTCGACCGGCTGCAAAACTCCGGTCTCATTGTTCGCCATCATGAGCGAGATGAGTTTCGTGTTTGGGCGCAACGCACGGCGCACGGCGCCCGGATCGACCATACTGCGGGCATCCACCGGCAAAACTGTCACTTCCGCGCCAATTTCCTCCAGATGCTTGCAGGCCAGCAAAACGGCGTGATGTTCAATGCTTGAGGTGATGACGTGGTCGCCCGCGGCCGCGAGGCCTGCAATGGCAAGATTGTCGGCCTCGGTTCCGCCGCTGGTGAAAACAATTTCCGAAGCGCGACAGCCAAGCAACGCCGCCACTGACTCGCGCGCATCCTCTACCGCCGCCCGAGTCTGCTGGCCGTGATGGTGAATAGACGAAGCATTGCCGAAGTTGTCGCCGAAATAAGGGCGCATCGCCTCGAAGACTTCAGGCAGTACCGGAGTTGTGGCGTTATTGTCGAGGTACACGCGATGCATAGGAAGCCCGCTCCTATTCTACCTTGCGAAAGCGTTAAAGCGTCGGTTAGGGCTTGCTCGCAGCACGCCCGCCGGCGGCGAAAAAGACGTTGCAATCAAAGTCTCTACGACAGCAGCTCGGCGATTCGGTCGGGCTTCGCCCTGACCGGACAGCCGAGGCGGCTGTCTCTACATGATTCGTGTAATGTTCGAGGTTATCGCTGGTCGATGGGGATGAATTGGTTGGGATAATCCGGGCCGAGGTAGTCGGCGCGCGGGCGGATCAGGCGGTTGTCATCGAGTTGCTCGATGACGTGAGCCGCCCAGCCGCTGATCCGGGAGACAGCGAAGATGGGCGTGAACAGATCCACGTCGATACCCAGGGTGTGATAGGTCGAAGCCGAATAAAAGTCCACGTTGGCGTTCAGCTTTTTGTCGGCCTTCACGAACTCTTCAATCTTGTGCGAGATCTCAAACCACTTGGCTTGGCCGCTGGACTTGCCCAGATCCCTTGACATGGCGCGGAGGTGCGTAGCGCGCGGATCTTCGGTATGGTACACGCGGTGTCCAAAGCCGGGAACTTTCTTCTTTTGCGCCAACATCCCTTTCACGTACTCGACAGGATCGGCGCCGGATGCGTCAATTGCCTCCAAAATGTGAAATACCGCTTCATTAGCACCGCCGTGCAGCGGTCCTTTGAGAGCGCCAATAGCCGAGGTGATGGCGGAATGCATGTCCGACAAAGTCGCGGCGGTCACCCGAGCGGCAAAGGTGGAGGCATTCAGCTCGTGGTCGGCATGAAGGATCAGAGCAATGTCGAGGGCGCGCTCCGCGGTAGGCGTGGGAACCTTGCCATTCAACATCAGGAGAAAATTCGCAGCATGGGAGAGCGAGCGGTCCGGCTCGACGAGGGGGAGGCCTTTGCGAATGCGATCATAGGCCGCCACGATCATCGCAATTTGCGAGGTGATACGAATCGCCTTGTCCACATTGGCCTTGCGATCGTTGTTCTTCTCCTCGGGATCGTAGAACGACAAAGCAGAAACCGCGGTGCGCAGCACATCCATGGGCAAGGCGTGGCGCGGCGCATTGCGCAGCAAAGTGATAATCGAGGCATCCAGCTTGCGCTCTTCCGCCAGACGATCATGTAATTCGCGAAGCTCGACCCGAGTGGGTAATTTTCCAAACCACAACAGGTAGCAGGTCTCTTCGAAGTTCGACTGGTGGGCTAGTTCGTGGATATCGATTCCGCGATACGCCAGGATGCCACGATCTCCGTCGATGTAACAAATCTTCGAAGTGGTCGCAACGACGCCCTCGAGTCCTTTGGGAGCTTGGTTTGTGGTCACGCTAGACATTGCTTTCTCGCTTCGATCCTAAAACTGGTGTTGCTGGACCGCGCGAGTCCGACGCGGGAGGGCAACCTTTTTTTATACCTCAAACGCACCGAAGTTTCCAAGGGGCGGGAGCAAACTCCGAGAGTGCGCGGGTGGCAAAGAAATCGCTGAACGCCCTGTCCGCAGGCATTTTCAGCGGAAGGTGCTAAGTAGCCGCTTTGCCAGTCGTGTTTGCTGGAGCGTATAGTAAAAGGTTCTCCTGCAGATTGACGCGCAATCTATACCAACTCTTCATGTTACCCATGGAAGGAACTGCCCGAAATGAAATACTTTTTCTCAGCTTTGCTTGCGTTTGCCTTCATCTTTTCAACACTAGCCACTGCCGATGAGGGCATGTGGCTCTACAACGAACCCCCGAAAGATAAAATTAAAGCCAAATACGGCTTCGAACTGACTCAACCATGGCTCGACCACGTTCGCCTCTCTTCGGTGCGATTCAACAACGGCGGCTCCGGCTCTTTCGTTTCGGCCGACGGGCTGACGTTTACCAACCATCACGTGGGGGCGGGATGCGTCCAACAACTTTCAACGGAGGGTCACGACTACATCAAGACCGGCTTTTACGCCAAAACGCAGTCGGAAGAGGCCAAGTGCCCAAATCTCGAGCTCAACCAACTCGTCGGGGTTGATGACGTGACCGACAAGATCAACTCGGGGCTAAAGGCCGGCATGTCAGCGGCGGAGACCGGACAGGCCCAGCGCGCCGCCATGTCCCAGGTCGAAAAAGACTGCTCCACCACGACCGGACTGCGCTGCGACGTCGTGATTTTCTATTCCGGCCAGGTTTATAACCTCTACAAGTACAAGAAATACACCGATGTGCGGCTGGTGTTCGCACCGGAATTCGACATTGCCTTCTTCGGAGGCGATCCCGATAACTTCACCTATCCCCGCTACGATCTGGACATCACATTCTTCCGGGTCTATGAGAACGGCAAACCGGCGCATATCGATAACTATCTGCAGTGGTCGCGCACGGGGGTGAAAGACGGCGACTTGATCTTCGTCTCCGGACATCCGGGAAATACCGGGCGTCTGCTCACCATGGCTCAACTCGAATTCCTGCGGGATGTGCAGTATCCCGCTTCGCTGAAGGTCTTCGCACGGCGCATTACCCTGCTGCAGAACTTCAGCAAGCAGTCGGAAGAAAACGCGCGCATCGCCAAGGAAAATATTTTCGGCTTGCAGAATTCACAGAAGGCGACTACCGGCTATCAGTCGGGCTTGCTCGATAAGGCCATCATGGACAAGAAGGCGGCCGACGAAGCGAAGCTGCGCGCCGCATTCAAGGCTGATTCCAAGAATGCGGGGACACCCGATCCTTGGGAGGAAATTGCACAGGCAATTAAACTGCAGCAGTCCATTTATCTTGAACTGACCTATCTGGAGCGCCTGCGCGGGTTCTCCGGGCATCTGGCCCAGAACGCCAGAATCTTGGTGCGGGCGGCGGAGGAAAAGCCGAAGCCGAATTCGGAACGTATGCGGGAGTTTCGTGATTCCGCTTTACCTTCTCTCGAGCAGCAGTTGTTTTCGACCGAACCCGTCTACAAGAATCTGGACACGGTTCTGCTGGCCGACTCGCTGAGTGAAATGCAAGACGCGCTGGGCAAAGATAATCCCGACGTCCAGAAGGCGCTGCGAGGGGAAACTCCAGCGGAGGCCGCGAAAGAAATCATTGCGAACACAAAGCTTGACGACGTCGCCGTACGCAGACAGCTGTATGAAGGCGGGCAGGCGGCGGTGGATGCGAGCACCGACCCCTTGATTGTCACCATGCGTGCGATCGAGCCTGCCGCCCGCGCGGTGCGCAAGCAGTTCGATGACAAAGTAGACTCGGTGGTGCGTCGTGACGGTACGATCGTCGCCAAGACACGCTTCGCTCAGAGCGGCTTCACCCAACCGCCCGATGCCACATTTACTCTTCGGTTGAGCTACGGTGCGGTGAAGGGCTATCAGGAAAATGGAAAGGCAATTCCCTTCTCGACCAACATCGGCGGAGCCTATGAGCATGCCGCCGAGCATAACAACCAACCGCCCTACAACCTGCCGGAGAGCTGGATGAAGTCGAAGGCGAATCTCGACTTGAAGACACCGCTGAACTTCGTTTCCACCGCCGACATTATCGGGGGGAACTCCGGATCGCCAACCGTGAACCAAAAGGGCGAAGTGGTAGGAATCATATTCGACGGCGACATCGAGTCGTTGCCCTGGAACTTCGCCTTCAGCGATGTGCAAGGACGCGCGGTTTCTGTGGATGCGCGCGCGATTCAAGAGGCCTTGCGCAAGATCTACGGAGCCACCGCCCTGGCGGATGAACTGCTGGGAACCAAGGCTGCGGGCGCGAACGCGGGGAACTAAGCATTCGTTAATTGCGAAGTTAAGGCTCGCATCTCGATGCGGGCCTTTTCTTCCTGCACTCGTCCAAGGCGACAGAACTCAGGCAGGCCAAATCGAAAGTGCCGTCTTCGTCAGGATTTGCTGCTGAATGGCCTCGCTCAACGGAAGTGCTCGAAATTCTTCGAGGTTTTTCTTGATGTCGGGCACGCCCGGCCCGGGCCAGTCCGTGCCGAACAGCGTCTTGTGCGCGATTTCCTCCAGGCGCGGGAAATATTTCAGCAGCGTTTTGGGTGGGATGCCGCTAATGTCGAGATAGACATTGGGATGCCGCCGCACCAGAAAGAATGCGGTCTGCATCCACAGCGGGCGTCCACCGTGGGCCAGCAGGATCTTTAGCTTGGGGAAATCGACCGCAACATCGTCAACGTAGATCGGATCCCCATACTTGTTGCGCGCGCCGGGAAAAATCGAGGTCCCGGTGTGGAACATGACCGGCACCCCATTCGCCTCGGCGGCGCGGTAGATGATCTCAAGTTCCTTTACGCCGCTGAGGTAGTCGTTGGGAAACAGCAGTTGGTGCGGCGGGTGAATCTTGATCATCTTTAGGCCCAGCCGCAGAATGTGTTCCACATCGGCCAGCACGTTGGGAGTGTGACGCGGATGCAAACTGCCGCAGGAGAGCAGGCGCTTGGGATTCTCCTTCACATAGTCGGCGACGAACTGGTTCACTCCGTTGGTGAACCCGATCACCTCCGGGGCAACATAGTTGATGAGCATGGCCCGATCAATGCCGCTGGTGTCGAGGAACTTCAGGAAGGCTTGAGGCGAGCGGCAGAACTCGACGATCTGGTCGAAGTTGGGCCGCTTTTGTTTCATCAACTCCAGCGCGTGGGGCTTGAACATTTCCATCGGCTGGATGTGAATGTGGCAGTCAGTGATCAAAGGGATTCAGTCGGTCGTATTCTCGCGGAATTCTATCAGGTGCATCGCGATCGTCGTAATCAAGAACCCGGCTACATTGCGGGACACGGTTGAAAGGACGACCAGTCAATTGCCTTCTGGAATTGCTCGTCCGGCTCAAACGTTGTCTTGAATGTGAAGGCAAACTGGGTTGGACCGTGCTTCTCCAGGTGAGCCAGACGTTTGGTCGCCTCATCCATGCCGGGAAGATGGCCAGCGGGAACCCACCAGAGAGCGGTATACGAACCGGCAAACTTCTCGAACCACGCCTGTCGCTGACGAAGAAGTTCGGCGTGGGCTGTTTGGTAAACATAATGACGGAGCGATTCGACTGTCTCCCAAACTGACATATTGATGAGGATCCGGTCGTCCTCCGGGTAGGGACGAAAGTACGTCGCGTTTCCTTCCGACGTTTGCAAGCGCCAGACAAACCCCGGGCTGCGCTCGGCGAGGGCATTGATTTCGTCGAGTCTGGCAACAAATCCTGCCATGATCGGATCCTCGACGGGTGCTTTGACGCGACCAATATTGACCTGAGCGATATGAGATTGGCCCATTCTTCCCTCCAACACGACCGATTTGTTTAGTTTCGACCGGGAACTTGCGCCGCCGCCAGCACTGCTCTTTTGGTGAAAACGCGAATCATCTCGCGACGGTACTCTGGCGTCAAGGCGGAAGTAGTCAAAGGCTTCGCGGTTTTCGCGGCTAAATCGCCGACAGCCTCGGCCAATGCCGCGTCCATTGCTTGGCCTTTTAGCAAATCGCCTGCCCTCTTCACCAGGAGCGGCGCGGGATTCACTGCCGTAATTCCTACGCGCGCATCGGCCACATAGCCGTTCGATCTCTTCATCACAACTGCGACTCCGGCCAGCGGGTAGTCGATCGATCCGCGAACTCGTAGCTTGCGGTACACGCCGCGATAGTCTGCCATCGATGCAGGCACGAAAACCCGCGTGACCAGTTCGTTCGGCTGCAGTCGGCGATAGTTATCCCCAAGCCCGGTATAAAAATCGTGCAGAGGCACACGGCGGATTCCACTGGAGCTGGCGATTTCGATTTCCGCGTCCAGACAAAGCAGTGCCGGAGGCGTATCTCCGGAAAACACCGCCCAGCACTTCGTTCCGCCGGGAGCCACGTGGCAGAGGTCTCCGTCTTTCTTGATGCAGAATCCGCACCCCTTGCGCCAAGTGAGTGACTGGTTGTACCAAAGGCAGCGCGTGTCGAGGCAGATGTTGCCGCCGATTGTGCCCATATTCCGCAGCACGGGCGACGCCACGGTAGCGGCAGCTTCGGTGAGCACGGGATAGTGCTGTCGCAGAAAATCGGAACGCTCGATCGTACGGAGCGTAGTCAAGGCGCCGATTTCGACGCCACCGTCGAGCTGAGGCCTGATGCCGCGCATCGCAATTCCGCGAAGATCGAGCACGTACAAGGGCTCAAACAGTTTTTGCCGCATGGAGGGAATCAGATCCGTGCCGCCCGCCAGGACGCGGAGGTTCCCCGCATGCTCGCTCAAGTGGCGAACCGCTTCTTCGATGCCGCGCGGCCGCAACAGCTTGAATTCTGGCAGGCTCAATCCGCGCCTCCAGTTGCGGAGGGCGGCGAACGTCGTGAAGGATCGAGCGCGTGCCGCTCCGGCCCCTTCCCGTTGAAACAGAGTGAACCACCATGTTCGCGGAAGTGAGTAGGCGAAGTCGGGTCCACACCCTCGGTCAGGTTCAGGATCTTGGCATTCTTCTTCGCACGCAAGGCCGCCAGAACTCTTTCCGGCGTAAACGGCGACTCATGTAAGCGCACGCCAACCGCATCGTAAATCGCGTTTGCAATTGCGGGAATCGTCGCCGCCAGCGATCCTTCGCTGCATTCCTTTGCGCCAAACGGGCCTTCCGGATCAATGCTCTCCACGATGATGGGCTCGACATCGGGCGACTCCACCGAGGATGGGCTACGATATTCGAGCAAACCGGCATTCATCAGCATGCCGTCCTTCCAGACCATTTCTTCGGTGAGCGCCTGCCCCATGCCCATCCACACCGAACCAATGATCTGGCCTTCCACAGAGACCGGATTTAACGCGCGTCCACAATCGTGCGCCGCCCAGACTTTGTGTACGACCACTTCGCCGGTTTCTTCGTCGACGCTCACCTCGGCAACCTGCGCAGAGTACGAATAGGCCGGCGAAGGCCCGACGCCTGCTCCTTTATGTTTCCCGCCGCGGGCCTCCTGCGGAGGAGCATAGGAACCAGTGCCGGTGAGCGCACCGTGGAAGTCGATGGCAGCGACGACGGCCTCTTCAAATGTCATGGAGTCTTTCGGGCCTTCGTCTTTGCGCTTTTGCTGCAGCGATCCTCGAAGGATCTGCCCTTCGACATGGCCGGAAACAGAAGGCTGTTCGGTCTGCTGTGACTGAGTTGAACCATGTGCGGAAGTTGAATCATGTGGGGAAGTTGAGCCATGTGGAGACGGCTGCCCTCGGCCGTCCGGTCCGCGCGACGTTTGCGCGGCCTCGCTCTCGCCGGGCCCTACCCCCTTCTTTTTGAAAATCGCATCATCGCGAAAGATGAGCTCTCCCACTTCGCAATTCATCTTCTTCGCTGCCGCGGCAGCGATCATCCTCTTTACTTCTGTGGCCGCCCGCAACGTCGCATTCCCCGCCATGAAGGTTACGCGGCTGGAGTACGAGCCGATGTCGATCGGCGTCAGGTCCGTGTCCGCGGCAATCACTCGCACACGCGGCAGCGAACATCCCAGCACTTCGGCGGCGATCTGCGCGGTCATGGTGTCGGAGCCCTGTCCAATTTCCGAAGCGCCGGTATAAACCACGACGCCGCCATCGCGATCGATTTTGATATTCACCGTCGAGTGCGGCATGTCCGAGCGAATAATCGAATTGGCCGCGCCGCTGACGTAGTGGCTGCACGCGATGCCCAGCCCGCGTCCCTTGGACAGTTTACCTTTGCGCTGTTTCCAGCCGGAGCGGTCCACCGTCTTCTCGATGCACTCCGGCAATCCGTAACTTTGAACCCGCAGGCCATTCACCGTAATGCAGGGCGGTTGCAGCAGATTGCGCTGCCGAATCTCGGCGGGGTCCATTTCTATTTTTGCGGCCAGTTCGTCGAGTTGCGATTCGAAAGCGAAGCGGACGTTCACCGTGCCGTGCCCGCGCATGGCGCCACACGCGGGCTTGTTCGTGAGCACGCGGTATCCGTCGTACTGAATGTTCGGAATGTCGTAGAGCGCTCCCAGAAGCGCTCCAGAATACAGAATGGTGACCACACCGTAGGAGCAGTAGGCGCCACCGTCTTGCACCACGCGGGCTTTCACAGCCGTGATGCGGCCGTCGCTCTTTACGCCGGTTTTCAAATCAATGATGGTGCGCGGACGTCCGCGATGCGCCCAGAAGACTTCCTCGCGCGTGTAGGTGATTTTGACGGGCGCTTGCGCCTTGCGCGCGGCCACCGCGGCGATGATTTCGAGCGGAATCACTTCACTCTTGCCGCCGAATCCTCCGCCCACCAGCGGCTTGATCACTCGAATCTGCGACATCGGCATTTCAAGGACAAGCGACAGCTTGTGCTGCAAGTAGTAAGGAACCTGCGTAGAAGACCAAACGGTCAGGCGTCCCGGCTTGCCAGTGTGCGGATCAAGTTCGAAGGATGCCAGCGTGGAATGCGGCTCCATGGCCGCATGCGTGACTTCATTCGCGATGAATCGCGCCTCGGCCACCTGATCGGCTTCGGCAAAACCCTTATCGGGATCGCCGAAAACGTGGTGGTAATCCTTCTCCACATTGCCCGGCTTGGAGTCGTGGATGAGGTCCGTCTTCGCCTTCATCGATTCTTCGGGATCAAAGTAGGCAGGCAGCACCTCGAACTCAACATCGATCAGTTCCAGCGCTTTCTCGGCTACCGCCTCGGAAACAGCAACCACACAAGCGACGTTGTCGCCGACGTAGCGCACCTTGTCGAGAGCCAGCGCGTACTCGTCGTGACCTACCGGAAGAATGCCGTAGGGATTGGGAGCATCCTTGCCCACAACCACGGCAACCACGCCCTCGCACTTTTCGGCGCGGCTCGTGTCGATGCGCTTGATGCGT
>JGI12635J15846_10003291_pt1 | contig 14080 bp, 15 predicted proteins | sample BlaSpr_A8_OM2_M2_FD_15846 | JGI IMG/M metagenome (IMG submission 15846) | reverse complement strand
CACTAAGAGATAACTCGAACACCAAGGAACGGCGCCGAGCGATGAGACATCGCTCGGCGCCCGACGCTCCCCACCCCATAGTTTCTAACAGGGACGAAGTCCCGCATCTTTTCTTATCACTAAGGTGCAGGGGTTACCCCTGCCCAAGGAAGCGTGAAACCCATGGTAGGGTTTCACTTACACTTAAGTTCTTCTTCCTTAGGTCGGGCCGGGGGCCTCGTAGGCCATGTAGCGCGAGATCTTCCAGGTGCCGTCGGGTTGGCGGCGGAATATGTCCATCCCGGGTTCGCGCGTGGTTTGTTCGGGGCCGCCGTTTTTCGGGCTCACCTTTAGCGTCCACACGAGCCTTACGACAGCGAGGTCGCCCGAAGCCAGGATTTCCTTGATTTCCAGATCGTAGTGGTAGGTCTTGGCCGGGTCGCCTAGCGCCAACTGCATATTGGCGCATAGAGAGTTGTAGGTGTCCTCAGGCTCCCCGCGAAAATTTGAAATCAAATCCGGCGCAAACAGCGAGCATACTTGCGATATGTTGCCGGCGTTGAAGTCTTGCGTCCACTTCTCCAGCTCAGCGCGAATCTGACCTTGCACGTCGGCCGCAGATTCGTCAGCCGACACGTGCGACCCCGCCAACGACAGCGCCAAAACACCCGCCACCACTCCAATCAGTCTGCACTTCATTCTTAAGGTCCCCGGTTTCTCCATCTCACGAACGCCGGACACCATGCAATCCATGGGCAAATTCGCGCAATTTTCCGCAAGATTTGCGCTCGTCCTGACCCCACACTTGACTACCCGGGAGTATCGCGCTAACTAATTTACCAGATAAGGATTGTTAATGTCCGAAACTGCGGAAGGCTCGAAGTGTCAAAGGCTTTCCGCCGGGGAGTCAGCGATGAGCAGCATGGCGCGTATGGCTGTATTCGTTGTCTTGGGATCCGCATTGACGGTTGGAGCCCTGATGGTAGCCAGCTACCTGTCCACCTCGGCGGGTTAATCCGCGAGGGGGCGCCCCTCGACTCAGTGATGGGGACCAGAACGCGCAAGCCGCGCGGTCTGCTTTCCCATTTTCCCTTGAAGAGCGGCTCGCCGAAGCCGCACGTGGTTCGTCTGCGCGGTGACGATTTCGCGTACGTGCACTCTTGTCTATTCTGACTAACGTGAGCGAAGCGCCGCCGGAATTTGCCGCGCAGTACGCGCTCGCACTGGCGCGCCTGTGCAAACGCGCCGGCGCCGCGCGATGGAACGTCAGCGACGAGTCGATTCGCGATGCCGCATATCGCGGCATGCGCGCGGCGGGCGCACTCGACGGCGCCGGCGCCGAGTCGTATCTCGACGCGATTCACGCCGAAGACTTGTGCCTGGCAATCGCATGCCAGGCCGGCGATTCCGCAGTGTGGGAACATTTCATCACCAGCTTCAGGCCATCGCTTTATGCCGCCGCGCGCGCGATTGCCGGCGACGAGGCGCGCGGGCGCGAGCTGGCCGATTCGCTTTGGGCCGAGATGTACGGGATGGAAGTTCGCGACGGCCGCCGCCGCTCGATCCTCAGCTACTTCCACGGCCGCAGCTCGCTTATGACCTGGATGCGCGCGGTGCTGGCGCAGCGCCATGTCGATTATATCCGCTCCCAGAGCCGTATCGCGCCACTCGATGAGCATGCCGATCTCGCGGCCAACACCCGCGACGATCACGGCGACGCGTCCGACACCGAGCGCGCCCGCTGCGTAGCGATGCTGGGCAAGGCGCTCGACGATGCGCTCAAAGCGCTCGCGCCGCGGGACCGGATGCGGATGGCGTACTACTACCGGCACGATCTATCGCTCAAGGAGATTGGCCGCGTGATGGACGAGCATGAGTCGACGGTGTCGCGCCGGCTGGCACGCACCCGCGACCAGCTCAAACGCGAGATCGAACGCACGCTGCACGACGGCGACCAGTTGAGCCACGACCAGATTCGGCTGTGTTATGATTGGGCGGTGGGCGATTTGCAGCTCGATCTGTCGCGCGCGCTCCCGGATGTCAAATGAACCGGTGGGGAGACTGCAATTGTTCGGCCGCCGTTCGTTCAAAGAGTAAGGAATCGTGACAACGTGACGCCGGTCGATAAAAATAACGAGCCGCTCGACGCGATCCTGCGCCGTGCGATCCGCGATCAGCCTGGTCCGGAGACGCCCGATTGCGCCGACGCGGAGTCACTCGCTGCTTACAGCGACCGCTCGCTGTCGGCGCCGGAGCGCGAACGCCTTGAAAATCACTTTGCCGATTGCATGCGATGCCAGGTGCTTTTGGCCGACATCGCTCGCGCCGAGGAGAGCGGCCGTGGCGCACAGGCGTCAGCTCAAGTCCCGTGGTATCGAAGATGGCAGGTAGCGCTTCCGGCGCTCGCGGCAGTCGCCGCTGTCGTTGTGTTCGTATCGATGCGCCGTCCCGCAAACGATCAGTCGGAGAATGATCAGATCATCGCGACGGCAAAGAATGAGGCTCCGGCCGTGGAACTCGCTGCAAAAGCGCCCGTAGAGCAGGCCGCAGCGCCCATGGCTCCAGCTCTGCCGGTTGCGCCGCCAGCGTCGAATGAACTCGCGATGAATGAGCCGAAACCGGAGGAGGCGGCGCGCGCGCAGGCGATGGGCGGCATGGCGGTCCATCGAATGGCGGGCAGCGCGATGGCTCCGGGAGCCCGAGCGCTGATCGCGCAAACTGATCAGGGTGCGCCGAGGACTGGCGCGACGCAGCCTTACGGCGCGGCGGTCGCCGGCAATGCGCTCAACTCGAATGCCGGGTACATACAAGAGGCGGGAGTGCTGGCCACGATCTCGCCCGCCGATCGCTCAGTTACGTGGATCGTCGGCAGGAACGGATCGATCAAAAGAATCGACGCCAACGGCACCCGTCGTTCTCTGCAAAGCGGCGTGAGCACCGACCTGGTCGCGGGCGCGGCAGTGTCGTCGAGCGTGTGCTGGGTGGTGGGTCGCAGCGGCACGATCCTGCGCACCACCGACGGCGAGCATTGGTCATCGGTTCCCGCACCCAGCACGGAAAATCTTGTCGCGGTCTCCGCGGGCAGCGCTATCGACGCAACTATCACGACGGCCGGCGGCAAGAGTTTCGCGACCTCCGACGGCGGCGCCACGTGGCATCAGCAGTGAAAAGATAGAGAGAGGAACTTTATTGTAGTGAAACCCCTCCGTGGGTTTCACGCTTCCCTGGGCAGGGGTGACCCCTGCACCCAGTATTCGGAAAGAGAAGATGCGGGACTTCGTCCCTCCTTTACCTCGCCCGTTATTTTACGGGGAGGCGGCCGGCGGGCGCAGCCGCCGGTAGGTGAGGGTTCTGGGCTCAAGCTGAAAGCATGCAATGTCGGAGCCTTCCTTTCGCGTCTCCCGTGCATCATTTTTGGCAGCTAGAACGTACAGCCATAGTGGGTACGATGCCTTGCGCACATGCTGGTCTTGGCTTGGCTGATACCCTTATAATAATGCGATTCCTGGGTCTCATGGCGGTTTTATGCTCCATCAGGTGAGCGGTGCTGGCGGGTTGGGGGTGGTGGAACTGGTTCTGGGCACTGGCCCGGTCGTCGCCGCGGTGTTGTGGCTGCTAGTCGCGTTTTCGGTCGGAAGCTGGGGGACCATTCTCTATAAACTGATCCAGATTTCTCGCGCGCGGCGCGAGTCCGAAAAGTTCATCGCGATCTTCTGGGAATCGAAAAATCTCGCCGCGATTCATACCGCAAGCGTCGGCCTCAAGCGCAGCCCGGTCGCGCAAGTCTTCCGCGCCGGCTACCAGGAACTGCTGCAACTAACGCGCGCCAAGCGCCAGGCGGTCGGCTCGGACAGCGGTTTCTCGACCGATCTTGGTGGAATCGCAAACGTGATGCGCGCGATGAAGCGCCAGGAAAATGTCGAGCTGACCAAGCTCGAGGCGGGAATTACGTTCCTTGCGACCACCGGCTCGTCGTGCCCGTTTATCGGACTGTTCGGCACAGTGTGGGGAATAATGACGGCGTTCCTGGGGCTGTCGGCGTCGCATACGTCGAGTATCCAGGCGGTCGCGCCGGGAATCGCCGAGGCGCTGATCACAACCGCGGTCGGGCTGCTCGCCGCGATTCCCGCGCAGATGTTCTACAACTATTTCATCGCACGCGTGCGCGTGCTGGCGACCGAGATGGATAATTTCACTTCCGAATTTTTGAATATCGCCGAGCGGCATTTCCTTTCGTAAGGGCAAATCCTGATGGCAATGGATTCAGGACAGGGACGCGGGCAGATGGTGTCGCAGATCAACGTCACGCCGCTGGTGGACGTGATGCTGGTGCTGCTCGTTATCTTCATGGTGACGGCGCCGATCATTCAGCAGGGCGTCGAGGTCACGCTGCCGAGCGTCAAGGCCGAGGCGCTGCCCGGCAAGGATGAACAGTTCATCGTATCGATCACCAAGGACAGCCAGATTTATCTCAACGACACGAAGCTCTCGGCCGACGACCTGTCTGTCAAGCTGAAGGCGATTGCGCAGGAGCGTCCCGACCGCGAGGTGTTCATCCGCGCCGACGACCAGGTGCCGTACGGCCAGGTGATTCGCGCGATGGCGGCGATCAAGGCGGCGGGAATCGAAAACGTCGGAATGGTGACGGAGATGCCGGCGGGCGACGCCGGCAACGGCGCGAAGTGAGCGCCAGTCGTGGCATCGCCGGACCATAACGGTGACGAGAATCCGTCGCGACTCGGATACCTCGCGGCGATTTTCGTCTCCGCCCTCGGGCACGTGGCGCTTTTCGCGTTCGTGTTTTTTATTGCGCCGCGATTTTTGCATCCCGAAGAACCTCCGCCGCCCGCCTACACGGTAAAGATCGTGGACAACATTCCAGCCGGCGATTTGGGGACACATCTGCCGCGGATTAATCGGCACACGGCGGCCGATCAATCGAAGCAGAGCGCGCCCAAGCCCCAGGAGTCGCACGTCAAGACCGAGCCGCCCAAAACCGAACTGGCGGCTAACGAAGATAAGAACGCGCTCAAAATAAATGCGAACCCGACCGACCTGCCGACCGAGACGCCGACTCCAACGCCCGAGCCAACTATAGCGCCGACTATCGAAGAGTCGCCCGAGCCGACGGCCGAACCAGCGCCGGCGCTCGAACCAGATCTCGAACCTACCGAAGAGCCGACGGTCGAGCCGACGCCTACACCTACTCCGCAACCGACCAGGCATCCGACGCCGAAGCCCACGCCCGAGAAGGCTTTGCGCAATCGGCCCAAGGCTGGATCGACGGTGGCGAGAATCGCGGCGACGCCTAGCGTCGCGCAGCGGATGGCAAAGCTGCGGCGCCAGTTGTTCGAGGAGCACGTCAAGGACCTCGCGAAAGCCACGGCGCCTGAAGATGGGGATGACGACGACGATGATATGCCCGACAGCACGGACAAGGGTCCGGCAGGCGGCGGACCGGTCATAGCGAGTCATCCGAGCGAAGGAAAAGGCCGTGGAGTCGGGCCGGGCGAGGGCAGTTTAGGGATTCTTAATGACCCGGAATTTCTTCTGTACTATAAAACGGTGCAGGACCAGATAAAAAAGGCGTGGACGTTTACCGGCGGCTCAAACGATCTCACCGCCACCGTCAATTTCGCGATCGGCCCCGACGGCACGCTGATCGGGTTGAAGATCGGCACCAGCTCGAACGACGAAGCCTTCGATGACTCGGTGCTTCGCGCGATTCGGCGGGCTGCACCGTTCCCGGCGCCGCCAGAACAGTTTCGCGATCAGTTTGCCGCCGGAATCAAAGCGGTCTTTCAACTCGGTGAACTCAAATCCTGAGGAGTGGAGGTGAGGATGTCTCTTTTCAATTTTTTCAGCGTCTATTTCCCGGCCTTGGCGATGGGCTCGAACGTATGATGCGGGCATTTCGCACTTGTGCGCTCATGTGCGCGATCGCGTTAGCGCTGTCATCGGGTCGGGCCGCCGCACAGACGGGACCGATCACGATCACGATCGCGGGACCGGGCGGGCAGCTCTCGCCGATCGCGGTGTCGGGGCTCAAAAATCTCGGCGGCGACGATGACCATCGTGTCGGCAGCGCGTTCGTCGGCACGCTCAGGCGCGATCTCGAACTCTCGGGCTATTTCCGGCTGCTCGATCCGCACGCGTACATCGAGGATCCGCAGACCTCGGGTTTCGAGCTGGGGCAGTTCAATTTCGACGACTGGCGATCGATCAACGCCGACTTCGTGGTTAAAGGATCGGTCGCGGGCGGCGGCGGCGGAGTCAAGTTGACGGCGTATCTTTACGACGTGGCGCAGCAGCGGCGGATGATGGGCAAGAGCTACACCGGCGACCCCGCCGACGTCCCGCGGATGGCGCGGCGATTCGCCGACGCGATCCTCGAAGCGGCGACCGGGCAAAAGGGTCCGTTCGATTCCAAGCTGGCGTTTGTCTCGACCGGCGGCGGACGCTTCAAGGAAGTCTATACGCAGTCGATCGACGGCCAGGATTTGTTCAAGCTCACTGGCAATCCGACGATCAACCTGTTCCCGAGTTTCGACCGCACCACCAATCACCTGCTGTATCTCTCGTACAAGAGCCTGGAGCCGGCGCTTTACCTGGTGGACCTTAAGGCGCAAACGGAAATGAAGATCACGAGCCCGCACGGCCGCGTGATCGGCGGAACGCTCTCGCCCGACGGCGAACAAGTCGTGGCCGCGATCGAGCGCGGCGGCATCACCAATCTGTATCTGCTCACGCGCGATGGCGCCGAAATCCGCCAACTCACCGACACCTCGGGAATCAACGTGAGTCCCGCAATTTCGCTCGACGGCGCGAAGATGGCCTTCACCTCGGATCGGTCGGGCACGCCGCAAGTGTACGTGATGAGCCTGTCGGGTGGCGCGCCGAAACGAATCACCTACGGTGGCGACTACAACACGACGCCGGCCTTCTCGCCCGACGGCAGCAAGCTCGCGTATCAGAGCCGCACCAACGGACGCTTCGATATCTTTACGATTCCGACCGGCGGCGGCGATCCGGTGCAGGTGACCGATGGCAACGGCTCCAACGAATATCCGAGCTGGTCGCCGGACGGGCGCTACCTGGCGTTCAGCTCGACGCGCGCACACAACTCGAGAATCTATATACTAATGGTCAGCAACCGGAAGATTATTTCCGCTTTGACGGAGGGCAATGGCAATGATTCCTGTCCAGCATGGTCAGGGTGGTTGGGTGAGTAGTCGCGCGACATTGGCAAAGGCGATTGCGATCGTCGGTGTGATGCTGATGGTGGCGGGATGCTCGTCGAAGAAACCGGCGCCGGTCGGCGACACGAATCCCAACGCAAATCAACTTGGTGAAAACAACTCGGGCCCGGGCGGCGGTACCAACCTCCAGGACTGGGAGAACGGGACCATCGGAAAAGGTGGTCCGCTCAGCGACATTCATTTTGGCTACAATGACTACACGATCTCGGACCAGGACGGCCCCGTGCTGAAATCCAACGCAGCCTGGCTCCAAGCGCATCCGCAGACCAAGGTCCAGGTCGAAGGTTATTGCGACGAGCGTGGATCGGAGGAATACAATATCGCGCTAGGCGCCAAACGCGCGCAGGCAGGGAAGGATTACCTGGCAACGCTCGGAATCAGCGACGACAGAATGTCGACCATCAGCTACGGCAAGGAGCTTCCACTTTGCACCGATCACGACGAAAGCTGCTGGTCGCAGAACCGGCGCGATCACTTTATGGTCAGCAGATAAGGATTAGACGAGTGCGAAAAACCAACTGGCTGATCGGCGTCGGCGTCCTTGCGGCCGCATTTGCGCTGGCGGGATGCGCCGCCGATCAAGGCGACATGGAGCAGCTCAACAAAAATGAGTTCACGCTGCGTGGAATGATCGCGGCCGACCGCCAGCAGATCGACTCGTTGAAGGCGCAGGTCGCGCGGCAGAACGATCAGATCGAAGAACTCCAGCACAACGAAACCCCTGCCGCAGGCGGTAGCGCATCGAACGATCGAATCGCGAGCCTCGAGTCCGAAGTCAAAGCGCTGCAGGCCGGCATGGCGGCGACGCCGGGCGCCGTTCCTCCGCCGGGCGCGCCTGCGGACAGCGTCGGCCCAGGCACCGCCGAGGCGGCAACTGAGCCGCCGGTCGGAGGTCCCGCTGCTGCTCCGCCGCCCGCGCCCGCGGAGATCGCGCCGACCTGGCCGGCCGAGCTTGACCAGGAAATCGCCGCCGCCGCGACCTCGGACGAGCCGGGCATCAAGCTTTATCGCGACGGCCTCGACGCCATGAAGGCGGGCAAGTATCCGCTCGCGGTCGCCAGGTTCACCAAGCTGCAGCATGCGTATCCGAAATCGCCGCTGAGCGAGCCGGCCGAGTACTTTGCGGCGAACGCGTTGTTCGAAACCCAGTCGTACGACCAGGCGATTTTGCAGTTCAACGATCTCGTGATGCGTTTTCCCAAGGGCAAATATGCGAGCGCCGCTCTGCTGCGTGAGGCGCAGGCGTTTGTGAAGCTCAACGATCGAATCGACGCGCGCCTGACCTTGCAGAAACTGCAGGCCGATCACGCGGGCACTCCGGAAGCGGCGTCCGCGGACACGATGATGAAAGATCTCGCGAGTGACTAGGCAGCGCTCACGCGCACGATTGAATGGAAATAATTCGCGACCTCGAAGCGCTCCCGCGCCGTCCTTACCCGGTCACCGCGATCGGAAATTTCGACGGCGTACACCTCGGGCATCGCGCGATACTAAAGGCGGCGATCGATCGCGCGCGCGCGGCCGGCGGCACCGCCTTCGCGCTGACGTTCGATCCATTGCCCTCCAAGCTGCTGGTTCCGGCGCGCGCTCCGAAGTTGATCCTGACTCCCGATGACAAGCTCGAACTGCTGCGCCAGTCGGGCATCGACGGCGTGATCGTGCTTAACTTCACGCTCGACCTGAGCCTGCTGCCGCCACGCGACTTCGTGCGCGACTACATGAGCAACAAGATCGGCGTGCGCGAGGTGGTGGTCGGCCAGAATTTCCGATTCGGGCACAATCGCGCGGGGAACCCGGCCGTGATGGTCGAGCTCGGCCGCGAGTTGGGTTTCGACACTGATGTAATCGGGCCGGTAAAAGTCGACGGCATCGAAGTCAGTTCAACCAAGGTGCGCGAAGCGATCACGACCGGCGACATGCATCGCGCGTCGAGGCTGTTGGGCCGCTATCATTTCCTGGCCGGGCCGGTCGTGCGTGGACGCGAGCGCGGACGGACCATAGGATTTCCGACGGCGAATCTCGCCAGCGAAACCGAATGCATCCCGCCCGACGGGGTTTATGCCACTCGCGTCATCCTTGACGACGGCGCGCATCCGTCGATCACCAACGTCGGGATGCGTCCGACGTTCGCGGAGAGCGCGCGCTCGATCGAAGCGCACATCTTCGACTTCGACCGCGACCTCTACGGAGAGCGCATCAAGCTGGAACTGATCGAGCGAATCCGCCCGGAGCGCAAATTCGACAACGCCGAAGCACTCAAAGCGCAGATCGCGATCGATCTAGGCAAGGCGCGCGAAATTCTCGCCTCGGCCTGAGCACCGCGACGCGATTCAGAACCGGTACCGGCGGCGCTCGCGCGCTATCCGGGGCGCGTTCCCTGCGCTCGCGTTCAGGATGACAAACGTGGCTCGGTCGGCGACATTTCGCGCGGTGATCTGCGCTTCGCTCCCGCCAGTGATACGTACTTACCGCCGTAGTTGCAGCAAGTCCCATCGATTGCCGTAGAGATCCTCGAAGACCGCAACGGTGCCGTAGGGTTCGTCACGAGGGGCTTCACGGAACTTAACGCCGCGGGCGATCATCTCGCGATAGTCTCGCCAAAAATCATCGCTGTGAAGGAAAAGAAAAACTCGGCCGCCGGTCTGATCGCCGACTCGCGCCATCTGCTCTGGCGTTGAGGCCTTGGCCAGGAGCAATCGCGTCTCGACCGATCCGCGCGGCGCGAGAAGGACCCAGCGCTTGTCGCCACCAAGCGAGCTATCCTCGACGACCTCAAATCCGAGTGCTTTCGTGTAGTACTCGATCGCTTCATCGTAGTCACGAACGACGAGTGCGACGTACCCGATGCGTTGGCATTTTTCAGCTGCCATTTTTTCCCGAGGCTACAAATAAACGAGCGTCCCTGTGGGGACGCCCATCAAAACGACATCGCGACGCGCGTGCGAGGACTACTTGCCGCGGATTCTGGTGCGGCGCATTTTGCGCAGCCGGGATTTTGCCTGATGCGGGTCGCTTTTTTTCTTGCGCGCCAGTTTGCGGTTGCGCCGGTTTCGTTGTTTCGAGGCTACCTTCATTGGTTCTCCTGATTCGGATTAGTAGGCGGCGGTGATGACCCGTTGTACGCCTCGCCCCCGAGAGTGTGCGGGGCGGTGAACGCGATCGGGCTCACTGCGATCACTTCGGTTGCTGCTTGTCCCTCGTCCTGCGCGATCGCCCGTCCCAGCGGTTCACCGGTCGTAACCGGCCCGTCAATCGCCGGTGCCACATCGTACACGACCCTTACCGCCGAGGCATCGGCCTTCGGCACCACCAGTTTGAGATCGTTCGACGCGACCGGCTGAATCAGCGGACCCTCATGGACCTGCACATGGACCGGCAGCGGCTGCCCGGACTTGAGCAGCGAGACCGAGGTGAATTGATCGAAGCCCCACGTCATCAGCTTCGCCGCCTGCGCAAAGCGCTGCGCATTCGACGGCGCGCCGAGAATCACCGCGATCAGCCGCATGTCGCCGCGTTTGGCGGTGGTGGTGACGTTGAATCCCGCCTGGAAGGTGAAGCCGGTCTTGAGCCCATCGCATCCTTCGAAATGCCCGATCAGATGATTGGTGTTGTTCAGGATTGCGACGCCGTTATCGAAATCCATATGCGGCTGCCCGGACCACATCAGCAGGTTGGTCTCGCGGATTATCGCGCGGCCCACGATTGCGAGATCGTAGGCGGTCGTGCGATCGGCGTCATGGGTCGGTCGCGGCGGCAGTCCGTCGACGGTCTGATACTCCGTATGGGTCATGCCGAGTTCCTGCGCCCGCTGGTTCATCAGGCGGACCATCGCCTCGACCGAGCCGCCGATCTTTTCCGCGACTGCGACTGCGGCGTCGTTGGCCGATTTGACCAGCGCCGCCTTCATCAGCTCACGTAGCGGATAAACGTCGCCTTCCTTGAGGCCGACGCGCGATCCGCCGGTATGCGCGGCGCGTTCGGAAATTCTGACGAGATCGTTACCGCTGAAGCGGCCCGCATTGATCTGCTCCTGCGCCACCAGCAGGTTCATCATCTTGGCCATCGAGGCCGGCGGCCATTCCATATCGGCGTTGTAGGCGCTCAGCACGCGGCCGCTGTCGGCGTCCTCGAGCAGCGCGCCCTTGTAAAGCGGGACGCCGCCCGCCGCTCTCGCCGCATGCTTCGAATGCACGGTCTTATGCACCCGCCGCCATTCGGTTGCCGCGCCCGCGGACGACGCCGCGAGAAGGACCGCTGCGGTCAACATCACCGCCGGGATAATTTGTGCCGCTGATTTCAGATTAAATATTGACCGCCGCCGCTTCCCCAAATTCCCCACCTGCCTTCGTCGTATTCCGTAATCCGATTCGCCGTGCTCAAGGAATGCGGATGAAGCTGGTTGATTCGGGCGCATTCTTCAAGCCGCTGCTTTGGACCTGTTGCAGAATCGCGAGGTTGGTCCGCGCCGGCGTGTAATCAGGTATCTCACCAACCAGCTCGGTCCATTCCTGGCTTGCTCTCACATATTTGCCTTCCTCGGCGTAAATTGCGCCGAGCGTGTTGCGCGCATCCGGTTGACTCGGATCGATCTGCAGCGAGAGTAGCGCTTCCTGCTCGGCTTGTGCGAGCGCTCCGCGACGCTCGTAGGCGAGCGCCAGGTTGAAATGCGTCTCGGGCCGCTCCGGTCCGAGCAGCGCCGCCAGCCGCAGTACTTGAGTCGCGTCTTGCGTCTGCCCGCTCTCCAGATAGAGCAAACCCAGGTTCAGGAACAACTGCCAATCGTTGAGGCCAAGCTCGACCGCCTTTTGGTATTCGGCGAGTTCCTGGCGATGCTCGCCGACGACGCCATAGGCGAAACCAAGATGATAGTGCGCCAGCGCATTGCCGGGATCATCTTCGATCACGACCTGATGGCGGCGGATGGCTTCGGGATAATCTTCCATGCCCAGAAAATAATCGGCGAGCGGATCGCAAACCTGATCGTCGGAAGAATTGTTAGTGGCGCTGGCCCGCGCGCTAACCGGCGACTGGATTGTGATTACCAGTGTGATCAGTGCGACCAGGCAAATGCTCGAACGCCGAAAGCTCAACAACTTCTTAATTCCCCTGCGGCCCACGATACCCGCAAGGAGGAATCAGATGGTAGCAGGAATTTTCTCTACAAAAAAACGCGCAGCGTGCTTTGCAACGCTGCGCGCTCAAAGAAAAGGCGTCGTGCCAGCCGTGAACGGAATTCGCGACCCGGCCGAACGCCGGAGGCAAAGCCGACTTTGCCCCCCGACCCTGAATGGGTCGAAATACCCTAGGCGATTCGAAACAGGGCGGCCGCCTCGCGCGGTCGCCCCGTCGAACTATCCGTCAAGCTGTTACGGATTGGCTGGAGGAGCCGCGGCCGGCGATGCTTCCGCCCCCGGAGACGCCATGCCACTGTCGCTGCTCGCGGCTGACGATTTGTGGTGATGGCGATGATGGTGCTTGGGGGTCGCCGCCGGCGACGCGTCTGCCGCAGGCGCTCCCGCATCCGCTGCCGGAGCCGCATCGCTTGGTGCTGCCGCAGGGGCTTGTGCGAAAGCCGGCATCGCCAACGCGGTGGCGAAGAAAGCTGCGGAGAGGATTGTTAAGGTGCGCTTCATACTCGTGGATCTCCTTGATCTGGGCGGCCCTTAATGGGACGCAATGTGACTATTAAGGGTATTGCTATACCTGTGCCATCGGGGTGACGGCAAGATGTTGAGAGAACAATGCCATAATTTTTTCGAAAGCGCACGCCGCGATGACCCAATCGGGCTATCCTCTATCCGCTTTGGGTAAGCGTCGTCTCAACCTTATGAGCGACCGGAACCATTCCGGGGCGGCCCCTTACGCTCATCTCTTAACTCGCGATACAGTGCTATCAACTCCTTAAACGCTCGTGCGACCACCTTGAGATTCGCACCTGATTGCTCGCCGGTCAGCCGCGGCAGATGCTGTACGTCCACCTCTGTGACCTTCGCATTACGCCCTGCCAGCCGCGCCATCAGCTCGGTCGAGATCATCGCACCATGCGCGCGCAATTCCATCCCGTCGAGCTTCTCGCGCTTGAACAGCTTGAAGCCGCAATCGATATCGCTGATCGTGATGCCGAGCAGAACGCGGACCAGAATCGTCCAAGCCTTGCCGTTGACTCGGCGCATCAGGGGGTCGGCGCGATGTGCCCGGCGTCCACAGACTACGTCGTACTGGGGAACCAGCGGGGTCAATCGCTCCAGGTCGGCAGGATCGAATTGCCCGTCGCCGTCGCATAGCAATACGTACGGCTGAGTGGCGGCGCGAATCCCTGAGATCACCGCACCGCCGTAGCCGCGGTTGACCGGATGACGCACGACCTTGACATGCGAGTCCTCGGCGGCGAGGTGCTCGGCGATCTCGCCGGTGCGATCGCGGCTGCCGTCGTCGACTACGATCACCTCGAAGTTGTCGGCGACGCGCGGGCATTCGGCCACCCATGAGCGGACGACGCGCTCGACATTACCTTCCTCGTTATGCGACGGCAGGAAGACGCTGATTCCGGGAATTCGGGCGGGTGCGCTCACGATTTGCGTATGCGAGCTAGTCGCCAATCTCGCGATATCCGCCGCGGAAGAACAATAGCGGACGCCCCTCGACGGAAGTCTCGGCCTGCTCGATCTCGCCGAGGTAAATCGTATGGTCGCCGCCGTCGATCGCGGTCGTCACCTTGCACTCAAGGTAGGCGAGCGCGCCGTCGAGGATCGGGGCGCCGTTCGCGCCGATTTTGTAGCTCACGCCCTCGAACTTGTTGCCGCCGCTGACTGCGAACTTGCGCGACAACGCTTCCTGGTCCG
>JGI12635J15846_10003288_pt1 | contig 14088 bp, 13 predicted proteins | sample BlaSpr_A8_OM2_M2_FD_15846 | JGI IMG/M metagenome (IMG submission 15846) | reverse complement strand
AGGCGCCGGCGGCTTGGTTCCCAGGGTTTTCGAACCAGTGGCGGTTGCGGGCAAGCCGGTGGCCGCGCCCGCCGGAGGCGTCGTTACCGGGGCTAGTTTGGCATTCGGGTTGACCACGCCATGGGCCGGCCCCGTCACGCCCAAGGGTGCGGCAGGCGTTCCTTTGGTGCCGGGAACCGGCAGCGCATTGGTCTTTGGCAGCGTTGTGCCCTGAGGCAGCGCGTTGGGGGACGCATTGACTGGCTGCGGGACATTCGTTGCGCCGGGCGCGCCGGGTTTGATCGAAGCGCTCGGCGGCACCGGCAATTTTCCCTGCTGGATCAGCGAGGCCCGCTGCGCGACCGAAGGCGGCAGGGCCGCGGCGGCGGCAGCCGGTGTCGCGCCACCCTTCGCCCCCGGTGCGATCGGGCCGGGCTGCGGCGGCTTGTTGATGACGTTATTGATCACGGTGGTGTTGTGGATGTTGACGAAAATGATGTTGTTCGGCGGCGCCACCACGTAGACCGGCGACCGGACGTAGACCGGGATCGGTACGAAGTAAGGCTGCGGCAGGATGAACAGCCCGACCGCCACGATCGGCGGCGCCAGCACCACGAAATCCGGCGGTGGCGGCGGCAGGAAAAACACCGGCGCCGGTGGCGGCGGCGCAAAATCGAAGTCGGGATCGCTGAAATTCAGCACGGGGCGATCGACGTAGACGATTTCGTCCGCCGGCGGCGGCGGCACGTCGTAGTCGATCATCGCGAAGGAAGGCGGCGGCTCCAGCGGCGCGGTGAGAATCGCGAGCCTGCGGCGGGCATCGAAGGCATGCGGTCCGCGCGGATAGCGCCGCAAATACGACCAGTAGGCCTGTGGCGTGTCGGCCCGATAGCTGCGAAGCCAGGTGATCGCCTCGCGCCGCGCGGCGACGATCGCCCGCACCCGTCTGGCGAGCGGATCGGTCGGATAGGCCGCCAGAAAATCCTCATAGCCCTGTACCGTGTCGCGTTCGAGGCATGCGGCATAGGCATCCTGCACGCCGAGATCGCGGATCGGCCTGGCCCTCGCCGCAGCCGCCTGATCCGCCGGCGCCGCCGCGGGCGCATCGGGTGCGCGATCGAAGAACATGAAGGGTGCGTCGATCTTCGACGCATCCCAGGGCACCTGCGCGCCCTTGGTCGCTTCGTTGACGCGAAGCCGCACGCGGTCGAAAACTTCCGGAAGCGGCAGTCCGCCGGTGCGGATCATCTCGGCGAGCGCCTGCGCGTAGGCACCATAGGGCCCCGGTTCATCGGGCGCGACAGTGCCCGGCGCGGCATTGAAGGCGATCAGCATGTGCGGATCCGGCTCGACCAGCGCGAGCCCGCTCGCGATCGGCTGGCCGCCCTCGATAAAGGGCTGCTTGCGGGCCATATCCAGCACGACGACGTTGGCCTTCAGCGGCAGCGCTGCGAGCTGGCGCAGATAGTCGCTGATCCGCAGTCCTTCGATCGGAACGTCGGTGTCGCGGCTGAGCGAAGAGTCGACCGGGATGAAATAATTCTCGCCGGCGAGCTGCATGCCATAGCCCGAAAGATACACCACCGCGACCGTGCCCGGAGCTGACGTCTCGGCCTTCTGGATGAAGTCACGGAAGCTCTTGCGCAGCGTCTCGCCGTCGAGGTCGCGGGCGCCGACCACGTCGAACCCGGCCGCCTGCAGGGTTTGCGCAATCAAGCCTGCGTCATTGGCCGCGGTTGCGAGCGGCGATTTGGTGTAGGCGCCGTCGCCAACGACCAGTGCAATCCGCTTTTCCTGCTGTTGCGCGCTGGCGGGACTCATCAGCCCCGGGAGGGCGGAGAACAGCATCAGGCAGAACGAAAGAATCGAGAGAGCCCTGATCCCACGCATGATTTCTTGTCCGCTTGCGGTTCAGATGGGTGTCCATGCCATCAGGACACGAGCTATCTGAACATCGTTTGAACGAAAAACGCTGCCAATAAGGCGCGACGCATGACGGCAGCGCATTGCGGCCATTGCAGAAATCGATCCAGACACGGCTGTCGACAACGATCAACCCGCTGCCCGCCCTTTGCGGCTCCGCGCAAGGTTGCCGCGCCAGCGGTATTTGCCAAAGGCGACACCGACCTCCTGCTGCCGCCGCAGCCTGATCATCAGACGAAGCGCTTTCCTCTACCGTCCGCTTCCTGGTCGCGTTCCCCAAGGCCTTTTGCGCCTCTGCCATGAGGGCGTCATCGATTTCGATATTGGTACGCATCGGGCCCACCGTCCTGCGGTCGTGCATATTGCTGCATCGTGATACAAGCTGCGGCCCTGCAACAAGCAGAATAACCCCTACAGCGTCTGCACGTCTACCACGCCGGAGACCGCCTTGATGGCGCCGGCGATCTGCGGCGAAACCTTGAAGCGGCCGGGCAGCTTCATTTCGACCTCGGTTTCGAGGTCGAGCATCATCACCAGCGAGACGTCGCCGTCGGCGCCGCCGGCCGGCGCAGGAGCCGGTTTTGCCTGGGGGCTGCGGGCCGGAGCGCCCTGCCCGGCTTCCGGCATCTGCAGGCGCCTGGCGATGGATTCCAGCGGCCGTGTGTCGCGGACGAAAATGCGCAGACCTTTTTGCGTTTTCGCCGCGGCGTCATCGAGCAGCTCGGCGTGCAGCACCCGGGCGCGCACATCCTCGCCCTGCAATTCGGCGCCGAGCTGCAACAGGACCGCCGCCCCCGGCTCCAGCACGTCGCGATACTGCGCGAGCCCTTCGGAAAACAGCACGGCCTCGAAATGGCCGGTCGGATCCGACAGCCCCATGATGCCCATCTTGTTGCCGGTCTTGGTGCGCCGCTCCATCCGCGACACCACGGTGGCGGCGACCTTGCCGGCGGTCGCGCCGGTCTTCACCGCGCGGGAAAATTCCGCCCAGGACTGCACCCGTAGGCGCTTCAGCACGGTCGCGTAGTCGTCGAGCGGATGGCCGGACAGGAAGAAGCCGATGGCGTCGTATTCGCGCCGCAGCCGCTCGGCCGGCAGCCAGGGCTCGACCTGCGGCAGCATGATGGTCGGCGCATCGGCGGCGTTACCGAACATGTCGTTCTGCCCGATGCTCGCGGCCTCATGGCTGCGCTGGCACGCCGCGAGAATGGCTTCGGCGCCGGCGAACACCCGCGCGCGGTTTGAATCCAGCGTATCGAAGGCGCCGGCCGCCGCCAGGCTCTCGATCACGCGCTTGTTGATGGCGCGCGGATTAACGCGGCTGGCGAAATCGGCGAGCGAGGTGAACGCGCCGTCCCTGCGGGCCTCGACGATCAGTTCGACCGCCTGATGGCCGACGCCCTTCAGCGCGGCGAGCGCGTAATAGATGGTGCCGTCGGCGACCTCGAAGGTGGCGCCGGAACGGTTGATCGAGGGCGCCTCGACCTTGATGCCGAGCCGCTGGGCCTCAGAGCGAAACTCCGAGAGCTTGTCGGTATTGTTGAGGTCGAGCGTCATCGACGCCGCCAGGAATTCGACGGGGTAATGCGCCTTCATGTAGGCGGTCTGATAGGACAACAGCGCATAGGCCGCGGCGTGGCTCTTGTTGAAGCCGTAGTCGGCGAATTTCGCCAACAGTTCGAAGATGGTATCGGCCTGCCCGCGCTGAATGCCGCGCTCGACCGCGCCGGAGACGAAGCGCTCGCGCTGCTGCTCCATCTCTTTGCGGATTTTCTTGCCCATCGCGCGGCGCAGCAGGTCGGCTTCGCCGAGCGAGTAGCCGGCCATCACCTGCGCGATCTGCATCACCTGTTCCTGGTAGATGATGACGCCGAACGTCTCCTTGAGGATCGGCTCGAGCATCGGATGCAGATATTCCGGCTCCTCGTCGCCGTGCTTGCGGGCGCAATAGGTCGGAATGTTCGCCATCGGGCCCGGCCGATACAGCGCCACCAGCGCGATGATGTCCTCGAAGCGGTCGGGCCGCATGTCGACCAGCGCCCGCCGCATGCCCTGGCTTTCCACCTGGAACACGCCGACCACATCGCCCTTTGCGAGCATGGCGTAGCTTGGCGCATCGTCGAGCGGCAGCTTTGCCAGATCGAGCTCGACGCCGCGCCGTTGCAGAAGTTTGACGGCGAGATCGAGCACCGTCAGCGTCTTCAGCCCGAGGAAGTCGAATTTGACCAGGCCGGCGGGCTCAACCCATTTCATGTTGAACTGGGTCACCGGCATGTCGGATTTCGGGTCGCGATAGAGCGGCACCAATTCGCTCAGGGGCCGGTCGCCGATCACGATACCGGCGGCGTGGGTGGAGGCGTGGCGGGTCAGGCCTTCGAGTCGCTGCGCGATGTCGAAGGCGCGCGCCACTACCGGGTCCTCGTCGCGAAACGCCTGCAGCTTCGGCTCGCTGGCGATCGCGGCCGAAAGCGTCACCGGGGCCGCGGGATTTTGCGGAACCAGTTTTGTCAGCTTGTCGACCTGGCCGTAGGGCATCTGCAGCACGCGCCCGACGTCGCGCAGCACGCCGCGCGCCTGCAGCGTGCCGAAGGTGATGATCTGCGCCACCTGATCGCGGCCATAGCGCTGCTGCACGTAGTCGATCACCTCGCCGCGCCGGTCCTGGCAGAAGTCGATGTCGAAGTCGGGCATCGAGACGCGTTCCGGATTGAGGAAGCGCTCGAACAAGAGGCCAAACCGGATCGGATCGAGATCGGTGATGGTCAGGGCATAGGCGACCAGCGAGCCGGCGCCGGAGCCGCGGCCGGGCCCGACCGGGATGCCTTCGGCCTTTGCCCATTTGATGAAGTCCGCGACGATGAGGAAGTAACCCGGATACTGCATCCGGGTGATGACATCGAGCTCGAAGGCAAGCCGCGCCTGGTAGTCTTCCTCGGATGTGCCCTGCGCCAGGCCGTGAACCCTGAGCCGGTTGTTCAGCCCCTCCTCGGCCTGCCGGCGCAACTCGGCGGCTTCTTCGCTCAGCGCGTCGGCGCTGTTGGCGGTCGCACCCACCGTGAAGCGCGGCAGGATCGGCTTGCGGGTGAGCGGGCGGAATGAGCAGCGCTCGGCGATCTCGATGGTGGAGCCAAGCGCCTCCGGTATATCGGCGAACAACACCGCCATTTCGGCGCGGGTCTTGAAGCGGTGATCGGCGGTCAGCTGATCGCGCTCGGTCTCCGCGATCAGGCGTCCGCCGGCGATGCAGAGCAGCGCATCATGGGCTTCGTAATCGTCCGAGGTCGCGAAATAGGGTTCATTGGTGGCCACCAGCGGCAGGCCCTTGGCATAGGCGAGATCGATCAGCCCGGCCTCGGCGTGGCGTTCCTTCTCAAGGCCATGGCGCTGCAATTCGATATAGAGCCGGTCGCCGAACAGGCTTGCCAGCCGGTCGCAGCGCGATGCCGCCAGCCCCGCATGGTCGCCCGCGAGCGCCAGCGAGATCGGCCCGTCCGGGCCGCCGGTCAGCGCGATCACATCCTCGGCGTCGCCTTGCAGCCAGTCGAATTTGATATGCGGGGCCTGATGCACCGGCGTCTCGAGAAAGGCGCGGGAGTTCAGCCGCATCAGGCTGCGATAGCCGCGCTCGCGCGACGCCAGGAGCACGATCCGCGACGGCCCGGCCGCCAGCGCATTGCGGGCATTGGGATCCTGATCGCCGAAATCGACCGCGAGCTCCAGGCCGATGATCGGCTGGATGCCGTAGCCGGCCATCTTGTCGGAGAATTCCAGCGCCCCGAACATGTTGTCGGTGTCGGTCAGCGCCAGCGCCGGCTGGCGATCGGCCTTGGCGAGCTCACCGAGCTTGCCGATCTTGATCGAGCCCTTCAGCAGCGAATAGGCCGAATGAACGTGGAGATGGACAAATCCGGCGCTGGACATGGCTGCCGACGGTTTTGGGGTCATGGCGTCAGGGGATCACGGCTTGAGGGAATGCGAGCCGCCCCGCAAGGCCGACTCGCCCCTCAATGGTGATGCCTTAAGCCGGACGAGTCCACGCGGAACGCCGCCGTTTCAGTGGCCGTCCGGCTTTTCCCCAGGCGTCGGCGATGTCCCCCAGCGCTTCACAACTGGGGGATAAGCTGCGCCCAGACCGCGATCATCCCGATAAACAGCGAAATCGAAGCCAATGCGGCTGCTTCTTCGACGAAAACCTTCAACATGCCCGCCTCCTGAGACCTAGGAACATATGAAGAACATTGTTCTCAGTTTGTTCTTGGTGTCAAGTGTCGAAATCGGGCCCCTCGGTCGAAGCCTTGATGAAAGCTTAATCCGCCCCGCCGGATGCCTTCGAACGGCCTAGCATCCACGAACGTGAGTTGACGGAAAACCGCCGCTGCGGCTTGGGTTGCGGCTCGACGGAATCGATCAAGAGACGGCGTGCGGCCGAAGGGAGCTTATGATGCGCAACATGGTACTGGCGCTGCTGGCCGCGGTCGGTGTGGCGTTGATGGTCAGCGCGCCGGCGGAAGCGGTCGGCACCCGCTATCCCTTCTGCATTCAGGGCGACGAACAGCCGGGCCTGAGCAACTGCACCTTCACCAGCTACGAGCAATGCCAGGCTACCGCTTCGGGAAGGCGGCTCTGGTGCATCGAGAACCCCTATTACAACCCCGGCGGCGATATCGATCCCCGCCCCTATCGCGGCCCGCGCGCAAAATCGGTCTATCCCGCGCCGCGCTGAGGCGGCCGACCACGGCGAGGCGGCAGTGCATGTCCGCGCGCGAACGTGAGTTGACTGAGACCAGGCAGCGCTGTCTGCTCGCGACGCAATCAACCACAGCGGAGGATGCCATGCGGACTGCAATTTTGGCGCTGCTGATGTGCTGCGCGGGCTCGACGATCTCTGCATCTCCCGCCGCGGCGCGGGATTATCCGTTCTGCATTCGGGGATGCGACTTCGGCGGCAGCGTCGGCGACTGCATCTTTACGAGCTACCAGCAATGCCTCGCCACGGCCTCCGGGCGCGACGCCACTTGCGCCCCTAACCCCTATTACAACAGCGCCAGCGCCAACGCCGAACTACAGCCCAATCGCATCCAGCAATCGCGAAGGAGGTACTGATGCGTGTTCTTGCTCTGGCGATTCTTGCGATCGCAACGGTGTCGGTGGCCGCGCCTGCGGCCGCCCAAACCTACTCCCCGGACTATCCGGTCTGCCTGCACGTTTACGGCAAGGCCACTTATTACGAATGCCTCTATACGTCGCTGGCGCAGTGCAACGCGACGGCTTCCGGGCGCGCGGCGCAGTGCGTGGTCAATCCGTATTTCGCGAATGCAGAACAGCCGGCGGCGCCCTACCGGCGGCATCGCCACGTTTACTGAGTTGAGCTAATCCGGATCGAAGGAAATTCTGATGCGCATGCTTGCTGTGGCTATCGTGGCGATGGGGGCGATTTCGGCAGCCGCGCCGGCTCAGGCGCAGACCTTTGACCCGCATTATCCGGTTTGCCTGCACGTCTATGGCGACCCCACCTATTACGAATGCCAATACATGACGATGGCCGCCTGTCAGCAGACCGCGGCCGGCCGCGCCGCCCAGTGCGTGTTGAATCCATATCTTGCGAGCGCGGGAGTGCCCGTGGGTCCACGGCGGCCGCATCGCCGGGTGTATTAGTCGAGCTCGACGACCTGGCCGTCCACCAGCGACACCCGCCGGTCCATGCGGCCGGCCAGCTCCATGTTGTGGGTCGCGATCAGCATCGCCACCCGCGTCGCCCGCACCAGCTGCATCAGCGCGCCGAACACGTGATCGGCAGTGTGCGGATCGAGATTTCCGGTCGGCTCGTCCGCAAGCAGCACCCGCGGCGCGTTTGCCACCGCGCGCGCGATCGCCACCCGCTGCTGCTCGCCGCCGGACAGCTCCGCCGGCCGGTGCGTGATGCGATCGCCGAGGCCGAGATAGGCCAGGATTTCGGTTGCGCGCTTGATAGTCTCGGAGCGCTTCAGTCCGCGGATCATCTGCGGCAGCATGACATTTTCCAGCGCGGAAAATTCCGGCAGCAAGCGGTGCGACTGATAAACGAAGCCGATTTCCGTGCGGCGGATCTGGGTTCGCTCGACGTCGGTCAGGGCCGAAGTCGGCGCGCCGCCGATATAGACTTCGCCGTCGTCGGGGCTCTCCAGGAGGCCCGCGATGTGCAGCAGGGTGGATTTGCCGGCGCCCGACGGCGCCACCAGCGCTACCGACTGTCCCGCCCACAGCGCGAGCTTGGCGCCGTTGAGGATGGTCAGCGTCGTGGCGCCCTGCATGTATTCGCGTTTTATCTCGTGGAGATAGACGACCGGTACGTCTTCCGCCTCCTGCTCCATCTTGCCCTCACTCGTACCGGAGCGCTTCGACGGGATCGATGCGGGCGGCACGCCANGACGGATACAGCGTGGCAAGGAACGACAGCGTCAGCGCCATGATCACGACCGCGGCGGTCTCGCCGAAATCGATCTCGGCCGGCANACGGGANAGGAAATAGAGCTCCGGCGAGAACAATTCGGTGTTGGTNAGCCAGGACAGGAACTGCCGGATCGATTCGATATTGGTGCAGATCAGGAGACCGACGAANAGGCCGGTCAGCGTGCCGACCACGCCGATCGCAGCNCCNGTNATCAGGAANACCCNCATGATCGAGCCCTGCGAGGCGCCCATGGTGCGCAGGATCGCGATGTCGCTGCCCTTGTCCTTCACCAGCATGATCAGCCCGGAGACGATGTTGAGCGCNGCCACCAGCACGATCATGGTGAGGATCAGGAACATCACGTTGCGCTCGACCTGAAGCGCGTTGAAGAATGTCGAATTGCGCTGCCGCCAGTCGACCAGGAACACCGGCCGCCCCGCCGCCTCGGTGACGCTCTTGCGGAAGACGTCGATCCGGTCGGGATTGGTGGTGAACACCTCGATCGAGGTCACGTCGTTGTTGCGGTTGAAATAGGCCTGCGCTTCCGGCAGCGGCATGAACACGAAGGTCGAGTCATAGTCCGACATCCCGATCTCGAACACGGCCGCGACCTTGTAGGGCTTGACGCGCGGCGTGGTGCCCATCGGGGTCACCGCCCCGCGCGGCGCCACCAGCGTGATGGTATCGCCGGCATGCAGCGACAACAGGTCGGCGAGCCGGCGGCCGATGGCGACGCCCTGCCCTTCGTCGAACCCCTCGAGCGTGCCCTGCTTGATGTTTTTGGCGATCGAGGTGAGGTTGTTGAGATCATCGGCGCGGATGCCGCGAATGAGCACGCCAAAGGCATTGAACGGCGAGGATGCCAGCGCCTGCCCGTCGACGACGGGAGCGGCCAGCCGGATGCCGGAGACCTGCGAGATGCGCTCGGCGACGTCCTTCCAGTCGGTCAGCGGCGATTCCAGGGGTTGCACCAGGAGATGGCCGTTGAGGCCGAGGATCTTGTCCAGCAACTCCTTTCGGAAGCCGTTCATCACGGCCATCACGATGATCAGCGTGGCGACGCCGAGCATGATGCCGAGAAAGGAAAAACCGGCGATAACGGAGATGAAGCCTTCCTTGCGACGTGCCCGCAGATAGCGTCCGGACAGCAGCCATTCGAATGGCGCGAAGGGTGGGGTTCGAACTGTCTCGTTCATAGATTCATCCATAGTCCGATTTTCACACGATTCGGGCCAATTGTGGCCGCAACGTCTGATATCCCGGCGCTTGCGGTGGATAATTCCTCACGCGGAGAGCCGCGCCACAACATCCTCCGGGCCGAGGTTCTGACGTGACCCGTCGCTGCGCCGCTTGAGTTCGAGCTTGCCTTCGGCCAGCCCCTTGGGGCCCACCAGAATCTGCCAGGGGATGCCGATCAGGTCGGCGGCGGCGAACTTGGCGCCGGCGCGCTGGTCGGTGTCGTCGTACAATACGTCGACGCCCTTGGCCGAAAGCTCGCGATAAAGCCGTTCGCAGGCGGCGTCGGTGTCTTCCGAGCCCTGCTTCAGATTGAGGATCGCCGCCTTGAACGGGGCGACTGCCTCCGGCCATTTGATGCCGGCATCGTCGTGACAGGCTTCGATGATGGCGCCGACCAGCCGGGAGACGCCGACGCCATAGGAGCCGCCATGGATCGGCACCTCGACGCCATCGGGGCCCGCGACGAACGCCTTCATCGCCTCGGAATATTTGGTGCCGAAGTAGAAGATCTGGCCGACCTCGATGCCGCGGGTGTGCAGCTTCTTTTCCGTGGGCACTTCGCGGTCGAAACGCGCGGGGTCGTGGACGTCTTCGGTCGCGGCATAGACCGAGGTCCATTGCCTGATGATCGCCGTGAGATCTCCCTCATAGTCGACCTCCTCGCCGGGCACCGGCAGGTCGAGCACGTCGCGGTCGCAATAGACCGCGGATTCCCCGGTCTCGGCGAGCACGATGAATTCATGGCTGAGATCGCCGCCGATCGGTCCGGTTTCGGCGCGCATCGGGATCGCCTTCAACCCCATCCGCGCGAAGGTGCGCAAATAGGCGACGAACATCCGGTTGTAGGCGCGCCGGGCGGCGGCCTCATCGATGTCGAAGGAATAGGCATCCTTCATCAGGAATTCGCGGCCGCGCATGACGCCGAAACGCGGGCGCTGCTCGTCGCGGAATTTCCACTGGATGTGGTAGAGGTTCAGCGGCAGGCTTTTGTAGGACTTGACATAGGCGCGGAAAATCTCGGTGACCATTTCCTCGTTGGTCGGACCGAACAGCAACTCGCGCTTGTGCCGGTCGGTGATGCGCAGCATTTCCGGGCCGTAGGCGTCGTAGCGGCCGCTTTCGCGCCAGAGATCGGCAAGCTGCAGTGTCGGCATCAACAGTTCCAGCGCGCCGGCGCGGTTCTGCTCCTCGCGGACGATCTGCTCGATCTTCTTCAACACCTTCAGGCCCAGCGGCAGCCAGGCATAAATGCCCGCCGCCTCTTGCCTGATCATGCCCGCGCGCAGCATCAGGCGATGCGAGACGATCTCGGCCTCCTTCGGGTTCTCTTTAAGGATGGGTAGAAAGAACCGCGATAATCGCATGGGCACACTCAGGGAATCGGTCGGGCACGGGAGGAAGGCAGTGAAACCGGATCGGCTGCCAAAACACAAGGGCGGGACAAGGAAAAGCCGTTAAGCGCACNNATTTCCTGCCGTTTTGCGGGCGAGTTTGGGGCAGCGAATTAAGGCGGGGGCAAGGTGGGAGGCCGCGCGGGCGAAGGAAAAGCCCCCGGGCACGCGCCATCGTCGGGCTCACATCTTCATTCCACCGGGCATCTTCTTCATATCCATTTTACCTCCGGTATTACCCGTACCGGTGGGACCTTGCGCGCCGACGCCCTGCACATCGAGCGAGAGATCGACCTTGCCGGCCTTTTCGAACTCCAGCGTCACCGGCAGCTTGTCGCCCTGCTTCAGCGGGCTCTTGAGATCGAACAGCATCAGGTGATAGCCGCCCGGCGCCAGCTTTACCGTCTTGCCGGGCTCGATCAGAAGCCCCTTGTCGAGCGGACGCATCGTCATCACGCCATTGTTCGTCGCCATCTCATGGACCTCGACCTTGCCGGCGACATCGGCGGAGCCGCCGATCAGGCGATCCGGTGTCGCGCCCTTGTTCTCGATCGTCAGGTAGCCGCCGCCGATCTTGGCGCCGCCCGGCGTGGCCCGGCTCCAGGCTTGCGTAATCACGAGATCGCCGGCTTTGACTTCCTCGGCGAGCGCAGGGGTGGCGAGAAACTGCCAGAGCATGGCGACGCCCGCGATGGTGCCGATCATCGAGATCGATGTTGGTCTTGTGGTTTGCATGTCTATCCTCTTCTTGCGGTGCAATTGCATCAACCCCCGACCAGGTGGATGGCGGGATGCAGCGTACCGAGCAACCCGACAATGGCGAAAATCGAAAATCCGAGCGCGACCTCGATGACGCTGTTGCGCGTCAATTGACGAAGCGCCTCCAGCCGCTGTTCGTCGCCCGAGGCGACGACAAGCCGTGGCGTCAACCAGAACCTGTTCGCCGCAGCCCATACCAACGTGACGGCGAAAACAACCAGCTTCAGCATCAACAGCCGCCCATATTCGGTAACAGCGAGCGCGCGAAAGGAGCCAACCAGAATCCACGCATTGACGATGCCGGTTGCCAACAGCGTCGTCACGCTGGCAACGCCCAGCGCCGAAAACCTCATTGCGGCCTCGCGCGCAAATGCGGCCCATGCAATGGCATGATAACGCCGAACGGCGGCGAGCAGAAAGATCAACGGTACAAGACCTCCGATCCAGGCGGCCGCGGCGATGAGATGCAGCGTATCGGCGCAAAGATGCAGGCTTCCCGTTTCGCCGGGCGTCGAGCCGGCGTGACCGGTCCAGGCGATGGCGGCGGTCAGGCCAAGCGCCGCCGGCAGCGCAAGCCAGTCGGAGAGCGAAAGGCGGTCATACGCCAGGCAGGCGGCCAGAATAATCGCCAATACCAAGCGGATTTCCGATACCTGTCCGAATTGCGTCTGGCTCGATACCGTGGAGACCACGCTCGATGTCATGGCTTCGCTGATCGGCAATCCGCTCATCGAGGCCGCCTCAAGCAACAGCCAGATCACGCCGGACGCCCCGGTGATCGCCAGGCCGGTCCACGCAATTCCGAGCGTTTGCGTCCGCAGCAGCTTGGCAGCGGTTGGCGCCGATCGTAGGGCGGGCTTTACCACCACCGCCCGGAAAATCAGCGTTCCCGTGGTCACCGCGGAGGCTGCGAAGTGAATCGCGCGAACCGCGACCAAGGGTCCGCTGATCCCCGCTCCGAACCAGTCCATCGAACTACTGACCGACCTGGAACGTGAAATTGCCATCGGTCGTATGGGTATCCACCGAAAGCACATGCCATGTCACGTGGTATGTTCCATTGCCCCCCGCGCGCAGCGAGACTGACATCTGGTTGCCGCTGACCCGGGGCTTGCCGGTGTCGACGCGCTCCCCGGCCGCGTTGGTGACGGTCATGCTGCTGAACGCCGGCTCCAGCTTCTGCGTGAACCACAGCGTCACCTCGCGCGGCGCCGTCCCGACCTTGTTGCCGACGCGCGGTTCGGCATGATCTAGAAAAGCATGCGCGTTTGCTTCGCCGGCGGCGAGCAACAGCAGCAGCGGGATTATTCCGAAAAAAGCTGACCGTCGCATGATCAATTCCTTGGAAAGGGGCTTGCGGGCTGGACGGCATTGCCGAACAGCGGCTTGCCGATGCCGTGCGGATCGATGTCGTCGAGGTAGAGGTGCAGCTGCGCGATCACGCCGACATTGCTGCCGCTTTGCTTGTTGATCGGGATCAACGCTTCGATGGCGACCTGGAAGGTGTTGCCGACCCAGATCACGCCGGGATTGATGGTGCCTGTGGTCGTAGTTCCCGACGTCAGCGTATTCGCAACCGGGGTCTGCAGGTTGGCCTCCACCAGCGGGATCAGGTGATTGAGGAACTCCGGCAGCCCGAGATCGACCACGGCGGACTTCAAATAGGGCATGCTGTATTGGATCGTCGCGCCCCAGTTCAGCACCCGCGGATGGAATTCGGTGTCGATGGTCTGATTGCCGGTATCCGGGTCGATGCCAAAGATCGTGGTGAAATTCCGCGCCGGGATCGAGTAGCCGACCTGGCCGGTGATCGCGACCGGCCTGATCCAGGATAGCGTATCCGGGAGATCGCCGAGCCCTTTGCCGAAATAGATGTTCGGTATGTAGTGATTGAACGGCTCGGCGCCGACGTTCGTGGCCCCGGTGCCACCCCATTCGACGCTGAGCCCGACCGACATCACGAACTCATGTTCGGCGTTCCTGAACACCCGGTATTTGAAGGTAGTGTCGAGGTTCTGGAACCCGTTGGCTCCCAGCGCGGTCGGGTCCATCGGGCCGAGAAAGGTGTAGGTCGAGCCGAACGACACCGCGAAATCCTCGGTGATCCGCTTGGAAAACTCCGCGGAAACATCGCGCTGCCGCACCGGCGGGTTGTCGCCGGTATTGAAGCTGTCGACGGTTGGAAAGGACAATTCGTCATTGACCCCGGGATCGTCGATGCCAAGCGTGGCGGGAAAGAAGCGGTTGCCGACGATTTCGTGGGCGTTGCTTGCGCTTAAGGGAACGAGCGCCAATGCGAGCCCCGACAGGCCCGCGCACGCATGACGAATAGGCATCGAAATCTCCGCAAATGTTGACGTGTGAATG
>JGI12635J15846_10003286_pt1 | contig 14090 bp, 14 predicted proteins | sample BlaSpr_A8_OM2_M2_FD_15846 | JGI IMG/M metagenome (IMG submission 15846) | reverse complement strand
GACCGCGTTGACTCATCAGAAATGCGCGCGAATGGGTGGGTCGTTGCCTCACTGAAAATGCGCGCGTAGACGGCGCGTCGGCCGGCTTGGTCAGCAATGAGTTCGGTAGGCCCAGGTGATGGGGTTGACATTGAGCGAGCGCAGAGCAGTGACGCAGGCAGCGGCGATCCGTTACCAGCAGGCCAGTAAGCGCGGGAAGAGCCGGATTCTCGACGAGTTGTGCGCCAATACCGGCTGGCATCGCAGCCATGCCCGTAGGGCGCTCACAGCCGCGCTGGTGCCCACGATCGTCACCGTGCGCGGTCCCCGGCCGGTGACGTATGGACCCGAGGTCATCGCCGCATTGACGGTCTGCTGGACGGTGCTCGGAATGCCCGCGGGCAAACGGCTCGCCCCCATGCTCGCAGAGCTGGTGGCAGTGCTGCGTCATTTCCGGGAGCTGGTCATCAGTGATGAGACCGCGGCGTTGCTGGTCTCGATGTCGGCGGCCACCATCGATCGCCGCCTGGCCGATGAGCGAGCCAAATACACGATCAGAGGACGTGTGGGCACCAAGCCGGGATCGCTGCTCAAAAGCCAGATCCCGGTACGCACCTGGGCCGAATGGGACGACGCTGTGCCCGGCTTCGTCGAGATCGACACGGTCTTCCACGACGGCGGCAACCGCGGTGGAGGCCATGCCTTCACACTGACGGTCACCGACATCGCCACCGGCTGGACCGAGAGCCGCTCACTGCCCGACAGGACGGCCAAACACGTACTGGCAGCCCTCAATCACATCGCCCACACGATGCCGTTCCCGATCGTGGGCGTGGACTGCGACAACGGATCGGAATTCATCAACGACGACCTGCTGACATGGTGCCAAGACCGAAACATCACCTTCACCCGGTCCCGGCCGGGCAACAAGAACGACGGCTGCCACGTCGAGCAGAAGAACTGGACCGTGGTACGCACAGTGGTCGGCTACTACCGCTACGACACCGCATCAGAACTGTTGCTACTCAACGAGATCTGGCACCTGCAGTCGAAACTGACCAACTACTTCCACCCCCAGCAGAAACTGATATCCAAAGTCCGCAACGGCGCCAAGGTGTCCAGGAAACACGACAAGGCCAAGACCCCGTTTCACCGCGCCATCGAGCACCCGAACATGACTGTGGAGCGCATCGTCGCACTCAAGCGGACCCACTCGCTGATCAATCCCGCCGCTACCCAACGCCAAATTCAGGCGTTGACCGCCCAGCTCTTCACCCTGGCCACCAGCAAAGCCCCAGCCGGCACCCCCGCTCCAGTCACCAAGCGCGCACGCTCACGTGAGGCAACGAACCACCCTTCGCGCGCATCTTGACATGAGGCAACTCGCCGACACGAATTGTGGTTAAGCGCCGGGTTTCGATGGTCGTCGCACCCAGCGCAGCCGCAAGCCTCGATCCCCGGGCGGCGACTCCCCGGGTGACCAGGCACCATGGATGTGTGCAGTCAACGTTGTGCGGCCGACCGGTCGCCGGGGATCGCCCGCTGATCATGGCGATCGTCAACCGCACCCCAGACTCGTTCTATGACCGGGGTGCGACCTTTAGCGACGAGGCTGCCAGGGCTGCGGCGCACCGGGTCGTCGCCGAAGGAGCCGATGTCATCGACGTGGGTGGGGTCAAAGCGGGGCCAGGCCAGCGTGTCGATGCGGAGACCGAGATCGCCCGGCTGGTGCCGTTCGTCGAATGGCTCCGCAGTACCTACCCGGACCAGCTGATCAGTGTCGATACCTGGCGGTCAGAGGTGGCCAGAGTGGCCTGCGCCGCGGGCGCGGACCTGATCAACGACACCTGGGGCGGCATCGACCCCGCCATCCCTGAGGTGGCTGCCGAGTTCGGCGCTGGTTTGGTGTGTTCGCACACCGGGGGAGCGCTGCCACGCACGCGTCCGTTCCGGGTGAGTTACGGCACGACCACCCGCGGCGTGGTGGACGATGTGATTCGCGAGGTCACAGCTGCCGCCGAGCGGGCAGTCGCGGCCGGGGTTACCCGCGACAGGGTGTTGATTGACCCAGCGCACGATTTCGGCAAGAACAGCTTCCATGGACTGCTCCTCTTGCGTCATGTGGCCGATCTTGTTAAGACCGGGTGGCCTGTGCTCATGGCGTTGAGCAACAAGGACTTTGTCGGGGAGACTCTGGGCGTGGAATTGACCGAACGGTTTGAGGGAACACTGGCGGCCACCGCGCTGGCGGCGGCCGCCGGAGCGCGGATGTTTCGCGTGCACCAGGTAGCCGAAACCCGGCGGGTACTGGAGATGGTGGCCTCGATCCAGGGCACACGCCCGCCGACGCGCACGGTACGGGGGCTCGCATGACCGCATCTGAACTGGTCGCCGGCGAGCTCACCAATGCCGGGCTCCTCGCCACACGGCCTGGGGATATTTGGCTGTCCGACCGCAGCTGGCAGCGTCCCAGCCGGACTATCGGAGAATTGGAAGCGGCGAAAGCCGGACGAACGATCTCGGTGGTGCTTCCTGCCCTCGACGAGGAAGAAACCATCGAATCGGTGATCGACAGCATCTCACCGCTGGTCGATGGGTTGGTCGACGAGCTGATCGTGCTGGACTCCGGCTCAACAGACGACACCGAGATCCGTGCCATCGCCGCCGGCGCCCGCGTCGTCAGCCGTGAACAGGCGTTGCCCGAGGTCCCGACGCGTCCCGGCAAGGGTGAGGCGTTGTGGCGCTCACTCGCGGCCACCAGCGGCGACATCGTGGTGTTCGTCGACTCTGATCTGATCAGCCCGCACCCGATGTTCGTGCCGTGGCTGGTTGGCCCGCTGCTTACTCGCGACGGGATTGACCTGGTCAAAAGCTTCTACCGACGGCCCTTAAAGGTCGCCGAGGTCAGCGAGGTCGGTGATGTGGGTGGCGGCTCGAGCGCCATCGGCGGCGGGCGGGTCACCGAGCTTGTGGCGCGGCCGTTGCTGGCGGCGCTGCGGCCGGAACTGGGCGGCATCTTGCAGCCGCTCGGCGGCGAGTACGCGGCCACCCGGGAGCTGTTGACATCACTGCCGTTCGCTCCGGGGTACGGGGTCGAGATCGGCCTGTTGGTCGACACCTTTGACCGGTTGGGCCTCGATGCGATCGCACAGGTCAACTTAGGTGTCAGGGCGCACCACAACCGGCCGCTGGCCGAGCTGGGCGCGATGAGCCGCCAGGTCATTGCCACCTTGCTTTCGCGTTGCGGGATCCCCGACTCCGGGGTTGGGTTGACCCAGTTCTTCGCCGACGGCCCTGACGGTCATGGCTACACCCAGCACAGCTCGCCGGTGTCGCTGGTGGACCGGCCGCCGATGAACGGATTGCGGCCACGCTGATCGCCGGGGTGTCGGCGGCGCAGCAACTCTGTAAGGCAATATCGATCACGTGGCGTTGGTGTTGCTGTACCTGGTGGTGCTGGTTTTGGTGGCGATCGTGCTGTTCGGCGCGGCCAGCCTGCTGTTCGGCCGCGGCGAGCAGTTACCGCCCCTGCCGCGGGGGACGACGGCGACGGTGCTGCCCGCGTTCGGTGTCACCGGCTCCGACGTCGATGCCGTCAAGTTCACCCAGGTCTTGCGCGGATATAAGGCCAGCGAGGTGGACTGGGTGCTGGACCGGCTCGCCCGCGAACTCGAGGCGTTACGCGGTCAGCTGGCGGCTGTCCACGCCGCTTCGGCCGCCCAGGCCTCCCAGGCCTCCCAGGCCTCCGACGCCGAAGCCGCTGAAGCCGAGGCCGATGGCTTGGAGCTGCCGGACGGCCCGGACGCTGGGGACCATCGGGACGCGACGTGAACGATGACGGGCTGATTCGCTGCAGCTGGGCGAATGTTCGTTCCGGCGCCCACTGGGAGGTGTATCGCGACTATCACGATCAGGAGTGGGGCCGTCCGTTGCATGGCCGGGTGGCGTTGTTCGAGCGGATGAGCCTGGAGGCCTTTCAGAGCGGTCTTTCGTGGCTGATCATCTTGCGCAAGCGGGAGAATTTTCGGCGCGCCTTCTCCGGGTTCGACATCGACAAGGTCGCCCGCTACACCGATGCCGATGTGCACCGGCTGATGGTCGACGAGGGAATCGTCCGCAACCGGGCCAAGATTGAGGCGACGATCGCCAACGCGCGGGTAGCCGCTGACCTTGGCTCTTCCGAAGATCTGTCCGGGCTGTTGTGGTCGTTCGCGCCGCCACCGCGGCCCCGGCCCGTCGACGGTTCTGAAATCCCCTCGGCCAGTGCGGAATCGAAGGCTATGGCGCGCGAACTGAAACGGCGCGGGTTCCGCTTCGTCGGGCCCACCACCGCCTATGCGTTGATGCAGGCGACGGGGATGGTCGATGACCACATCCGCGATTGCTGGGTGCCTCCAGCCCGGTGAGGATGCGGGCCGGTGGGCCGCCTTTTTAAGGGGCCCGGTGGAGCCGGGCAATGGAGTCTGACAGCCCGATGAGGTCGGAGAAGCAGGCCTTGTGCAGCAACTGAACCGAATAGGGAACAATAGAGGAGTGATTTGGCAGTTCAATGTCGGGTATGGCTGGAAATCCACTGGCGGGGCGTGCTCGGCGCCGACCAGGTCCGCGAGCGCGGGCCAGCTCAAATCTGGAGGGAGCACTCGATGGCGGCGATGAAGCCCCGGACCGGCGACGGTCCTCTGGAGGCAACCAAGGAGGGGCGCGGCATCGTGATGCGGGTACCACTGGAAGGGGGCGGTCGACTCGTCGTCGAGCTGACGCCCGATGAAGCCGCCGCGTTGGGCGACGAACTCAAGGGCGTTACCGGCTAGGACCAGCTAAGGTCTGCCGACGGAAGTTGTCCGGCCTAGGCACATACCTTGCGGTAGATGTCGAGCGTTTGCTCGGCGACATGGGCCCAGGAGAATTCCTCGATGCAGCGCCGGCGTCCCGCCTCGCCATAGCGNTTCGCTTTTTCNGGGTCGGCGATTAGCTTGTTGACCGCGTCGGCCAATCTGGCCTGGTAACCAGTGGGGTCGTCGGGGTCNTANTGCACCAGCGACCCGGTGATCCCGTCGGCGACCACCTCGGGTATGCCGCCGACGTCGGAGGCCACCACCGCGGTGGCACAGGCCATCGCCTCCAGGTTCACAATGCCCAACGGCTCGTACACCGACGGACATACGAAAACTGATGCCGCCGAAAGTATTTCGCGCAGCTTCCCGATGGGAAGCATTTCCCGCAGCCAGAACACGCCGGTGCGACTGTGGGCCAGTCTTGCCACGGCGGACCGAACCTCGTCGGCGATCTCCGGGGTGTCGGGAGCGCCGGCGCACAGCACTAACTGCACGTCGGGGCTGAACTGGTGCGCGGCCGCCACCAGGTGCGCGACGCCCTTCTGCCGGGTGATCCGCCCGACGAACGCCGCGGTGGGCCGGCTTGGATCGATGCCGAGCTCGGTCAGCACGGATCCGGTGCGCACTGGCCCGGCCGGATACCAGACGTCGGTGTCGATCCCGTTCCGGATGACGTGCACCAGGCTCGGGTCCAGGCTGGGGTAGATCCGCAGCACGTCCTCGCGCATACCGGCGCTGACCGCGATGATGGCGTCGGCGGCCAACACCGCGGTGTGCTCGACCCACGTTGACACCCGGTAGCCGCCGCCGAGCTGCTCGGCCTTCCAGGGTCGCAGCGGTTCCAGGGAATGAGCGGTCAGCACATGCGGGACGTCGTAGAGCAACGCGGCCAGATGCCCGGCCAACCCGGTGTACCAGGTGTGCGAATGCACGACGGTGGCCGCTGACGCGGCGTTGGCCATCGCCAGATCCGACGACAAGGTGGACAGTGCCGCATTGGCCCCGTGGAATCGCGGGTCGGGCTGATAGGCGAAGGCGCCGGGTCGCGGCGCTCCCATGCAGTGCACATCGACCGCACACAGCCGGCGCAGCTGCGCGACCAGTTCCGTGACGTGTACCCCGGCTCCGCCATAGACCTCTGGTGGGTACTCCCGAGTCATCATCGCCACCCGCATACGGGCACCGTAGTTCGGCGACGATGCGGGGCGCGAGTTGGGCCGAGGAGGAGCCGAACGATTTGGGTGTTGTCGGCGACGATGCGGCCCGCGAGTCGGGCCGGATAATTGGTGGCGGCGATGGGAAAACGTCGAACCAGACCAAATACCTTGACGGACAGCCCGTCAGAACGCGGCCAATTGCGGCGATTTCCCCTGGCAGCTGCCCGCGGCTGCCGATAGGTTTGAGCTATGAGGGAAGCACCCCACGTGCTGGGCATCGTCCTGGCCGGCGGTGAGGGTAAGCGGCTGTATCCGCTGACCGCGGACCGGGCCAAACCCGCGGTTCCCTTCGGTGGCTCCTATCGATTGATCGACTTCGTACTCTCCAATCTCGTCAACGCCCGTTACCTGAGGATCTGCGTTCTCACCCAATACAAGTCGCACTCACTAGACCGTCACATTTCGCAGAACTGGCGGCTATCCGGCCTGGCCGGCGAGTACATCACCCCGGTGCCGGCACAGCAGCGCCTCGGCCCGCGTTGGTACACCGGCTCCGCTGACGCGATCTATCAGTCGCTCAACCTGATCTACGACGAAGACCCCGACTACATAGTGGTTTTCGGCGCCGACCACGTGTACCGGATGGACCCCGAGCAGATGGTCCAGTTCCACGTCGACACGGGGGCGGGCGCGACGGTGGCCGGCATCCGGGTCCCGCGCGCCGAGGCGCATGCGTTCGGTTGCATTGACGCCGACGAGTCTGGGCGTATCCACAGTTTCTTGGAGAAGCCGCTGGAACCACCCGGGACCCCCGATGACCCCGAGTCGACGTTTGTCTCGATGGGCAATTACATCTTCACCACCAAGGTGCTCATCGACGCGATTAGAGCCGACGCAGATGACGACCACTCAGACCACGACATGGGCGGCGACATCATCCCGCGGTTGGTGGCCGACGGGATAGCCGCGGTTTACGACTTCTCCGACAACGAGGTGCCCGGCGCGACCGACCGCGACTGGGCTTACTGGCGTGACGTTGGAACGTTGGACGCGTTCTACGACGCGCACATGGATCTGGTGTCGGTGCATCCGGTATTCAACTTGTACAACAAACGCTGGCCGATCCTTGGCGCGTCGGAGAATTTGGCGCCGGCCAAGTTCGTCAACGGCGGCTCCGCTCAGGAGTCGGTGGTGGGTTCGGGCAGCATCATCTCGGCGGCATCGGTGCGCAACTCGGTGGTGTCGTCGAACGTCGTGGTGGACGACGGCGCGATCGTGGAGGGCAGTGTGATCATGCCGGGTGCTCGAGTCGGCCGCGGCGCGGTGGTGCGGCACGCGATCTTGGACAAGAACGTCGTCGTGGGGCCCGGCGAGATGGTCGGCGTGGATCTGGAGAGAGACCGGGAACGCTTTGCGATCAGCTCCGGTGGCGTGGTCGCGGTGGGCAAGGGCGTCTGGATTTAGCTCGGCTTAGCACCGCGAGCGTCTGCTCGCGCTACTTAGGGATCTCCGGGATCAGCAGGTGCGCGTCGTGACGCGGGCCCCAATGCAGCGTCACCCGACCGCGCGGCGGGTCGCCGTAGGCGGCCGGAAACTGGCCGGTGAGTGGGTCGCGCGGATTCAACCAGCGCCCGCCGACCACGAGCCGCAGCTGCTCGCCAGCGCGAAACAACGTCGCCGATGGGCCCAGCGCAACATCGACAGCGACCGCCTCGCCGGCGAGCACCAGCTGCGGTTCGATGCATGCCGCGACGGGCTCCCAAGGCTGCGAGAGTTCGGGGTCGAGTGCGCGCAACGAGACGCGTTGCCAGCCGGTGGTCACGCGGTCGCGGCCGTAGCCGTACGCCCCCTCGAAGGGGACAAACCGCCGGTCGCGCCACTTCTCCACGCCAACGAACAGGTTCGCATCGTCGCAGCCCTGCAGTTCCACCCAAAGCCGAGCCACCATCGGGCCGGTCAGCTCAATGTCTCCTGGGACTTCCCAGCTGAATGCCGCCGCGCGAGAGAGGGTTTCGAACGTAATGCTGCCCGCTGTCGGCGGTTCTGTCGCCAGCGCTCCGCCTCCTGCGAGATACATTGGCCGCCAACGGGTGCGGGCCAGTGGCCACTCGGCCTCTTCTCGGACTGCGGTCACGGTGTCGCGGTCCTCGCGAACCTCGAGGCGAACGCTGCGGGAATCGGGCGCGCCGTCCAGCACGTCGCGGAAGAACTTCAGCTGCTCGGCCAGCGCGGCTTCGGAGTAAAAAGTCGACCACTTGCCGCCGCGATGGGTGTAGAGCCGGGCGTGGGTGGAGCCGCCGTGAGTGAATGCCCTGATCGAACCGCGGCTGTGTAGGTTGTTGTCCGAGAAGCTGCCGCAGACCAACATTGGAACCTTGATCGCCGACAGGTCGGGTACCAGTGAGCGCCAGAAGTCGTCGCGCAGTTGGTGGTCGTCTTGCATCTGCGCGAGGAGGTAAGTCTGCCGCGATCCGCGGTCCAGGTTCCGTGACCACAATTTGGTGAAGCCGGTCTCTCGAATTCCGCCCGGAAAGGTGAGGTCGCGATAAGCGTCGGTGAAGCCTTCCCACGGGCAGATCGCCCGCAGTGCCGGCGGTTGCAGGGCAGCAACCGCGTATTGGCTGATGGCCAGGTAGGACACCCCAAGCATGACGACCCGACCGTCGCACCACGGCTGGGNAGCGATCCACTGCACAAGGTCGTAGGTGTCTTCGGCCTCCTGGAGCGACAGCAGCNTTCCGGTGCCGTCGGAGTGGCCGCAGCCNCGCGCGTCGGCATTGACCACGGTGAAACCTTGGGGGACCCACCACGCGGGGTCCGGCGCCTCCCAACCGGTCATGGACGAGAAGGTCACCGGATCCGGCTGGCGAATCAGCCGATACTGCCTGGAATACGTCCACCGTTTGCCGCGCCGGGCCGGCAGATCGTCCTTGCCGTACGGATGGATGCTGACGATGACGGGCCGCGCCCGGTTATCTTTGGCATCCGTCTTCCGGAAGACGTTGATCCGCAACACTGTTCCGTCGCGGGTTGGTACGCCGACGTCACCCTCGATGAGGATACCGGTCGGTGGACCGGCGACGGTTATCGGTGGTTTGGCGATGCAACGAATCCGCTCTATTGCGTACCGGAGAGCGCCGCGGCCTCGCCACGGCCGGTCCAGGGAAGGTGCCGGGTCCGGGGCCACGCAAACACCCTAGGGCTTACCAGACGTAGGGCACCAATCGATAGCGCACCCGCTGCGTGTATTCGCGGTACCCGGCCAATTCGTGAGTGAGCAGCTTTTCCTCGTCGAGGATGCGAAACACCAGCGCCACCACGCCTGGGACGACGAAGACAAGCCCCCAGTAAGATCCCAGTGCCAGGGGCACACCGACCATCATGATCATGTTGCCGACATACATCGGGTGCCGGACGAACGTGTAAACGCCACCGGAGACCACGGTTTGGCCGGTCTCCACAGTGACAGTGGCAGCCGCGTAGCCGTTCTGAATGACCACCAGCATGGCGATACCGAGCCCGGTCGCTAGCAGGACATCGCCTAGCAAGCACACCCAAGCGGGCACTGACGACCAGCCCATCCGATGGTCGTATGCGCTGATCACCAGCAACGCGAACAGTCCAAGCCACGCACCGGTGATAAGGATCTTCTGAATGGTTCTGGCTTCCGCCCGTGGGCCGCCATGCATACGGCGCTGCAGAGCAGCCGGGTTGGTCCGGGCTACGTAGATACTGGGGAAGATCGTTGCCACCATGAAGGTAGCGATGAAAACCCATGCCTGCCAATAGTTCAGCGTGCCGGCCGGTAAGAATACGACCGCACTCAATACGATTAGTCCGAATACGCTTGAAGCCGTCGCCTGAACACCGGTTTTCATGACTCGGTCCACCTAGCAACGCAGATCACGTCGCCGGAAAGCCATGGCGCCTACGGCGATCAGCACCGCGTCGATGGCCAGCAGCCACAGCACGGGTACGACGGTGAAGTCGCTGCCGACCCGCGGAATATGCGCGAACGGCTCGAGATCAAGCAGCCATTGCGGGAATCCGGCCAACGAACCGATCAGGTACAAGGCGATAATGCCGACCAGCACACCCCACGCCACCGGCGTGAACCGGGGCGCGAGACCGAACAACGCCACTGTCACGGCGGAAAGCAGCCAGACGGCGGGCAGCTGTACGGCCGCGCTTGCGGCAACGGTGGCCAGCTTGCCGCCGATGTCCCCAGCCGCGACGCCGTAGACGAGTCCTGCTGCCACTCCGGCGACTAGCATCGCCACCGCGGACCCGATCAATGCGGCCGCCAGATGGCTTGCCAGCCAGCGAGTTCGGGAAACCGCACCGGCCAGCGTTGTCTCAGCTCGTTGGGAGGACTCTTCCTGGTGCAGCCGTACGGTGAGCGAGACCGCGAATGCGGCAGTCACCATGCCCATCATGGTGAACGCCACCGCGATGAAGGCTTCCTCCAACGCGCTGGTGCCGCCCATCCGCGCGACGATATCGCGCGCCACGCTGCTGTCGCCCAGCTCATCGCCGATGCCGTGTACGACGCTGCCCATCAGAAGGCCGTACAGGCATAGCCCGACGGTCCACAGCAGCAACGAGCCGCGGTCGAGCCGCCACGTCAGCCCGAAGACGTTGCCCAGCGCCGGTGGGGCGGTACCTGGGCCGGCGCGTTCGGCGATGAGTCCGGCGCCGACATCGCGGCCGACGAGCAGCCGATAGGCGACCGCGGTGAGTGTGGTCGCCGTCGCCAGGTGCAGCAGCAGGACCCACCAGTGATCGCCGGCGTACGGCCTGACCTGCAGCGACCATCCCAGGGGCGAGAGCCACGACAGCTTGCCATCACCGGCATCACCGATGGCGCGCAGCGTGAATGCCGCGCCCAACACGGCGAACGCGGCACCGCGAGCGATGCGTGCGCTCGTCGACAGCTGCGCGGCCACCGCGGCAACGGCAGTAAACACCAGGCCGGAGCCGGCCAGTGCTGCCCCGAAAGCGAGTGACCCGCCGGGCGGAACGTCGGTGGCAAGCAGTCCCGCCGCGCCTATCGCGCCGGTAGCGATCGACGCTCCGAACGACAACAGCAGCGCGGCACTGAGACTGGCATAGCGGCCGACCGCGGTCGAGTCCACCAGCTCGGTCCGGCCGGTCTCTTCGTCGGCGCGGGTGTGCCGGATCATCGTGAGGATGACGGCCACGGCGATCAGCAAGTGAAACATCCCGGCTTTCCAAATTCCCACCGCGCCAAGGCTGTCGTTGTAGACCTGTCCGTAGAGCGCGCGCTGGGCCGGGCTGGCCATGATGGACGCGGCGAATCCGGCACGGGCGGCCTGAGTGGGGTAGACCTTTTCGATGCTGCCGACATAGACGGTGGCCAACGGGACCGATAGCAGCAGCACCCACAACGGCAAGGAGACTCGGTCGCGGCGCAAATAGAGCCGCAGCATTCCAAGCGTTCCGGAGAAGTTCGAATTACGTCGCGGTGCAGGCTGTTCCGGAGGGCGTGGCCGATCTAGGGTGGCGGTGCTCATAACGCTGAAACCTTCCTCCCGCTGTGTCCGCGCTGGCCTTTTGAATCTGGGCCACCTCCGGTTTTGTAGTGGCGCAGGAATAGTTCCTCAAGAGTCGGTGGCTGGCTGAGGAGGCTGCGCACACCGGCGTCGCCGAGCACCCGGATGAGTTCCCCGAGGCTTTCGCTGTCAACCTGGGCACGCAGCGTGTTGCCTTCGACGCTGACGTTCTCCACTCCTTTGATACGGGTGAGATCGCCTGGATCACCTGTCATTTCAGCCTTAATCGAGGTGCGGCTGAGGTGGCGCAGAGAGTCCAGCGACCCGCTCTCGATGGTCTTGCCAGACCGGATGATGGTCACCCTTTCACACAGCGCTTCTGTCTCGGCCAGGATGTGGCTGGACAGCAGGACCGTCGCGCCACGGTCGCGTGCTTCGCCGACGCATTGTTGGAACACGCTCTCCATCAACGGGTCCAGGCCGCTGCTCGGCTCATCCAAGAGAAGCAGCCTGGCTCGCGACGAAAAGGCAGAAATCAACGAGACCTTTTGCCGGTTGCCCTTGGAGTAGGTACGCGCCTTCTTGTGCGGGTCGAGGTCGAAGCGCTCGATCAGCTCGGTGCGACGGTTCTCGTCGATGCCGCCTCGCATGCGGGCCAGCAGGTCGATGGTTTCGCCGCCGGTCAGCGAAGGCCACAACGTGACATCGCCTGGCACGTAAGCGATCTGGCGGTGCAATTCGACGGCGTCGGTCCACGGGTCGCTGCCCAGCAATCGCACGCTGCCGCTGTCGGCTTTCGCCAGACCCAACAGGATTCGGATGGTCGTCGACTTCCCGGCGCCGTTCGGCCCGAGGAACCCGTGTACCTCCCCGGCGCGCACCGTTAGGTCAAGGCCGTCCAGCGCCTGTACCGCGCCGAATCTCTTGGTCAGGTTCTGGATTTCGATAGGTGCGGAATTGTCAACTGGCATGGGAATCTCCTTGATCATCGGCGGCCAGGAATGCGTCGTACATGGTGCGATCCGCCATCAGGCCTTCGGTGTAGATCTCGAGGGCGGGCAGCACCATGTCCCGGGCATAGTCGCGCAGGACCGCCCGCAGATCCGTCGGGTTTTCGTGCATTTGCAAATACAGCAGCAGTCCGCCACCTGAAGTGATAGCCAGATACCTAGCCCTGGCGTGGGGATCGCGGCTGGGTTTTATGGTGCCGGCCCGCACACCGTCGGCGAAGTACTCTTCGGCATTCTCAATCATCCTGTCCCACAACGTCGTCGCCAGCTCACCGCCGGTCTGCAAGCTGCGCACCAGGTACGCCGTCAGCGGCGCGTACGACTCGATCTCTGCCAGCTGGCCTAACCAGCTGGTCGGGTCGTTGGATTGCATCGCCTCGGACTTGCTGCTGCGGATCTCTTCGGCGACGTAGTCGTCACAGGCTTTGCGCAGGCCTTCCTTGGAACCGAAGTGGTGGATGACCAGCGCGGCGCTCACCCCCGCGGCTTCGGCGATGGCACGTAGCCCCACACCGAAGCCGTGCTGTCCGAACTGCTGGATGGCCGCGTCGCGGATTCGAGCAGCGGCGGTCAGGTCGGCTGAACGCATGGTCAGTATACTAAACGCGCGTTCACTGCGAAGTCAACGCGACACACGGACGGGTTCTGAACTGGCCGTGTCCGACCCGGTGACCGCGCGAAGTGCGATCTGCCTCAACATGATCGTCCGAAACGAGGCACACATCGTCGAGAGGGTGCTTGACGCGGTCGCGCCCTACGTCAGCTCGTGGGTGATCGTGGACACCGGCTCCGACGACGGGACCCAGGACGTGATCCGCAACCACATGGCCCGTCTTGGCATCCCCGGTGAGCTGTACGAACGGCCGTGGTGCAACTTCGGCCATAAGCTCGAGGCGGACGTCAACGTCTGGCAACTTTGCGGGCGTAAGGCGGGGTCGTACCCCAGACCGCGCGCCTTACATGAACTTTCCATCTCTATCGTTCACGCTTTTTTCTGGCGTTTGGTGCCATGATGGCCAGAACCCAATTACTCAACGTGGAGTAGGCGATGTCATTTGTTCTCATAGCGCCGGACATATTCGAGGCAGGGACCGCGGACGCGGCGCAGGTCGGTTCGGCAGTGAGCGCCGGCAATCTGGCCGCAGCCATCCCGACGACGGAGTTGGCCGCAGCGGGCGCCGATGAGGTGTCGGCGGGCGTTGCGGCGATGTTCAGCGCGCACGCCCAGGCATATCAGGCGGCGGCGGCGCAGGCAGCGACGTATCACGAGCAGTTTGTGAGCACTTTGCACGCGGCGGCGGTCTCGTATGCGGACACGGAGGCGACCATCGCCTCGGCATTGGAGAACACACTGCTCGGCGGTGGCGCCACCGCAGCTCCCTTGGCTGCAGCAGGTTCATTCGTTGCCGCTGGGTTCCAGACCGTTGTATACAGTCCGGTTCGCACGATCGGCGAAACCTGGATCAACAGCCCATTCGGCCAGACGCTTGACCCGATTATCAATGCGCCCACCGACCTGCTGTTCGGGCGTGATCTGATCGGCAACGGCGTGGCCGGAACGGCGGCGTCCCCCACAGGCGGGGCCGGCGGTTTCCT
>JGI12635J15846_10003285_pt1 | contig 14096 bp, 9 predicted proteins | sample BlaSpr_A8_OM2_M2_FD_15846 | JGI IMG/M metagenome (IMG submission 15846) | reverse complement strand
CGGGCACGCGAAACGGAATGAGTTTACGGCTGGCGGGCGGATGCTGCTGAGTTATGGAGGGACGCAGTCGATCGAGAGCCCAGGGCTGTACAGCGCGGTGGCGAAGGAGTTGATCGCGGAGATTGGAATCGATGTCGAGCGGTTTTACAAGGCGTACGACCGGAAACTTTATACGAAGTATGGGACGGCGGCGTTTTTTGACAAGGAGACGTTTGGCGAAGATCGGCTGCTGACGGGATTTAATACCACGCCGTGGCCGGAGTTTTTGGCGAAGGCGCCGCTTTCGGATGCGGTGCGTCGGGATATCGCACGCGTGTACACCGAAAAAGTCGATTACATGGATGGGCTGTCGGTGGAGCAGAAGCAGCGGAAGCTTGGGTCGATCAGCTACGCGGATTACCTGACGAAGTTTTGCAAGGTGACGCCGGACGCGCTGAAGCTTTTTCAGACGTTTCCGCACGATTTGTTCGGAGTGGGGATTGATGCGGTGTCGGCGTCGGCTTGTTATAACTCGCCGGACGACTATGAGTCGTTTTTGTATGCGGGATTTCAGGGGTTGGGGCTGCCGGAGTTGGAGAAAGAAGAGCCGTACATATTTCATTTTCCGGATGGGAATGCGTCGGTGGCGCGGCTGCTGGTGCGTGCGCTGATTCCTGCGGCGATGCCGGGCACCACGATGGACGACGTGGTTACGGCGCGGGCGGATTACAGCAGGCTGGATCAGAAAGATGCGGGCGTGCGGCTGCGACTGAACAGCACGGCGGTGCACGTGACGCACGTCGCAGCGGGCGGTGTCGCGCCGAGCAGCCGTGCGGGTTGTGGCACAGGCGACGATAAAGATAGAGAAGTCGAGATCACGTATTCATACGGCGGAGCGTTGCAGTCGGTGCGGGCGAAGAATTGCGTGCTGGCCTGCTACAACATGATGATTCCTTACATCTGCCCCACCCTGCCGGAGAAGCAGAAAGAGGCGATGGCGTATCTGGTGAAGACGCCGCTGGTGTATACGCATGTCGCGCTGCGGAACTGGACTTCGTTTTCGAAGCTGGGCGTTCACCAGATTGTCGCGCCGGGCGGGTATCACACATACACGGCGATGGATTTTCCGGTGAGCATCGGGCAGTACACGTTTCCGAGCGATCCGGAGCAGCCGATGGTTTTGTTTATGCTGCGGACGCCGTGCCGGGCGGGATTGCCGATGCGGGATCAGTATCGCGCGGGGCGCGTGGAGTTGATGGGGACGCCGTTCGCGACGTTCGAACACAATATTCGCGATCAGCTGGGGCGGATGCTAGGTGGCGCGGGATTCGATCCGGCGCACGACATTGAAGGGATCACGGTGAATCGGTGGGCGCATGGGTATGCGTATACGCCGAATTATTTGTTTGATCCGGAGTGGACGGAAGAGGAGAAGCCCTGGGTGATCGGGCGGAAGCCGTTCGGCAAGATTGCGATCGCGAATTCGGATGCGGGTGCGAATGCGTATACGAATGAGGCGATCGATCAGGCGCGCCGCGCGGTGGGCGAGCTGACGAAAAGTTGAAGTCGAAGACATGAAGTAAAGAAGCAACGCCGTAATGAAGTAAGGATAAAAGCGCCGGCAATTTCGATTTCGACTCGGTGGATGGTGTGGCGGTTGATTGCTGGTTGATTGCTGATCGGGGCTGAACACGATAAACTGTTGCGCGTGGCCCGGTAGAGTAACCGGTTAACTCGTCACCCTCTCAAGGTGAAGATTACGGGTTCGACTCCCGTCCGGGCTACCAACTCAGAGATTTTCCTCGTCTCCCCATTTAAGTAATTTGCGACTGGCCACCTGACTATTCGTGATGCAGGCTCACCGCAGAATCGTATTTCCCACTTTAGATTTCCGCTTCCGGGTTTCCTTCCGCAATTAGAACGAAATTAAAGGTTAAGAGTTCGTTCATTTTTGTTTTGAACGGGCAGGATGACGGCTACACGATCCGGTCTGAAGACGAAATACGCGTGTCGGGCGTTGTTCTGAACATAGTGATGACGATTCATGGTGTGCCTTCTTCAGCGAGCAATTCCCACGGTAGTTGACGTCTGTATTTTTCGGGCGCGAGAGCACTCTTCCTAACCGGGGAAGTGGAGTTTCGATGCCGGGAGAGCCGTGTTTCGCGCCACTGCGTGAGTCGTAGCCGGACAATTCGCGAACAGAGCGTGGCGATTTCGGAAGCCTGAAGAGAGTCGTCGAACAAGACGTTCTGAATAGCAAAAATAAGAGCTTCGCCAGAAGCGTGGGCACGGGTGTGCGCGGATCACGATTTTTTCTGTGACGACGAAAGTGTTCTTGGCCCTTGATGTGCGTTGACCGATAGAGCGAGCAACTCAAGAGAAGGCATTTCTGTGAATAACGAGAGAACCGAAGCAAAGTGAGGATTTACTGATGAAGTCGACTCGCAACGAAACGATTGGCTTTGCTGTCGCGCGTGTGAAGGCGATGGATTTGCATTGGGGCAGTTTGTGCCGGTGGTTCGCAGTTGCTGCCACGCTTGTTCTTCTCACCGCGGGAGTTTCGTTCGCGAGTTTCAGCCTGACATTTCAGGGACTCGTGCAAACGCTGAACACCGGGGGAAGTATCTCGCTGAGTTCGCCGGCGGGCACGGTTGTCGATTCTTCTGGAGACGTGTTTGTCGTCGATACGGGAAACAACCAGATCGTAGAAGTGAACGCGCAAGGGACGGCGTCGGTGGTGACGGTTAGCGGTTTGAGCCCATCGCTGTCGTCACCGAGCGGGGTAGCCGTCGACGGCACCGGGAATCTGTATGTCGCCGATACGGGCAACAACCGCGTCGTGAAGATTACGCCGGCGGGTGCGGGTTCGGTGGTGAGCACGGGCGGCGTGACGCTGAGTTCGCCGCGCGGCGTGACGCTGGATCAGTCGGGCGATATTTTCATCGCGGATACGGCGAACAACCGCATCGTGGAAGTGACGTCGGGCGGATCGGCCGCGGCGTTGACGATTACAGTTTCCTCGGGAGCTTCGACGCTCAGTTCTCCGAAGGGCCTCGGTGTAAGTATTTCAGGCAAGTTGTACATCGCGGACTCGGGCAACAACCGCGTGGTGACGGTCGCGTCGGGCAGCACGACGGGTGTGGTGCAGAGCATTCTGGGCGGAGTCACGTGAGCAATCCGAGCGCGGTCGTGGTGGACCGGATCGGGAACGTTATCATCGCCGATACCGGCAACGATCGCATCGCGGAAGTGGATACCTCAAGCAACGGCACGGTGCTGTACACCGACTCGGTAACGCTGAGCGGGCCGTTGAGCATGTCGGTCGATCCCTTCGGCACGGTCTACATTGCGGACACGGGGAACAGCCGAGGTGTCGTCGTTGCCCCACCGGTGAACGGAGATCTGGTTGCGGGCGACCAAACGTAATCGCTGAATTGGTCCGTGGTGGGATTCGGTCACATTCAACTCGGCTCGTCCAACGCGGTCACACTGACGCTGCCGTTCACTACGGGCTCGGTCGGCCTGGGCGGCGTCGAGGTGCTCACCCGCGGCACGCAGAGTTTAGATTTCACGATAGGCTCCAGCACCACCTGCAACAGCTCCACTACGGCCAGCACAGCGTGCTCCGTCGAGATCAACTTCCTGCCNACGGCGCCCCGACTGCGCAGCGGCGCCGTCGTGCTCTACGACACTTCCCTCAATCCCATATTGACGCTTCCGCTTTACGGATGGGGCGATGCGCCTATTGCGGCGCTCTCTCCGAATGCTGCCGTAGTCGTCAGTACCGGGTCTGTGTTGACGTCGAATCCGTTTCAACTGGCGCTGGACGGTTCGGGAAACATGTATGTGGGAGATTACACGGGAAAGAATGTCGCCAAGATTCCGGCCGGCGGCGGCTCCGCCTCGTTACTGAGCTTCGGGACTCCCGGCAGCACCGCGCTGCAGAATATTACGGGAGTAGCCGTGGACGGAGCGGGAAATCTATTTATCGGCGATCACCAAAACAGCCGCATCCTGGTGATGACACCGGCAGGCGTGGTTTCGGTGCTGAGCATCAACGGGCTCAGTCCCGCGCTCGGGTTTCCGACGGCGCTGGCCTTCGACGCCGCGGGCAATCTGTACATCGCGGACTTCACGAACGCAAGAATCATTGAAGTGTCAACGCTGGTCGTAGCGGGATCCACGTCCTCCGGCTTGGGCACGGTTATCGGCTCGGGAAGCTATTCATTTACCGGAAGCACTCTCACGGGCCTGACGATCGATCCGCAGGGAAACATTTATGCGGCCGCCCGCACACAAAACAACAGCAGCATTATCAAAGTCACGCGCGCGGGTGTCGCTTCGGCATTGGCGATACCGGGCAATATTACTCCGGCAATCAGCAATCCCCAGGGCGTGACCGTCGATGCGATGGGGAATGTTTACATCGTGGACACGGCGAACAGCCGCATTGTGAAGCTGACCAACGCGGGTGTGGCATCGGTTCTGAGCTTGAGCGGACTGACGAATCCAGCGACGCTGGGCACTCTCACCTTCGGCGTAACCGCCGATTCTTCGGGGAACGTCTACATACTCGATTGGACGAACAATCGCATCGTGTTCGTGAACGTGTCGGGCGCAGTGCTGACATTTGCCAACGCGAACCTGGGCGCGACGAGTCTTGATAGTCCGAAAGCTGCGACGGTCACGAACCTGGGCAACCAGCCACTCGTGTTCTCCGCCAATCCTACGTATACAACCAACTTCTCGAGCAACACCGGCGACACCAATCTGTGCACTTCGACCACGCCTCTTGCTGCCGGCACGGTTTGCGATGTTGCAGTGAACTTCACGCCGCATGCCGTCGGCGGCTTGAGCGCCGGCATCACCGTGACCGACAACACCCTGAACGTGGCGAGTTCGACACAGCAGGTGTCCGTGAGCGGCTTCGGAGTGAGCTCTGCGGATACGACGGTGCTGGCCGTGGCGGCAACGCCGACGGTGGCGAATACCGGGACCGCAGTGTCGCTCACCGCAAGCGTTTCCGACACAGCGACGGGACATACCTCGACGATTCCGACCGGCGGCGTGGCCTTCACGGACACGGCTGGGGGCAGCACGACGTCGCTGAATAGCGGCAACGCGGTCACGTTGAATGGGACCGGCAAAGCCGTCCCAGCCGGCGTCACCTTCAGCACCACGGGAACGCACACCATCACCGCGACTTACGCCGGAGTGAGCGGGGCATTCACGACGAGCACGGGCACGACGACCGTTACGGTGACGACGCAGATCGTTCCGACGATTACCTGGGCGCAACCGTCCGCAATTTTTGCGGGCGCGCCGCTGAGCACTGTACTCAATTCTACGGCGACGAGCAGCGGTACCACGGTGCCGGGTACGTTCGCTTATACAGCCACTCTCCAAGGCGGCAGCCCGGTTGCAGTTACCGGCACGAGTACGCTCACGGGCGGCGACTACACACTTAACGCGACGTTCACGCCGACCAATACCACGACATACCACTCGGCGACCGCATCGGTTTCGCTCAAGGTGCAGGACTTCACGCTTGCAGTTGCTACCACAACGGGAGCGACTTCGGCGGCAACGGTGGCGCCTGGCGGCGTCGCGACCTATAAGCTGGCGTTCGGACCTTCGGGCGGCACAACTTTCCCAGCGGCCGTCACGTTGACGGTCAGCGGCTTGCCGACTGGCGCGACCGCGACGATCACGCCATCCACGATTCCGGCGGGCTCGGGCCCAACCAACGTCACCCTGGCAAAACAAACGGCTACGACCGTAGCCAGCGCCATCGGCAATCAGGACTCGCTCGATCGCTCGTTGTCGCCGGCACTTTTCAGCGCAGTGCTCATGCCGTTCGCGGGCTTGCTGCCGTGGCGCAAGGGTTTGCGGCGCGGAAAAGGCTCTCGCGCGAGCGCGTTTCTCGGGGTGACCCTGCTCGCTCTCGCGTGCTGCGCGGCGATCGGCGGACTTTCCGGTTGCGGCAGTCACAACAGCGGGTACTTGGGCGCGCGATCACAAACAACGATGGTGACGGTCACGGCGACATCGGGGCAGTTGTCGCACTCGACCACGGTCAGCCTGACGGTGAACAACTAAAGGAGATTTGATCATGACGCGTATTGCATTGTGGCGGAGTGCGTTTCTGATTGCGGCACCGGTCGCGCTGGCTCTTGGATCACTGGCCATCGCTCCGCAAGCCGACGCGCAACAGACGGGCGGCGAAGGAGGGGGAATCCCGCCGATCGACATCACCGCGACGTATACGGCCGAGCATGCGAAGATTTCGCCCAGTGACTGCGGCTGCTTCTGGCTCCAGGGCGGCAGTGGGGAAGCGAATGTATATCTATTTCGCGGTTTGAGCGCCACGGCCGAGCTGACCGGGTCGCACGTCGGAAATATCACGCCGGGCGTGGATGTGTCGCAGATTGCGGTGATGGGAGGTCCGCGGTACACGTTTGGCACTTCGCGCTGGACCGACCGGATTTTTTGATCGCAGCATCGCACCAGCTTCTTCGGCGAGGCGCTGTTTGGCGGAGTTCACGCGTTTGATGGCGTATACCCGTCATCCACGGGCTTGAAGGACAGCGCATCGGCGTTTTCGATGCAGGTGGGCGGCGGATTCAACGTCAGGCTCAAAAGGAATTTTGCCTTACGCGCGTTCGAAGTCGACTATGTGCGCACCAGCCTGCCGAACGGGACGACCGATTCGCAGCATGACCTCCGGCTTGCGGCTGGCATTTCGTATCAGATCCATCGCTAGGCGCGATTCATCGCCGCATCCTGAAGGGATGGCCCGAGCTGCGCTGACTGCGGCCCGGGCCTTTTCGTGTACTGACGGGCATGCGACAGCCGACTGCTTTCCAAAGATCTGCGTTGACCCCGATCATGGTGTTCAAGATTGAACACGTTCCGTGGAGTTGTCATTGGGGGCGCACGGGACGCAAAGGATTTGCAATACGGGTCGGAGGTCCGTTGTAATGTATAGCCTGAGAAATCTTTCTGACGGTACGACCGAGCGATATGGCGAAAAAACTACGCATCGTCGTCTCTCTGACGACCAACGATAACGACTACCAGATTGAGCAGGCCCAGTCCGCGGAACAAGCAGCGGCGCGCCTGGGTGTGACAGTCGAAATTATCTACGCTGACAACGACGCGATTAATCAGAGCACGCAGATTTTGAAAGTGGTGCAGGCGCCGGCGGAGCAGCGGCCGGACGCCGTGGTGTTCGAACCGGTCGGAGGGACGGCGTTGCCGCAAGTGGCGCGAGCGGCTGCGACTGCGGGAATCGGCTGGGCGGTACTGAATCGCGACGCGTCGTACTTGGATGAGTTGCGCAGGCTGACGAATGCGCCGATGTTTGGCGTGACTTCGGATCACGTCGAGATCGGGCGACTCCAGGGACGGCAATTAGCTGCGCTCTTGCCGAAGGGCGGCTCGGTGATTTATGTGCAGGGACCGTCGGAAAATTCGGCGGCGAAAGAGCGCACTGCGGGAATGCAGGAGACCAAGCCCGCGAATATTCAGGCGACGTTGTTGAAGGCGCAGTGGACGGAAGAGAGCTCGCTACGCGCGGTACGGTCGTGGCTGAAGCTGACGACTTCCCAGAAATCGCAGATCGATGCCGTTGCTGCGCAGGATGATTCGATGGCGATGGGAGCGCGCAAGGCGTTTCAGGAATTGCCGAATGAAATGGACCGCGATCGGTGGTTGAAGCTGCCGTTTATTGGTTGCGACGGGTTGCCGAACACCGGGCAGGCCTGGGTGCGCAGCGGGCAACTGGCGGCGACGGTGTTTGTGCCGCCGAACACGGGGCAGGCGATCGAGATGATTGTCGATGCGATTCAGAATAAGAAGCAGCCGCCGGCGCGGGTGTTGGTGGCGCCGCGCTCAATTCCGGCGTTGACTGCGATTCAGCCGCGACGGGTTGGCTGATCGCGAACCTAGATTTTTCAGTTCTTTCGTTCACTTCTTTACTTATTCCTCTCTTATCGCTCGTCTGCAAATTCTGAAGAACAAAACGGAAAATCTCCCTTCGTGCAAAACGCGCGTATATAATGCCGCCGTTCATACGATTCAATATCTGCGGTGCCGCGGAGGCGACCTTGAAGGATAGCGAGCGCAACGAATCGAACATCGATCGGCGAAAGTTTCTGTCGTCTACGGGAGGCGGGTTGCTGGCGGCGGCTGCGATGCCGGGAATTGCGTCGGCGGCGCGCGAGACCGGTGCTTCGTCCTTGCCGGGTTTCGGTGGTGCTTCCATGAGCGCTGAAGGTTCGAGTGCGGCGCACGGGCAGAGCAGCGGCGCGAAGAAAAAGATTCCGATCGGCGTATTCGATCCTGTTTACGACAATCTGTCGCTGGATCAGATGCTCGACGTAATGAGCGCGCTCGGTATGGAAGCGGTGGAGGTTGGCACCGGTGGCTATCCCAACAATCCACACTGCCCGCTCGATGAATTGATCGCCGACAAGGCGAAGGCGAAAGCGTGGCAGAAAAAGTTCGAGGACAAGGGCATTCGCGTGATGACGCTGAGTTGTCACGGGAATGCCGTGCATCCCGACAAGGCGCATGCGGCGAAGGATGCGGAGAGTTTTAAGAAGACGGTGCAACTGGCGCAGATCCTTGATGTGAAGACGATCGTCACGTTTTCAGGGTGCCCGGCGGGAACGCCGACCGACTCGCAGCCGAACTGGATTACGTATCGTTGGCCTCCCGAGTACGGGCAAATGCTGGATTGGCAGTGGAAAGAAAAGGTGATTCCGTACTGGAAGGATGCGGCGAAATTTGCGCGTGACCATGGAATCCGGCGGATTGCGCTGGAGATGCATCCGAACTTCGTCGTCTACAATCCGCGGACGCTGCTGAAATTGCGCGAAGCGGTGGGCGAAGAGATCGGCGCGAATAATGACTTGAGCCACTTGTTCTGGCAGGGATGCGATCCGGTGGAAGTGATTCGGTTGCTCGGAAAGCAGGGAGCGATTTATCACGCGCACATGAAGGACACGGTTTTCTTTCCGGAGAACGTGGCGAAGTATGGTGTGCTGAATTTTGCTTCGGAGAAGGCGGATCTGGCGGAAGCGTCGGAAACGTTCCGCGCGGTTGGTTATGGACATGGCGCCGGGCAGTGGAAGGCGATTGTGCAGGCGTACATGGACATCGGGTATGACGGGATGCTCAGCATCGAGAATGAGGATCCGATTCTGCCGGGAGCGGTGGGAGTCGAGCGCGCGATGTATGTGCTGAAGAATGTGCGGACGGAGATTCTCGCGGGCTGAGTTTTTAGTGTGATGTGGTTGCGATTCCTGGAAAAGGGAGCGACTTGATGGCGCAAGTGATTCGTTCGCCGAAGACGTACGACGTGATCGTGGTGGGGTCGGGCGCCGGCGGCGGCATGGCGGCGAAAATCCTGACCGAAGGCGGCATGAACGTTGCGCTGCTCGAGGCAGGGCCGGAAGTTCATCCGGAAAAAGACTACAAGATGTTTGTGTGGCCTTACGAACTGCCGCATCGCGGAATCGGCGTCGGGGGGCGGCAGTCGGAGGATTTCGGGGAGTTTCTCGCGCCGAACGGATCGTGGGACATCCAGGGCGAGCCTTATACGTCGGCGCCGGGTTCGGATTTTCGGTGGTTCCGTTCGCGCATCGTGGGCGGTCGCACGAATCACTGGGGCCGCATTGCACTGCGATTCGCGCCGATTGATTTTCGATCGTACACGCGTGATGGGCTAGGGTCGGATTGGCCGATTTCATACGACGACATCGCGCCGTATTACGACAAAGTGGAAGGATACATCGGTGTATTCGGCACGAAAGAGAATGTGTCGAGCGCGCCCGACGGCGTGTTTTTGCCGCCGCCAAAGCCGCGTTGCACGGAGCTGATCGTCAAGAAGGCGTGCGACAAGCTCAACATTACTTGCATCCCGGCGCGGCTGGCGATTCTGACGAAATCGGTGAATGGGCGATTGCCTTGCCACTATTGCGGGCAGTGCGGGCGCGGGTGCACGACGGCGTCGAATTTCAGCTCGAGCCAGGTGTTGATTCCGCCGGCGATGGCGACAGGGAAGCTGACGCTGATCACGGGTGCGATGGCGCGCGAGGTTTTGGTTGGGCCTGACGGCAAGGCGACTGGTGTTTCGTACATCGACAAGGCGACGCGAACCGAGAAGCGAGTGAACGCGCGCGTGGTTGTTTTGGCGGCAAGCGCGTGCGAGTCGGCGCGGTTGTTGCTGAATTCGAAGTCGGCGTCGTTCCCGGACGGGCTGGCGAATTCGTCGGGCGCAGTTGGCCGTTATCTGACAGATTCGGTCGGCAGCGGCGGCGAGGGATATTTTCCGCAGCTCGAAAATATGACGCCGCACAACCACGATGGAACCGGCGGCATGCATATGTACATGCCGTGGTGGAAGTTCGACCGGCAGAACGATTTCCCACGGGGATATCACATTGAATTCGGCGGTGGGCGCGAGCTTCCGAACTGCGGCATGTTCAACGACATGAACCACAAAGAAGAGGGCTACGGCGCCGACCTGAAGCGCAGGGCGCGCAAGAACTATGGAACCACGATTGGTTTCGCGGGCCGCGGCGAGATGATTCCGAATCCCGACACGTATTGCGAGATCGATCCGGATGTCGTCGATGAATTCGGTATCCCCGTGCTGCGGTTCCATTTCAAGTGGTCGGAATACGAACTGCGGCAGGCGAAGGATATGCAAGAGGTGTTTCGGTCGATTGTGGAGATGGCCGGCGGAACGTATCTGACGAAAGCGCCGATCGACGGGCCGAATGCGTACGGCATCGATGCGGGCGGAAAGATCATTCATGAAGTCGGAACGGCGCGCATGGGGGCCGATCCGAAGAATTCGGTGCTGAACGGATATTGCCAGACGCACGATGTGAAGAATGTTTTCGTAGTCGACGGCGCGCCGCTCGTCACGAATCCCGATAAGAACCCGACGCTGACGATCATGGCGCTGTCGTGGCGTGCTTCGGAGTATTTGTTGAGCGAAGCCGGAAAGGGAAACATCTGATGGCGAACGGCGGAGTTTCTCGACGAGATGTTTTGCGGTCGCTGGCGGTTGGCGCGACGGCGGGCTCGGTGTTGACGATGATCCCGGCGCAGGCGGCGGAATTCGCGCACGCGCTTGTACAGAAAGAGAAAGCAGCGGCGGGGAAGTACGCGCCGAAGTTTTTCCCGGCTCGGCAGTACGAAGCGTTGGTTTCGCTATGCGACACGATCATTCCGAAGGATGAGAAGTCCGGTGGCGCGGTCGAAGCGGGCGCTCCGGAGTTCATCGATCTGATCACCAGCGAGAACGTCGAGTACCAGACGCAGTTTGGCGGCGGGCTGATGTGGCTCGATAACCACTGCCTCGATGAGTTCGGCAAGGTTTATATGGAGTGCACGCCGGAGCAGCGCAAAACGACTCTCGATCTGATCGCGTATCGCAAGAACAGAAAGGCGCGCCCGGAGCTGAAGCAGGGCGTCGCGTTTTTTGCGGCGCTACGCAACATGACTTGCGATGGGTTTTACACGAGCAAGATTGGCATCGCGGATTTGCAGTACATCGGGAATACGTCGGTCCACGAATTTCCCGGTTGCCCACCGGTTCCTGAGCGCCAAGCGTAGACTCGTTTTTGCAAAAGGTCTGTTTAACCGTCGTTCGCTACCAGACTTTGCAGACTTTCTCGCTCGGCTTCACCATTGGCTGTCCCGCTTTGCAGTGAAACGCTTCGGCAAATTCCGGCATATTCACGACGACACCATTGATGCGGTATTGCGCAGGTGAATGCGGATCAACCTGCGCGCGCAGCCGCAAATCCTCGGGCCGCTCATTCGCGCAAGCCCATTGTGCGTAGCCGATGAAGAACCGCTGCTCTGGAGTCAGGCCGTCGATGGGCTTGAGATCCTTGTCCGCCGTCGCCGCCTTCCACGCGATGTAAGCGAGAATTTCTCCACCGAGATCGGCAACGTCTTCGCCCATCGTCAGCCTGCCGTTGATGTGGACGTCATCCACAGTGACGTAGCCAGAGTATTGATCGCTGACGCATTTCGTGCGCTCATCGAATTTTTCGCGATCAGTGTTCGTCCACCAATTCTTCAGGTTGCCGTTGGCGTCGAACTGGCTGCCTTCATCGTCGAAAGCGTGCGTCAATTCGTGGCCGACCGTGCCGCCAGTGTTGCCATAATTTGGCGCGTCGTCCATCTTCGCGTCGTACAACGGCGGCTGGAGAACGCCGGCGGGGAAGTTGATGTCGTTCATCTGCGGATTGTAGTCTGCGTCGACAGTAGGAGGACTCATGTCCCACTCGCCCCGGTTTACGGGCTGCCCGATTTTGGCGACTTGTCGCTGCTGTTCGAACGCGACTGTGTACCGGATGTCGCCGGCGAAGTTGTCGCGGGTAATCGTGACCGAACTATAGTCGCGCCATTTGTCGGGATAGCCGATCTTGTTGCGAATGCCGTGAAGCTTCACTAGTGCTTGTTGCTTGGTCTCAGGGCTCATCCAGTCAAGATTGCGAATGCGTTGTTCCATGGCGGTTTCGATGCGCTGCACCATTTCGAGCGTGCTCTGCTTTAGCTCCGGTGAAAAGACTTTGCGGACGTAGGCTTGCCCGAGTGCCTCACCCAGGTTGCGGTCCGTGTACTGGACACAGCGCTTCCAACGCGGCTGCATCTCCGTGGCGCCGCGAAGATACTTTCGGTAGAAATCGAAATTCTCATCGACAAACTTTGCGGAAAGATAGGGCGCCGCCGCGTCGGCGACGTGAAAGCGCAAATATGTTTTCCAATGATCGAGTGACTCGCCCTTCAGATCGCCGTTCAATTGTTTGAAGAACGACGGCGAGGCGACGTTGAGCACTGTCACCGGCGGATAGTGGCGATCGGCGTAATAGGTGACCCAGTCAAAATTCGGCGTCAGCTTCTTCAGGCCTGCCAGATCCATCTTGTTCTTCAGCTTGTAGGGATCGCGGCGCTCGACCGGCGTCAGGGACGCTCGCGCCAAGGACGTCTCCATTGTCATCACGATCTGTGCGTTCACTTTCGCGGTGTCGGGATTGTCGCCCAGCAGTTCGAAAACTTTCTGGACGTGGGCAACGTAACGTTCGCGAGTCTCTTTCGACTTTGCGTCGTCTTTCGTGTAGTAGTCGCGATTGGGCAAACCGAGGCCGCCCTGGTCGAGCGACGCGATTACGTGTTCCGAATTATCCGGATCCTGATCGGCGCCACCAACGAACATCAGCGAACGGCCGCCAATCGTGGTGTGAAGATTCGCGAGCAATGGCGCGAGGTCGTGCGCCTTCTTCAACGCGGCGATGCGCTCGAGATCCGGCTTGATAGAGTCGATACCGCGGGTTTCAATCGCAGTTTCGTCGATGCACGCTGCGTAGAAATCGCCGATCTTCTGATTGACGGCGTCTCGCTGGCCGCCCGGAGCGGCAGCCTGTTCCAAAATCCCATGTAGAAAATTCAGATTGTCCTCGTACAGCTTGCCGTAAACGCTCCATGAGGTCTGATCGGCCGGAATCGGATTGTCCTTCTGCCAGCGCCCGCAAGAGTATTGATACAAGTTCACGCATGGATCGATCGACTTATCGATGGATTCGAGATTGAGGCTCGGCGAGTAGGGAAGCGAAGGCTCGCTGGAGGATTGCGGCCGAGCAACCGCACAGGAAAGGAGCGTCAACGCAGAAATACAGAGCAAACGGGTGAGCTTCATGAGCACCTTCGCGGGAAGTGTGAGTGTCGCGGCAAGCGAGAGCTATGCTAGCGACGCGTCCCAAATTTTCCAATCTTTAAAAAGGCCACAGGTGGAGCAGCAAAGCCCTTTAGTATGGACGCTGCAAGCGCGAAAGGGTTTCCGAAGATGAGCATTCGAATCCGACCGGCGACTCCCGAAGAGGTTCCCGTCCTGCGTGAGTTGATCGAAGCCTCGGTGCGCCAGTTGCAGGCCAACGACTACACCGAAAAGCAACGCGAAGCCGCATTACGCACGGTCTTCGGCGTCGATAGCCAACTCATCGCCGACGGCACGTATCTCGTCGCGGACGCGTCCGACGCGCAAAGTGGCGGCGTCAAGCCAGTGATTGCCGCCTGTGGTGGCTGGAGCAAAC
>JGI12635J15846_10003283_pt1 | contig 14097 bp, 10 predicted proteins | sample BlaSpr_A8_OM2_M2_FD_15846 | JGI IMG/M metagenome (IMG submission 15846) | reverse complement strand
CCTGAAACGCGATGGCATCACGCTCGATATCCGCAGTTCTTCCGGTTCGATCGAAAATTATCAGCGGCTGAAGAATCCGGACAGCGAATACGAAGTGGGCTTTATCCAGTCCGGCACCACCAGTCCGAAAGAAACAGATCGCCTGCAGACCATCGCGGCCGTCTCATATGAACCGATCTGGGTGTTTTATCGTGGCGACACCACCATCAACCGGTTGGTACAGCTGCGCGGCAAAAGGGTCGCCATAGGCGTTCCCGGCAGCGGCCTGCTCCACGTCTCCCTGGTATTGCTCGCCTATAGCGGCATCAGCCGCGACAACACCACGCTACTGGAAATGGACGCGGTCAAGGCCTATCAGGAGCTCGAAAATGGCCAGCTGGATGCCGCATTTTTTATCGGCAGGCCCGATGCTTCCATGCAGCAAACGCTACTGAACAGTGATCTGAAGCTGATGAGTTTTGCCCAGGCCGACGCTCTGGTGCAAAAATTCCCGTCTCTCTCCAAGATTATTTTTCCGCGCGCCTCGACCAGCATCGTCAACGATCTTCCGCAGGCTGATGTCACCCTGCTGGCCGCCACGGCTCTGCTCGTATCCAAGGACACCCTGCACCCGGCTCTCGCCTACCTGCTGCTCGAAGCGGCCAAGACGGTCCACGGCGGCGAAGATTACTTCACGCCGCTCGGCGCGTTTCCCAACCTGAACACCGAAGAATTCCCCATCTCCGACGAAAGCACGCGCTACTTCAAATCCGGTCGGCCCTTCCTGCAGCGCTACCTTCCATTCTGGCTGGCCAGTTTTATAGAAAGGCGCCTGCTGATCCTGCTTCCCTTCATGGCCTTACTGCTCGGCTTGCTGCAGGCATTGCCGCGCATGGCGGAAGCGCGGATAAAAAACCGGCTGGTGGTTTGGTATCGGGAAATCAAATCGCTGGAAGATGAAATATGGAGGAGCAAGCAACCGGCCCCGGACCAGATTGCGAAATGGCGAGACGAAATCGAGAACATCGATGCGCATGCCAGCCAGATACGGATTCCTCATCGTTATTTTCAAGAAGTATACGCCCTCAAACAGGCGATTGGCGTCGTACGGGACCGGATTTCCCACGTGAGCGGGAAGATGAAGGAATAGCTGCGCGGCGAAAATTGCTTCGGGCGGAGCGTGCCTTTATACCTTCACGCCAGATGCAAGCCCCCCGATGTTCATACTGCTGCATCGCGAATTGACGCGTTTGCCCTGAGAGATCGTCCGCAGTCAGCAAAGGCAGACACTCCGCATCATTCGCACGACCTGAAGTCGCTGTCCCCTCAGACATCCGATATCGCGCTACACCTTCACGCAAGGAAGGGCGTGCGGCCTTCCCGACTGGAGGGTGATGCCTCAAAGGCATCACGTTGGCCATCAATCGGCATTGGCGTAAATCGTATTGATTTCCGATAGTACGGACATCGCTGCGTCGTTTGCATTCGCCGCCGCACTACATGCCACCAGTAAGGAGACAAATCATGGCGACCGACCGCTCCCGCATCTCGACGGATATCGATTTCGAGCAGGAAGGCTTTCAGACTGGCACGTTGCGCGTGCCGCATTCCGTGGATCGCTCCGCATATGGCTACATCCCGATCCCTATTGCCGTGCTTAAGCGTGGCGACGGTCCGACGGCGCTCCTCACTGGCGGCAATCACGGCGACGAGTACGAAGGTCCGATTGCGCTGATGAAGCTGCTGCAACGCATGCCGTCGATGCAAATCAACGGTCGCCTGATTGTCGTGCCAGGTCTGAATTTTCCCGCGCTTCTCGCGGGGCGCCGGACCTCGCCCATCGATGGCGCGAACATGAACCGGATCTTCCCGGGCCATCGCGATGGATCCATCACGGAGATGATCGCGCACTACGTGGACACCGAATTGTTTCCACGCGCCGATTTCGTCTTCGACATTCACGCGGGAGGCGCATCGTTCGATCATCTGCCAACGCTGCTGGTCGCGCCGCCGCTCGACGCCGGACAACGCCGCGAATATCGGCGGATCGTCGACGCGTTTGCCGCGCCCAACGCGATGGTGATGGATCTGCTCGGCGAGGACCGCACCTATGGCGCGGCCATCGAGCGACACGGAAAACTGTTTCTGTGCGGCGAATTCGGCGGCTATGCGACATGCAATCCGCAAGGCCTGGCGATCGTGGAGGAAGGCTTGCAGCGAGTGCTCGCGGCACTCGGCATCTGCCCCAGCGAGTCACTGCCGACACCGCGCTACGACACGCACTGGCTGCACGTCGAGGGTGAGCGGCATTACGTCTTTGCGGCCACGCGCGGGATCTTCGAGCCGGTATTCAAGCTCGGCGACCGTGTGAGCGCCGGCGACCTGGCCGGGCGCGTATTCGATCCGCACGCGCCGTGGGCAGCGCCCGTCGAGCTGAAGTTTCGCAGTGCGGGCGTGGTCGTCATCGTGCGTTCTTTCGCGAGCGTCGAGCCGGGCGACTGCGTCGCGCTCGTGGCAGCCGACGCCCACGCGCAATGAACCCGGAGATGAGCATGTCTGCAATCCCCCTGACAGAAGGCATCGACACGCGCGATGCGCTGTACCGAAAGATCACATGGCGCTTACTGCCATTCCTGACGCTGTGCTATATGCTCGCGTACCTCGACCGCATCAACATCGGCTTTGCGAAGCTGCAGATGCAGAACCAGCTCGCGTTCTCCGACGCGGCCTACGGGGTCGCTGCGGGTATCTTCTTTATCGGCTATGTGCTGTTCGAGATTCCCAGCAATCTGCTACTGCCAAAGATCGGCGCCCGAAAGACACTTTCGCGCATCATGGTGCTGTGGGGGATCACCTCCGCGTCCATGCTGTTCGTCCGGGACATCCACGCGTTCTACGCTCTACGCTTTCTTCTGGGTGTTTTCGAAGCAGGCTTCGCACCTGGAATGGTGCTGTACCTGACTTACTGGTACGCGCCATCCCGCACCGCTCGCGCGATGGCGGTCGTGATGTGGGCCGGACCGATCGGCGGCGTTCTCGGCGGACCGTTGTCAAGCTGGGCAATGACCACACTCGCAGGAGCGCACGGCCTCGAAGGCTGGCAGTGGATGTTCATCGTTGAGGGCCTGCCGTGCTGCGTGCTGGGCGTGATCGCGTTTTTCTTCCTCGATGATCGTCCGCAGCAGGCAAACTGGCTGTCCGATGAAGAGAAGGCGCTGCTTGGCGCTGATCTTGACGCACAACGCCTGGGCCGTGCGGCGAGCGAAGCTCGGCATCACTCATTGCGAACCGTTGTCTCCGACCCACGCGTGCTTACGCTCGCCTTCAGCAATTTTTGCGTGATCGCGGGGATTTATACGGTGAGTTTCTGGCTGCCCACAATCCTGAAGACCGCGGGTGTCGCGGGCACGATGGCGATCGGCCTGTGGTCGTCCGTACCCTACGTTGCGGCCATTGCCGCGATGGGTTGGCTCTGCCGCAGTTCAGACCGTCGCAACGAGCGCCGCCGCCATAGCGCGCTCGCAAGCATCGTGGGGGCCATCGCGCTTGCAATCGCCGGACTGTGCCCAAACAAGCTCGGCATCGCGCTGCCCGCAATCGCTCTGTCCACCGCCATGCTTTGGGCGTCCTACACTGTTCTATGGGCGCTTCCTGCGGGGTACCTGGGCACCGCAGCGGCGGCGGGCGGGATTGCCTTCATCAACATTTGCGGCGCGCTCGGCGGCTTCGCCAGTCCGATCATCATCGGTGTCGTCAAGACCCTGACAGGTGGCATGCAGGCCGGCATGTTGACGATAGTCGCCATCGCACTCGCCGGTGCCGTCGCGATGCTCCTGAATCCCATTGAATCCCCGGCGGAGGCTCATCATGGATGAACAGTCGACGATCTACCGCGTCGGCGACGCATTGATCACCCGTGTGACTGAACAACATTTTCAGTTGAAGACCGGCATGCTGTTCGCCGATTTCGACCCCGCCGTGATTCGGGAACACCACGCATGGCTCGCTAACGGGCAGGTCGACGCGGCCGCGGAAAACTTCCTCCTGAGCGTCAATACCTGGGTGTTGCGAGTCGGCGGAAAGGTCATTCTGGTCGACACCGCAAGCGGCAATCATAAGGACCGTCCATTCAGCGCCCTCTTCCACCAACTGAATACCCCCTACCTCGAGCGGCTGAAGCGCGCAGGGGTGGAGCCCGAAGAGGTCGATTTCGTGCTGCTCACGCATCTGCATGTGGACCACGTAGGCTGGAATACCCGGCTCGACAACGGCCGTTGGGTGCCGACTTTTCCCAACGCGCGGTACGTGTTCTCACGCGTCGAGCGGGAGTTCTTCGACACACCGGCTGGCGCGAGCCGGCGCATGGTTTTCGATGACAGCGTGTTGCCGGTGATCGACGCGGGACTCGCCGAAGAAGTCGGTCCGGAGGGCGGCGAATATCTGCCGGGCATCCGCTTTCATCCGACGCCAGGGCACAGCGCCGGACACATGTCGATCGAAATCGAGTCGGCGGGTGCGCACGCGCTCTTTAGCGGCGATGTGTGGCATCACCCAATCCAGGTCTATCGTCCGGCGTGGAGTTCAGTGTTCTGCGCGGATAAGCCTCGCGCGAATGTCTCGCGACGGTGGGTACTTGACCGGGCGGTCGAAACAGGCGCGACTGTGTTCACGCCGCATTTTGCCNGGACGTCGGCTGGTGTCGTAGCGCAAAGCGACGGCGGCTTCATGTGGCGTTTTTTATGAGCCGGTGATTAATCCCCGCCGTGACGTGCGGTGCATCCGCGGCGATCGATGACGCATCTACCGCTGTTTAACGACCATTACGCTCTTCGTCGCTCACGCTGGGGCGCAGTATCGCATCGAGAACGCGAAGCAATCGCTGCAATGCCGCGTTGGGATTGGTCTCAAGGTAGGCGAAGGCCAGCGGCATCTGGACCGACAGGTCGGTGAAGCCCAGGAACTGCGCGCGCGCCGGCGGCCGCCCGAGATTCGCGGCATTGACGATCGCAGCTCCCATGCCCGCCGACACGAGCGACAGGATCGCGGCCTCGGTAGGCACTTCCTGCACCACGTTCAGGGTCAATCCGGCTTCGCTGCACGCGCTGACCAGCATGTCGTAGTACGCCGGGTACGTTTGCCGCGGAAAACAAACCACTGGCAGGCCATTCAGGTCACGTGCGGAAATCGGTTGGTCTTCCGGAAGGTTCCAGCTTCGCGGTACCGCCGCCACCACGTCGCCAATGGCCAGAGGCAGCACGCGCAGCGCGCGCGGAAGCTCCCCGTAGGTGTAGATAAAACCGCCGTCAAGCGTTCCGTTCAGGATCTCGGCAACCTGCTCGGGCGTGTTCATTGGCGCCAGATGAATGCTCACCTCGGGTGCTTCGCGCTGGAAGCGGTTAAATGCATCAGGCACAAGGCCATCCCAGCTTGCATTCTCGACCACGCCAAGGCGTAACGTGCCCCGGAGCCCCGATGCAACGAGTTTGACCGCGCGCGTGGCCGACTCAAGAATGTCGAGCGACTTGCGAGTTTCACGCAAGAACAGTTCGCCCGCGACAGTGAGCCTGACTCCTTGCGGGGTACGGTCGAAAAGCCGTGCGCCCAGCATCTGCTCAAGATCCTGTATCTGGCGAGTAATCGCCGGCTGCGTGACGTTGATGCGCTCGGCGGCCAGCCGGAAGCTCTGATTTTCGGCGACCGCCGTGAAATACCTCAGGTGTCGTAGTTCCACAGTTGTTCCCTCTGTTGTCGCGCCAATCCGCTATTTTCGCCGCACGTCTTAGTGGCTTATGCCTTCACCGTTTGCGACGGCAGGTCAGGAACGAGTGCTGAACGTTGAACCGGAAATGCCTGGCTAAAGTCGCCATTCGTGACAGCGCGACTCTCCGTTGTCGCGAACGGCTAGTACGGAGCAAGTGCATCCAACGTATATGAGATGCGCGCGAGCCATGGTCTTATCCGACGTCGAACAGATAAGCCCATAGCTGGGACGACTCGGTGCAGCGGTCAGCGTTCCGGTTCGGCAATCTACAAAGGGACGTCTTTGATCAAAGCCGAATGCACCGCGCGGATTCGACGATCGACAAAATACCCTCCGCCTTCCGTGTATCGAAGATAGAGCCGGCTGCATTGCGTGCATTGCCACACGTTACAGCGGTTATATGGGAAAAAACGCGGTGCGATGGGCGCCTCTGGGGACCAGTAATCAATATTGCCCGGCAGATACTCCCGATAGCTAGGCTCGGGATCATCATCCACAACCAGTGTGCCGATTTCCTCGAGACGTTGTTCGTCGAGAGAAACCGGCTGTGAGTTCCAGCCGTGGAGCGGCGTCCGAGTGCAATTGCACGGCCCTGCGGCCAGCGACTCTGCGCGCAACGCAAGCTCAGTGAGAACTAAAGCATCGAGATGATTTGACATGGCGGATCAAGCGGGTGTGGGTGCGTTGTTTAGTCTGGTCGCAACAGGATGCCAGATTTTTCTGCAATGGCCACGAGCAGCCGCTGACCAATCAGCTCCCAACGACCCATTGAAAGCCGCAAGCGGTCGTTCGGACGTCGTCGCGGCCAGCTCGATCTGGCGCGCGCTGCTCGCGCAGCAGTTCATCGAGCGAAATCCGGTAGTACGTGGCGATTCGCTCTCGACAATAGTCCAAGCCCATTGACTTGATTGATCGCGCCTGCCTATCGCACCTGAATCTCGAAATCGACAAGGTATCCCGATACCTCTGCACCGTGCGCGCGAATCAGCGCGATAAGCTCTTCAGGCGCGATTTCGACACGCCATTCCCGCTGGCTTCCAAGCTTGCGCGCATCTAAAGCGACCAAGAGCACGCTGCGACCATCGGTTGAAGCTTCGAGGCGCATCGTACGGCTAATCGTCTCTGTTTGCGGATCAATTTCCGTCAGTAACGACAACGTGCCATGAGCACCAGAAAAGTGCGGGGAGTCCATGAATGAAAGTTGCCTAATAAGTGTTCACCAGTGCGGATTTGCGATCACCTCGTCATCGCGAAACACAGCGTTGAAAGCCCGATCGCCCAATTCCCTCGCGCTTGTTCTTGGCATGACCGCGGCTGTGCACGACTGCCTCAGGCTTCCGGCCACTGTCGACGTTTCAATTCCTAGTGTGTGCGTAAGCAGCCAGTCTCCCGGAGAAATGAAGAACAAACCCGAGCAACGCCAATGTGCCACCGAATATGGACGCTGCATGCCATCCACCTAGTCGCCAACTGATACTTGCTCCCCAAGAACCCGCGGCGCCGCCTACGAACATGCCGCTCATGAATAGCGTGTTGATTCGACTTCTTGCCTCCGGTCGAAGTGCGTACACCACATGTTGGTTGGAGATAAGAGCCGACTGCTCACCGAAGTCCAACAGGATGATGCCGACGATCAGGCCAACGAGGCTGCCCCAAAGGCCCAGAACCGCGTATGACAGCAGCATGATCAGGCAACCAAGCCCGATAACGGCATGGGGTCCACGATGATCAGCGACACGGCCAGCAAGTGGGGCAATCAGAATACCGGCCGCACCAACGATCCCCATGAGGCCTGCCACATCAGCCCCAAAGCCGAAGGCCTCGTGCAGACGCAACGCCAGAATTGTCCATAGCGCAATAAAGGAACCGAACAGCGCGGCTTGAATATACGTTGCACGGCGCAGTGACCGTTCTTCTCGCCACAACTCGATGAGTGACTTCATGAGACCAAAGTAGCTGTGGCTTGTCTTGGGTTCGCTGTGTGGGAGTTTGAATAGCAACATTAACCAGATGACGGCGGTCATCGCTGCCCCTAGCCAAAACGTGGCACGCCAGCCCCAATGATCGCCAGCAAATCCGCCGACCGCCCTACCCAGCAGAATTCCGCAAAGCACGCCGCTCATCACTGTACCGACGACCTGGCCTCGGCGACCGGATGCGGCTAGTTCTGCCGCGAACGGTACGACTTGTTGGGCAACGGATCCTGAAATACCTACTACCGCTGAAGCGATGACCAGCAACCAGGCATTCGGGGCTGCAGCAAGGCATACCAATGCCACGACTAACACTGCCGCTTGCCAAAGAATCAGTTTTCTCCGATCAATTCGGTCTCCCAGGGGGACTAGAAAAAACAGACCGCAAGCGAAACCCAGTTGTGTAGCCGTCGGAACCAGATTGACCAGGCCAACCGATCGCGGGAAAGCCTGCTGTAATAGTTCCAGGATCGGCTGGTTGTAGTAAATGTTCGCGACAAAGACACCGCAGGCAACCGCCATCACCATCAGCAGTGAAGTACCCAGGTGATGTGTTAACGCAGGCTCTTCAAGGGCGGCGGACTGCGCCAGAGATTCACTACCAGCCGTATCTTGTGACATGTCTAGACTCACGACGAAGTACAGGGACCTTCATGGTGATGTAGTGCACATAAGAAGTCTTTGGCCTACAATTTCAGACGTCTGAAATTCCTGTTGATCCCCCGCAATCTTGCTATGTGACACGAAAAATGCCTGCAGGTACAAAGACTCGCCCTGAAAGGCCGTTGAAGAGCCCTGATTCCCGCGATGACGATATGGTGGCTTTCGGCCGCTACCAGTTGTTCCCACGTCTGCGGCTATTGTTAAGAGACGGAGTACGACTAGACGTAGGTGAGCGTGCGCTGGAGGTGCTAGTCCAACTGGTAAGTACGGCAGGCCAGGTCGTATCCAAAGATTCGCTTCTTTCCCGGATATGGTCGAAGGAAGTCATCGAGGAAAACAGTTTGCAGGCGCAGATCTCGTCATTGCGAAAAATACTGGGGGATGATAGGGACCTTATTGCGACGGAATTTGGGCGGGGCTATCGTTTTACAGGTTCAGTGCAGGCGCATCGGGCTGTAACGTCGTCCATAGGAGGACCTCAAGCACGAGTCGGTCTACCGAGGCCACGGTCTCCTTTGATCGGCCGCGTTGAGGAGCTACTGGAATTAAACCGGCTGTTGGCTACCCAAACGTTATGCACGCTCACAGGCCCTGCCGGCATAGGTAAGACTCGCCTGGCGATAGAGGCCGCGTCAGAATCCAGTCCTTGTTTCCCCGATGGGGTTTACTTCGCCGACTTGTCGCAACTGAGCGCAGCCTCAGTATCGCCAGCTATTTCGAGCGCGTTGGCGGGGCTTGCTGGAACAAGCACACAGTTGGCGTCTCACCCGGGAAGGGCACTACTGGTCGTTGATAACTGCGAACACGTTACCTCGGCCTGTGCAGCGGCCCTTGACCGGCTTCTGGAATCTGATCCTCAACTGTGCGTGCTGCTCACCAGCCAGACCCCATTGGGGCTGGATGGTGAGCAGGTCTACCGGCTCAATCCTCTCGCGTTACCTCCGCGCACCATCAACGCAGCAAACGCAAGAAGCTATAGTGCGGTTGAACTGTTTGTCCGCCGTGTCACTTCCGCAGACTATCATTTCGAGCTTACGGAAAAGAACGTAGAGCAGGTTACGACGTTATGCAGAGCGCTCGATGGGGTTCCACTGGCCTTGGAAATCGCCGCAGCTCGCGTGCCATCGCTGGGTCTCGCAGCGGTCACCGAGGATTTAGCCCTTTCATCCGGATTGCTTGCCGCTCAGAAACGCCAGGCCCCGGGTCGCCATCGGACTCTTGGTGACGCCCTGCAGTGGAGTTACCAATTACTCGACTCCGTAGAACAAGCGGTGTTCCAGGAACTGGCCATTTTCCCTGGCGATTTCACCGTCACTGCCGCAGAACGTATCGTATCCACCAAGCTGGAAAGGCCCACCAGACTGGTTGATGTTCTTTGCAGCCTCGGTGAAAAGTCGCTAATCACGTTGCAGGCCGGAACCCAGCCGATTCGCTATCGCTATCTAACCATGCTGCGGGCGTACGCCTTGGAGCAGCTTGCGAACCGCACAGCGGCCATGACTGAAAAGCATGCCCGCTTTGTTGAGCAATTGGTTTCTCAAGCCCAACGGGATTGGATGTCGCTACCCACGACACAATGGAAGCGACAATACGAACACCACATTGACGATATCAGGGCCGCTCTTGACTGGTCATTGTTAGATAGTAAGCGCTCTGCCCTGGGACTGCGCATCCTCGCGAACTCAGCCCCATTCTGGATACAACTATCACTCCACGACGAGTGTCGCCAGCGGATTACGAACGTACTGGAAGAAGCGAAAGTGCTTCCCGTTGAAGAGCACCAGGAGATGATGATTCAGGCCGCACTGGCCACTTCGCTGACTTGGTCACGCGGACCAGTTCCGGCTAATGGGCAGGCTTGGACTAGGGCCAGCGATCTCGCGCTCCGACTGGACGACAAGGAAACGCAACTGCAGGCTGAATACGGTCTATGGCTTTATCATCTCCGTAGCGGTTGCTACGCACAGGCACTGCGGCACGGGAAAAGCATGGCAGATTTAGCCCTGATGCATCGCGATCAAGCAGCACTTCTGACAGCACGTCGTCTGATCGGAACATCTCATCATTTTTTGGGTAATCACACTGAAGCTTTGATTGAAATTGAATCCATGCTCGACAGCTATACGCGCGACGAACGTCATGGCTCCCATTTCAGATTCGGAATGGACCAGCGCGTAGCGGGTTGGGCCTTTCTTTCTCGCATTCTGTGGTTAATGGGTAATACGACCAAAGCTCGACGGGCTGCCCAGGTAGCGATTGACGAGGCTACGGCACTGGATCACGCCTGCACCCTGTGCTGTGCCCTTGCGGAGGGAAGCTGTACCCTGGCAGCACTTTCAGGAGACGTGGAAGAAGTCAAGCGTCTGTCGCAGCAGCTTAACCAAGTGGCAGGAAATCACGGTCTGGACTTTTGGGGACTCTATGGTTCGGCTTTTTCACTTTGGGCGAAAGTATTCCAAGACCCCAACGCTGTCTCTTTCCTGGACCTTCGATCGACACTGGAGACGCTACAAGCCCATGGATTTGATCCAGCTTATTCCGTATTCCTATCCGACTTTGCGAACGCAATGCTGGAACAGGGGCGTACGCGAGAAGCAGCCAGTCTCATTAATGCCCGGCTGGCAGGCGACGCCACTGGACAGCTTTGGAATGCCCCTGAACTTTTGAGGGTCAAGTCCAGGACGCTCTCGGAGAAGAAGTCATCTCGGCGAGCGCCACGGTCGTTGATTTTGCAACAAGCGTTGACGCTGGCACGCGCTCAGGGTGCGAAAGCGTGGGAGCTAAGACTCACAAACGAACATGTTGCATAGGCGCCCGGCGTAATGCGGTATCACCCGTTTGCCGCGCCGAGCGCTTCGCCGAAGCGGGACATGCCCGCGAGCGGGCCCGTTTCCGTCGATTCGACCAGGTAGTCGAGGAAGGCCCGCACAGAGGGCGACGTGCGTCGCGCGCGTTCGAAGAGCACATTCACGGGCGCGGGCATTGTCTCGTAGTCCTGAAGGATGCGCCGAAGCCGCCCGCGCTCGATGTCTTCCGCCACTTGCCACGACGGAGCGCGCACGATGCCCGCACCGTCGATCGCCGCGGCCGCGAGCACGTCGAGCGCGTTGGCCCAGAGGCGGCCTGTAATGCGGGCGGAATGACGAGTGCCTGCGGACTTGAAGCGCCAATCGACGGGGCCAGGCCGGTCGGAGAAAACGAGGCAGTCGTGCCGGCGTAGCTCGTCAGGCGAGCAAGGCGCGCCGCGGCGCTCGATATAAGACGGCGCGGCGCAAACGATCATGCGCACGTCACCGAGCTTGCGTGCCACGAGCGCCGAATCGGGCAGGCGGCCCACGCGAATCGCGAGGTGGATGTCCTCCTCGACGAGATTCACGGCGCGGTCGATCAGCAGCAGCTCGACCGAAACTGCGGTGTGGCGCGCAAGGAAGCACGGCAAGAGCGGCGCGATGACGGTTCGGCCGAGCAGCGTGGGCGCAGCGATGCGCAAACGGCCCGCCGGCTCGCTGCGGCCCGCGCTGAGCAACGCGCCCACTTCGTCCAGCTCCGCAAGGATCGACTTCGCGCGCTCGAAAAAGAGGCGCCCCTCGTTCGTCAGCGCAATGTGCCGTGTCGTGCGGCGCAGCAGCTGCATGCCGAATTGCTTCTCGAGCGCCGACAAGTGGCGGCTCACCGAAGTCAGCGACATCGGAATCGCACGGGCGGCGGCAGACAGACTGCCGGTTTCCACCACTCGGACAAACACGTTCATCGCGTCGAATCGGTCCATCGGTCATCCTTCCTTAAATCGCAAGAGTCATTGCCGCTGTATGACGCTACTCCCGGTTTTAGGAATAGTCTACATTCCCCTTTGAGCAAACCGCAAAAGCCCGCGCGCCACGCCTCGAGCGCGCGAGCCCTTCGAACATTTCCGGCAAAGGATGGGCGCAAATGAAGCAGTCGATCTATTGGGTTATGGCGCTCGCAGCCGGGCTCGTCGTCGCCAACAACTATTACAACCAGCCGCTGCTCGTCGATTTCGCGCATACGTTCAGGGTTACCGAACGTCAGGCCGGGGCGGTTTCCATCGCCGCGCAGGCCGGTTATGCGCTCGGCCTGCTCTTGTTCATTCCGCTCGGCGACAAGGTCGAGCTTCGCAAGCTCTTCGCACTCACGTTGACGGCGGCCGTCGTCGCGCTCGTCGCGATGGCGACGGCGCCCACGCTGCCTTGGGGCGTGGCGGCGAGCTTTGCCGCGGGCATGGCGAGCGTGGCACCGCAACTGCTCACGCCTTATGCGGCACAGATTGCAGGCCCCCAAGGCCGCGGCAGGGCCGTCGGGATCGTGATGTTCGGCCTGCTTTGCGGCATCCTCGTCTCTCGCACGGTATCGGGCACGATCGCTGCGCATTTCGGATGGCGCGCCGTCTACGCCTTCGCGGCAGTCGCGATGGTGGCCGTTGCCGCCATGCTTGCGCGCGTGCTTCCACGCGTCGAGCCGACCTTCTCGGGCAGCTATGGCGCGTTGATGCGTTCGCTGTTTGCGTTGCTGCGCGAGGAGCCCGTCGTACGGCAGACCGCTTCGATCGCGGCGTTGCAATTCGCCGCATTCAGCGCCTTCTGGACGACGCTCGCGTTTCACCTGCACGGCCTCGACGCCCGTTACGGCAGCGAGACGGCCGGATTGTTCGGGCTCGTCGGTGTCGCCGGCGCGAGCGCGTCCTATGCCGTGGGAAAGCTGACCGATGCGCGCGATCCGCGTCGTGTCACCCTCGCCGCCAGCATCGTCTTCATCGCCTCGTATGTGCTGCTTGCCTGGAAAGGTGCGAGCATCGGCGGGCTAATCGCCGGCGTGATCCTGCTCGACCTCGGCTTGCAAAGCGCGCATGTCTCGAACATGGCGCGCAACCTGGCGGTTCGGAGCACTGCGATGAGCCGCGCCAACACGCTTTATATGACGATCCGCTTTGCGGGCGGGGCGATCGGTGCGACGCTTGGCAACTATGCGTGGAGCGTATGGCACTGGCCGGGTGTGTGCGGCGTTGGGCTCGTCTTTGCTAGCGCCTCGATGCTGCCGCAGATCATTCCCGCGTTCGGCCAGCGACCGCTTGCGGGGAAACTCGATAGAAGCGCCGACCATAAGGGGCGTGAAGCGCGATAGGCGATCGAGCGATCGCATCAAACGGATCGCACTTCCTTAGGCGTATGGATGGACCGCTCGCTGATCACGACGATGGCCGGAGCAATGCCGAAGTAGGTAACAACGTTCATTAATGTTCACGGCGGACCTCATCTATTGTTCGAAGCGGCCGCTTCACGCCCTGAGTTGGTCAGTCAAGGTTTTTCAGAGGGAAGTTGGTTTCCGGCACGCAGTTCGTAAGGAACGAGCACGCCAGCCCGGGCGATCTCGTCCGTCGTCGAAGGCAGCTCAGCCTACCTCGAAGAAGACGTCATGCGCCCCCCGCCTGGCGAGTTGCCCACCGCCGGCCAGCGTCATGGTCATAGAAGGCGACCCGCCGGCCGGCCGTGGACAACTCGCGACAGCACGTCAAACGGAGGCACCCCACCGCCCTGGAACCAGCTGCGTAACCGTCGACCGGAGCGGGTTACCCCGAAAGCCCGAGGTTCCTGAGCAGTGGCGAACCGCGCTTCCTCAGGCAGGGCAATTGCATGAAAAATTGTTTACACACAATGGGTTACGAATGGGGGTTGTAAACTGCTGCGAAGACGCGTTTACTCTTGG
>JGI12635J15846_10003281_pt1 | contig 14102 bp, 9 predicted proteins | sample BlaSpr_A8_OM2_M2_FD_15846 | JGI IMG/M metagenome (IMG submission 15846) | reverse complement strand
GCCGGTGCGGACGATTCCGACATCTCTCCACATCAAATCCTGAATATCCCGAACAATTTCCTCGGCGCGCAAGTCAGCAGAACTGTCGGGGGCAGGCATCGGTTCTGAATGACGCCTGGCGGACATGGATCGCAGTTCATTTCGCATAGCTTGTCCAGCTCTTGCGCCAAAAACCAGGCCCTCCAGCAAAGAATTGCTGGCGAGGCGATTGGCTCCATGCACGCCCGTGGCCGCGGCTTCACCGGCTGCATAGAGGCCAGGCACTGAAGTGCGTCCTTCGAGGTCGGTTCGAACTCCGCCCATGACGTAGTGGGCAGCGGGACGTACTGGAATAAGCTCGGAGGTAATGTCTATGTTGTATTGCATGCAAGTGCTGTAAATCCGGGGGAAACGAGACCTTACATGTTTGGAGTCTAGATGCGTTAGATCGAGGTAGACGACGGCATCTTTGGAAGCGGCGATCTCCAGTTCGTGCACGATCGCGCGGGCCACGACATCGCGCGGCGCCAGCTCTGCGAGAGGATGGTACTTGAGCATGAAGCGGTTCAGTTCGGCGTTTCGCAAATACGCGCCCTCGCCCCGCAACGCCTCAGAAAGCAAGAACCTCGGGGCACCCTTGAGGTAGAGGGCAGTGGGATGAAACTGAACAAATTCCATATCGCTAATTTCCGCTCCGGCGCGAAAAGCCATGGCGACACCGTCGCCGGTCGCGACCGCCGGGTTGGTGGTGTTGCGATATAGCTGCCCCATGCCGCCGGTGGCCAATAAAACTGTCGATGCGGAAATCTGGCGGGGCTTGTCGGCCTCGTCGATTACGTGAATTCCGCAAACCCGGCCGTCGCCTAATCGCAAATCGGTGGAAAATTCGAACTCACAAATTGAAATATTTCGGAGAGCTTTCGCTTTTGCGTAGAGAGCGCGAAGGATTTCGCGGCCCGTGGAATCGCCGTGGGCGTGCAGGATGCGGTTGCGGCTGTGGGCGCCCTCTCTTCCGAATGTTAGTTTTGTTCCCTGGCGATCAAACTCTGTGCCCCATTGAATCAATTCCTCGATACGAGCCGGTGCGTCTTCGACTAGAACTTTCGCAGCTTCCACGTTGCAGAGCCCGTCGCCTGCGATGAGCGTGTCCTGCAAGTGCAGGCTGATTTCATCTTCATCGCTCAATGCGGCGGCGATGCCGCCTTGCGCCCACTGCGTGTTGGAGTCGGCAACCTCGCGTTTCGCAAGAACCACGACCCTGCCCGCGGATGCGAGTTCGATGGCGGCGCGCAAGCCGGCGACTCCCGCTCCGACAACCAGAAAATCGGTTTCAGAAGGAGCGCAGGTCACGGTATTTAATTGTAAAGAAACAAGGGACGAAATGTTATCACGCGACCAGTGGCGCACCACGCTCCGCGGCGAATGTAGGAAAACTCATCCCCGCAAATACAGCAAGATACCGTTGACGGAGGCTGCCTTATCTGCAATCATTGGCCGCTTTTGAATCGAGCGCTGTCCACGGTTAAGAGTCGGGTGTGGGTTAGATGGAAACAGCGAAAGGATCTGCATGAAGCGAGACAGAAGGACACTTATCCGCATCGCTTTTCACTTGGTACTTTTAGCTATTTTCGTTGCGCCCTCGTTGGCGCAGTCTCCGTCCACACCACCGTCTGGCCAAAGTACGGACTCGAGCCCTACCGCCCCGGCTGACGCTTCTTCGAAGAAGGGCCAGAAGACTTCTTCATCGAAATCTGCTTCCAAATCCGCGCCCTCCGCCAAAGTCACCCAATCTCAAATCGACGCGGCCAAAGCGAGCGGCCAAGTGTGGGTCAATACCGATACCGGCGTTTACCATAAAGGCGGACGCTGGTATGGCAAGACCAAACAAGGGAAATTCATGGACGAGAGTGACGCCAAGAAAGCTGGGTATAAAGCAGCAGAGAAAGAATAGCCTCGTTTTGAAATGAAGAATGCTTAAAGGAGAAATTATGAATAAAAAATGGACGACACCTTTTCTAGTTTGCTTGTTTTCACTGCTCTTGTTGGGCAGCCTCGCACCCGGTCAAACCTCAAGTGGCTCGGCAACGAAGACCTCCACGGCAGGCACTTCCAAGATGGCCGCGGCGGATCTGGTCGACATCAACTCGGCCACTAAAGATCAGCTCAAGGCTTTACCGGGGATCGGTGATGCTTATTCGCAGAAGATCATCGACGGGCGCCCGTACTCGAAGAAGACTGACTTGACACGGAGGAAGCTCATCCCGACTGCGACCTACAATAAAATCCAAGGCATGATCATCGCCAAGCAGAAGTAGTTGGACACGCCGAAAGAGGAAACGCCCCCGCAACTTGGGAGCAGACTTTTCATGACATCGCGGGCTGTTGTGTAAAGACCTGTACGCTATGATGAGTGTCGATGCCGCCCGCAGCCACTCGTATAAAAATTAGTCTGCCCGAGCGCAGTTATGAAGCAATCATCTCCAGCGATTTATTGCCTCAGGCGGGCGACCATTTGCGCAGACTCCTTGGGACGGGCAAATCGCTATTCGTGATCACAGTACCTCCGGTGCGCAGGCGTTGGGGCAAGAGGCTCATGGACTCGTTGGCAGCCTCCGGATTTCCCGCGAAGATCTTGGAGATGCCAGATGGCGAGCGTCACAAGAAGCTGGCCACGGTGGAGGGTTTGGCCGAGAAACTGACGGAACTCGGCGCAGATCGGAGTACGGTGATCGTGGCACTCGGCGGCGGCGTAGTGGGAGACGTAGCTGGAATGCTCGCCTCCATATACATGCGGGGTGTGGATGTCGTGCAGATTCCGACAACCGTTTTGGCCCAGGTTGATGCCTCTATCGGCGGCAAGACTGGCGTGAATCTTCGAACTGGAAAAAACCTGATCGGAACCTTCCACCAGCCGCTTGCAGTTTTAATTGACCCTTCTGTGTTGACGACTCTTCCTGAGCGTGAGTTTCGAGCGGGACTGTATGAGTCGCTCAAATGCGGTGTGATTGGCAACCCGGAGTTGTTTCGACTACTGGAGAGCGTCCAGGTCAAGGCTTTGCGCAAGGGCACGGCGGCGCTCCAGTGGGTGATCGCAGAGTCGGTACGCCTTAAGGCGGGAGTAGTTTCGGCAGACGAGCGCGAGGGCGGGCTGCGGCGAGTGTTAAACTTCGGCCACACCATCGGACACGCACTGGAAGCTGAATCGAATTACCGGCGCTTCCTTCATGGCGAAGCGGTGGCTTGGGGGATGATTGGCGCGACTCATATCGCGGCCGCTACTGGAAGGCTAGATGGGAAGATAGCAAATCAAATTACCGAGGCAATACTTAGTCTCGGACCGTTGCCCAAAGTGACAACAAAGAGCCGCAAGATCCTCAGACTTCTGGGAACCGACAAAAAAACCTTGCAAGGCGCGGTCCATTTTGTGTTGCCCACGCGAATCGGGGCGGTAGAAATTGTGAACGATGTTCCGGAGTCCTCTATTATCGAAGCCGTCGATGCGCTGCGCGAGCTTTCTTCGGCCTCGTAGCTAGCTTTCTAGGAAGTCACCGAATATTGGATTGGTGGTCGGGGACAACTCTTGCGCTCAGATGCTTTCTTAATTGACTGATCGCACCGAATTTGGGGTGAAAAGTACGATTGAGCACCCGGTGTACTGGTAGCAGCCAAGAACCCCACGACGAATGATGTGAGCCGGTCCATTGTCTGGAAACTGGACTTTAAAATTCGTAACCTTCAATATCTTGACAGCAGGTTTTAATTTGTCTGACCCACTAATGAATTTCACATCGTCCAGAGTGAATCCGGGTGGCTTATCTTGCGGAGAGAAGAGTAAAAAGAATTCCGCGGAGGCAGAGCCTTCGACCAGACGAGGGAGTTTGAAGGTTCGCATTTCGTTAAAGTCATTAACAACTGAATTGGTTGGAAAAGAATCTGTGCCGGAGAGACGCTTGAGCCGGGTCTTCGTTTCAGACGGGTCTGATACCGGCTGCATCTGGGCGCCTCCCGCGGCAAGAGCCATTTGATACATATGAATGGCGTACTTCTTATGTTGCTGCTCGTACACCTGTGCAAGATGGTCCGCCTCGACGCCGCCTAAGGTAAGATTCCATGCGGCACTCAGATACTTCGCCGCTTTGTCGTAGTTTTGCATCCGGAAATAAGCCCAGCCAAGCGTATCCCAATACGCTGAAAGTCTCGGCATTTGACCCAGGTCTTCGATGCGCAGTGTGTTCACCTGAATTTTGCTTGAGTCTTCTTCTGCTGAGTGCACTGCTTTTTCGGCATATTGCAAAGCTTCTGAGAGTCTAATGTTTGCATTCGCGAGTTCATACGCTACGGCGTTGAGGGTGTTTGCTCCTGAATCAAGCTCCATCGCCTTTTTGAACGAATCGACAGCGCTGTCCTCCGAACCCGTGTGCAGGTAACTGATACCTACCTGCATTTGCCAACCTGGCTGATCGGGTTGCAATTTAGCGGCAGCCTCGAACTGCGATAGTGCGTCCTTGTAATTTTTCTGTCGGAGATAAACAAAACCTAGATTGGCAAATCCTGAGCTGTCGTGGGGGGCGATCTCAATCAATTTTTTCCATACAGGAATTGCCTCGTCAAATTTCTTTGTTGCCGACAATAATGTGCCGAGTGCTTTGTATCCGACCGGGAGTTGAGGATCGATCTCGATCGCTTTCCGATATGCCTGCAACGCCAGATCCTGCTGCCCCCTGGATTTATAGATTTCGCCTAGCCATAGCCAAGCGCGCGTAAATTTAGGATCAATTGCAACTGCCTTGTTGAGAGACCCGATCTCGGCCTGAAAATCTTGTCTCGTATACTCCTCCCTTGCCTCATCGTATGCGCGGGCCGCATCTGCGTTAGCGCTGTAAGGCAACTTCCAAATCTCTTCTTGATAGGATTCCATCGCCGGTCTTTTCCCGGACCATAGGGGGACGTAAACATCGCGGTCGTCGGCTACCGCTTTGCTGAATGTCTTGTATTGTTCATACTCGCTGGCAGGCACTTCTCGAAGTTTGACCACGAATCGGCGCGTGGTAGTCAAAGTGCCGTCTTTGAATGTGTAGCTAGAATGATATTCTGCGAAGTCTCGATCGATATCAACGCCCGCGGGCACTCCTGCGGAGTAGCCTTTGGGAACCTCGACTTCAGAAACGTATTTATGTTCCCCGGGGACACCCAACCAAAGCGGAGCCGAGAGCTTCTTTTCCTCATCCCCGAGCGTCGGTAACGTAGCTGGAGGAAGCGGGGAACTGATTTTCCGATCGGCCCAATCGGGGAAGTCCTTTCGGGAGTACTTGTAGCTAAAATGGAACGGGACGTTAAGAGCGTCAGGAGAACTGACGCTGGTTTCGCTAACGTCTCCCGCGAAGCCGGATGCATATGAAATCTGCTGCACCAGATCTTTCCATTGGGGAAACGGAGTCCTGCGAAAAGCAGTGCGGAGAAGAACTTCAGAATCGTCCCCACTTATGATGTGCTCAATCTGGCCTTCCAGCACACCGCTGTCGTTCAATTTGGCTTTGATCTCAAATAGCGACGATGATTTCGCCAGAGGGTCCGCGGGGGAAGTTACCAATACGGCCGGTTTGTCACTGTAGATGACAAGGGCTTGCTTGTCGCGCAATGGGGTAATCAGATATCCGAAAGGCGCCACTTCCGGCGTGCTATCGAGCCAAAGTAGATCGTTACCGCGCTGAACCACGGTGATCACGTGATCGAACTGACTCGGCGAGGGAACCTCAGGATTGATTTCGTGACTGGCGCTGATTAGTGCGGGATAAACCTTGAAGCCCGCGGCGCCGAGGAGTGACGCCAGCAATGTGTGCTTGTCCTTGCAATCGCCATATTGATTGGCGAGCACCTCAGATGCGGCGTGCGGCTGGTATCGTCCTATGCCGAAAGCAATTCCGATATAGTGAAATTCCGTGCTGACGTACTTGTAGATCGCTTGGAGCCTAGCTGTGTCATCGGAGGCATCTTTCGTAAGCTGTGCCGCTTTCGCTTGAATCTCCGGTGTTGGCTTCACGCGATCCCGCTGCAAATCGTTATACCATCGGCCCACTTCGTCCCAGGTTTGAAAATTGCTGATTTGGAGGTCTGGCTCGGGTAGACGCCCGCGCGCTTGGTAATACGTGGCGAACTGCTGATCCTCTTTAGGCTTCTGATGGAGATTCGAGTAATGCCAGCGGTAGATCCGGTATTTCCCTGACTCGCTGATGTCTGGTTTGACCCTGGCACTTGCGATCTTAATTTCTGATTTGCTCGGAACGCTAATTTCCACCTGTTCATCAAGGGAAATAAGGCTGTCAGTGAAGTTATAAGCAAACCAGAATTTTCCCGCCGCCAGCGGTTTCGTGCTAGTGAGATGCGTCTTGAATTCAAGAACGTCTCCCGTCCCCAGTCCCTTGACTGCAACATGTTTTTCGCGAACGTCGCTGTAAAAAGGAGCTTGACGCGTGACCTCGGAAGGCATGTCTTGAATATTTTCAAGGGGTGTATCTACCTCGGTTCCGTCATGTTTGCGCACTCGCACAAAATCGATCTGAAGAGTCGACTCCGAATTCGCGTAAGGAAACGTCAAAACCTGATAGGTTCGGACCCCGGCATCGGACTGGATTCTGATTCTGCCGAAGTCTTCGCGAGTGAAGGTTCCATCGCTCTCGAATGCAAGTTTCGCCGACATTTGTTCAAGGACAAACGCCTCCTGGGAGTATGTGTCGGGTCCGGAAACCCTGGTGGGCGCGGCTTGCGGCGCACCCTGCCCCAAGAGAAAGGTCGAGAGCCCCAACACGAGTAACACGCAAGTGAGTCGCAGAAGAGTTGACATTGGTGCAATGTGTGTACATCTATGAGAAGCAAAACGCAAATTGAGTTGGTACAGCCAGCCACATTTTTGCGCGGCCACTGCCCCTCCGAGTGCGATTGTAGGCTGTTCTGCGGCAGGCACGCCTGCTAAAATAACCAATACGCCGCCATCGTTACAACCCTTTACTGTCCTCGCGTGGCGTGCCTGTGGGGCTATAGCTCAGCTGGGAGAGCGCATCGTTCGCAACGATGAGGTCGTCGGTTCGATCCCGACTAGCTCCACCAAATAATAAATACTTATCTGCTACGAAATTTACTGGTTATCTGTGGCGTAAGAAAAATAAACGCAAAAAAAGTCACAATGGTTGTTTGAGTTCGGCATCCTAATGCACGGCTGGAAAGCAAGTTTCTTACTGGCGCCGGGGGCGCACAAACTGGGCCTCGTTTTCTAATTTTGTTTTTAGCGAGTCCAAATAGATGCGTCGAAATGCAAACATGCGGAGGGCGACATGACAGATGAGGCAGCCGAGGTTAACGGCAGAGATCCGGAACCAGAGGAGGCCTCGCGATCGAACGCCATTCGCGAATCGCGAGTGCGCAGATTTCTCGGAGGATTGCTGGCCGGATCGGCGTGCGTGGTGATGGTGTGCCTTGTCGCCCTCTGTGGTCGCCCGCTGCGTCTTTCGGCACAAACGCTTTATTATGCGAAACCTCCGGATGCCAGGAATGGAGAGAAGGTTTACAAGGGTGGTTGCATTGCGTGTCACGGTAGTGAGGGGAAGGGCGCTCCCATGGCGAGTACGGTGTTCACGCGGCCGGATATGTTTCCGGACTTTACCGATTGTGCCGGGACGACGCCTGAGCCGAACGGCAACTGGAAGGCAGTGATCGTGCATGGCGGCCCATCGCGTGGGCTTTCGCAGATCATGCCTGCGTTTGGGGATCTGCTGACGGATGAGGAGATCAACGACGTGATCGCGTACATGCGGGGGTTTTGTAAGAATACCCATCACGATCCGCTAGGGGAGTTGAATCTGCCGCGGGCGTTGGTTACGGAGAAGGCGTTTCCCGAGAACGAGATTGTGGTTTCGACCGCGGCGAGTGCGTCGGGGGCGCCGTCGTGGACGACCGACGTCATTGACGAGCGAACTATTATTGATGCCCGAACGCAGCTTGAAACCGATATTCCGGTGAACTATGCCGACCAGGGGCACAACTGGACGGCAGGTCTTGGGGACATTACCCTGGCGTTGAAGCGGGAGATGTTTTCCAGCCTGCGGACGGGATCGATCCTTAGTCTGCAGGGCGGTATTCTGCTGCCAACCGGAGACAGCAAGCGGGGTTTCGGGGCTGGCACAACCCAGTTCGAGCCCTTCGCAGCGTTCGATCAGTTGTTCAAAGAGAATACGTTTGTGCAAACCCAGTTAGGTGCGGACCTGCCCGTGGATACAAGCGTGGCTCCGCGCAGCATGTTCTGGAGGGTGGCGGTGGGGCAGGCGATGGCTCAGGACCACATGCTGGGACGGCTGTTTTCGCCCATGGTTGAGTTTCTGGCGGTGCGGGATTTCACTCCGGGTGCGAGCACCAACTGGGATGTTCTGCCGGAGATGCAGATCACCATAAGCAGGCGCCAACACGTGCGGACGGGCTTCGGCGTGAGGGAGCCGTTCACGAATACGAAAGGCCGAACGCCGCAGGTACTGTTCTATCTGCTCTGGGACCGGGCGGATGGAAAGTTATGGGAAGGTTGGCGATGAGACGCCGATGGAGTATTGCGATTGCTCTGGGTCTCGCACTGGCTGGGCTTCCGGCGATACTACGCGGCAAGACGCCGACGGAGAATGCGAAGGGCGACAAAACCCCTCCGGGAACTTTTTTCCGGACATCGGACCGTTGTGTGGCGTGTCATAACGGGCTGACGACGAGTTCGGGTGAGGATGTTTCGATCGGCCTCGAATGGGGCGCGAGCATTATGGCCAACTCATCCCGCGATCCTTATTGGCAAGGAAGTGTGCGGCGCGAGTCAATCGATCATCCCGAGTCGAAGCAGGTGATCGAGGATGAGTGCTCGATCTGCCACATGCCGGCGGTACGAATGGCGGACCGGGGTGCGGGGAAGCACACTCAGGTGTTCTCACGCTTTCCGTTGCAGAAGTTTCCTAAGGGCGATCGTGCGGCGGAAGATGGAGTTACGTGCTCCGTCTGTCACCAGATTGAGAAGGCAGGGCTGGGGACGCCGGCGACTTTCGTTGGGAATGTGGTTTTCGCGAAACCGATCCAGAATGACGAGCGGCCGGAGTATGGGCCGTTCGACATCGACTTGGGGCACCAGACCGTGATGCACTCATCGACGGCTACGTACTTCCCGACCCGAGGGGACCACATTCGCGATGCGGGACTGTGCGGGAGTTGCCATACGCTGATCACTTCCGCGCTTGGGCCTAACGGTGAGAAGGTGGCGGAATTCCCTGAGCAGGTTCCCTTCCAGGAGTGGCAGCATAGCGACTACGCGACCAAGCAGACCTGCCAGGACTGCCACATGCCGGTAGTGGATGAGCCGGTAGCTATTACGGCACTCTACGGTCAAGCGCGCGAGGGGATGCACCGGCACGTGTTTGTGGGATCGAATTTCGTTGTGGAAGGAATGCTTCAGGATCATCGCGATGAACTGGCTACCGCCGCGCCGCCCGAGGAGATGGACGCGGCAATGAAGCGCACCGCCGAGTTTTTGAAGAAGCAGGCGGCGAAGGTGACGATTACAGGGATCGATTCGACCCTGAATGAGCTTTCCGTTGATGTTCATGTGGAGAATCTGGGCGGGCATAAGCTGCCGACAGCTTATCCTTCGCGGCGGGCGTGGCTCCATTTTTCGGTGAAGGACGGCAATGGGCGCGTGGTTTTTGAATCAGGTGCTCTTAATCCCGATGGCTCGATTGTAGGCAACGACAACGACGAAGACCCTCTCAAGTTCGAGCCGCATTACCGCGAGATTACGAGTCCGGAGCAAGTGGAGATCTATGAACCAATCCTGAAGGATTCGGACGGAAAGGTGACGACCGGTCTTCTCCATGCAGTCGGCTACCTGAAGGACAATCGACTGCTGCCGCACGGCTTCGATAAGGCCACGGCAGAGAAGGACATCGCCGTGACCGGCGACGCGGCCGACGATCCGGGATTCACAGACATGGGGAGTTCAGTGCGTTATGTGGTCTCGACCGGGAATGCAACCGGACCCTTCAGAGTCGAAGCGGAGCTTTGGTTCCAGCCGATCGGCTTTCGTTGGGCGCATAACCTGGCGCCATACAATGCGGATGAGCCGCAACGCATGGTGCGCTATTACGAAACGGCGGCCCGGCGTTCTGCCATGCTGTTGGCCAGAGCGGAGGCTACCCGGTGAGGATGTTTGACTGGTCTTACCAGCGGTAAGCCATTGAAAGAATGGCTCCTCAGGTAGGACTCGAACCTGCCTACAAAAGTTAACTGAAGTACTCAACAAGCACGGCTGGCAAATCTTAGTCCTTATAAGTAGATGATGAGCAACAAAGTGATTCCTGGAATCGATTCGCTAGGCAGTTGGGTTTCACGCCTACGGTCGTGCGGGTCTGTCCGTGTCCCCGACGGGATTTGAACCCATCAGGGTACATAGTGGGTACGCTGAATTCGCTGAGGACCTAATTTCATCGGGACGAAAAAGCACAGCCTATGAGGGCTGGTGTGTTACTAGGGAATACAGGAAAAGCAGAATGCCCGCAGCTATGAGCGGGCACGCGATCATGGCGAAGGCGATGAAAGACAGAGGGTGAATCCAGATAAACGTCGTGAGCTGGACAACAAGGCCAATGGCAATCAGCAAGCCTGCCCAGCGAAGGCGGCGCTCGATGAACGGGGCTGATAGTGTGTTAGGCAAAGCTACTGGCCTCCTTTCCAGAAATTCACGTCCTTGAGCGTGGCCACGTCGTGAACCGTATCGTGGCAATGCGCCGACATACAGGACAATTGGTTGGAGTTGATGCGAGCCATCATGTCTGGAGTCTTGCTGTGCTTCGGCTCCTCTTGATACACACGCATGCCCGCGTGACAATGCAGGCACTCGCGATTGTTGAAAGCCGTGTAGAGCTTTATGTTAGCGGGCTCCGGGACTTTGCCGAAGTACTGCACGTAAATATGTCGCAGCCCGCGAAATTTAGCGTGGACCGTGCCAAACATGGTGTAGTCGGTGTGGCAGGTGTAGCAGGCGTGATCGCGGGGAACAAGATTGTTTTGAAAATGCCGGGCTGGGATGTAACTCGGATCATCCACGTAGAGGCTCTGTCCGAAATCGTGCATTACGTGGCAGGAAAGGCAGAATTGAGTGCTGGTGGCGCGCTCCATGTGCTCCGAGTAACCCAGGCCGACCGCCACGACTGGCAGGACAAAGAGAGTGATGAAGGCCAGAATTTTGCCGCCTCGTACCCGCGTGAGTTCGGCGCGAGTGGCCAGCAGAATCGCCAGCACTACAGCGATGGCAATGAAAAGCACTTGGCCGAGCATCGGATTCACCATGATGGCAATTACCCTAGGAAATAATCATGGAGCGTTTCATTTTTGGCCCAGACTTCTGTAGTAATCCACAACGGCTTTAATCTGGTCGGGCGTTAATTCAGTCTTGTAAGAATCCATGTCGTCGCCCTTGCCGTTGGTCACGACCGAGATCATTTGGGTTTCCGAGTCTTTCATATTGGTATGGACGTCTTTGACGTGGACCTTCTTGCCCTTGGCGGTGTTTCCTAAACCATCTTTGCCATGGCAAACGGCGCACTTGTGGCCGTAAATATCCTCGGCGCTGTCCTGGGCGGCGGATCTTGTCGAGCACGCCAGGAAAAAGACAAAAAACATCGCAATCAGCAAGACGCCGTTGCCCTTTTTCAAGCGTTTCGCAGACGATTCCATGAGTTCCCCCTCAGAATTGTTTTCGGTTCGCGCGTAATCCTACCGCACTGATGTCTAGTTCTGATAATGATCGGCGTCAAAAGTCCCGCGTCCAGCGTAGCGTCAGCAAATTCGCCTGGAAATTGTTGCCCGGGACGATCTGCTCAATGTAATACGTGCGCTGTAAATCGAGGGACAAACGGCCAGCCTTGGGAAAGGAATAATAGACCGTGCCGGTGACCAATGGGAAAGTGAGAGGACCATAAGCCGGCGGTTCGCCGCTGATCTGGCCGAGGCCGGTTGAGCGGTCGTAATTCCCACTCAGCCGCAGGCCAAGACGCTTAGTGGGCTTCGCTTCCACCCCACCTTGCCACACTCGATCGATCTCCTGGTCGCGCAGGAAGTCATTGAGGGGTGGTGTGCCGCGAGCGTACACGATGTTGCCTTGAGCATAATAGCTCAGATAGCTGAAGCCCCCGAATATTGAAAAACGGTCGTTCAGCGAGTAGGACAAAGTCGCGGCGTTCGAGTGAACGTTGTTGTGGAAGTTGGTGTCGATGAACTTGCTGTTGCTCAGATTCACGTCGTCTTCGAAAGTGAGCTTGGGAGTGAACTGAATATGTGCCACGAGGTGGCCGCCCACCTGCGTGTGTGGCGTAATCGCAGTATAAGATGCGCCATTGTCAAAACTGTGCAGGTCGCCGCGGATGCTGAAAATCTTCGAGGGCTGATAACCAAAACTGATCTCGGGCATGGCGGTTTTGGTCTCCAATGTGAGCCCCGGATCGGTTACGCCGTTCTCGATCGCCACCACATCCGCTTTCATAAGGTGGATGCCGGGACGGATGACTAGCGTGCGAATCGGGGTGAAATCAAAGTTGACGTCGAGATCGCTCAGACCATTGCGCCATATGATATCGTCCGTCCCACTTGACGGTGTTACGACAGGCGTGTTTTGAGAAAACAAGCTCCCGAGGTTGCCAATGCCTTCGCTAGTCATGCGTGAGTAGCGATAGTCGGCGTTTAGACTAATCCAGTCGTTGAATTGGTAGGTAAACCCCAGGTTGAAGATATTGTCGGGCTCGCTGACCGTGGCGCGCACGCTCTGGCTGAATGTATAGGGTGCGACCTTTCCGGTCGAGCCCGGAGCCACTCCGTTGACCGACTGGTCGAAGGTCGCAGGACCCTTATAGCGGTAAAAGATGTAGCCTCCACGCAACTGTAGTTTCGCGAGCGGCTTCCCTACAAAAGAAAAATCACTGATGGGCGTGGTCAGCCGCCGGTACTGCGACCAGGAAAGGGACGTAAGCGGCTCCGTGGTTGAGCTGGCGATGGGGTTGATGCTCAGTTGCGGCGAGCTGACGTTATTCAGGCTAATGTTTTCGGTGAAAGTCTGGTAGCCGAGCGCGTAATGAAAGCTCCAGGAGTTGTATGTATAGTCCATACCGCCGGTGAACCGGTTGGTCTCGTCACTGAGCGGGGCATAGAGATAGTAGGGATTGGCGCGGGCGAACCCACCCCAATAGCCCGGGGAATTCAGAAAATTAAGGGAGCGCGTAGTGTAGGTGGGGCCGTTGTTCGTGGTTCGGTAGTAATCGAAATTGAAACGCAAGCGATTGGTTGCGTGCAGCGTGAAGTCGACTGAGCCAAATTTTCGCACGGTGGCCCAGTTGTGGTTGTCCGTAAGACCCGTACTTAGCCCGGGTGCAGCTGCAGCAATCGGCAGTACTACATTGTCATTCTGGTTCCAGTTGTAGTAGGCCTGCCGCCAGTTCACCCTGAGATCGTAAAGCCTGTGCTTGGTCACGGTTAATTGGGCCGTCGGGAATGGGTCACCGCCCAGACCGCTCATGGAGATCGAGTAGCTGTCGGCGAATGGATTCGCCCCCGCCACAGCCTCGCCAAATAGATTGAAGTCCATCAGACGCGGGCCAGGTCGAAGATCGATTAGTTCGTAATACATTGGCTGGTAGCCCTTGATATCCGCAAAGCGATAACCGACGCTGACTGATCCTTGATTTGTGAATCCCCCAAAGGTGATTGGGGGAGCTTCATAGCCGTCGCTTTCTTGCGCGAACGCCGTCGCCGAAAGAAGCAACGCCAAGGCCGACAGGTTGACGATGAAGCGGTATGTTGACGTCGTCCTCATAGTGCCCCCTTCATCGCAGCAACGTAAAGTCCAGATTCGAACCATGAACCGCCACGTGGCAGCGGGTACACTCGCCGCTGGTCTGATACCCGAGGCGCGAGTGAGGCACCGAGGCCTGATTGTGGAATCCTGTGTGGCATTGCAGGCAAAGCTGCCGGCCCTCGCGCCGCACTAGCAGCATGCGATTAGTGCTGCCGTGCGGGTTGTGGCAGGAAACGCAGCCCTCAATTTTCGCTGCCGGATGCTC
>JGI12635J15846_10003280_pt1 | contig 14103 bp, 12 predicted proteins | sample BlaSpr_A8_OM2_M2_FD_15846 | JGI IMG/M metagenome (IMG submission 15846) | reverse complement strand
CGGACCTGATCCTCTTCGACTTCGGTCTCAGCAGTACGCAGATCGACGACCCCGAGCGGGGGTTCAGCTTCCGCTCAGGTGGGCCGCTCGACATGCGGATGGACCCCGGCATCACGCTCACGGCATCGGCGATCGTCAACAAGTACGACGTCGCCGAGATCGAGCGGATCCTCCGGGAGTACGGCGAAGAACGCTGGGCTCGCCGGATCGCGCAGTTCATCGTGGCGCGGCGCCCGCTCCGCACCACGCTCGACCTGGCTTCGGCCGTCGAGTCCGCGATCCCTCGCCGAGCCTGGCCGCGCGACATCCACGTCGCGACGAGGACCTTTCAAGCGATCCGGATCGCCGTCAACGACGAGCTCGGCGAGATCGAGCAAGGACTCAGAGCAGCTCTTTCGACACTTAAGCCCGGTGGTCGTATGGCGACGATCAGCTTCCATTCCCTGGAAGACCGCTTGGTCAAGTCATTCTTCAACGTCGAGTCCAAAGACTGTATCTGCCCACCCCAGCAGCCAGTCTGCACCTGCGGCCACCGGGCCGCCCTCCGCATCGTGACCCGTCACGTCGTGCGGCCGTCCGAAGAGGAAGTGGCCGCGAACCCCCGCGCCCGGTCCGCCCGCCTTAGAGTCGCGGAAAAAATCTGATTCCACAAAGTCCTGGTGGCCGGCATAACCCCTCCGGTCACCAGGCAACCCCCCCGGGGGCTTTCCCTCTCCCCTTCAGGGGAGAGGGCCAGGGTGAGGGGCAAACAAAGAAGTACTAGCAAAGGATGAAGTTCACGTCTTGACATCGACCCGAATACTGGCCCGACGGCGCCTGGGCACGACCAGCGCACCGCACGTCACCGCCCCGCCCCGGCGGCGACGGCGCACGCGTGGCTTCGTCCAGGTCGCGAGCACCGCCGCCGCCGAGCGGCTGCGGCTGAACCGGTTCGGCCACGCCTACGTGGGCGTGGGTGCTGTCGTGATCGCGCTCTTCTTCTACCTCGCCCTGGCGGCTCAGATCACGCAGTCCTCCTACGACATCAGCCGCCTGCAGGACCAGCAGCGCCAGCTCATCGCGGAGCAGGACCAGCTGCGCTACCAGGAGGTGACCCTGCACGCCCCCGCCCAGGTCCAGCAGCAGGCGTCGCAAAGCGGCATGCAGCGCGTCGTCCCGGCCAGCTACGTGCCGGGACAGCTGGTGGCGATCGACCTCGCGGCCCCGGTCGGTGCGTCGCCGACCGACTCGACCCCGCGCTGGCTCCGCGCCGTGGCGGTGGTGGTCAACAGGATCGGCGGCACGCGCGACGTGATGGCGGCGGGCAATAAGTAATTGAGCACAAGGGCCCTCTCATCGAGGCGCCCCGGTCGCGTCGAGCGCGTCGGTTCGGCCCGCCTCCGCGTCCTTTCTATGTTCGTGGTCGCGATGCTGCTGGCCGGGGCGGTCTGGTCGCGCCTCGCCTACTGGCAGGTTGCCCAGCACGGCCGCCTCACGTCCCAGGCGCAGGCGCAGTACCGCGAGTACGTCGAGCTGCCCGCTGTGCGCGGCGCGATCTTCGACCGCAACCTCACGCAGCTCGTCGTCAACACCACGGTCTACTCGGCCTTCGTGTCCCCGGACCAGGTCCCGTCGAACGAGCGCGACCGCGTCGCGCAGGGACTCGCCACAGTGCTCGGCGTGGACAAGACCAAGACCTTCGCGACGCTCGAGACGAATGCCAAGTTCGCCTACATAGCTCGCCGTTTTCCGAAGACCAAGGCCGACCAGCTCAGCGCGTTGAAGCTGCCGGGAGTGGGCCTCGAACAGGAAACGCAGCGCTCATACCTGCCCGGCATCGCCCCCGGCACGACCCTCGCCTCCAACCTGCTGGGCTTCGTCGACTGGACGGGCAACGGCAACTACGGGCTCGAGCAGAAATACCAGGCCGCCCTCGCGGGCACGCCCGGCTATATCTCGAGCTTCCGCGACCTGGCCAACCGCGAGATAGTCCTGGGCACCCACACGCACCAGGACCCCCTTCCCGGCTCGGACCTCGTCCTGTCGCTCGACGCCAACATCCAGTACGCGGCCGAGCAAGCACTCGCCGCCGGGGTGAAGACGGACAACGCCGAGAGCGGCAGCGTTCTGGTCATGGATCCCCAGACCGGCGGTATCGTCGCGTGGGCCGATTACCCGAGCTACAACGCCAACGACTTCAATCACACCGACCCCGCGATGTTCAAGGACAACGTGCTGGGCTATGTCTACGAGCCGGGCTCAGTGATGAAGGTGGTCACGCTCGGCGGAGCCATCAGCGCCGGCGCGATCGCGCCGAACACCGTGATCAACGACCCGGGCGTGCTCAGCGTCGGCGGCTACCGCATCTACGACTGGGACCGGCGCAACCACGGGAACATCGACTACACATATGTGCTCGAGCACTCGCTCAACGTCGGCGCGATGAAGGCGATGCAAGCGGAAGGGCATGATGCCTTCTACAAGAACCTGCAGGCTTTCGGCCTGACCCAGCCCAGCGGCGTGGACGTGGCGGGAGAGAGCTTCATTCCCCTGCCCTCCGCGACGCAGATGGCCGACGCGCAGTACGCCACGGCGTCTTTTGGTCAGGGCATCGACGTGAACATGGTCCAGATGCTGTCGGCCATCAACGTCGTCGCGAACGGCGGCAAGTACGCGCAGCCGCACGTGGTCGAGCGCGTGGGCACGCGCGTGAACCCTGTGCTGCTTCAGCCGCAACGCCAGGTGATCAGCGCCGACGCTGCGGCCAAGATGACCACCATGATGCAGGCGGTCGTGCAGAACGGCTCAGGCTGGACCTCACGCATCCCTGGCTTCCAGCTCGACCAGTGCGGAAAGACCGGCACGTCGCAGATCCCGGTCAACGGCCAGTACACCCAGGACGTATGGGCCTCCTTCGTCGGGTTCCTGCCCGCGCAGCACCCGAAGTTCACGATGATCGTCGTCGTGCGCAAGCCGCACTACCCCGGAGCCGAGCAAGACTGGACGATGAACGACGGCTATCTCACTGCAGAACCGATCTGGCAGAAGATCGCGCAAACGATCGTGGTCGACTGGCACCTGACACCCGACGGCCACTAGCGGTTCTACTTAGTACATGCGGCTGAGTCTTCTCGAGATCCTCGAGGCGACCGGGGGCGGCGAGGTCGGCGGCACCCAGGTCGGCGAGATGTTCAAGACCTTCCACTCCGACTCGCGCCAGGTCCAACCGGGCGGACTGTTCTTCGCCCTGCGTGGTGCGGAGATGGACGGCCACCGGTTCGTCGCCGATGCGATCAAGAACGGCGCGGCCGCGGTTGTGGTGCAGAAGAAGACCGAGATACCTTCCGGGATCGTCGAGGTCCTGGTGACGGACACGTGGAGGGCGCTGTACGCGCTGGCCACGTACGCGCTCAACCGGGTCCAGCCGCTGGTCGTGGCGGTGACCGGAAGCAACGGCAAGACCTCGACCAAGGAGATGGTGGCCGCGATCCTATCGCACCGCTTCAGCGTGCTCCGCACCCTTGGCAACCTCAACACCGAGACCGGCGTGCCGCTCACGTTGCTGAGCCTCGAGCCGCATCACACGGCCCTGGTCCTCGAGATGGGGATGCAGCGCCCGGGCGACATCGGACACCTGGCCGCGCTGGCGCGACCGTCGATCGGAATCGTCACCAACGTCGGCGTCGTCCACATCGAGTTCTTCAAGTCGCGCGAGGAGCTGGCGCGCTCGAAGGGCGAGCTGGTCGCGGCGCTGCCCGATGACGGGCTCGCGGTGCTCAACGCTGACAACGAGTTCTATCCGCTGCTCGCGCAGATGACGGGGGCGCGGGTCTCGAGCTTCGGGAGCGAGCGCGGCGACTATCGCGTGCAGGACTACAAGGCGGTCGATGGCGGCGGCGGACGGTTCTTGGTGCGCGGGGTGGACGTCACTCTCGCGCTGGAGGGCCGGCACCAGGCGGTGAACGCCGCGGCAGCCCTGGCCGCTGGTGAGTTCGCCGGGGTGCCCCTGGCCGCGGGCGCAGCAGCGCTGGCGGACGTCCATGTCGAGCACCGGCTGCAGGACCTAAAGACCGCCTCCGGGTACTCGATCATCGACGACGCCTACAACGCGAGCCCCGAGTCCATGCTCGCCGCCTTCGAGACTCTCGCCGAAGCTCCGCGTCGCGGCCGGCTGCTCGCCGTGCTGGGCGAGATGCGCGAGCTCGGCGCCCTGTCGGAGGAGGCCCACCGCCGCGTCGGACAGCGGGCGGCCGAGGTCTTCGACGCCGTATGCGTCGTGGAGGGAGAACAAGCGCGCGTGATGGCGGAGTCGGCCGGCGCGGAGCTCGTGCCTGACCGCGCAGCCGCGGCCGAATGGGTCCGCCGGAACGCAAGCGAGGGCGACCGCGTGCTGATCAAGGCGTCGCACGGCGTGCGTCTCGACCTGCTGGTCGAGGAGCTGACAGCCGCTTGATCCTCGACGCCCTGACATTCGTCGTCGCGTTCCTCATCGCGCTGGTCCTCTACCCACCGACCGTCCGCGTGCTGCGCCGGATCAAATCCGGGCAGGTGATCCAGGAGGAGCTCCCCGACTCTCACCAGAAAAAGGCGGGGACTCCGACAGGCGGGGGAATCCTCTTCGTGGTCCTCGCGATCGCCGGCGGAGTGCTCGCGACGCTAGCCGGGCATAACGGCGCCTTGCCCGCGATGGTCGGCCTCTGCGCCGGCGGGGCGATCGGCTCTCTAGATGACCGAACTAAGCTTCAGATCGGCGCGCTGGGCATCCCCGGGCGGCTGAAGCTTCCGTTCCAGGTCGTCTTGGCGGTGCCCGTGGCTTGGCTCGCTACGGTGCAGGGCGCGCACCAGATCTGGTTGCCGGTGACACCCTGGGTGATCTTTCCACTTGCGGTGATCGCCATCGTCGCGACTGCCAATGCCGTAAACATCACCGACGGGATGGACGGCCTCGCGGGGGGTCTTTCAGTCATCGCAATCGGCGCAACGGCGCTTTTTCTGCCCGGGGCGCCCGCGGGCGAGAAGGCCGTCGCGATGACGCTCTGCGGCGCGCTCGTCGCGTTTCTCGTGTTCAACCGTTACCCGGCGCGCGTGTTCATGGGCGACACCGGCTCGCTCGCGATCGGCTTCGCTCTGGCCGCCATGGCGATCCAGCAGGGCGTCCTGCTCCTCCTGCCGATCGTCGCTCTGGCGTTTGTACTCGAGACCCTCTCTGTCATCATTCAGGTGGCCTACTTCAAGGCCACCCGCGGACGCCGCGTTTTCACCATGACCCCGATCCACTACACGTTCCACCACGAGGGTTGGTCTGAGAACCGCATTGCGCTCACGTTCTGGAGCGNCGGCGTGGTATCTGCGATCGCCGCGATAGCTCTCGTGCGGCTTCACGTTTGATGGCCCTGGTGGTCGGCGCGGCGCGCAGCGGCGTCGCGCTGGCGCTTCATCTCACCGCGAGAGGTGAGCGTGTCCGCGTTGTCGATCGCAAACCCGCCGCCGAGCTCCGCGCGACGATCGAGCAGATGCCCCTGAGCGTCGACCTCCAGCTCGGCGGATATGACAGCCGTGTCCTTGAGGGCGTCGACGTCTTGTACGCGAGCCCGGGCGTGCCGTGGGATTCTGAGCTGCTCAACGAGGCCCGCGCGAAGGGCATCCCGGTCTCGAGCGAGATCGACCTTTTCCTCAAGGAGTGTCGCGGCACCGTCGTCGGGATCACCGGCACCAACGGCAAGACGACGACCACCGCCCTCACTGGCGCCGTCCTCTCCGCAGGGCCGCGGCCCGTGATCGTCGGCGGCAACATCGGCGACACGGTGCTCGACAGGCTCGACGAGATCACGCCCGAGCACTGGGTCGTGCTCGAGCTGTCGAGCTTTCAGCTCGAATCAGTGGAGCGGCCGCGCCTCCGCGTCGGCGTCATCCTCAACATCACCCCAGACCATCTGGATCGCCATCGCACGCTCGAGCGATACGTCGACCTCAAGGCGCGCACGATCGAGTTCGCCGGGCCCGACGACTTCGCCGTGCTGAACGGTCGCGACGACCTGGTGCAAGGGCTCGCCACGCGCACGCGCGCGCAGGTCGTGTGGTTCGACCAGCACCAGCCCATGCCGCCGATGCCGCTGCCCGGCCGGCACAACATGGAGAACGCCCTGGCCGCGGCCGCGGTGGGGCGCATCGCCGGGATGTCAGACGACGCGATCAACAGCGCGATCCGCTCTTTCAAAGGCGTCGAGCATCGCCTCGAGCTGGTCGGCGAGTGGGCGGGCGTCCGCTGGTACAACGACTCGAAGGCGACCAACCCGGACGCGGGGCGAGTCGCGCTGAGCGCATTTCCCGGAGCCCCCGTGATCCTCATCGCCGGGGGCTATGGAAGCGGCTTCGACCTGGGCGATTGGGTCACGGATGTCGTCGCCAACACAGAGGCCGTGATCTTGATCGGAGCTTCCGCCGACGAGCTCGCGAGCGCGCTCAGCGCCCATCCAAAGGTCATGCGCGCGCAGACGCTCGAGGAGGCAACCTCCATTGCTGCGAGCCTCGCGCGTGCCGGCTCGGTCGTCCTCTTCAGCCCCGCCTACAAGAGCTTCGACATGTTCAAGGACTTCGAGGACCGCGGTAACCAGTTCAAGGAACTGGTGCGGAAGCGGTTTGCAGCATGAGCACCATCGCTGCCGGGCGCGCGCAGGGCGCACCAATGGACAAAATGCGGCCGCAGCCGGACCGGCTGCTGCTGTTCACCACCGTCCTGCTCTGCGCGGCGGGACTCGTGATGGTGACGAGCGCGAGCGTTGCGTTCGCCTACACGCAGCAGAAGTCCGCGTTCTATTACGCGGAGCGGCAGGGCGCGTGGATGGTCATCGGCTTCGCGGCGCTTTTCGTGCTGGGACGCATCGATTACCGCCGCGTCCGCCCGCTTGCCCCCGCCGGAGCCGTGGCCGCGGCGCTGCTGATGATCCTGGTCCTCGTCCCACACCTGGGCGTGACCGTCAACGGCGCGCGGCGGTGGTTCGACGCGGGACCGCTGGGCACGTTTCAGCCATCCGAGCTGGGCAAGCTCGCCTTCGCCGTCTTCATCGCGCATTGGATCGACCGCAACGCACAGCGGATGGGCCAGTTCCAGCAGGTCTTCGTCCCTTTCGCGGCCATGTTGACCGGCGTGCTCGTCCTCCTGATGCTGCAGCGAGACCTCGGCACCGCCGTCGTGATGGTGGGCATCTTCATCAGCGCCTACTGGGCCGGCGGCGGACGCCTGCGTCACATCATCCTGCTGCTTGCGGTCCTCTGCCTCGGCTTCGTCGCGGTGACGCTGCTCGAGCCGTACCGATTGGGGCGCCTCACCGCGTTCAGGAATCCATGGTCGGACCCTCTCGGCGCCGGATTCCAGGCCACGCAGTCGCTCTACGGTCTCGCCTCGGGCGGCCTCTTCGGCGTCGGCATCGGACATTCGATCGAGAAGTACGGCTGGCTGCCGGAGGCCCACACCGACTTCATCTTCGCGATCGTCGGCGAGGAAACGGGGCTGGTGGGCACGAGCCTGGTGATGTTGGGCTTCCTGGTCTTCGGCCTGCGCGGCTACCGCGCTTCGCTCCGGGCTCCCGACCGGTTCGGCATGGCCCTGGCCGCCTCGATCAGCACGTGGGTGACTTTCGAGGCCCTGCTCAACATGGCCACAGTCACCAACACCCTGCCGATCACCGGCGTGCCACTGCCATTTTTCAGCTACGGCGGGACCGCGCTGGCCACGACGCTCGCGGCCGTCGGCGTGCTCCTGAGCATCGCGCGCCATGGCTCAGGTTCGGCGTTGGGGAACAATCGGGGCTCAGATGAGGCTTTTGATCGCTGGCGGCGGAACCGGCGGCCACCTCTACCCGGCGGTGGCGGTCGCGCGAGCGTTCCGCGCTGAGGAGCCCGATGGCGCCGTGCTGCTGGTCGGCCGCAAGGGGGGACCCGAGGAGAAGCTCGTGCCGGCCGAGGGCTTCGAGCTGGCGACCGTCCGCGTCCGCGGCTTCGACCGCGATGCCCCCTGGAAGAACCTGGCCCTCCCGGTGCTCATCCCGGCGGCGCTTCGCGCGGCGCTCCGCATCGTCGACCGCTTTCGGCCCGACGTGGTGCTCGGTATGGGGGGCTACGTGATGGCGCCTGCGGTGGCGGCGGCCCGCATCCGGCACATTCCATATGTGCTGCATGAGAAGGACGTGAGGCCAGGCCTCGCCACGCGCTACTTCGCCGCCGGCGCGGCCGCGATATGCACGACGTTGCCCGGGACCGAGAAGCGCCTGAAAGCGCGCCGCGTGGTGCTGACGGGTGTACCGCTACGAGAGGGATTCGAGCAGCGCACGCCGAACGTGCCGCCGCGACGGCTCCTTGTCACCGGAGGCAGCCAGGGCGCCCGGCGCCTGAACGAGGCGGTGTGGTCGGCGCTCGACGAGCTGTGTGCAAGGTTCGAAGAGGTCGTCCACGTCGCAGGCGCTCAGGGCGCCGGCGGGGTCGCGCAGCACGCCCGCGACCGCTACCGAGGCATCACGTTCGCGGGCGACATGGCCGCCCTCATGGCCAGGGCAGACGTCATCGTGAGCCGGGCGGGCGTCGGCACGATCGCCGAGGCGACGGCGGTCGGGCTGCCCATGGTCCTGGTGCCGGGCACCTTCGGCGGTGGGCACCAGGCAGAGAACGCCGCGGCGATGGTCGAGGCCGGCGCGGCGGTGAGCATCCCCGACGGCGAGCTCACCGGACAGAGCCTGGTCCGGACGATCGCGGCCCTCGACGCCGCAAAGGTCCGGGCGATGGCCGCCGCGTCCGCCGCGGCGGGCCGTCGCGACGCCGCGCAGCGCGTTCTAGCAGTGCTTCACGACGTGGTAGGGAAATGAGAGTTCACCTGATGGGCGCAGGCGGCTCAGGAGTCTCTGCTCTGGCGCGCGTCTTCCTCGCGCGCGGCGACGAGGTGAGCGGCTGCGACCTCAAGGAATCCGAGACGACGCAGGAGCTGGAGGAGGCAGGGGTCCGGATCGTGCTCGGCCACAACCCCGAGCACGTGCTCGGCGAAGACCTGCTGGTCTACAGCGGAGCGATCAAGCACTCGCCGGAGCTCGACGCCGCGCGCAAGATGGGTTTGAAGGTGGTCAGCCGGGCCGAGATGCTCGCCGAGCTGATCAACCACTCGGACTCGATCGCTGTCGCCGGCACGGCCGGCAAGACGACGGTCACGCACATGCTCGGCCACATCCTGGTCACGGCGGGCATGGACCCGACCGTCCTCGTCGGCGACGGGGCGAGCGCGAGGGCAGGCAAGTCGGAATGGCTCGTCGCGGAGACCGACGAATCGGACGGCACGCTCACCCTGCACCATCCGCAGCGCGCCATCGTCACCAACATCGAGCTCGACCATCCCGACCAGTTCCGCGACGTGAGCGCGGTGCGCGACCTGTTCCAGTGGTTCATCGAAGCCCTGCCGGCGGAGGGGTTGGCTGTGCTTTGCGCGGACGACGATCTCGCGCGCGAGCTGAAGCCAAAGGCAAGGAAGGTCACGTACGGATTTCGCCACGACGCGACCTATCGGTGTGAGAACACGCGGCCGTTCCCGATCTTTCGCGGCCTCGACCGGCTTGGCGAGATCAACCTGCGCCAGCCAGGCCGCCACAACATCCAGAACGCAACCGCCGCGGCGGCCATGGCGCTCGAGATCGGCGTCGACTTCGCCGACGTGGCCGCCGCGCTGCGCACTTTTCCGGGCGCTCACCGCCGGATGGAGTTCCTCGGAGTGTTTCAGGGCGCGGCCGTCTACGACGACTACGCACACCACCCGACGAAGGTCCGCGCCACGATTGAAGCCGCGCGCGAGCTGAGGCATCGCCGCCTGATCGTGGTCTTTCAACCGCACCGCTACTCACGCCTGAATGCGCTCATGCACGACTTCGCTCGCGCCTTTGTCGGCGCTGATCGCGTGTTCGTGCTGGACACCTACAGCGCAGGCGAGGAGAACGTGTCCGGCGTGCTGGCTTCCGACCTGGCGCACCAGATCCCGCAGGCGATCTATGTCGGCGACTTCGTCGGGGCGAAACAGGCGCTCGAGGAGCTCGTGGGCCCCGACGACCTGGTCCTGTTGATGGGCGCCGGTGACATCAAGAAGTTGGGCGATGAGCTGGCGCACAAGGTCTAAAGAAATGGGGGGATCAGGATCCCCCCATTGGCTGCAAGGATGAGCTGGCGTTCACGATCCAACCTCGCCTGGCTGCGCGAGCAGCCCGGGGTCAAGGAAGGCGAGGCGCTCGCCTCCCGCACATCGTTCGGCATCGGCGGCCCGGCCGAGTTCTTCCTCGAGCTGGCGCGGGCGGACGCGATCGAGAAGGCGATCGAGGGGTTTCACGAGCGCGACATTCCTTATCTATTGCTGGGCGCCGGCACCAACCTGCTGATCGCCGACCGCGGCGTCGACGGCGCGGTCGTCCGCGTCGTCAGCCGCGAGCACGCCGTCGACGGGACCCGCGTGCGTGCCGCGGCCGGGCTGAAGATGATGCGCCTCGCCCGCATCGTCGCCGACGCCGATCTCCGCGGCTTTGAGTTCGCCATCGGCGTCCCGGGAACGGTCGGCGGCGCCGTCTACCAGGACGCCGGATGCTGGGACAAGGAGATCCGCGAGGTGCTCGTCGACGTGGAGGGCTTCGTCCCTGGCGTGGGGAAGAAGACGTGGAAGCCCGCCGAGCTCGACCTCGGATACCGCACGTCCGCGTTTCGCGAGGGCGCGCTCAAAGGCGCGCTGGTGGTGGCCGCGACGATCCAGCTGAAGCGCGGCGATGGGGAAGAGGCCCGGCAGCTGATGGCGAAGCTCACGCGGGAGCGCCTCGAGACGCAACCGATCAAAACCAAGAACTGCGGCAGCGTGTTCAAGAACCCGCCCGGCGACTCGGCGGGGCGGCTGGTCCAGGCGGCCGGGCTCAAGGGCGCGCGCGAAGGCGCCGCCGCCGTCTCGACGCTCCACGGCAATTTCATCGTCAACGACGGCGGGGCGACCGCCCAGGACGTGCGCCGTCTGATCGAACGGGTGATGGCCGAGGTGAAGCGGCGGTTTGGCATCCAGCTCGAGCCCGAGGTCGAGATGGTGGGCCGCTGGACATGAAGCTTGCGGTCCTGAGAGGGGGGAAGTCTGCCGAGCGCGAGGTGTCGCTGCGCTCCGGCGCGCAGGTGGCCAAGGCGATGCGCGCGCGTGGCCACGACGTCGCGGAGGTCGACCTCGACCGCAACACATGGGACGCGCTGCGCGACGGGGGCTTCGAGTGCGTGTTCAACGCCCTGCATGGACGCCTGGGTGAGGACGGCACCGTGCAGGGGATGCTCGAGCTGCTTGGGCTTCCGTACACGGGGTCGGGCGTGCTGGCGTCGGCGCTCTGCATGGACAAGGCACGCGCGGGCAAGGTCATGGCCGGCGCCGGCCTGCACGTCCCGGAGTTCGAGGAGCTCGAGATCAAGGAGGGCGTCGCCGCAGACGTCGTCGAGCGCGTCGTCGCGCGGCTCGGCCTGCCACTCGTGGTGAAACCGGTGCGCGAAGGATCGACCATTGGCCTCACCATCGCAAAGGACGCCGATGCCGTGGCGAGCGGGCTCGTCCTGGCCGGCCGCTATGACCGCCGCGTGCTGGTCCAGCGGTTCGCGACCGGGACGGAGATCACCATCGGCGTGCTGGCGACTCCGGACGTGCAGGTGCTGCCGACGCTCGAGATCGTCAGCGAGAACCCGGTCTATGACTACGACGCGAAGTACACCGCGGGCAAATCGCACCACATCATCCCGGCGCGCATCCCGGAGGTGGCGCGAGCGGCCTCTCAGGATGCCGCAGCCAGAGCGTTCACGGAGCTGGGCTGCTCCGGCATGGGCCGGGTCGACATCATCGTGGACGCCGACGGGGTGCCATGGCTCCTCGAGATCAACACGGTGCCCGGTCTGACCGAGCTGTCCCTGCTGCCGGACGCCGCGAGGGCCGCGGGCATCGCGTTCGACGAGCTGTGCCAGCGCCTGGTCGACCATGCCGTGGGCAGGCACAGCCGGCGCGTCGGGCCGGAGGCCTTGTGAAATTCAGGCGGCGCAGCTCGGTGCTCCCGAAAATGCCGTGGCCCAACGGGCTGGAGCGTACCGAGCCGCTGCGAGGCCAGCTCTGGACGAGATCGGAGAGCGCCCTGCGCGAGCCGGACGTCCACTGGGCCTGGCGGGGCCTTGCCGCATTGGCGGCAGTGCTTGAGGTCGCGGTGCTCCTGTGGGTGTGGTCCGGCCCGGTGCTCGCGGTCCGCTCGGTCGACGTGATCGGCGCGCACCACATGTCGGCGAGCCAGGTCGAGCACGCCGCGGGGGTGTCCAACAGCTCGTCCATCGTCACGGTCGACGGCCAGTCGGCCCAGGAACGCCTCCTGCAGCAGGTCTGGATTCGCACGGCCACCGTTCAGCCGCAGCTACCCGGTAGGGTGGTGATCCAGGTCAGCGAGTGGCAACCCGTGGCCGCCTTTCATGCGGGTGTCTCGACCAGGCTGTTCTGGCTTTCGGACCAGGCGGTCGTCCTCGGGCCGGCGGCCAACGCCGGCGGCCTGGTCCAGATCCAGGGACCCGCGGGCGCCGACCCACGCGCCGGTGACAGGCCTCTCGACGCGCAGCTCCTTACCGCGCTGGTCAACATCCAGCGCGCGATGCCCACGCTGGTCGGACAGGACGTGGCGAGCTTCATCTTCGACTCGTGCGGCGACCTGACGCTCGTCGCCAAAAAGGGCTGGAAGGTTTACTTTGGCCGCGTGCTGACGCCGGAGGAATTCGCCGCCCTGCGCGACAAGCTCACCGCATTGCGGGCCATCGCGGGCAACGGCAACGTGGACTACAGCTCGGCCGACCTCGAGTACGTCAACGTGATGAACCCGGCCGAGCCCGCGGTCGGCTACAAGTCGCGCGAGCCCGCCGCGCCATCGCCGTCTTCGGGCGCGACGCCCGCAGCGACGCCGAACCCATGCAAGTAATCGTCGTCGCGATCCTGTTCGTGGTCCTCGGGGTCGTTCTCGGCCTGCTCTCGCCGGTCACGATCCCGATCACTTACGCGCGCTACACCGCGGTCGCCCTGCTCGCCGCGCTCGACTCGATCTTCGGCGCGTTCAAGGCATACATCGCCGGGACTTTCGAGCCGCGCGTGTTCTTCAGCGGCCTGCTGACCAACATGACCCTGGCCGGCGGCCTCACCTACTTCGGCGACAAGCTCGGCGTCGACCTGTCGATCGCGGCGATCGTCGCGTTCGGAGTCCGGATCTTCAACAACCTGGGCGCCATCCGCCGCCACTACCTGTAGCCCAGACGCGGGAAATTGCCCGCCGATGCATGCCCTCGCGGGCTTGGCTTCGACTTGATGCCCGCCGGGGCCGGCACCCGCGCTTCAGCTACCTCGACAGCAGGACCAAGCGTTGCTAGCCCCGATCGCGGGCTGTCAAGTCTGATCGGGGCGTTCTTGTCAAGTCTGATTGACAGGAGTAGCTTGGGCCCACCGTGCCCACATCACAGCGGCGCGCTCGCCACGGAGCGACGGCCGCCCGGCGACCGCCAGGTCGGCCGGAGGCGTCGGAAACCGTGGCGCTTCCGAGGTCGCGCGGGCTCCGGAGGCTCGCCAAGATCTGGGTGGGTGGCACAGGCGTCGTTGTCACCGCCGTCGTCGGTGCTGTTTGGTCGGTCGTGAAAGACACGGCCACATCCTTTGTCCCGTCCGCCTTGACGGTGGACACCTTTGTGAAGACCTACCCCGCCCTGACCGCCGCCGTGATCGCGATCGCGGCCCTCGCGACGCTGGCCGCTGGACTGATCGTGTGGCGCGATCCAGGTGCGGCGCGCGCATCGCGCTCAGCCGTCGCGGCGTGGCTGCAGCGTCCGCTCGTAGGCCTCACATCGCTCTCGGTCGCCACCGCGAGCAGCCTGGCGCTGATCGGGGTGCTGGCGCTCCTCGCAATCCGGCCGGCGTGGTGCCCGACCAAGATCTGCGAGCCTGGGCTCGCGAGCTATCCGGGCCCGCAAGATGGCTACATCGGCGCTGATGTTTTTGATATTCAGACCGACACGATCCTGATCCCTGGCGACCCGGCGACATACTCGCTGGGCCACATGCCTGTGGCTGGGGGCGCG
>JGI12635J15846_10003279_pt1 | contig 14103 bp, 19 predicted proteins | sample BlaSpr_A8_OM2_M2_FD_15846 | JGI IMG/M metagenome (IMG submission 15846) | reverse complement strand
CAACAGCGGGCACTAATTGGACAGGGGAAGACGTAAAGGCGGTGTCTGAGAACTTGCAGGGAAAGCCAGAGGCGGAGATTGATGCGCCCAAGCCGTTAGCTCAGTTCTTAGCGACGGCATGAGCGCGAAGGTGAACAACGCGATCGATGCAGCCATATTGCATTTCGGCGCATTGATTAACCGTATCGATACCGAGCTGGCTGAACAGTTGAAATCAACCAGACCGGAGCTGCAACCGGCTCTGGATTACGCCAAGGATGGACGGCAAAGTATGGGGAAGTTTGGGGTGGAACCGAAGAACGTGCGACCTCCGGACCCGTCTGGCGAAAGGGGTGCGGACGCGCTCATCTTCTCGCATATCAACCCCGACGTAGCCATCGCCAAAGCCGAACAGTTGCCAGATGACGACAAGCGTGCGCGCACCATGCTTGAGGTCGCACGCACCATCGCGGCCGATTATCCGGAACGAGCGGCGGAGTTGATTGTTGAAATCCAACGTAGAAATAAGCCTATTGATGATGAGCTGCAGCTGAACTTGATTTCTGCCCAGGCCTCTGTCGCCGCTGCGCAAGACAAGAAGAACGAATTGCACGAACTGTTACAGCGCGGGCTTGAGGCGGCTTACCACATCATTCTGGAACAGCAAAGAACCGACACCTTACACTTTGTCGACGGGGTGGCATCGCTGGTCCAGATCGGCATACAGAACGATCCAAACTTGACGATCAGTTTCCTTCAGAGTCTTTCACCATCGGACACGAAAGCAGCGCTCCTGCTAGAAGCAGCCTGGACGTTGAGCAAACGACAAAGCATCCCCGTCGGTTAACAGAGCTTCACATACCTGATTAACGCTCACCGGAGAAGCGGATTCACCCTGGAATGCAAGCGGCCAGATGTCCAGTTGTGCGAACCAGAAACTTTTTGCTCGATGTTTCAGGCAAGGGCCTGTAGGCCGAGTTGGGCGGCCTTCTTTCTGACGAACTCGATTTGTTGTTCGCGCAAAGCATGGTAAACGCCGTACTCGTAGACTTGAAATCCGTCGCGAAAGCCTGCCGGTCACGCTACAGGCCGCCAAAGTGAGTGCCATCGATCATCAGCACCACGAGTTTCAGATCTTCTAGGCGCCGTTCGCACAGCACCCGCAACTGATTGCTACTGGCCGCCACGAATTGTCCCGCTAGCCCACTTTGGCCTTGGCGGTGTCGCTTTGCATGGCGTAGGCGCGGGCACCTAGGCAACGTAAGATCGAGGGCAAGGACCTTCGCCGGGCAAGTTCTGATTCTGAGGCGCGTAGGACTGGGTTGGTGACGGATTCTGTCAATCGTAAGTGACGGGAAACTTCATTCCATAAGCTGAAAGGGGCCGGTCAGGCCATTACGATTTGCGCACAGGCTTTGCCTTCTTCTATAACGGCATGAAATTCAATGACTTATGGGATGGAAATGGCAGTGACGGGCTGTGCGAGAATGGCACACACGTTGCCCTATTATCGGGCGTATTTGGGAAAGTTCAGTCACTGAGGGAAATAGCATGAAGAAGCAAAAAGCTATCCGTGTGTTTCGATTGTTGGGCGTCGTGCTGGCCACATTGTTCTTTGCGGGGATCTTGGTTCCGACCCTTATGGGGTCCACCAGGTCTGCGAACCACAACCTTGTTCCCGGTTCGCTGCACCTGATCAAGATCGCAGGGTTTGCCTTCAAATACAAACTTCAGAACATTCTGGCCGCCCTCTTGGGCACGGTGTTAGGTGGGATAATTGCGTTGGTTATGTCATCTCCCAACGTGGCGCAAAAAACTGCCGGCTCCTCGGCCCTCGGCTGCCGCGCACAATAAGGCCCGGCAGGCGAGTTCGGCGCGTCTAGCTAGCTGGATTTGATCTGGCGAGGTCCTTTCAGCCGTGGCTTGTCGGACTTTTCGCTTTGCCCAAGCTTGAAGCTTGAAACACTTTCCAGAATTGAACCCAGAATGGCCACAGGCGGGGAGGCTTGCTCGGAAATCACTCCAGACCCCGAAACGCAATAGGATCTCTCATTCCAGCAAAGGAGAAAAAACGGAGCTTATGCCTCAAGCACCCTCCAATTTGAGATAGGTCTGGTTCTCTCGTTCTTCTACTTCCATGTTCAACTTCAGCGCCAACCATCTGCTCTTGCTCTCGCGGACAGAATACCGAACCTGTGTGGTGTTCCTTATGCAAGATAACTCCACCCACCGGGTCTACCGCCTGTATGACTTCACCAAATCCCAACAGATCACGCCAGGCCAATACTACTGCGTGTCGGGAGAGGTCAACAGTGCGGACAAACTGTACCTGGTCATCGAGTCGGTCAAGATGGACACCAAACACTGCCGGTGTTCTACAACTCCTGCTCCTGCTGACGGCGTGGGAGGATCGCTCATGAAGTAAAGAACTACGTTGCAGGGAATAAACTCGAGTTCAAGACTGCTTGCTCTTACGCAGCAGCCGGCGCATGGGTGTGTTCCGAGCTCGCCGCCGCTCTATCTGGCCCACCCACAAACCGGCGAAAGTGGATCCCTTTTAAACTGGCGCTAACTTATGTTCTCGCAATATTGCTTTATACGCTGCCCTGCATGTTTCTTTGGGCCGCGTGGAAACGCGAAACTAGGACCACTCTTGGCGAGTCGCGGCCTCCGTGGCGTGCATCCTGTTTAAAAGCCGGATTTATTGTGGCAGCCAGCGCGACGGCCTTGAGTCTGACCTTTCTTTTTTCCTATTTGCGAAACGGAGGTGGAATCCACGGGTCCAGCGCGACGCCTGGGCTGTGGACAACGCTCGGCCCCATCTCTGCTGCCGCGCTAGTCTCAAGTTTGTTGCTGGCTGCCATTGGGAAAAGCAAAGGGAATCTGTTATTGATTGGCTGGTTACTGGGAGTTTTCGTTGCTGAGTACATCGTTTTTCCGGTCGCTTTTGACTGATGTTCCGCTCAACTCCTGTAATGCCTTCGCTGCTGTTTCATCTGCCAATTTGACTTCTCTCTTTTATCTTCAACAAGTTAACGGAAAGCGGCCGCGGGGCGCTGTAGAGCGCCGGAGATTTCGTAAGCCGCTGATTTCTTGCTGGTTCCTATAGGGCTACCGAAGGTTGCTCTGCAGCACCCATTCTGGGGTGACCTGCCACCCCCCTCCCGGCGCAGAAGCGCCGCTCTTCTCCGATGCTTCCGGACGCGAGGCGGCAAAACCAGGCACGGGCAGGCCCTCGGATCGCATCAGGACCCCAGAGACGGTTATTTGGGGCGAGGCTTATTGATAGATGATCACTTAGCCGACAGCAGCTATTAGCTTTGGAACCAACCTCAACCCAACTGTGAGCGCGATCACGATCCACGCCACCTGTGCTCCCAGTAGCGCTCGCAAGTACCAAGTTTTCCGGTTTTCCGAAGTCAAAGCCAATGTTGTCTCAATAACACGCCTGCTTAGAAACCACATCAACCATGCGAAAGCGGCTCCCAAGATCAATCCGATGAAGCCAGCTAAAGCGTAAGCCGGAAGGCTAGCGTGGGCATCATGTGCCTTGACCATCGCGCCGGAGAAGGGAGCAAACATGCACACGCTCAGCAAGAAATTCCAGATTGTCACTGTGAACACCCCCCAACCAAGCTGAGGCGTAGCCTAAGCCACCTGTTGCTCCAGCGGCACCGGCTTGCTTCCAATTGCCCGACATTACCGGGAGTTAGGATTGGTTCCGGTCAGCGAAATAAACTGTGCACCCAGAAAGTAAGCCTCGTCCAGTAGTACTGCGCGCGGTTAGATATAGTGTCCGGCTTTGTCAGATCGGCACCGCCATTCCCCGTCTGCAATGCCTGTCTGTATCCCGCAGGCAGCTCGAAGATCGAAGGATTGAGAGGCGCTTCGGAAATTTCCAGTAGTTCTACTTTGCTAATCGTCTTGTTTCCCGCCTTAGTTACGAGCGAGGTTTCTTCGATCGGATAGCCTCGGGGTACCTTACCAAGCCACTTGATTTGCAATCGATCATGGCGGTTTCCCGTGCTAACAGAGAGCGTAGCGAAGCCAAAGCCACCTAACGCCTGCTCTTGACACCCGAGTCCCGGCAGGTCGATGTACCACCCGTCTGTCTCTTCTACGCTCGCAGGCGTTGAAGCACCAGGACTAGGTTCGACTAGGATTTTGACTCTGACGTGACGAGCGGTGTAATGCTGAAACTGGCGGCGCTCACCCGTATCAACGGAGTCGATTGTCATCGTCACTTCGGCTCCAGGCGTCTGAGTCAAGCTGCCTGGACGTGCTTTTCTTAACCGCTCGGACCAATCCTCGATTTCGGAAGAGGCATAGAGTTTGTCTCGTTCATTAAGGTTGAAAATCCGCTTTTCATCGCATTGCTGAATCACCACCCAATTAATCGCATCGGCCCCGGGCATCTTCTCAATCACGGTCTCAGTCCGTTGCCGCGCACCTTTTAGGTAAAGCGTATTCACTTGCGACAGCCAGTCGCCGGAGGTGCGTCGGGTTTTGATCGCGATATCAAGGAGGTTCGGGACAATGAACTTCGGAAGTCCAACTGCGGCAGCAAGGATCAGTACAGAGAAGGTGCTGGAGCAAAGCGTGACCAAGGTTCCCATTTTGCCCGTCCAAACAACGGAAGTTTACAACATTTCGATTCCTGAAGCTTTGACAGTATGAAACTCCGGGAACCGTATGGGCTCTTCGCGGTTTTGCGGCAGTCCGCGTTTGCTAAGGCCGGTTACACGGTGCAGAACCCATGCGGCGCCTCTCGAAACGCAACCGCCTTGCCATATCCCACGTATCTAGATATTATCTAGAGATGCTGCGGTTCGATTGGGACGAACGGAAGAACAAAAGCAATCGGATCAAGCACGGAATTTGGTTTGAAGAGGCCCAGAGCGTTTTTAGCGATCCGCATGGACGCCTATTTTATGATCCGGAGCACTCCGAGCACGAGGATCGGTTCATTCTACTTGGTGTGAGTTCAGCGGCAAGAACGCTTATCGTAGTTCACTGTTACAAGGAAAACGATTCCGTGGTCAGGATTATTTCTGCCCGTAAGGCGACTAGAAAGGAGGTGCGCTTCTATGAGGAAGGAATATGATTTCTCCAAATTGAAAGAGCTGAAGAACCCGTACGCAAGAAAGAAAAAGGCGGTGGGCATTAACTTGAGTCCGGAAGTCGTGGACTACTTCAAGCGACTGGCGGAAGAGACTGGACTGCCTTACCAGAAATTGATTGATTTGTATCTGCTTGACTGCGCGAGAAAACGCAAGAAGCTGACAATGAAATGGGTGGCATAGCGGCGACGAATTACTTAAGCTGCGGTGAATGCTTCGGCGTCATCCTCGCACGAATCGCGTGGGAGGACATTGGTTTGACTAAGCGGTGACCTGCGGTCCACAGGAGTAATGGTGGATGCTTATGACCTCACTGTAAAGAACCAAAGGTAGCTGCGGGGGGCCTGCAGCCAGCTGAAGGTGCATTCTCGATTGTGGGAAATCTTTTCTTTCATCGGACTTGATCTAGGGATGGAGCCAGTTCTTTTTCCGGCAACAAATCAGCGGCGTCGGGCCCAAGCGGATTGGCAACGTTGACCAGCGGAAGGATGCCGCCTGCCAAGAGGTAGCAAAGTGCGATGAGCACAAACGCAGCCGATACGCTTCCTGTTCGGTCGGTGAGTTGGCCAACCGCGTAGGGGCCGACAAAGCCTCCCACATGTCCAACGGAATTGATCATTCCGAAGCAAGCTGCTGCTGCTGTTTCGCTCAACACCATCGTGGGCATCGACCAGAAAACGGGATAGTAAGAGAAAAACACGCCGCCGCCGAGAACGAGCAGAGTCATCGCCACGGGAAAACTCGGTCCACTGCCGATACACAGGTAAGCCAGCCCGGCGCAGACCAGCGGAATCGCGGCGTGCCAGCGACGTTCGCCAGTTTTGTCCGAGTGCCAGCCGTTCAGGACCATTGCGGCAATTCCGAGAAGCCCAGGCAGTGCTACAAGCAACGCTACTTTGGGAGCGGGAAACCCAGAGAGCCGCTTTATGAACGTCGGAATCCAGAAGATGCTCGCTTGGGCGCCTACGTGCGCCAGAAAATAGGGAACAATCAACAGCAAGACTCGTTTGTCGCCAATCGCCTGCCAGATGGTGTAATCGCGGGCCTTTTTCTTGGCGCTCTTTTCGCGTTCCAATTCTCTCAAAATCCAATCGCGTTCATCTTCCGGAAGCCAGCGAGCCTGTCGCGGCCAGTCCGTAAGATAGAAAAGCGCAATGATCCCTAGGATTACGGGAGGAATACCTTCCATGATGAACAGCCAACGCCAGCCCGCCAACCCTGCCCAATGCATTCCGAGCAACCAACTCGCGAGCAATGAACCCACTACAGAAGCGGCCGGAACCGCCGCATAGAGGGATGCAATTGCCTTGGCCCGATCCGAGAGTCGGAACCAATGCGTGAGATAGACGATCATCCCCGGGAAAAAACTGGCCTCTGCCACACCCAGAAGAAAGCGTGCGAAATAGAACTGTTGCGCTGTCTGCACGAAGGCGGTAATGACCGTCACCAGGCCCCAGCTGATCATAATTCGCGCCATCCATTTTCGAGCGCTCCAGCGCTCGACGATGATGGCTCCGGGAATCTCAAACAACACATAACCGACGAAAAAAATCCCAGCGCCCAGACCGAAGACACGGTCGCTGAAACCAAGGTCAACGCTCATGCGAAGATTCGCAAACGATACGTTTACTCGGTCGACGTAACAGATCAAATACATTAGAAAGACGAACGGCAGGAGACGAAGAGCAATTCGCCGCCGCGCGCGCTGGCCCACTTCGCTTCGATCAGCCTCCATGGACAAACCCTCCGCACACGACGTCAAACTCTGTGCTCCTGGAACGGTCAGCGTGCCTTCTCCGCAACATACGCGAATCGGGAAAGGCAGTTCTCGCTCGCGGTGCGCGCAGCAATGGAAAGAAACTCCTGCTGCCTCTCAAAGACCTGATGGCTCTCAATCTCGCGCAGCGCCGAACTTCTCGATGCGCGGGCCGCTCTTCGCCGCTCCGCGATTTCCGCCATGTTTCGAGTCCGATTCTCCGATACCAGTAGCTGCAGGCCACATTGCGCAAGGATGGTTTCGTCGTAACCAGGTGGGACAAATAGGTAGAAGCCTGTCGAACTGCGTACCGAAATTTCAGCATTTGTGAGCGGACCCGTCACGATGATCGGATCGGTGAACAGTAATCGTCCCCCCGGTTTCAGCAATCGGGCCCACTCCGCGACCACACCCCGCCGGTCGGGAAAATGGTTGATAGCATCAATGCAGGTAATTGCCTCGAAGGTAGCGTCGGGAAACGCAAGCTTCTGCGACATGTCTGCAACAAAGAATTTCGCTACTGCGCTCAAGCCGAGCTGGGCGGCAAGCGAGTGTGCTGTTGAAATCGCCTGTTCATGAGCGTCAACTCCCACAACCGAGCAGCCAGACCTGGCCGCCGCGCGAAGCACCGGCCCACCGGCCCCACAGCCAGCGTCGAGTAGTGTCTTTCCGGCAGAAAGAGCGAGCCAGTTCAGAAACTTGTCCTGCTCGTCTGCGGTCAGCCAACTGTTCTGTCCGATATCCTCCCCGAAAGCTTCGCGGCGGATTTGCTCATACAATTCAACTTGGAAATTTCCGTAGTTGGCGTCGTACTGGCCCTTGCCAACCAGCGCCTTTGTTTCGAAAGGTTGTTCCATTTAACCTCCGCTTGCCCACTTTCGATGCGGTGCGAGAGGAATCAGAACCTCCCACAAACTCGGATGGTCGCAGGTTATCAGGAAGTTCATGAAAGGAAATAAAATTTGATTGCGGAGACTAGTTTTGAACCAACTCACAGTCTACTTGAGAGGAGACGCGTGGCGAAGAAAAAGCCAAACTGGTGCCGGGGGACCGGATCGCAGCACGCGTGCATATCATTTCAGTCTGCCGCTCGCGGCGTGATGACATTTCCAAAAGTTAGAACTCGGAGCGCTTCAGGTGTTCCAAGCTTCGGACATGGGTTCGGTTCCCATCGCCCGCTCCATAAGGCACTGATGACTCTATTGCCCTTAGGCGGCCAAGTCGCTGAAAATACCCCGGAAACAGGTTGGTTTTGGACGCCAGATGGACGCTGCGCATTCCAATTGGACGCTATTCTTGTTGCAGAACCCAGTTCATGGACCAGCTACTTCTGTGATCTCGATTGCAGTTGAAGCTCGATAGCTTCCCGAATGTTGTGTCGCACAGAGTACGTCAACAAAAGTCGGATTGCGTTGGCGAAGCTGCTGAACGGGTAGCGATCCAGGAGAGACAGCGAACTGGCCGTTGAGGAATCATCATCCCGTGGGGAGGAGTGCCAGCGTCGAGCCAAGTAACAAGCCGGAGCGGTCAGCAGAACCGCCAAAGAGGCCGCACCTAACACGCAACCGCGGCCAGGGCGATTGGAGATTGACGCGAAAGGGCGGCGGGCATATGGTTTTGCGGGGAAATGGAGATGAAATCGGAAATTCCGGGCGGGAAGTCAAAATGAGATTGACATGCGTTTTGTACCTCGTGCTCGCGTGCGCGTGCTTGGCACTCGTGCCGTCTGCAATTCCCCAGCACCAGCACCCCGCTGGTGAGCTCGGAAAGTTTGGCAAAGTGAACTTTGCCATTTCCTGTGACGCGGCTGTGCAGCCGGGGTTCAATCGCGCCGTGGCCATCCTCCATTCGTTCGGATACGAAAAGGCCGCCGGGGCATTCGCCGAAGTCGCTGAAAGGGATCCTGCCTGCGGCATGGCTTTTTGGGGCCTTGCTATGACGTACTACCATCCCATCTGGGAAGCGCCGAACCCGACGGTCTTGAAACAAGGTTGGGCGGCTGTCGAGCGGGCGAAGTCGGCAGGCGCCAAAACGGAGCGAGAGCGCGACTACATCGCCGCCATCGAGGTCTTTTACAAGGATTCCGACAAGCTCGATCATCGCGCGCGTGCTTTGGCCTACGAGCAGGCGATGGAGCAACTCCAAGCGCACTATCCCGACGACCGGGAAGCGGCCATTTTCTATGCGCTGTCCGTGCGGGGAAACGCACCTCCCAGTGATAAGACCTACGCGAACCAGAAGAAGGCTGGCGCAATTCTGGAGAAGGTTTTTGCCGAGCAGCCGGAACATCCCGGGCTAGCTCATTACATCATCCACTGCTACGACTATCCTACGTTGGCCGACCGCGCGCTGGACGCAGCGCGGCGCTACGCGATAATCGCTCCCGATTCACCCCACGCTCTGCACATGCCTTCGCATATCTTCACGCGGCTTGGGTACTGGCAGGAATCTATCGAATCGAATCTTGCCTCCGCAGCAGCCGCCCAGAAAGACAGTGCGCAAGGCGACCAAGTGCACGCAATGGATTACCTGGTCTACGCCTATCTGCAGGGAGCCCAAGACGTGGAGGCTAAGAAGGTGTTTCAGGCAGTGCCACCGCCCCGGCGGAGTGACCCGGTGTATTTCGCCGGGCTGTACGCCATTGCCAGCATGCCGGCGCGATACGCAGTGGAACGACATCTCTGGGCGGAAGCCGCAGCGCTGACTGTGCCGCCGGATCTATTCCCAGGCGGGCGGTATGCCTGGACCGAAGCAAATATCCATTTTGCGCGAGCCCTGGGCGCTTCCCGGGTCGGCGGCACCGAGGCTGCGCGAAAGAGTTTGCAGCAGCTTACGTCGCTTCGCGACACGCTGGTCCAGGCGAATGAGAAATACTGGGCCGAGCAGTTGGATATTCAGCGGGAGACTGTAACAGCATGGCTGACGTGGGCGGAGGGCAAGAAGGAGGAAGCACTGCGCCAGATGCGTTCCGCCGCCGACCACGAAGATGCTACTGACAAGCACTCCGTTACTCCGGGGGTCATCCTGCCGGCTCGCGAACTGCTGGGAGAAATGCTCCTGGAATCGAAGCAACCGATCCAGGCGCTTGTGGCCTTCGAAGCCACGCTGCGCATTGCGCCAAACCGATTCAACGCGCTCTCGGGGGCGGCGCGCGCTGCCCATCTCTCCGGCGAGCGCGAGAAAGCAAAGAGCTACTACGCCCGGCTGCTCGCTATCTGCGACCATGCCGACGGAGATCGGACTGAACTCCAGGACGCCAGGACGTACCTAGCGAAGAGGTGAAGGAGCTGCTGGGTTTCCGGCATTGTCGACCTGATTTTCCCCGGATTGGTTTTGACCGTGGTTTTCTGATTTCCAGTTTCTAGTTTCTCTTTTCGAGAGTGCCTTTGGCGATAGGGAGGCCGGCCCACCCGTCGGCGGGCCCCACACTCCATTACTTCTTGCAGGATTCGCTGACCATATTCAGGCTGGTGACCCGCAGATCGCCGGCTTCCTTTGCTTCTGCTTCCTTGCTTTCTTTCGCCTCTGTCTTTTCTTCCTTGGCTTCCTCCGCCTTTGTTTCGTGGTGGCGCACGCCGGTAACGGTCACCGTGTGTCCACGTGCTCGCCCAACTTGACGCTGCGGCTACGCAGTTCCCAGGTCTTGCCATTCTCACCCGTTATTGCAAATTCGTCCGCGGAGTCGCCCTTCTGCAGGCAGCCGGTCACCGTAATCGCGGCGGCCTTGGGCTTGGCCGTACTCTTTGCGGGTGCCCCAGCCTCCTGCGCCTGCAACGCGATTCCGCACAGGCCAATGAGCAAGGCCGCAATCAACCAAAATGAAAGTTTCACGATCTTATGGAACATATCGTCATTCCCCCCTCAGTTTTGTTCTGTGATCTGCTCTTGGTAGCGTTCTTAAACTGCCACGCGCACTCAGCGTGCATATTTCCAGCTACCCTACGGGTGACATCAGAGGATTTTTCGTGTTTTTGCTCCAACCCAACAGACTCCCCCGCATGTGCATCCTAGAAGCCGCGAAGAACCGCGTCTGTCCAATTTTAGACACATTTGTTTTTGGCTAAGGCCCACCGGAGAGAAGGAAAGTACAAAATTTGCGATGAGCGGTCTCATTCCTACTGGGATCCCGGCCTCACAGAGCTGATTCTAGCCGATCGGGTTTGAGCGTGGGCGGGCGGCCGGACTAGATGAATACCTCCGCACTGACATGGAAAAACGCAGCCAGCTTCTTAGCTTGCGTTTTGCTTATCGAACGCTTGCCGTGAAACACTTCGGAAGCAACCCCTTTCGAGCCGAAAAGCTTCCACAGGTCTTTCTGCGTCAACTTCCGTGCCTCCATTAAATGCTGCAGCGTTTGTTGCGGGCTCGCCTTGCGAATTGGGTAGCGGCGCTCCTCATACTCGTCGATCAGCACGGTCAGCAATTCGGCAAGTTCGCTCTCCTCCGCCGAAAGGTCTTCGCGCTCGTCAAGACGCAGCAGTTCGTTCGTGAGCCGCTCACACTCGTCGTCCGTGCGCAGCACACGAGGGAGCGTTCGCCCCAGCAGTTTCCCGTAAGTTTTTTTCGTCCAGATCGACGTTCGCGTGCTCATCGCTTCCAAGCCCCTTTGTCATATTCCGCGTGCGTCAATAAGTACAAGACGAAAACGCGCTGGCTCTCATAGTTCACTCGCGCAATCAACCGGTACTTATTGCCCGCAATGTTAAACACCGTTCTCCGCCCCACCAAGTCAGCGTTGTGATAGACCTGCTTCAGTTCCGCTGGCGTTTTCCAGTTTGCCTTCCGGACCACCCCCATACCATGCTTCCAGACTGGGCCGCGCGTCCGGATGTCGCTGCCAGAACTGTTCGAGTGCGCCTCGTTTGATGGTCTGCGGTGACTAGAAATGTCAGCGCGTTTTGTCTATCGGGATCTCCAACCAAATCATCCTATCGTTGACGCCTTCGGAATTTTTTCCGCGTCCTCCAACATTCCTGCTATATGAAACGCCAACGCCTCCGGTGCCCTGCAGCTGGTCTTCTCGAGTGACTTTCTTGCCGTTATGCAGCCCGGAAAATCAGGGAAGCTCACGCCAAAATCAGATTTACCCTCTTTATGCAAATATGCGATGCACTCCATTTTTACCTCAGCCCAATGTCCTCAGCGTGTACGGTGCCTCGTCAATCTTCTCACCAAATGGTGTGGACCACTTTGGAGCGATGGATCTCACGGTCTGCGCTGATCAGCGACAGTCCTTGGACCAGAGCCGTGGCCACAATAATGCGATCTACCGGATCTTTGGGAAATGTCGCTGGGAGCCCCACGGCGCGCGTGCACGCGCGGCCGCTGATCGGCAGTACAGCGAACCGGGTCTCGACTTCCTCCAGGAAGGACTCAAGGCTGATATCAATCCGAATGCGGCCCTTACTCGCCAGCCTCGCCAACTCCAACAGCGTGATGTCGGAAATTGCCAGTCCATCTTCCTTCGCGCGTGCGTCGTCGATCGCCGCACGTGCTTTCTTCGAAAGTCGGCTCTTGTCAAACGCGAGCCACACCACAACATGTGTGTCGACGAGAATCACTTGAGCTCGCCCCACTCGTCAAGGGGAATCGCCGGAGAAACTACATCACCTACAACGGCGCCCTTGCCCTCAAGAAAATTGTAGATTTCGTCTGTGTCTTTAGTGATCGGGACGAGCTTCGCCACCGGCTTGCCGTGTTTCGTAATGACGACCGTCTCGCGCTTGGCCTTAACCTCGTCCATGACCGCAAGACAATTTGCCTTAAAGGTGCCCGCTGCCATCGTTTTCATCGCGCCTCCGATAACCATGGTCATTATACCATAGTCATATAGCTGCAAGTGCCGGGCGTTCACAAACCGCTGAGCCAAATTCGTCTCTCCAAATTCTGTAAACCTTAAATACTTTCTGATAAGGACAGCCGTTCCATTTTGCCCACAAGACCAGTTTCGCTCGCCCTTCCCACGCCCTACAATAAATCGTGATCGTTTATACCGAGCCTCGAAGCGCGTACTCAGAACGCCTTTGCGAAGGGCCACGCGCTATTCCGCCTCCGCGGGAACACTCTACCCCACCCCGAGTGCACGATCTTCTTACCGCCCTGCCCGCAATCTGTCGTGCGCCGAAGCGCAAAAACGCTCTCCTGCAAGTCCTTTGTTTGCCACTCTTACGCACTCCCTGTCGCGTAAGTCCTTTGCCTGCCACTCTTACGCAAACACCGGGGATGGTGGTGTCACGCCTCCCAAATTTGTCTCGGGATTCGACGCACCATTACAGGCTTTAAATACCTTTAGAATCAACACTTGCAAAAGTGTATCAAAACAAACAAGTTTAACTTCCTTTAGAATCAACACTTACGAAAAAACCGAGGGAGGGGGGTACCCCTCTGCGCCATCTCCGCGCCCGGCGCTTGTCCCGATCCGATCGGGGCGTCTCTCCGTTCTCTTTGCAGGTCCATTTTGGAACGCCACCTCTTCTGGAGTAGTCTCTCCCGCATGATCTCCACATCTCACCACACCCTCGTGCTCGTTTCCCTCGCGCTCTCGCTTGCTTCTGCCGCTGCCGCGCAGACCACGCACCGTCCCAGGCAAATCGTCATCGCCCACGTCACCGTCATCAATCCCGGCGCCGCTTCGGTGCAGCCCGACTCCATCGTCGTGATTAACGGTGATCGCATCACCTTCGTCTCGCACTCCGCCGTCGTGCCACTCGCCAAAAACACCCGCGTCATTAACGGCCGCGGCCAATTCCTGATTCCCGGTCTGTGGGACATGCACGTGCACTCCGCCTTCGGCGATTGGTTCCCCGGCGGACGCGACATCATTCTGCCGCTCTTCATCGCCAACGGCGTTACCGGCGTGCGCGACATGGGCGGCGACCTTCCGGTGCTCTTCGCCTGGCGCAAGCAAATTGCCGCGGGCAAAATTGTCGGCCCGCGCATGGTCATTTCCGGGCCGATGCTGGACGCGCTTTTGCCCGAAGGCAAACTCCGCTTCCCCAGTTCCATCGCGGTCACCACGCCGGCCAGCGCCGTCGCTGCCGTCGATTCGCTGAAGGCGCAGGGCGTGGACTTCATCAAAGTGCAGTCGGTGATCTCCCACGACGCGTATCTCGCCGCTGCCGCCGAAGCCCACAAAGTCGGCTTGCCCATCGTCGGGCACGTGCCGGACAAAGTGCGCATGGCGGAAGTCATCGCCGCGGGACAAAAAAGCGTCGAGCACTTGATGGGAATTTTCGAGGACTGCTCGAC
>JGI12635J15846_10003274_pt1 | contig 14117 bp, 7 predicted proteins | sample BlaSpr_A8_OM2_M2_FD_15846 | JGI IMG/M metagenome (IMG submission 15846) | reverse complement strand
CGACCGCCGACCCGGTAAGCCGCGTCGCCTCGTGCGCATCGATCCTGCGTTTCCAGAGCAAACGTCCGGTCTCGGCGTCCAGCGCGTAAAACGAGCCGATCTGATCGGGAAACAGAATCGCGCGACCCCTTCTGAGCGGAGCGATGACGGTCGCGGCGCGCACCGGCCCATCCGCCTGAAACGTCCAGTAGAGGCAGCCGGTTTTCGCGTTCATCGCGTGAACGACACCACCCGCGCTTCCGACAAAAAGCACGCCGTTGTAAATCGTCGGCGCGGCATACGCCGTGATGTCTCCAGCAAATCCAAACGCCCATTTCAATTTAAGATTGCGAACTTGCTCGGCAGACAGTGACGCGGCTCCCGCGGGCTGAAACCGGTCGTTTGATAGTGACGGACTCCAACCAGTCCAACTCGGCCGCGAAGTCTCCAGCAGCGAAATTTTTCGGTCCGTGCAGAACGCGCTCGCAGGTGGCGCGGTATCGTCGCTCGCTTTCCCGAGATAGTTCGCGACCGCTTCGCGCTGGTTGCGTTGTAGCCCGTAGGCAATGCGCATCATCACGCCGCCGTCGAGCGTGCGCAGAATACGCGCAGCCGAGAGAGCCTGGAGCGCGCTGCGCGGCGGGATGCGAGGTCCGGGATGATCGTGGCAGGAAGCGCAGTATTCGCGATACACAGCTTCGCCTGAAGCGGTGTCGGCGTTTGCACTACGCGGAAACCAGCCCGCGATCAGCAGCGCCGTTGCGATCGCGATGCTTGTCGTTGCGATGACCAGGAGAGAGGAAGAGTTCGAGGACTTTCGCGTCATACGTTCGTAATAGCCTCGCGCGCTGCTGCATCATCGCGCCGCTCCCTCGTAGAAACAATCACTTTGGACGGAGCTGCGGACGCATTCGTCATCAAAGCTGAAGTACATCCACCTCATTACCCCAGAGACAAACTTTCGTTCGGTACGGCGTACAATTCCGGTGCTTTTTGGAATCCGAAGCACCTGGATCGAGATGGCCCGAGCGAATCTCACAACCTTAGTCGCGGAATTTGCGTGCTTTCGGAAGGACGTCGCCGTGGTGCAGCGGCGCGGGTACCGGCGCGAGAGTTGGACGTATTCGCAACTGATGGACTCCGCTGCGGGTTGTGCGGGATTGCTGCGAGAGCGCGGCGTGCGGACGGGCGAGCGGGTGATTTTGTGGGGGTCGAACTCGTTTGAGTGGATGGCGGCGTTTTGGGGATGCTTGCTGCGCGGTGCGGTGGCCGTTCCGTTGGATGATGGTGCAACGATTGAGTTTGCGGCGCGCGTTGCACGTGAAACAAATGCGCGGCTCGTTTTTGCGTCGCGTGGGAAGCCGGAGGTCCGAACCGAATCTGGCGAAATCGCGGCGATCGTTCTCGACGATCTGGCGCGCGGGATGAACTCCGCGCTGCGCGCGGAGACCTCAGATTACACACGACTTGCTGACGAGCCCGTCACACGAAATCACATTGCGGAGATTTTGTTTACTTCGGGGACGACGGCGGAGCCGCGCGGCGTCGTGCTGACGCACGGAAATTTTCTCGCGAACCTGGAGCCGTTGGAAAAAGGGATCGATCCGTATCGCAAATACGAAAAGTGGATGCATCCGCTGCGATTTGTTTCGCTCGTTCCGCTGAGCCACGTGTTCGGGCAGGTGATGACACTGTTTGTGCCGCCGCTGCTGGGCGCAACAACCGTGTTCGAGCCCTCGACGAATCCGTCGGAGATTATTCGGACGATCAAGCGTGAGCGGGCGACGGCGCTGATCGCGGTGCCACGCATGCTCGATGGACTTCACGCCGGCATCGAGCGCGATTTCGAGGCAGCCGGACAGAAAGCGTGGCTCGCGCGCGTGTTCGACGCGGTGCAAGGGCAGAAATTTCTGCGTCGCGCTTGGAGATTTCGCCGGATTCATCGGCGCTTTGGCTGGAAATTCTGGGCGTTTATTTCCGGCGGCGCGGCAATGACGCCGGAGACGGAGGAATTTTTTCGGCGCATCGGCTACGCCGTGGTGCAGGGCTACGGCATGACCGAAACCGCTTCGCTGATCAGCCTCAACCATCCGTTTCGCGCGGCCCAGGGATCGATTGGCAAAGTATTGCCGGGGCGCGAGTTCCGGCTTGCCGAGGATGGCGAAATTCTGGTGCGAGGCGAAAATGTCAGCGCCGGGTATTGGCAGGACGGCGGGCTACAGACATCCGGCGGCGCGTCGTGGCTGCCGACCGGCGACGTCGGCGAACTCGATGCTGAAGGAAATTTGCGATTTCGCGGACGGAAGAAAAATGTGATCGTCACGCCGGCGGGATTGAATGTTTATCCGAGCGATCTCGAGCAGGCGCTGCGGCAACAAGCGGATGTAAAGGATTGCGTCGTCGTTGCGATCGACCGCGGCGGCAACGCGGAACCGTGTGCCGTGCTGCTGATGCAGGATCGCGACGATGTCGCTGGCGCGAACGACGCTGCTACGCGTGCGATTGACAGGGCCAACGCTTCGCTCGCGGAATATCAGCGGATGCGAAGCTGGATTGTGTGGCCCGACGCGGATTTCCCTCGCACACCGACCGGGAAGCCGCGGCTCGGTGCGATCACTGCTGCGGCGATGCAGATGCTCAGCGGCGATCGTAGCGGCGGAATCACGAACGCAGCGCAAACCGTTGCGGCGCAACTCGGTTCAGGTCGCGCCGACGACTTGGGCTCGCTGCTGCTGAAATTTTCGGCGCCGAGCGGGTCAGGCTCGGGTGGTTCAGGACAACAGCTCGAGAGCCAGCTCAATCTGAGTTCGCTCGATCGCGTCGAGCTGATGAGCGCGATTGAGGAACGCTATCACGTCGAGCTGAACGAGACACAATTCGCGCAAGCGAAGACTGTCGCGGACATCGAGAAATTGCTACAGACTCCGTCGGCGCGTCGGACCGACTTTGTGTATCCGTTGTGGACGCTGAGCGCGCCGATGCGATGGATTCGGCTTGCGGTTTACTACGCGCTGGTTTGGCCCGCGACTCAGTTTTTCGGGCACCCACGCATCGTGGGCGAAGAACAACTTCGCGAATTGCGCGGGCCGATCCTCGTCGTTTCCAATCACATCACGCGGCGGGATGACAGCGGGCTGATCATGTTTGCGCTGCCGACGAGGTACCGGCACATGCTGGCGACGGCAGTGGGCGGGGAGACGCTGCAGATGATGCGGCATCCGCCACTGGAATGGTTTTTCGGGAAGAGATGGGCCTATCAGATCGGCTACTTGCTGATGACGGCGCTCTTCACGACATTTCCCCTTCCGCAGAATTCGGGGTTCCGCGAGAGCTTTCGGTTTGCCGGGACGGCGATCGATCGCGGGTACAGCGTGCTCGTTTTTCCTGAGGGGCATGGAAACGACACCGAGACCGGGGAGATGGACAAATTTCAGAGTGGCGTCGGGCTGCTGGCTGAAAATTTGAATGTGCCGATTGTGCCGATGCGGATCGATGGCGTCTGGAACATGCGGCGCGAGGGGCGGCGCATCGCGGGGCGCGGCGAGATTGTGATTCGGATTGGATCGTCGGTGAAATTTCCACCAGGCACTCCGCCGGAAGAGGTTGCGGTGCGGCTGCGGGAGATTATTGCGGCGTTGTAAGCGTGCCTCGGCGGCCGGGGCCCCTCCCCCACTTTTTGTGTAAGTGTTGAATCTACGGGAGTTTAAGTCTTTGGAATCTGCACTTATGTAAGTGCGGAATNTAAAGGGGTTACGGATTTGGGTTTCGATTTGGGAATTGGTTTGGGAATGGATATTTACGGGAAGAGTATCTCACAGATTTGACATTCTGTCTAGTGGAATTCCGGGGCGATGGGCAACCAGCGGAGTCGTGTTGCAGCTACAGGTGGTGAACGGATGCATCCGGGAGTGGCGCCAAAAAGCAGATTCCTCGCTTCGCTCGGAATGACAAAACGGTAGTGGGTCAGTTTGTCAAACTGACCCACTACCGACAAAACTTGGCATGGCGACGCAATCCGCGTGGTTTCTGTTTCACGGAGCCTGTGAAGGCAAAACAAGGAGCGTTTTGGGTGCAGGCGTTAAGTACGCAAAGGCGGCGCGGGAGCGCGGCACTCCAAAAAGATCGAGGCGCGGATCGCTTTGTGGCGGCGATGTAAATTCTAGGCTTGTGGTTATTCGGTGGCGGCGGTGGTGAAGGCTAGGCTGAGCAGGGTTTTTTGTTCCATTTCGTGGGCTTTGCCGGAGCCGGTGGCGGGGCTGGCGCTGGCGGAGCGCTTGACGGCGCGGATGCGGCGGCCCTGGTGTTCGGCGATGCGCTGGAGGCGCGGCATGACGTAGGAATGCGGGCCCATGTTGGCGGGCTCTTCCTGGACGTAGACGATTTCATGGGCGTCGGGATTCGCCGCGATGGCTTCGGCGATTTCGCGCTTGGGCAGCGGGTAGAGCTGATCGAGGAAGAAGATCGCGGTGCTCGTGTCTTTGCGCTTGCGGCGCTCGGCGCGCAGTTCGTGGCCGACTTTTCCGCTGGCGATCAGGATGCGCTTGGCATCTTTCACTTCGCTGTCGGGAACGAGCGGCAAGAAGTGCGGGCGCGAAAATTCGGAAAGATCGGAGCTCGCCTCCGGATGACGGAGCATGCTCTTTGGAGTGAAGACGATCAACGGCTTGCGCCACGAACGCCTCGCCTGGCGGCGCAACATATGGAAATAGTTCGCCGCGTTGGACGGCTGGCAGATGACGACGTTGTCTTCGGCGGCGAGCTGCAGGAAGCGCTCGATGCGCGTGCTGGAGTGCTCGGGACCTTGACCCTCGTAGCCGTGAGGCAGGAGCAAGGCGAGGCCGGTCGGCAGCGCCCACTTGTCTTCGCTGGCGCTCAGGAACTGGTCGATGATGATCTGCGCGCCATTGACGAAGTCGCCGAACTGCGCTTCCCATAGAACGAGAGCTTCGGGATAGTCGCGACTGAAGCCGTATTCGAAACCGAGGCAAGCGGCTTCGGAGAGCGGCGAATTGTGAATTTCGCAGAACGCCTGGTCGCGCGATAGATGGGCGAGCGGCAGGTAGTTGTGTTCGGTTTCGCTGTCGATCAGAACGGCGTGGCGCTGGTTGAAGGTGCCGCGCTGTGAGTCCTGACCGGTGAGGCGGATCGGCGTGCCTTCGAGAACGAGCGAACCAAACGCAAGCTGTTCCGCAAAGCCGTAATCGATGGCGCGCTTGCCGTGGCCCATTTCGGCGCGCTGCTCCAGCAATTTCGCCAGCTTGGGATGCAGGTGAAAGCCTTGGGGGACGCGCATCAAGCCGTCGGTGATTTCTTCGAGCTTTTCGCGCGCGACGCCGGTTTCGGGCTCGACGAGAGTTTCCGATTTCGCGTGCAGGTAAGGATTCCAATAATCCGGAAGCTGACGCAGGTGCGGCATCTTCTTCAGCGATTTCGCCTTGGTCTGCTCGCCTTCGTATTCCTTGCGCACCGACTCGGAGACCGCGGTAGCGTCGATGCCGGTTTTCTCCGCGTAAATCTTCCAGAGCGATGCGTGATTTTTGATGGCGTCGTATTTTTGCGGCTGCGTGATGGTGGGATCGTCCACTTCGCTGTGGCCGTGGCGGCGATAGCCGATGAGATCGACGACAACGTCGCTGCCGAATTTCGCGCGATACTCGGCGGCGAGACGTCCGATGCGGACGACCGCGTCGGGGTCTTCGGCGTTGACGTGGAAGATGGGGATGCTCTGGCGTTTGGCGATGTCGGATGCGAAACGCGAAGAATGCTCCTGAATCGCGGGCGTGGTGAAGCCGATGAGATTGTTGACGACGATGTGGACGGTGCCGCCGACGGTGTAGCCCTTGAGGTCGGCGAGGTTCAGCGTTTCGGCGAGGATGCCCTGGCCGGCAAACGCGGCGTCGCCGTGCATGACGATCGGCCAAACTTTGTTGAGCGCTTCGCGGGAGCGATCGACGACGGGACCGTCGGCTCCGCGACGCGTCTGCTTTGCGCGGGCGCGGCCCATGGCGACGGGATCAACGGCTTCCAGGTGGCTCGGGTTCGAGACGATGTGGATGTTGAGCGATTTGCCGTGTGTCGTGACGTAGCACCCGGTCGCGCCGACGTGATATTTCACGTCGCCGGCGCCGAGGACGCTGCGGGGATCGACATCTTCGAATCCGGAGACCACTTCGTGCGGCAGCTTGCAGGCGGCGTGGACCATGACGTTAAGGCGGCCGCGATGGCTCATGGCTAGTACAGAATCGAGCGCGCCGCTTTCGCCGGCGATGTCGAGGATCGAATCGAGCAGTGGAATTAATGCGGTGACGCCTTCGAGCGAGAAACGCTTCGTGCCGAGATAGCGCGCCTGGAGAACCTGTTCAAAGAGATCGGCGCGGACGAGGCGTTCGAGAATCTTGTTCTGATCGACGTCGGTGTGGATGTTTTCGATGCGCTCGATGATCCATTGACGGCGATCGGGCTCCATGAGGTGCATGAAATCGGCGCCGATGGTGCCGCAGTAGATTTCACGCGCTTCGGCGGCGACGGGGCCGGTGATCTGGAGATCCGGATATTTGAGCGGCTTGAAGATCTTGAGCGGATCGAGGTCGGCTTCGAGATAGCCGTAGCGGCGGAACAGGTCGAAAGTCCGCTCGCGTTCTAAGCGCTCCAAGGGATTTGAGGATGGTTTTTTCGGCGCCTTCGCCGTCTTGGGCGGACGCGGTGCTACCAACGTGGTTCGATTAGCCATTTCTTTTACCACCTATATTTTGCCATATCTGGGCGAACGACGCTTTTTTCGGGAGCGGAGTGGTGCGGATCGTGGAATGACTCTTGCGCACTGTGGCATATTGATCGCGTCGTTCACGTACTTGGGTGGGTCTGGGTTATGTCCGCGCTCTGGCTCGATTTCTGCTATACGCTCCGCGTTTTGAGGCGGAGCCCTGTCTTCAGCGTTGTCGCGATTCTGTCGTTGGCGCTTGGAATCGGCGGCAATATCGCGATTTTTACCCTGATCAACGCACTGTTGTTGCGGCAGTTGCCGGTCGCGCATCCCGAACAACTCGTGCAGATTTCGCTCGTGCGGCGAGACAACAAACCGCCGTTGTCGTGCGCTCTGCGGACCGATTAGGGTCTTTAGTATTCCGTTTCTTATCGGGAAAATACTGGTCGGGCGCCGATTGGCTGTCTATAAAAACATTCTTTAACATTTCATTCACAATTGCTTCATCGCCCAGTCATTCGCNACATCCAGACTGAAATCCTCAACTGTGCTACCACACCAGCCAGCTGACCGAACGTCTTCCAATGCCTACCGCATTNCGCCGGTGTACGGTACACTTCGGGCAAGCCGGCGGACGGAACGTGCTACCTGCATGAAACGTGTTCTGATCATTGAAGACGATAAAGATATCGTCGAGCTGGTGCGATACAACCTGACCAATGAAGGATTTCAAGTCAGTGCTGCGTTCGATGGCAGCGGTGGTTTGAGCGCCCTCAAAAAGTCGCCTCCCGATTTGCTACTCCTCGATCTGATGTTGCCCAAGCTTTCCGGCCTGGATATTTGCCGGGAAGTGCGGCGCGATGAATCGCTGAATCGACTGCCTATTTTGATGCTGACCGCGCGCGGCGAAGAAGCCGATCGCGTCGTCGGCTTGGAGATGGGCGCGGACGACTACGTCACAAAGCCGTTCAGTCCGCGAGAGCTGCTTGCCCGCGTCAAGGCGTTGCTGCGCCGCGCGGAGCCGCCGGCCGATTCACCGCGGATCATCGAGATCGGGAAATTGGCGATCGATCCGGCGTCGTATCGCGTCAGCCATTCCGGCAAGCCCGTTCCGCTGAGCACGCTCGAATTCCGGCTGCTCTATTACCTAGCATCACGCCCGAACCGCGTGTTTACGCGGGATCAGCTTCTGGATGCCGTGTGGGGCACGGATCGCTTTGTCACACCGCGCAGCGTGGATGTGTATGTGCGCCGCTTGCGCGAGAAGATCGAAAGCGATCCGGAAAATCCCAACCATCTGAAGACAGTGCGTGGCGCGGGGTATTTGTTCGAGACTCGTGCGGCGTAACCTTTTCTGGAAACTTGCACTGACGTTCATCGCACTCCTTGTAGGAGTGTTGGTTTCGGTGAATTTTTTCGCCGAGAGGGCGTTGTATCGCGTCTCGGAGCGCGCGACGTTTGACGAGCTCGCCGTTCTTGCGCGATTTTCGCAGCTTCACCCACCTGATTTATCCGCCGCAATTTCTCAGAGTGCCGGGGCATCCGCCGCGTTGAAGACGTGGGCTGTCGATTCCGCGGCTGATCGTGTGCGCATCACGGTGATTCGCGCGGATGGGCAGGTGTTGGCGGACACGGTGTCGGACCCGGCCAGCATGGAAAATCACGCCGGGCGGCCTGAAGTCCAAGACGCAGTGCGGGCTGGTGAAGGGCGGTCGGTGCGTCACAGCGTGACGACGCAGAGCGACATGGTGTACTACGCGGTGCGTCGCAATCTGGCGGATGGATCGCCGATTGTGCTGCGGTTCGCCATTCCGCTGGAAGAAGCGGACATGGCGATCGGCTCGTTGCGATGGAGCTTGTGGCTGGCGTCGGCGGTGATTTTGTTGATCGCGGGGATCGCGGCGGCGTTTGTGTCGCGCGGGATTTCGGACCGCGTCGAACGGTTGCAGGAGTTTTCTCGGCGCGTGGCGGAAGGAGATTTTCGGCCGTTGCCGGGCGGTGGTTCGGGCGATGCGCTCGAGGAATTGTGCGCATCGTTGAATCAGACGGCGGCGCGGATGGATCGAACGATTCGAACGCTGACGGAAGAGCGCAACCTGTCGGCGGCGATTCTGGGCAGCATGGTGGAAGGCGTCGCTGTTGTGAACGGCACGGAGCGGCTGGTATTCGCGAACCAGGGGTTCGCCAATATTCTCGAGCTGGATGTGCCACCAAAATCGGGTAGCGCGCTGGTGGAAGTGGTGCGGCAGACGGAGTTGATCGAAGCGGTGCGGCGCGTGCTGGCGGGAGAGCCGCGCGTCGAGGCGGAAATCGTGACCGGCACGCTGCGGCAGCACTTTTTTGCGGCGACAGTGGCCGCGGTGCGATCGGGCGAGACACTGGGAGCGGTCGTCGTGTTGCACGACATCACGGAGCTGCGAAAGCTGGAACGGGTGCGGCGCGACTTCGTCGCCAACGTTTCGCACGAATTCAAGACGCCGCTCACAGCGATTCAGGGATTTTCGGAAACGCTGCTGGCCGGAGCGATGGACGATCCACAGAATCGCGAGCGATTTCTGGGGATTATTCTGGAGCATTCGCGGCGACTGGCAAGGTTGACGGATGACCTGCTGAAATTGTCGTCGATGGATGCCGACCGGCTCGAACTGGAAATTCGGCGTGTGAGTGTGAGCGAGCTGATTGAAAGCTGCCTGGAGACGACCCAGCATCGCGCCGCGGAGAAAGAAGTTGAGGTCGAGCTGGCGCAGTCGGCTCAAGCTGGCGAGCTACCCGACATTGCGGGCGATCGCCGCCGTCTTGCCGAAATTTTGCAGAACCTGCTGGACAACGCGACGCAGTATACGTTGCCGGGTGGGCGGATCACGGTGAACGCGGAGACGCGCGAAGCCGATGTGGTGTTTACGATTTCGGATACGGGGATTGGGATTCCGAAATCGGATCAATCGCGGATTTTTGAGCGATTTTATCGTGTGGATGCAGCGCGTTCGCGCGAGGCTGGCGGCACCGGCTTGGGATTGGCGATTGCGAAGCATCTCGTCGAGGTTCACGGCGGGAGAATTTGGGTCGATAGCGAAATCGGACAGGGCTCGCAATTTCATTTTTCGGTGCCGATTTTTGATCCGGAGCGCGCGGTCGTGCGCTCTATAGGCAGTTCGAACCAGGCGCGCGGTACTTCTCGCTCGAGCTAGCTGCCAATATCTGTTTCCTGCCATTCACCTGCGTTTAAAGCGGCGGTAACGTTGCTCTGAAATCATTCCGGGTATGAGCGGAGGTGTGTGACTGCCCGCCGCTCCTGGGAGAAACATGGGAACTGCTCCGGGGCTGACCGAAACTGTTCTGTACGACACGCTGATGAATTATCTCGTTTCGATGGCGCGGACCGTCGAAGGAGCGATGAACCGCGCGCTGGACTCGCTCGTGGGATTGCAGAGCCCGGCGACTTCGTCGCTACCGGGGGAAGTGTTCCTGCTCGAGCCGCGCATTAATGAAATGGAAATTGTGATCGATGAGCATGCGATACGGCTGCTGCGCCGGGGATCGTTCAGCGACGACGAGATGCGACTGATTGTCGCGGCGCTGAAGATCACGAACGATCTGGAGCGCATCGGCGACATCGCGGTCAACGTTGCCGAGCGTGTGATTTCGCTTCGCGAGTTGCCCGGCGCCGAATTACCGGAAGAGCTTGCACCGATGGCGGCGGCGGTGCGTACGATGGTGAGCAAGAGCCTGGGCGCGCTGATTTTTCGCAACGTCGATATGGCGACGCAGGTTCTCGAGTCGGACGACATCGTCGATCAGTATCGCGATCGGATTTTCGATCGACTGCTGCAGGGGATGACTCAGGAGCCGGCGGCGGTCAGTCCCGGGCTTCAGTTCATTTTGGCGACGCGCCACCTGGAGCGGATCGCGGACCACGCCACCAACATTGCTGAGGACATTATCTTCTGGGTGCGCGGGCTGGATGTCCGGCACGGACGCGGGTTGGTGCGTCCGGAGCAGCCGGCGGACATCGAGATTTCGCGGGCCCAGGCAGCGGCTGGAGTTACGCCGGGCAACTCCGTCGCGGGCGCGGCTGCGAGTCCGTCTTCGAGTGCGGCTTTGGGCACGAACGTGGCGCCGGCGGTCGAAAATTTCCACCGGTGAGGTTACGGAGAATTCACACCGCCGTCATCGGGATGTAGCGGGTGGTTGCGATACTCACGGTGCTTGATCTTCAACTCTAGTTCCTACCACGGGGACCGGTGCACCCCTGGCTCCGGTCCCTGCTCCCCCTTTTCATCGTCTGACCCGCCTGTAATGCATTTGCACTATTGCCGCTCCCTGTAGCTCGACCCGACTATTTGTTCAATCCAAATCAGGCGCCGCGACACCCGTGAACAATTTGCGCGGCATATTGTCTTTACGTCGAAGACTTAGGGAGTGTGTACGAAAGTGAAAAAGCTCGTATTGTCCGCACTGTTGCTGTTTGTATTCGCAATTCCAGCCCTTGCACAGGATCCAGATCCGATTCAAATAGGTGGCGTCACATTCTCTGGCAACATTCGCGAACGGGTTGAAGCGTGGGACTTCTTTACGCCCACGAAGGGGCAGAATCTCTACGGCTTTTCGGGCACGCAGATTCGCTTCGGGATTTCGCAAACGAGTACGAATTTCGATTGGAACCTCGAGTTTGAGGTCCCGGTTCTGTTAGGGATTCCTGACAGCGCCGTGCGGCCTGCGCCGCAAGGGCAGCTTGGACTCGGTGGCTCCTACTACGCGGCGAACACAAATACTTCGAACACCGCTTTTATCTTTCCGAAACAGGCGTTTGTGCGCTTCAAGGGCGATCATTCGAGCCTGCGCGTAGGGCGGTTCGAATTCACCGACGCCAACGAGGTGAAGCCCAAAGATGCGACGCTCGGGTACCTGAATTCGGATCGCATTGCGCAGCGCCTGATCGGCAACTTCGGCTATTCCGACGTGATGCGCAGCCTTGATGGCGTGCAGGTCGGGTATGCAAACGGGGACTGGAACTTCACCGCGGTGAGCGCGATTCCGACGCGCGGCGTGTTTCAGGTGGATGGATGGGGCTGGGTGAAAACTCCCGTCACTTACGTCGCACTGAGCAAGCATGCGAGTTTCGGCTCTGCGAATGCGGAGTGGCGCGTTTTTGGAATTTTCTACAACGATGATCGGTCGATCCTGAAAACCGACAATCGCTCCACCGCGGCGAAAACGGCCGACATCAACAATGGCATCGACATCGGCACGTATGGTGGAAACATCATTCTCGCCGCGCCCACGGGTGTTGGCACCTTCGATCTTCTCGGATGGGGCGTGCTGCAAAGCGGGCGCTGGGGCGATCTGACGCAACGCGCCGGAGCGTTCGCGGCGGAAGGCGGCTGGCAGCCTAATGTCGCTGAGAAGCTTCGACCCTGGATTCGCGGCGGCTACGACTACTCCAGCGGCGACAAGAATCCGAACGACGGGACGCACGGCACATTCTTCGCGGTGTTGCCGACGCCGCGCCAGTACGCGCGCTTCCCGTTTTTCAACTCGATGAACAATACGGATGCGTTCGCCGAAGTGATGCTGCGGCCCGGCAAGAAACTCTTGATTCGCAGCGACGTTCACGGGTTGTGGCTAACGAGCAGCGCTGACCTTTGGTATTCCGGGGGCGGCGCGTTTCAGCCGTGGACATTCGGATTCCAGGGGCGACCGTCGAATGGCCACACCAAGCTCGCGAATCTGTATGACATGAGCGCCGACTATAAGTTCGGCCACGGCCTTACCGCGACGCTGTACTTCGGCTGGGCACAAGGCGGAGACGTGATTAAGGCAATCTTCCCGTCTAACAGCAACGGCGCGCTTGGCTACGTTGAGCTGAACTACAAATTCTAACGAAGCGAGACGAATTCCAACACGCCGAGGCACCGTTACTTCGGCGTTTGCAAGAATCTCAAACACAAAAAAGAAGGGCAGCCCCGAGGAGCTGCCCTTTCTTGCTTTCACGGCTAGTTTCAGCCGCGGTTGAGTCTTACGGGATGTAGTAGCGGAACGACGTGAAGATCATGTTGTCGACCGCCTTCGGAGCGATGCCAGGCACCGTCGGGACGTTGTTGTTTCCCGACCAGCCAGTTCGCGTGATGTAGGAGTACTGAATGCCCCAGCGCAGACCGCCCTTCGGGCCGTTGTAGATCTTGTGCCAGAAGCCGAGGGTGCCTTCCCAGATGACCTTGGTATCGCCGGCGCAGGTGCCGCCAGCAGACGCGTCGAGCTGGTTAATGGCCGGATTCTCTGTGCTGCAGCCGGAGTTGTTGGCAAATGGTGAGCCGTAGCCGCCGATGCCAGTGGTGCTGAGTTTTGTGGCAGTCGTCGACGGGATAGCGGGCGAAGTTGCCGTCGCCGGGATCGCCGCAGTGATCGTCTTGGTGATGCTGTCGTAACCGGTATATCCCGCTCGGAACGCGTACTCCGCGCCGTAATAGGCATAGAGGTCGAACTTCGGAGTCGGGTGGAGTTCCAACGCGGCCAAGCCATGGACCGTGCGGATCAGCGCTTCGCTGCCGTCCGGACGGATGGTCAGGTCGGCAAGCTGCGCCGAGCCATAACGGCCAATGCCGTCGCCGGCAACGGCCTTGAGGCCGAGTTCCACTTTCTTCTGGGCCGCCGTCCAGCGCCCGCTGGCGCCGAAACCGCCGCCGGTCCGCGAGTCGTTGAATGCGCCAAACGAGCTGACCGTCGTCGGTGCCGCCGCGTCGAGGCAAGAAATCGACGTCGGAGTTGCCGGGGTCACCGTGTCTTTCGCGTTGGTGCCAACCACGCCGCAGGGATAGATGCGGTTGCCGAATTCGCTGATGATACCGAACACTTCGTAGTGACCGAAGCCCGGATCCAAGGCAGCCTTGATGATGACGTCCGGCGCCTTGTTGATCGTATAGCCGGTGGCGTCGATGAAGTTGAAGAGACCGCCGCCAGATCCAATCGCATCGATAAAGGTATTGCCGGTAACGCTTGAGGTGCCACCCGTTGGGACGATTACGGAAGGCGCTGCGCTGTTGTTGATCGTCGTCACGTTAGAAAAGCCGCGGCCACCGATCGTTGCCTGCGGCCCTTCGACCGACACCGCGAGGGCGAACTTGTCGCCGAAGTTCTTGACGACGCGGAAGCCGTACTGGCGCTCCCATGTGAAGCCAACCGTGTATTGCGAGTCGACCGTCAGAGGAATCGCTTCCTGCCGGTTGTCGATGCCCTTGCGATCTTCGGTCGCCAACGACCACTGCTGACCGCCGGTGAAGCTCCAGCCGCCATCGGTCTTCGCCTGGCCCCAAATCTGGCGTTGACGAAGTACGTAGCTGTTGCTCTGGCGGTTGTTCGACGTGACGCCAGTGCCGAGCCAGTCCGCTTCATAGTATCCGGTCAGTTTCACGGCTTCATAGCGGCCTTCCGCCAACAA
>JGI12635J15846_10003273_pt1 | contig 14122 bp, 12 predicted proteins | sample BlaSpr_A8_OM2_M2_FD_15846 | JGI IMG/M metagenome (IMG submission 15846) | reverse complement strand
CAGCCGCAGAAGCCGGAGATCGCGATGGCCCAGAGCATTGCGAGCCATACAGGTTGCGGATCGAGCATTACTAGCCACTCGGGTGTAAGGTGAACCGCAAAGCCGAGCGACACCAGCGAAGAGACATAGGCGCCGATGCCGAAGAAAGCGACGTGCCCGAGGCTGAGCTGGCCGGTATAGCCAAGCAGCAGGTTGAGGCTCATCGCCGCGATACTGAAGATGCCGGTGATGATCAGCACGTGCAATACGTACAGGTTGCCGACCCAAAGCGGAATCGAGAACAGGAAGGCGAGGAATGCCGCCGTCGCGAGGCGCCTCATCCGATCCGTTCCTTGCGGCTGAACAATCCCGTCGGGCGCACGATCAGAACGAGAATGATAAGCAGGAAACCCATAGCGTCGCGATAGCCAGATGACACGTATCCGGCGCCCATTTCCTCGATGAAAGCGAGAAGGAAGCCGCCGATGGTGGCGCCAGCGATGCTTCCCAGACCGCCGAGAATGACCACCGCGAAGGCTTTGAGCGCCGCGAGATCGCCCATCCCCGGCGTCACGACAAAGACCGGGCCGAGCAGCGCCCCGGCGGCGGCGGCGAGTCCGGAGCCAAGCGCGAAGGTCGATAAATAGACCCTCTCAATGTCGACACCCATCAGCTTGGCTGCGTCGCTGTCTTGAAAGGTCGCGCGCATTGCGCGGCCGAGTCGCGTGCGGTCGACGAGCGCATAAGCGCCCGCGATCAGCGCGAGGGCGACGACGAACACAAACAGTCGACTCCACGCGACCGAAATCTCTCCGAGTACGAGCGGGTTCGACGGGAACGGGGTCTTGATCGACTTGGCGACGCCAGACCAGGCAAGCTGCTCAAGGTTCTGCATGGCGATCCAGGCACCGATCATCACAAGCATCGTCGTGTCGATGTCTGCGCCTCGCAGCTTGCGCAGCAGTACAAACTCGATCGCGGCGCCCAGCACGATGCCGAGGGACATCGCTAACGCCAAGGACAGAAAAAAGTTGAAATGCAGCAGCATCACGAACGCGAACATCATGTAGGCGCCAAAGCTGTAGAGCTCGCCGTGGGTGAAATTCACCACGCGCATGATGCCGAAGATCAACGTCAGGCCGATCCCAAGCAGCGCGTAAATGCCGCCGAGCATGAGAGCGTTTACGCAATGTTGGAAGAATTCGTTCACGCCGGCGTCACTCGGAACTACAACTTGATCGGCGGCCAGTCTTGGCCGGCGCGCAGGCCTTCTGCGCGCGGCTTCACGCGGGCTAGTGACCCACCGCGAGACTTGGTCTAGCCTCGCAGTGCGTGCGTTTAACGGTCAAGCAGAGCTGCTACGGGTTCACGACCTTGCCGCCGTCGATCCTAACCAGGTAGACGCCGGGCACACTCTGGCCGCTCTCCTTGCCCGCGGGCCCCTGCTTGATAAATGCGATGTCGCCGTTGACGCCCTTCACATGAACGCCCCATAGCGCCTTGGCGATTGATTCCGCGTCCGCCTTGCCGCCGGCGTCTTTGATCGCCGCCGCGATGGTGTTGACGCCGTCCCAGCCACGGAAGCCTTCCGTCAGGCCTCCGACATCATATTTGGCGGCTTTCCACGCTTCCATGAATGCTTTGGCGGCCTCAGGATTCTTCACCGCGTCCGGGAACCAGGGCGTGAAAAAGACAAGATGGTAGGAGCCATTGGCGGCGTCGCCAGCCTGCTCGATGAGCTGGTCAGGCGAAACGGAACCGCCTGTCGTGATAATGCGGGCCGTCACTTGCTGATCTTTGGCTTGCTTGAGGATCAGGGTCAGCTGTTTGACGTCGGTCGTGACGAAGATCGTATCGCCGCCAGAGGCCTTGATTTTGGCGAGCTGCGCCGAGAGGTCGGTCGCGTCTTCGCCCATGGTTTCGGAAGCGCCGACCTCTACGCCGCTCGCCTTTAGCATCTTCGTGAACTCCTGCATGGAGCCCTTGCCGAAATCATCATTGGTCGCGAGAAAATCAGCCTTCTTGATGCCGATCGTCTTAATCAGGGGGGCGAAGGCCTTGGCCTCCATCTCCGAAGTCGGGCTGATGCGGAAGATGAACGGGTTGCCCGAAGTGGTGATCTTGCCCGACGAGGACGTCTCCACCACCATCGGCACTTTGTATTCCTGGAGCTTGGGCATCACAGCGAGCGTAAGAGACGAACCCCACGCGCCGAGCATAACCGGCACCTTGTCCTGGACGATCAGACGCTCGGCGGTCGCAGCCGCCTCGGTCGGATTCGACTTGTTGTCCTCGACGACAAGCTCGATCTGCTTGCCCCCCACGCCGCCCGCCTTGTTGATGGCCTCGGCGGCGAGCTTGGCGCCTTGCGCCACATAGTTGCCGTCGGCGGCAAAGGCGCCGGTGAGAGGCTGCGTGACGCCAATCTTGACGCCGTCCTCAGCCAAAGCGGAACCCGCCGACATGACGGCGCCAACCGCGCACAGTAGCGCCTTAAGAAAACTTCGATGCATCGACCCTCTCCCTTCCTTCTTATTCTCACCCGATGGTCGCTCGCTCCGTCGCGCCAAACCTTGCGCTTCCTCTTAATCGCGCTCGATCGGCCCGAGGAATGGGCGGCCGCAACCTCCAGCGTTGCCGCAGTCACACTATCTTGCTATCCTTAGTACCACTATCATACAGATTTTCCGACCGATCAATAGCCGATGGCGCCGGCGTACCGGTCGGCCCGCGCACGATCCGATCGGTTTTTGGAAATATTCTCAATCGCTGCGTTGCTATCTAGGGCGCGTCACACGTAGCGCGAGCGAGCGGCTACGACCCTGCGAGGTCTCGTTCGATGGCGGCGAGCTGTGTTTAATCAGATCGCTGCGCAAAACGAAGCAGTTCTTGAGGTAATGGATGTCGGCGACGTAGATCGCAACATCCTTGTCATTAACGACTGTGAGTTGGCAGTCAGCGGTCGGTTCGCCGAGCCCGATCTCGAGCAGGTCAGCCGTTTCCGGATCAGCGACGCCGATCGTGAACCTTTGATAGGCGTGGGTGATGACCACGTCTTCCATCTCGACGATCTTCGGCAGCGCGGCCGACCGGGTGAAGCGTTTGCTGTCCCGGAGGAATAGCCCCTGATCGAGGTGCAGATTCACGACCGAAAACGGCTTGCCGCTGTTGAACTGAACGCTTCTAAGGAAGGTGTAGGCGTTCGCCGGATTCCCCTCGCCGGGGATTAGGACCGGCGGCTCGGCGTCGCGCTGAATGAAAACGCGCTTCAGCACGTTGTTACGGATCGACTCGACCAACGAATCGAAATCCGTCGCGAGGTTGAGCCAGCGATTGTTCACTGCTTTACCAGAAACGAAAGTGCCCCTGCCCTGCTGCGCTTGTAAGAGACCTTCAGCGCGCAAGAGTTCGACCGCTTGGCGGATCGTTACCCGCGCCAAGCAGAATTCCTCCTCCAGCTCCTCAAGAGTCGATATCTGCTCACCTTCGGCCCAGTAGCCGGAATTGATCCGCTGACGCATCACCGACGCGACCTGAAGATAAAGCGGCACGCGGCTACGGTCGTATATCGCGGAAAACTTCCCCATCGGTCCTTCTCCATTCGACAGGCGGCACAAGCGATTCAGTTTACTAATGCGTCTCGGCAAGCCGTGCACCCGCGCGACCGCGTCAGAGACCGCCGAAGACTCTTCTGATGAAGACTTTCAACCTGCCGAGCACCACCGTTGCAATCAGCGAACCTGCATTGAGCTCTCGCACCAAAGGAGGCGCAGCCGCGGCGTCGCTCCCGGCGGAAAGGCGCGCNTCAAGGTTCTGCGCGAATGCCGCCGTCAGGCGGCTCGCAATATCCTGGACCAGGCCCGAGCGGCCGAATTGGGCCAGCATCCCCGTAAGCGTGTAGCCAACGTCGACATCGACGCGGGAACCGGCGCCGCCATCGTCCGGTTTGATGGAGTACGCGACAATTCCGCGCGTCGCTGAGTTGCTCCGCGTGTCACGACCTGAACCGACGATCGAGCCGCGCTGGGTCGACTCATCGCGAGTGATCTGCGCAACACCGCTGAACTCGGCCGAGATCGGGCCAACCTTAACCTTCATCTTACCGTTGACCACGCCGTCCTTCTCGCCGCCATCGAGCGACGCGCCGGGCAGACAGACCGCGACATCCTCGACACGGCCGAAGAAGGCCCAGACTTCGTCGACCGGATGAGCGATCACGAAGCTCTGCTGGAACTCAACCTGCGGCTTCCAATCGACCTCGACTCGTGCGGCAGCGCGAACGCCTGTGGGAGCAAGGGTCGAGGTGGCGTCCGGGCGCAATTCGCCGGCGCGACCCGATCCGGCCGGCCCCAACCGCTCGCGGCCGCCTCTGGGAATCGCTTCGAGCCCGCGCGCCCGCCGGTCGGAAAGGACGCTCTGCACCGCGCGCACGATGCCGACATAACCGGTGCATCGGCACAGATTCCCGCTCATCGCGACGCGGATGTCATACTCGGTCTGCGCCTCCATGCGCAACACGACGTCTCGCGCTGAAACAATCATGCCGGGCGTGCAATAGCCGCATTGCAGAGCATGGTGCGCTGTGAACGCTGCCCTCAGCTCGCGCGCGATCTCGTCCTCGTCGAGGCCTTCGATTGTTGTGACTCTGGCGTTTTCGCAAGCGACCGCAAAAGTGATGCAAGAGCGTATTGGTACGCCATCGACAAGGAGGGTGCAGGCGCCGCAGACTCCGTGCTCGCAGCCGATATGGGTGCCAGTAAGATTGTGCGTCTCGCGCAACAGGTCAGCGAGATGCGTGCGCGGCTCGACCTCGGCGCTCAGCAGGCTGCCGTTGACCGTCAGGCTGACCTTGGTCATCGGGCCGCAGCCCGCTCCAGGGCGCGCCGCAGAGCCACGATATGCGTCTGGCGCACCAGCGGATCATTCATTCCGGCTAAGCTCGCCAATTCTTCGGCCGCCTGGGCATCGAAGTGTTCGGGGCCGCCGTCTGCGATGATAAGGCGCGCGTCGGCGATAACGATCGGACGGGACTCGGTAGCTCCGATGACCGCTCGACAAACCTCGCGGTCGGGGTCAACGACGAAAGCTCCGATTGCATGGGCGAATTCGCCGGTCTTACGGCAGATCTTGTAATAGCCCCATCGGGCCGAGCGGCCGAGCCGTGGCGCCTTTACTGAGACGAGCAGTTCGCCAGGTCGGAGATCCGCCTCAAGCGCGCCGAGCATATAGTTCTCAACGGGCACTGTTCGCACGCCCTCCGGGCGACGCAGCGTGACCGATGCGCCGAGCGCCGCAAGAATCGAAATCCAGTCGGCCGACGGGTCCGCATGGGTCAGGCTTCCCCCGATTGTTCCTCGGTTGCGCACCGCGCGATAAGCGATGCCGTGGGCGACGCTGGGCAGCGCGCCGCCGGTTACATCCGGCACGCGGCGGTCCTCAATATCGGAATGAGTGACACAGGCGCCGATGACGACTCCGTCGACTTCCTCTTTGACCTGCCGAAGCTCGTCGACGCCGGTGATATCGACCAGAAGATCCGGCTGGACCAGGCGCATGTTGAGCATGGGACCTAAGGACTGACTGCCAGCGACGACTTTGACCGAACGCCCGTTCTCAGCGAGCAGCGACAGCGACGCGTCCACATCTTTCGGGCGGGCATAATCGAAATTGACCGGCTTCACCCCTCCAATTCCTCGAATTCGACCGGCGCTTTCTCACGCTTTGCAGCGACGATCGCCTCGAGCACGCGCCGCGGCGTCGTTGGCGAATGGAACACTTCGGCTCTGAGAGGCCGCAAGGCGTCGTTGATGGCGTTACCAATCGCCCCCGGCGGGGCGATAGCGCCACCTTCGCCAAGCCCCTTGACGCCAAATTCAGTGTAGGGCGCAAGTGTTTCCATATGGCGCACTCGCGGCGCGGGAACTTCCGTTGGACCTGGCAGAAGATAGTCGGCGAAGGTAGACGCGAGCGGCTGACCCGAGGCGTCGAAGTTCATTTCTTCGTAGAGTGCGGTGCCGACGCCTTGCGCAAAACCGCCGTAGATTTGCCCGTCCACGACCATCGGATTGATGAGCTTGCCGCCATCCTCGACGATAACGTAGTCGAGAATCTCAATCTCTCCGGTCTCGGGGTCGACCGCGACCGTCGCGATGTGAGCGGCGTAGCTGAAAGTGCCGGAGTCGCGGCCCGGCTTATAGCCGATCGTCGCCTCGAGGCCGCGTGGATCGACGGAAGCCGGGAGATCCTGTGGGCGCCGATACCAGGTGTGAGCAATCTCCGCGAGGGTGATGCTGCCGGATTGCCCATGGACTGCGCCGTCGCGCAGCACGACGGATTCGGCGTCCGTCTGCAAGAGATGCGCGCCGATGGCTTTCGCGAAACGCGCGACTTCTCGCGTCGCCGTGGCAACCGCTCCGCCTGCCATCACCGCGCTGCGCGAGCCCCAGCTGCCAGTCGAGTAGGGCGTGTACTCCGTATCGCCGTGAACGAGTTTGATCTTGGCGATCTCGATTCCGAGAATCTCATTCGCCACCTGCGCAAGGGTCGTTTCCATGCTCTGCCCATGCGAGTGGACGCCGACCCTCAGCTCAAGCCCTCCGTCTGGCGTCATACGCGCGGTCGCCTGCTCGTGCCCCGGCACCATGGGAATGCCCCACCCGGCGTAGACCGAAGTGCCGTGTGCGCCCTGCTCGCAATAGACCGAAAGGCCAATGCCGATCAGGCGCCCATCCGACTCACCGCGCCTCTGGCGCTCGCGAATACCCTTAAGGTCGACCGCATCCAGAGCGCGGCGCAGCGCTTCCGGGTAGTCGCCACTGTCGAAATGCTTCTTCGTGATGTTGTCGAACGGCATCTGCTCTGGCCGTACCAGATTTTTCATCCGCACCTCGAACGGTTCAAGTCCTGCTTCGCGCGCGACGAGATCGAGCATCAGTTCGAGCGCGTAGCAAACACCCGTCCTTGCGACGCCCCGATAGGGAAGGATCGGACATTTGTTGGTCGCAGCCGACCAGGTGCGGCAACGATAAGACGCGAAATCATAGGGGCCGGGCAGGATGCTTGCGACCTGCGCCGCCTCAAGGCAGGCTGAGAAGGGATAGGAGGAATAGGCGCCCGAATCGACCGTTGCTTCACAGTCGACGCCACGCAACGTTCCGTCGCGATCCGCGTAGACAGTGATGTGATAATGATGCTCCCGACAGTTGGCGCCGGCGGTAAGGTGCTCGCGCCGATCCTCGAGCCAACGTAGCGGATGACCGCAACGCATCGCGAGCCAGCCGAGGCAGACGTCTTCCGGCAAAAGAATGCCTTTGTAGCCAAAGCCGCCCCCGACGTCCGGCGAAACGATCCGCACCTGCGTTTGCATCAGCCCCAAGCATTCCGCGAGGCCGGTCCTCACGATGTGCGGCATCTGACTGCCCGTATACAAAACGAGCTGGTCCATGCGGCTGTCCCAATAGGCGACGGTGCCGCGCCCCTCGATCGGAGCCATGCATTGGCGGGCGGTGGAGATCTCGCGAGTAATTTTGATCGGCGCGTCGAAAGCGGCTTCGATGTTGATGTCGACGAATGTCTCAAGGAAGGTGTTGTCGCCCCAATGCTCATGTACGAGCGGCGCATTCGGCGATCGCGCCGCGAGCATGTCGTGCACAGCCGGCAGCTCGTCGAGATCGACCTCGACGCTTGCAGCAATATCCTCGGCCTCGGCCCGCGTCCGGCCGACGCACATCGCGATCAGCTCGCCGACCTGTCGTACCTTGTGGATCGCGAGCACCGGTTGCTCCGACGCCTTGAATCCTGGGAGGCCGGATACGGCGACGATCGGCTTCACATCGACCAGGTCCGCGGCAAGGAACGCCTTGCCGCGATGCTCGTCAAGAATGCGAACGGCGCGCAGCTTTGCATGCGCGAGCGGCGAGCGGACGAAAGCGACGTCTTTCATGCCTGCGAGGCGGATGTCACCGACAAACTGGCCGCGCCCACGCAAGAAGCGGTCGTCCTCCTTGCGCTTAACTGAGGCGCCTACGCCCTGATCGCTCATCTCCTAGCCTTCCGCAGCAGCAACTCCTGACTACGCCGTTCGGCGCTTTCCCAATCGGACGACAGGCGTCGCTTCAGCCCGCGACGATTTCCTCACGCGTTTGGGCGGATCGGATCGGCATTGCACCAATCGTAAATCGCCAGCGCCATCACCTTGATCGACGTAAGGTAGTCGTCAATTGAAACATATTCGTCATCTGCGTGCATGACCGCCGTCGAGCCGGGCCCGAAAATGACCGTCGGCGTATTGCCGTACAGGTTCAAGAAGCGCGTATCCGCCGCTCCCTGACGGCCGCTGATCACGGGAGCTTTGCCGGTAATCTCAGTATAGGCACGCGATACCATATCGACGATCGGATGATCGCGCGGAATCTCTGAGGCCTCGGCGTCGTAGCCGACGAATCGAACTTTTGGCGGATGATCCTTCATCCATGGATCAGCTTCGGCGGCTCGCGCCACCTGATCGACGAGGCTTTGCTTGACGCCTTCATGGTCCTCGCCGGGGACGGTGCCAATGCTTCCTTTGAGCAGGCAGTTCGCCGGGAAGGCGCTCGGATAGCCGCCGGCCTGAAAACTGCCGACGATACATGGCAGGGAATCAATCGCGCTTGGATAGAGTGGGTGGGTTACCGTCGCGACTCGTTTGGCCTCGAGATCCGCGACCGCCTTGGCGATCTTGTTGCCGAGATCGATGCCGCTGATACCCTCGTAGCGCTTCTGGATGCCGGCCGGTTTGCCCTGAATCTCGATCTCGAACCAGATGCGGCCGATGCAGGCAGGCTGCACCGCGAGGTCGCTGGTCTCGCCCGAAATGCCCGCGTCGGCTTTGTAGCCTCGAATGACGGTGTCGAGAGTGCCGTGGCCGCTCACCTCCTCATCGATGACAACGTTGATCAGGACGTCGCCCTTAAGGGTCAGACCGAGTTCTTTGAGATATTGCACGGCGAGAATATGACTCGCGACACCGCTTTTCATGTCGCAGGACCCACGCCCGTAAATGCGTCCGTTCTTGATGCGCGCTGACCACGGATCGTCGCTCCAGCCCTCGCCGCCGCCTACCGGGATAACATCCGTGTGGCCATTGAGCAGAAGCGACCGGCCGCCGCCCGTGCCCTTCAACACGCCGACGATGTTGGGCCGCCCTTCGTAGCCACGCTGCACCGGGCGATAGCCTGGGTGCTTCTTGAGCGCTTCCCAGTCGGTCTCCCACATGTCGACTTTAAGGCCGATCTCCCGCATGGTGTTCGAGACGAACTTCTGAATCGCCGCCTCGTCTCCCGTTACGCTCGGAATGGCGATCATTTTCCGCAGGAATCCAATCGCTTGCTCGCGGCTGGCGTCGACCTTGTCGAGGATCTTCTGATGGTTCGGATCGGTCATTGCGCCGCCTTTCCTCGCTGCTCGCCCGGATCGATTAAAGCGATTTCAAGCGCGGAATAATCTCGCGCGCAATCGTCTGGATCTGATCCGCGCGGTATTTGTACGGAACGAAGATAATCTTCTGCACGCCAACCGCGAAATGCTCGCGCAACTGCGCCACGCAATCGTCGACCGAGCCCATGATGGCGCTTTCGCGCGAGCAGTCGCTATGTGCAGGAAAGTCCCACTCCTTATTGAGCCAGTCCATCATCTCTTCGCGCACGGCCTCCTTCGATGGCCCGACCATGATTGGAAGTTGCGCGGCGTTGAGTAGCGAGTCGGGGTCCTTTCCAGCCTCTTTGGCGAAACCCCGAACCTTGTCCCACGATTTCTTGAAATCGGCCGGGCGGTAAAAATAGGTGAGCCAACCGTCACCCGCCGTCGCCGCGCGCTGCAGGACCTTGTCCACATAACCGCCAATCAAGATCGGCATCCGCGGCTTCTGATAAGGCTTGGGATACATCACGGCGGCGGAGATGGCGTGGTTCATGTATTTCCCGTCGACCTTCGGCTCGGTCCACAACCGCTTCACAATATCGAGATTCTCGTCCATGAGCTTGCCGCGCTTGTCGAACGGAATGCCAACCGCGTCGAACTCGCGCTTGTACCAGCCCGAGGCCATGCCCACGATGAGGCGCCCTTCGGAGAGGAGGTCGATGCTGGAGAGCTGTTTGGCGAGCGTCACTGGATTGCGAAGAGGCAGGACGAGCACGCCGGTGCCGACCTTCAACCGGCTCGTGCGCGCGGCGATCCCGGTTACCACCGTCAGCGCGTCGATGATGGGGAAATTTGGCTCTACCCCAAGCAGCATGTGGTCCCATACCCAGACGGAATCGTAGCCTAGCTCCTCGACGCGGACGCCGTATTCAACCAGCGCTTTCGCGTTGGGCATTTCCGGATAGGCGGTAAAATTCCGCGCGGCGACGCCAAATGTCTTGGCGAGACTCTTCATTAGCATTCCTCCGGAGCTAACTCGTCAGGCCGTGAACAGACGGTCGGGATCGAGCTCCCTCAGCGTTTCGAGCTCGCGACCGGTAGGAGGCTCGGTCATCGAAAGGGCCTCGTCGAAGAGGAGCTCGAAACCGGTGTTATCTTGAACCTGCGCCCGCTCGACGCCGGGATTGAGAGCAAGAACCTTCATTCGCCGCGTTTCATCTTCGAAGCCGAACACGGCAAGCTCGGTGATGACACGAAACATGCCGCCCGCGGGCAGTCCGCTCTCGGCGCGCGTCTTCCGCCCTCGGATGAAGCCGGGGCTGGTGATGAAGTCGACCTTTTCCACAAAGCGCCGCTTTTCATGCTTCATCGCGACGATCATGTTGGTGAGGCTCGCGATGTCATTTCCGCCTCCGGTTCCTGGCAATCGCGTTTTTGGCGCGGCGGGGTTGCCGATAAAAGAGGAGTTCAGATTCCCGTATTGATCGATCTGCGCCCCACCCATGAATCCCACGTCGACATAACCGCGTTGCAGCAGCAGCAAAACGTCGGCGCTGCCGAGCACCATATTGGCGCGCTTGGTGCATCGCTGGTCGTTGGTCGATGGTGGAAGCTTCCCAGGCTCCACGAAGGCGCCGATCACGCCACCCTCAAAAAGGATGGTGAGGCCAGGGCAATGCAGTCTCTGAGCGAGGGTCGCTGCGAGGAGCGGGACGCCGACGCCGGCGAACACAACTTGTCCGTCCTTGAGCTGCCGCGCACTCAGAATCGCAAGCATTTCCGACGATGTGTGGCGCTGGCTCTCAGTCATTGTAGATGCTGCGCCCCCTGTTGGCGGCCTCGAGCAGGCTGTCGAGGCCGATCAGGGATAGAAAGTCTGTCCACGTCTTCGGCCCGTAGACGTGTCGCTCAAGATAGTCGCGCATGCCTTCGACCGGCTCGGTGTTCACCTTGGCCACATAAGCCTCCATGTGCCCCATCATCGGCTCGTAGATGCCGAAGCATTCGTGCGGGGCTGCACCGAAGGGAACCTCAACCACCGCGTCAACGCAGAAAAACGGAATCTTGGTTTGATCAGGCGCGCGCCTGATCTGATCATTGGAAATGATCCGCTCGGTCGTCAGGATCACCCGATCGGCCGCCATGGCGAGATCGATGTCCATGAATTGCAACCCGTCGATCTGGGCGTTGCCGAACGGGTCGCAGCGCTGCACGTGAATAAGCGCAACGTCTGGGTTGAGGGCGGGCACGAGCAGCAATTTCTCGCCGGTGAAAGGACACTCGAACTCCTTGGCTTCCGGTCGTTGCTTAAGAACGTCGGAGCCAAGCATCGAGCGAATCGGGAGAAACGGCACGCCCATGCCGCCAGCGCGAAAGCGCATGCCCATCGCCATGTGGCTCCACTCCTCGAAGCGCTTGCCGCCTTTTTCGACGTGGTGGCGCATCACCTTGGAGAGTCCCCAGAGGATGCCTTGCGCAAACCAGCTGGTTACGACTTCGTCGGCCACATCAGAGCCAAACAAGAGGTCGCCATCAGTCGAAACGATGCTCCGCGAGCAAGTGAGGCGCTTGCGCCGCTGGCGCATCAACTCCCAGATCATCGCCATTGGCGTACGCGACATGGTCGAGCCCCCTATGCCGACAGACATTCCGTCTTGCACAAGGGTCGCCGCGTCGTGCAACGACATGACTTTCTCGCGCAGGCTGCGGTCGCGTCGGGAAAGACCCTGCCTAAGCGACCCATAATCTCTTACAAGCGGCGCCGACACCTGTTCCTCCTCAGAGCCGAAAGGGGGCGGGTTATCCGCGACGCCCTTAAGACCCTATCCTTCGTAATAAAACTATCATACTGATATTAGGATGACCATACAATATGTTCTGAACTGTTCGACTCAGTCTTCGCTTGAGCGCGGATGCGCGCAACTGTAGGGCGACCAATCATGTTTCTCGCCAATCGGCAGAGCGATTATCGCGCGCCGCTCGACCCCAGGGACGCCGAGACCCTCAGCGTGGAGGCGGCCGCAGAGGTCGAGCGATTCTTACGTTATCGCGAAAGCCATACGGTCACTCCGCTACTCTCGCTTCCAGGCCTCGCGCGGGAGCTTGGAGTCGGCGCGATTCAGGTCAAAGACGAGGGGCTTAGACTCGGCCTAGGGAGTTTCAAGGCGCTCGGCGGCTCCTATGCAGTCATTCGGCTTGTGCTCGATGCGGCTTCGAACCGGCTTGGTCGAGTCGTTGACGTCAGCGCGCTTCAGACGCCCGATGTTCGCACCATCGCCGTCACAATGACGTTCGCTTGCGCGACCGACGGCAATCATGGGCGTTCAGTGGCTCAAGGCGCTGAGCTTGTTGGCGCGAAATCGGTCGTCTTTGTTCATTCTGGCGTCAGCAACGAACGGGTGGCGGCAATTGCGCGCTTCGGCGCGGAAATCGTCCGTGTGGCAGGCTCTTACGACGATTCCGTCGAGGAAGCAGCGCGGGTCGCGGCCAAGAATGGTTGGACGATTGTGTCCGACACATCATGGCCAGGCTATGAGCGCATCCCTGGGCTTGTGATGCAAGGCTACACTGCCCTGGTGCGGGAGGCGCTACGTCAGCTCCCCGAAATGCCTACGCATGTCTTTCTGCAGGCGGGGGTCGGCGGAGTCGCGGCCGCCGTCGGCGGCCATCTTGCCGTGGCGCTGGGGGAAGAAAGACCAATCCTTGTTGTAGTCGAGCCGGCGAGAGCCGCATGCGTCTACGAGAGCGCGCGCGCCGGACGTCCCGTCAAGATTGAACAGGGCGAGCCGACCGTGATGGCAATGCTCGAGTGCTACGAACCATCCCTAATCGCTTGGCGCGTGCTGTCGCGCGTTGCCGACGGATTCATCACGATCGAAGAAGAGCACGCCGTAGATGTGATGAAGCGACTCGCTCGCCCTCTCGGATCTGATCCCGTTATTATCGCCGGAGAGAGCGGAGGCGTGGGGCTCGCCGGCCTAATAAGAGCGCTCGCCGACCAGGAAGCCCGAAAGGCACTGCTTCTCGGACCGCAATCGCGTATCTTCGTCATCAATACCGAGGGCGCGACGGACCCATCGCGCTATGCGGAGCTGATCGCCTAGCGGGCTGTTGAGAAAGTCGCTAGCGGCGTGAATCGGGTTGTGATTCAATTCCCGGCGAGAATTGGGGGGCGCGCGAGGGCAGGCGGGGACGCGCGGTCGGGGTCGCTGTTCAGTGAGGTCGATCTTGAAGATCGCGTGGGCCAGAACCATCCGCTTCGGGCGATCCGCGCCATCGTGAATGAGGCCCTGGCGGGTTTGGCGGGCGATTTTTCGGTTTTGTATTCGCCGATCGGTCGGCCCTCGATTCCTCCGGAGAAACGGCTGCGGGCGATGTTGCTGCGGGCCTTTATTCGATCCGCTCGGAGCGGCAGCTGATGGACCGGCTGGAGGCGAGGGCATGAGCGCGCCGATGAACTGCCAGCTCATCGGCCGTTGGCGGATCGTCGAGGCCGATATCTCATGATCGCCACTATCTCATGATCGCCACGATCTCGATCTCTGCGGGCCGGCGACGATGGCGATCACCGCAGACGGCCACGGTGAAATCGCCTTCGGCGCGCTGCAGGCCAGCCTCGACATCGAATACAGCCGTCTATCGGTCGGCTTCAACTGGGACGGTTCGGACGAGGGAGATCAAGTCCTTGGCGACGGCTCCGCCGAATTGCTCGACGACGGCTCCATCGAAATCGAGTTCGCCTACCGAA
>JGI12635J15846_10003272_pt1 | contig 14130 bp, 11 predicted proteins | sample BlaSpr_A8_OM2_M2_FD_15846 | JGI IMG/M metagenome (IMG submission 15846) | reverse complement strand
AGCAAAGGGAAAAATGTCCTCACCGTACACATATTGACGAACGGAAACATGAATCTGGCTTATTTCGATTTCAAACCGGCCGTTCATAACTGATTGATCATGGAAGCTAGGTAAGCGGCACCGAATCCGTTATCGATGTTTACCACTGCCGTATTTGGGGAGCACGAGTTCAGCATGCCGAGGAGTGCGGCCAGTCCCCCGAAGGCGGCACCGTATCCAACGCTGGTAGGCACACAGATCACCGGCGCTTTTACAAGTCCCGCCACCACGCTGGGTAGAGCGCCTTCCATGCCGGCGCAAACAATCAAAACACGAGCGCGACCAAGAAGGTCATGGTGCGAGAGCAGACGATGCAACCCGGCAACTCCGACGTCACAGAGTTGCTCGACCTCATTTCCCATGATATCGGCGGTTACGGCGGCTTCTTCGGCTACCGGCAGATCACTCGTTCCGGCACAAACAACACCAATCAGGCCATGGCCTCGCTTCTCATGGTCGCGATGCAGAACAATACATCCCGGAATGGGATGGAATTGGGCTTCAGCGACATGAGCACGCACAGCTTCGAATTTTTCTTGATTCGCCCGAGTGGCGAGCACGTTGCTACTGCTCTCCGCCATTCGCGCAAAGATCTTAGCGACCTGTTCAGGAGTCTTGCCTTCCGAGTAGATCACCTCAGGCATACCGACGCGCAGCGGCCGGTGGTGATCGATCTTGGCAAAGCCCAGATCTTCGAAGGGAAGGTGGCGCAGCCGTGTAATCGCTTCGTCAGGCGAGAGCTGCGAGTCGCGAACTTGCTCGAGCAGCTTCCTGAGTGTGCTCTGGTCCATTGTCAGGCGACGTGCGACTTCGGGCTCAGGGGTTTGGCGCTGTCGCCGGATGTTGGTGTGGAATTGTGGCCCCGCTCAAGATACGAACTTATCGTCTCCTGCTGCACCTGCTTGAGCGGGACAGAGTTAGCCTCTGCCATCCGGCGGCAGTCTTCATATTCAGGGGCGAAGGTCGTTATCGTTCCGTTTAATCGCGACTCTTTCACCCGGACTACGCCCCATTGTGTGGTCACGGGAAGAATTGCTCGTTCGAGGCAGTCGCGTCGCTCGCGCCGCGTTCGAATTCCAATCGTGCTGGTCTCGCGAAAAATTATTTCGCGCAACGCTGAAGCAATCCTTTCGTCGCACAAAACCGTCAGCAACGATCCCGGCCGGTTCTTCTTCATCTGCGCCGGCACGATAAAGACATCCATTGCTCCGTCCGCGAGCAGACGTTCGGTCACATAGCCCATTACTTGCGGACTTAGATCGTCGATGGTGGTCTCAAGTACAGTTACGTTGTGATCGGAATCATGGCGGTTGGCGGTTACTTGCGTCTCAACCAAGTCACCAATCGAAATGCGAAGCACATTTGGAAATCCGTGATTGTCGCGCGAACCCGCACCATAGCCAACGGATTCGACACTCATTGGCGGAAATGCGGAGAATGAGCAATTCAGTGCGCGAACTAGTGCGGCGCCTGTGGGTGTGACCAACTCTTTGTTGATGCCTGAAGAGTAAACCGGCGCGCCCTTCAGTAAGGAAAGGGTTGCAGGTGCCGGAACGGGAAACTCACCGTGGGCGCACTTTACCGTGCCTCCGCCCACATTCAGGGGAGAACAGATGAATCGATCGACGGCCAGCGCGTGACATCCAACCGATGCGCAGACAATGTCCACGATTGCATCCACAGCGCCGACCTCGTGAAAGTGAACCGATTCGACTGGAACATTGTGAATTCCTGCTTCAGCATTGCCGAGGAGTTCGAACGCGCGAATTGCGGTCTGGCGTGCCTGGCGCGGTATGTCGGCTGCCCCGATGATCCTCTTAATTTCAGAAAGAGCGCGCCCGTGCTGATGCTCACCGGAGTGCTGGTGTGAGTGCTCGTGATGATGGCCGTTTCCATGGTCCTCATTCGTAGGAGCGTGCTCGTGGGAATGAGCGTCGTGATGATGATAATTGTGCCTATGATCATCGCCGTGATCTGGAGCATCCGCATGCTTTCCGGCTACAAGCACATCAATCTTCGTTGCAGAGATTCCGCTGCGGTCAACACGGCTGATGCGAAGCTCAGCCCCAATATTCAGCGCACCCGCGGTCCGCTGCAGCAGCTCTTGACTGATCCCGGCATCGACGAGCGCGCCGAGCATCATGTTTCCGCTGATTCCCGAGAAGCACTCGAGGTAAGCAACGTGCATTCAGTTCGCCATCCTAATCTGCTCGATCGGCAGCACATCATTCATAGAGCCTGAGCGGTATCCTTCACAATCGAGCGTCACATACTTGAACCCTAGCTTCTTGAAGATCGGTACTAGCCGCACTGCCATTTCGGGACTAAAGGCGCGAGCGAACTCTTCCGGTGCGATCTCGATCCGCACGATGCCTCCATGGTGGCGCACACGCGCCTGCCGGAACCCGAGCTCTCGCAAAGAGTCTTCTCCGGCTTCAATCGCGGCTAACGCTTCGCGCGTCACTGGACGCCCATACTCAATCCGCGAGGAGAGACATGCCGAAGCAGGTTTGTTCCAAATCTGAAGACCAGCACGCTCCGACAGCGAGCGAATTTCGTTCTTCGTAAGCCCTGCTTCTGTCAGCGGACTTAGAACGCTGTGCTGTTCGGCTGCGCGTTGACCGGGACGAAAATCACCCTGATCGTCGACATTTTTGCCATACGCGATATGTTGAAGGCCCAACTCCTCGCGCTCTTTCTCCAAGACCGTAAACAGCTCGTTTTTGCAATGGAAGCAGCGGCCGGGATCGTTTCGCGTGTACTCCGCCAGGTCTATCTCCCGAGTAGCTACTACCTTCAACGGAATCTTCCAATCCTCTGCAAATTCAATCGCTAACTTCAATTCACGACGTGGCAGGCTGGGAGAATCCGCCAGCACCGCCAGCATTCTTTCTCCGAGCACCTCGTGCGCCGACCATGCCAGAAACGCCGAATCAGTTCCCCCTGAATAGGCAACCAGCAAGCTGCCCAACGATGCCAGACGAGAACGCAACGCATACTCTTTGCGATCGAGATTGCTGGTGACCGACCGTGGAGCGAATGTCATCCTATCCTCCTCCCAATGTCGGCAGAAACGATGACGTGCCGATTACGAACACCATTCCAATAACAAACCTGTAGTGGCGGCGGTCATCCCCATAAACGCACGCTCAATCTTAGGAACAAAGCGACATTCAGGGGTAAGGGCATTTACGAACTCTTCTAAACTGTGCGTTTTATCCCAACCACTGCGGGTTGTGAGTTGTTCCGTCGAAATTGGTACTCGTTTTGTAAAGCTCGAACTGACCCTTCTTTGCGATTTCCGCCGTCTTGGCCAACAACGCGGCACGTTGAGCGTCATCAAGAGGCTTGAACTCGCGAGCAGTTTGGAGTGCCTGTTGAAGCACATCCATCGAATCACATCCCGTGATTACGACGCTCGTCGGCAGACTCATTGCATAATGCAGACACTCAACCGGCGTCACCACTTTACTCTTAAGAATGATGCCATCTCCCATCGGCTTCATTCCCAGCACGCCGATGTTCTTCATGACCAGCATGGGAAGAACAATCTTTTGAAAGCTGTCAAAGTGCGCGTCCATTACGTTCAGCGGCATCTGCACGCTGGCGAACAGGAATTTGTGCTGATCGGCCACCTCCAGCATGTGGCGGTGAATCTCCGGACTCTTGTGCCCGGTGAATCCGATGTAGCGAATCTTTCCAGCTTGCTTGGCTTTCACTGCGGCTTCCATGCCGCCGCCCGCCGCGAAGATCCGCTCCGGATCGTTCATGCGGATCACTTCGTGGAACTGCAGCAGGTCGATGTGGTCGGTCTGAAGTCGGCGAAGCGATTCGTCGATTTGGTTCCCAGCGGTCTTTGCGTCTCGACCATCGATCTTAGTCATAAGAAAAGCTTTCTGCCGATAGCCATCGCGCAGAGCCTTGCCCATGCGGATCTCGCTTTGTCCGCCGTTGTAGTCCCAACAATTGTCGAGGAAGTTGATGCCCTCGTCGAGAGCCGTTCGGATAATGCGGATGCTATCGCTCTCGTCTCTCTGATTCCCGAGATGGTATCCGCCCAGCCCCACCATGGAGACCTTCTCGCCGGTGTGACCAAGCGTTCGCCGCGCGATCGAACCGGTAGACGCATTGAGAGCTGGATCGAGCGAAGAGGCGATTCCTGCGACCGCGATTCCCTTGATAAACTCGCGCCGTTTCATAAAAGCCTCCTGGGGAGATTCTACTGAGGCATGAGCTTTTGCAAAAGCCCGTGCGGTGGCGTCGTCGTTGATTTTTCTCGGCACATCTAAGTTCGCAGCTCTCAGGCCGACGTGCCGATTCTGCGGATTAGATCTTCCTGTTCCGTTTTGCTCTCCGCGCCGATCGTGAACGCGTCTAGTGTGCCGAGCGAAAGGGCGAATTTCAGCGCCTCATTCTGACGCTTGCTGAGGTCCCCCTGGCCCAGAATCTTCATGCCGATGATCCCCTTTCCTGCCGCGCGCATTTCCCGGATAACGGCGGCCACAGTTTCAGGTTCCCCATCCATGTGGGATCCAATCGGATTCATGCGTACCAAATCAACTTCCACCCAGGGAGACTTCTCAGCCGCACGGAGTGCTTCGATGCTGTGACACGAGCAGCCGTGAGTTCGTATGATGCCTTTTTCTTTCGCCTCAGACAGCACGTCCATCACGCCGCGGAAGCGCGTAGTCCAATCCGCTTCTGTCACGCAGTGCATGAGGCAGATGTCGAGATAATCAGTCTTCAACTCGCGGCGGAAGCGATCCAGATCGGCACGCGCTGTTTGCGGATCACGCGCCCAGGTCTTCGTCATCACAGTGATCTTGTCCCGCGGAAGCTGCCGAATTGCTTCGGCTACATGCGGGTGACTCCCGTAGGAATCCGCCGTGTCAAAGAAGCGTAGACCGTGATCGTAGCCATTCAGCAGAAGCTCAGAGAGGCCTTTAACTCCCATCGAGCTTTGGTGAGATGTATGTGCGGATCCGACGGTGCCCGTTCCCATTGCCAAACGGCTAGTCTTGATTCCCGTTTTGCCCAACGTGACCGTGTCACTTGCAGCAAAGCGTCGGGGAAGAGTCTGGCTGAGAAGGTCACTGACGAAAGGATGAGAGCTCAGCCAAGCAGCTCCCACGGCGTAAGCGGAACCGATAAGGAATTCGCGACGCTTCACTGGCGCCTCCGTTTCCAGCATTCTATACGTCAATGCCTCGGCAGGACTGAGCTCGAGATGGTCGATGTTCTTTTTGGCACTAGAACGGGGTCTTGGCGGACGGAGAAAAATCCGGACTTGATGGTTCCCGATTTACACTATGGTGTTGTTCCTGCATTCCGTGGGAAGCCAAAGTCGCGCTTTCGCTGAATGATCGGTTTGCGATCGCATTGCATTCGCCTACGGGACTCATCGAAACCGGGCTGCCACTGTGCCCTCCGGAGAAAAAGCCACGAAAGCTTGTCCGTGAGATTAGGTTGGACACTTTCTCCGGTCCGGTGTGAGCGTGAGACTTGTGGAATTGCGGCTATTTTCAGCGATTCTTAGAGGTACGTAGCTGGGTTTCTCTGCGACCCAGGCTGCGTGGCGGAGAGGGGGGGATTCGAACCCCCGATACAGCTTTTGACCGTATAACGGTTTAGCAAACCGCCGCCTTCAGCCACTCGGCCACCTCTCCGGTGCGCGGAAGCACAGTTTATCACGACAGGAATAACCGCCTTTACCGGCGCTTGAGTACGCCTCCACTCGGGCATACAATCCCCTCTGTTATTTGATGGTCCCCTGAGGAGGTTCTCAATGTTGAAGCCGGGCAGGTGGTTCCATTTAGTTATCGGTGGTGTTGTGGTGATGTTGCTTTCGAGCTGTACGGTTCGTCACGGCGGCGATGAAAAATATTACCTGGTGTCCTCGAATACAAAGGTTGCATACTGGCAGGCGGCGGGGGCCGGATTTACGCAAGCTGCCTCCAAACTAAAGGTTCCAGCCGAGTTTGTTGGGCCGGACACTTATGATCCGAAAGCTCAGCAACTCGAATTTGAGCGAGTCGCCAAGTTGAATCCCAGTGGAATTTTGGTCTCCCCAGACAATCCAGAGTTAATGAAACCGGACATAGACGCAGCCATTGCCGCGGGGATTCCCGTCGTCACAATCGACACTGATTCCCCTGGCAGCAAACGCTTGTTTTTCATCGGGACAAACAACTATCAGGTCGGGGTAATGGGGGGCAAAATCGCGGTAAAAGCCATGCACGGCAAGGGTAACGTCGTAGTTTTCACGATGCCCGGGCAAACCAATTTAGACGACCGCCTTCGCGGCTATCGCGACACATTTGCTGCCGATCCCCAAATGAAGATTGTGCAGATTGTGGATGTGAAGGGCGACCCCACTATTGCGTTCGACAGTACCTCGCAGATTGTCGGAAAACAGAAGGACAAAGTGGATGGCTTTGTGTGTCTGGAGGCGCTGTCCTGCAAGGAAGTCGCAAATGTGCTGGATCGCTACAAAGTCACTGGCAAGACAGTAGTCGCAATGGATACCGATCCAGAAACGTTGGGATGGATCCAAAAGGGGTTGATTATCGCCACTATCGCCCAGAAGCCTTACACGATGTCTTATGTCGGGTTAACCATGCTGGACGATCTCCACCACAATAAACCGGCATCGCTGCAAGCGAACTGGGAGACCGAGCCATCGTCTCCGCTGCCTGTGTTTGTGGACACGGGAGCTGCACTAGTAGACAAGAGCAACGTCGAAGCGTTCATTGCTGGACAGAAGCCGGGAGCCTCAAACTAAGGACGCCTTGCCGCGAGGAACTCTGAGGTTGAGAACGGCTAGCAGGAAAGCAATCTTCATCTGGTAACATCCTGCGCATGCCCGACACAGATCTTAAAACGGGGCACGTAGTTTCCCACTTTCGAATTCTGTATAAGCTTGGTGGCGGCGGCATGGGTGTTGTATATGGTGCCGAAGACACCAAGCTGGGCCGTAACGTTGCTCTGAAGTTCCTGCCTGACGATTTGGCGCTCGACCCCACATCCCTGGAACGATTCCAACGGGAAGCGCGGGCCGCCTCCAGTCTCAACCATCCCCACATTTGCACAATTCACGATATTGAGCATGAGAACGGCCGCTACTTCATCGTGATGGAGTTGTTAGAGGGCCAGACGCTGCGCGATGTCATAACTCGTGGTCCAATTCCAGTCGAGCGGCTGCTTGATTGGGGAATTGAGATCGCCGACGGTCTTGAGGCTTCCCACCGCAAGGGCATTGTGCATCGCGATATCAAGCCGGCCAACATTTTCATTACCTCCCACGGCGAAGCGAAAATACTCGACTTTGGTCTGGCGAAGGTTTCTTTTGCCGATGGTCAATTGAAGGAAGGAGAAACCGAAGCCACAGGATTGACCAGCCACGAAGCGGTTCTGGGGACGGTCGAATACATGTCTCCTGAGCAGGTTTTGGGCAAGCCGCTAGACTCGCGGACCGACCTCTTCTCACTGGGAGCCGTGCTATATGAGATGGCTACAAGTAAGCGTCCATTCTCCGGGAATACAAGGGGAATAACGGCGGACGCCATTCTGCATAAAAATCCGATTTCTGGGACAAGACTGAACCCTGAGCTGCCAGCGGAATTGGACCAGGTAATTCGCAAATCCCTGGAAAAAGATGCTGACCTGCGTTATCAAAGCGCTGCCGAACTTCGAACCGATCTCAAACGAATCAAGCGTGACAGCTCCTCCTCGAGTGGGGCAGTAGAAAACGTCGAGAGCCAGCTTCGCAAACCGCGATCACGTTTTCGCAATTGGTGGATTCCATTAGCCGCCGCGCTTTTATTGGCCGCCACTTTTGCGGCCTACTGGTTTCGTCGCGCACCAGCGCGGTCGCCCGAGAACTTAACCGTCGTGCCACTTACTTCTTATCCGGGCGCCGAGCAGAGTCCCAGCTTTTCTCCCGACGGCAATGAGATCGCGTTCATCTGGAACGGCGATCTGTACGTAAAGCAAGTGGGCAGCGAAAAGGCAGTGCTGTTGACGAAGTGGGCAATTTCGCCCGCATGGTCGCCGGACGGCCGGACCGTTGCCTTCGCGCGCCTAGGTAAAACCGAGTCGACTGTGTATTCAATCCCGGCACTGGGCGGCCCCGAGCGCAAACTCAGCGAAGCCTCCAGTCAGCTTTGGGAATGGGCACAATTGAGTTGGTCTCCAGACAGCAAGTGGCTGGCGTTCCCCGGCCCAGACACAGCAATTTCTGCGAATTTGCCCCTCGCTCAAATCAACCTGCTTAACGTTGAAACTCTCGAGCGGCGAGTCGTTCCCAAACCCGCCCCTAATTGTGAGACCTCTGCGTTACCGGCCTTCTCTTCATCCGGCGATGTCCTAGCGATGTTCTGCGGCTCCTCTGCTGGGATCGGAACAATCTTCCTGCAGCCGTTGCAAGGTGGGAAACCGCGAGAGTTAGTCCACATCCAGGGAGATCTCATTGGTTTGGCTTGGACTGTGGATGACAAATTTATTCTCTACAGCCTCAACAACTTTTTGTGGCGCGTGCTGGCATCGGGCGGAACGCCGGAGAAACTCCTCTTCGCTCAAGGGGTTCAGGGATTTACCGTAGCGCGCACCGGAAAACGGCTGGCTTTTGCGCAACAGAGCTTCTTGCGTAACAATCTACACATCCAGCGCCTGGACTTAGCTGGGCCTGCCAAGCCCTTACATGAACCCGTGACCATCATTTCTTCCACACAGGGAGAAGAGGAGCCGCGCATCTCGCCAGATGGTAAGCGGGTAGCGTTTGGGTCGAGTCGCTCGGGAAGTTTGGAGGTATGGGTGGCGAATAGCGATGGCTCGAACGCTCTAAAACTAACGTCCTTCGGTGGGCCTCCCTGCGGGACGCCGCGCTGGTCACCGGATAGCCAACGCATCGCTTTTGATTCGCGCGCCGGTGGACACTCTGAGCTCTACATCGTAAGGGCTGACGGCGGTCCACCCCAGCGCTTTCCGACCGGAACTCCCGACGCAGGAGAACCTTTCTGGTCGGCCGATGGCCGATGGATTTATTTTAAGGCAGCGACCGGGCAGCCGGGGCTCTGGAAAGTGCCGGTTGCTGGTGGTCCTGCTGTGCAGCTAACGAAAGGCCTGGCAGGACTCCCACAGGAGATTCCGGGCACCTCGCGTGTTGCCTACATAACTACATTTGGTGGTGACGTGATGTCGGTTGCAAATAGTGGCGGAGATGAGCGACCAATCACGGGAATCAGGGTCCCTCCGGGCTATCCACTTTACGACGCGTGGACTCCATCCCGCGCTGGCTTGTACTTTCTCGATGCAACCACGAAACCTCCCTCGATCCAGCTATTGGATCTGGCGACCCACCGACTCCAGCATGTTGTCGACTTCAAAGGCGATTGGCAAGTTTGGGGAAGCGGACCAAGCGTTTCAGCCGACGGCAAAATTCTGGTCTGGGCCGAGGGAAGTCCAATCGAAGGCGACATTATGCTGGTCGAAGGCTTCCAGTAGGCGCGAAGATTACTGGTAAGCACAGATTGAAAGTTTCCACTACATAGTTCAATCCTAATCCCATAAAATGCTTTTACGAATGAACGAAGCGAGCTCTATTCAGGAAGCCGGCGTTAGCGAACCATTGCCGCAGATTCGCGAACCTCTACAGTTTCCCGCCGGTTTTTTTTGGGGAGTTTCGACGGCCGCTCACCAGGTTGAAGGCTGCAACGACAATCAATGGACGGACTGGGAGGCGGCAGGCCGCATCCGAACGCGAGATCAATGTGGCGACGCTTGCGATTGGTGGAAGAATGCGGAGCGCGATTTCGATCTTGCCGCGGAAATGGGCCTCAACGCTTTAAGGCTCTCGGTCGAGTGGAGCCGGATCGAGCCGCAAGAAGGCCAGTGGCATCGCGAAAGCCTGCTGCGCTATCGGGAGATGCTGAAGGCGCTGCTTGAGCGCGGCATCGAGCCGATGGTTTGCCTGCATCACTTCACTAATCCCCGGTGGTTTGAGCAGAAGGGGGCGTTTCTTAATTCCGATGCGGGAAACCTGTTTGAACGATTTACCCGGCGCGTCGTCGAAGAATTAGGCGATTTGTGCCGGTACTGGGTGACGTTCAACGAACCTAATGTTTACGCCTCGATGGGATATGTCTTGGGGGATTTTCCTCCCGGCCGACTGGGAGACGTCATCGGCGCGTTCCGTGTGATCAACTCGATGTCGCGGATCCATGTACGCGCCTATCACGCAATTCACGAGCTCCAGCCAAAGGCGCAGGTTGGATGGGCTCACAACTACATTGCTTTTGTGCCGGCAAATCCTTCGTCCCCGTTTGATCGGTGGTCGACAAGCGTGGTCAATGCGCTGTTCAACGAAAGCTTTTTGGGAGGGATGGAGCGCGGGTATCACAAATTTCCTTTCAATCTGGCGGACCGGGGCACTCCCGAAGCGAAGGATGCTTGCGACTTTGTGGGACTCAATGTGTATAGCCGGCTGCACGTCAGATTCGATTTGAGAGAGAGGTCACAACTCTTCTCGCACGTGTATGTGCCCTCGCATGTGCCGCAGGGCGACTCTGGAATCGAAAGGCCTTATGGAGAGGCTTATCCCGAGGTGGTTCGAATCGCGGTCGAGCGTGCCGCGCGGCTGGGCAAGCCAATCTACATTTTGGAAAACGGCGTGCCTGACGCTGAGGATCGCATACGGCCCTGGCTGCTGTTGAATACGCTCAAAGAACTGCACAGCCTAATAAAGGATGGCTACGACATTCGCGGCTATTTCCATTGGACCTTGGCCGACAACTTTGAATGGACCGAAGGATGGAATCTACGTTTCGGATTGATTGCGATGGATCCGACGACGCAAGTCAGAACCATGCGGCCTAGCGGAGCGTTATATCGGGGGATTGCGCTGGAAAACGGATTCTCGCCGCAGATGGTCGAGGAACACTTTCTTAAGCGAGAGACGTCGTTGGCAGAGTAGTTTTCTCCATCGTGGCATCACAGCGTCTGTGTGAAAAATGAGATTGCGCCCTGTGGGCGCGTGGTCTTGTGCCGCTTTTACCCCGGACTTGCGTCCGGGGCTAAGTTATGTCGCTCCTACGGAGCTGGTTTCGCCGCTCTTCATTCCGCCAGCCCGCCGTTTAAAGTGTTCTTTTCGCGGAGAGTCGGACCTCGGCGGCTAAACGCCGATGCCGGGAATAATCGGGTTATTCGCAGCGGTGAACCGCTGCGCCACCCAAAAAACAAACACGGTGTCGAGTTTTTCTGCAGCCTGTCAGTGCGGCAGGGGCTGTAGGGGTCCGAACACCTGGGTGATGCCGGAACGTCTTTTCAGCTCACTGAGCACGGCTTGGGCTGCATTCAAGTACGTCTTGCTCGGGTCGGAGGGATCTGACCACACGGCGTCGTAAATTACTTCGGCGGCTTCTTTCACGTCCATGTGCAAGACTGCTTCGAGGACATCTACTCGTTCCTGTAACTGGTCGTAACAATCCTGGCATACCGTGGCAGCTTCCTGGGCCCCCTGGTGATTTTCGTCCAGAGTGCAATGCGAGGCCGTGGGGCCTAGCTGGAGCGACGCCGCGTGAGCTTGAGATTTGAATTCGCGAAGAAACCGTTCACGCTCTTCCTCCAAGGCCCGAGGATCAGCCAACTTCTCAGCCGTGATCGATGTGTTTGTTTTTATTGCGGCAATTGCAGGCACGCGATCCGTCGCCTTGCATACCGGACACGCCGCCAAGTTCGCCGCGTAATAAGTCTTGCATCGGGCACACGGCAGGCCATAACCCACACGCTTTGCGATGAGTGGCTCAGATGCGGCCGCTTCGGTTCTGGCGGATGCAGGGGCCTGAATCGGAGCATGCTGAATTCCTGCGTGGGAAGGAAGCACAGTTCGCACTTCGCGGGCGTTGCCAACCGGAACGGTTTGTGTCGGGCTCATTGTTAGTACTCTCCGCTTGTGATTCTAGGAGGATGAACGCGGTTGAACTACAGCACGAGAGTTCATGGGAGTAACTGTCCTGATGTCACACAGGTTTTGAGCCAGGGAACCTTTTTAGTTATTGGACCTTATTGTCGCGCATGAGCTTGAGCAGCTCTTCTTTGCGGGCGCGGTAGAGGTTCTGTCCCGGTTTCATGCTCGAAGCGAGTTCCAGTTCTGCCAGCGCTTCGTTGTCGTGGCCCATCGCCATAAGGCAGGCAGCGAGAAAGTAATGATTCTCGGCGGAGGGCTCGAGGCGCAGGGACTCGTGAAATTCCTGGGAGGCAGCGGCTAAATTATTAGCCTCAAACAACGCGGTCCCGAGCAGATGGTGAGCTATTGCCGAATCCGGATCGAGCTCGACCGCGATACGCAGTTCGCGCAATCCTTCCTGCTGCTGATGAGTGAGCTGCAGAACCTGCCCCAAGACACGATGTTCGGCTGAGGCGGTTGGATTGTCGATGATGGCAAGTTTTAGCTGCTCGATCGCCGATTGATAATCCCGTTTCGCCAGGAAGACCTTCGCTAGTCCCGAATGTCCGCCCTTCCAATTGGGATCCACGCGGAACAATTCGCGGAACTCGGCGATCGCCACCTCATATTCGCCCTTGTCGTAATAAGTGTTTCCGAGATTATTTCTGATGGTGGGTTCTTTCGGGGCGAGCAGCTTCGCTTCTTTATATTGCGCGATGGCCTCGTTCAACTTGCCTTCATCATGCAAAAGAATTCCAAGATTATTGTGTGCCTGCCAAAAAGCAGGATTCAGTTGAATTGCCTTGCGATACGCGTCGGTCGCGGCCTGTGAGTCTCCTTTGTCGTTCAGTGTCATCCCAATGTCGTAGTAGGTATTCGCGTTATCCGGCTGGAACCGCAGAGCTTCTCGAAAGGCGTGCATGGCGGCGCCGGATTCGCCATTGCTGTAAAGCCCCAGTCCTAGCAATCGATGGCCTTCAGCATTTTTCGGGTCGATGCTCAAAGCGGTGCGCGCCTCGCCGATAGCGTTATCCCCATCATTCGATTGATAAAACACCTGCGCCAAACCGATGTGCGTCTCGGGCAGGCCGGGCATCAGCTCTTTTGAAGTGCTGTATTCGTCGAAGGCTTCGTCCCAAACTCCTTGCTGCTGGCGGAAGTAGGCAAGCGCAAAATGAAGCGCGGCGGTCTTTGGATTATCCTCGATCAACTTACGAAAAACATCTTCAGCTCGCGAGTAATTACCCTGATGAGCTGAGAAAACGCCCGTCCATATCGCGGGTGAGCAATTGCTGGCAACGTTCACTCGATTGGCTTTCAGCTTCTGAACCGTAGCCACGTCGCTCCCCGCCTTGAGGAGATTTCTCTGCATGACTTCGCTCACCTGAAAGGAGACCTTTCGCTCTTGTGCCAATTCCCCAAGTCTCTGATTCGAAACTCCGCCAGCTAGCAACGCGACTGTATCAGTGCAGGTCAAGGGCTCGCGTGCTTCGGCTAAACAGGGGCATGTGCACACAACAGCAAGAAAGAAGGTCAGAAGCTTGTGCAAAACGGACTCCTCGCGCCCGACAGGAATGGCGGCAGCTATTCATCGCACCATAAGGCAACAGCGCGCCGGACGGAAGGTAACCACGGTAAGCCAGGTTCATTACACTGATTTTTGCGCTTAACGGTCTTTAGTAATAAGGGCTGGGTGATCAGGTTTGGAGGTATGCCCGAAGATTCACGAGGACTGCACTTAGTAGTACAATGTTGGCTGAGCATTCTGCGCGGAGGACTGTATGTTTGAAGGCCTGTTTCAACCCATGCACCTGCTGGTGATCTTTGCCATAGCTCTGCTGATTTTCGGCCCCAAAAAGCTGCCGGAATTGGGTAAAGGAATCGGCGAAGGCATCCGCGCTTTGAAGAGCGGAATGAAGGATGCCACCAATGATCCGCCGCCAACTCCGCCTTCTACTACAAACACCCCAAAAACCGACATCAAAAGCTAATCCCGGATTCTCCTGCACTTTGTAGTTCCCTGCCTTATGCAGAGTTGAGTGGCTAATGATGGGACCTCGGACTTCGTCACTGCTGCCGGCCCCTTGCCAAATAAAAAGCAACCTAATCTTCAGCCGACGCTTCCCAAGCTGTCCCTTGTCCCGATTCCA
>JGI12635J15846_10003271_pt1 | contig 14136 bp, 14 predicted proteins | sample BlaSpr_A8_OM2_M2_FD_15846 | JGI IMG/M metagenome (IMG submission 15846) | reverse complement strand
TTATCAAGACCCTGGGGGAATACCTGCGCCGGGTAAAGCTCTTCCCGGGCACGACGATCGCTCCTGATGGCAGCCTGATTCTGCTAATCGACCTGAACCGCATGGTGGCGTCCGAACCGAGCGAGCGCCGGCCAATACAGGCAAGCGCCAGCGCCGCACGAATATTTGCGCCGGGTTCGACGGCGATTGCGCGCGGAAACATCCCTTCGGAAGCCATCGACCGCGTCGAGCAAGAGCGCGTAATCGTTGTAGCGGACGACTCGATCAGCGTGCGCAAATTCGTCGGCCGGATGCTGGAGAAGAACGGATACCGCGTGAAACTGGCGGCGGACGGACTCGAAGCCGCCGAACTGGTGACCCAGCACGGCTGCCATTTGGTCATCACCGACCTCGAGATGCCGCGCATGACTGGTTACGAATTGATGGTGCAACTGCGCCAGAGTCCTACGACGCGGCGCATTCCCGTGATGGTCGTTACCTCGCGCGCGGGGGCGAAACATCGCGACCGCGCGATGAAGGAAGGCGCCACGGCATTCCTGACCAAGCCGGTGCAGGAAGATCAACTGATCGCGGCGGTCGAACAACTCATAGGAACGGAGGCGCCGCGCCCCGCCGTTCCGGTGGCGTAATCGAACAATGGCGACCCCCAACAAAAAGTTTCGTGTGCTCGTCGTGGATGACTCCACATTCATGCGGAAAGTCCTTGAAGGGATTTTCAACGCTGACGAACAACTGCAAGTCGTGGGCAACGCCAAGGACGGCCGAGAGGCCGTGGCGATGGCAGAGTCGCTGAAGCCTGACGTCATCACCATGGACATCAACATGCCGCACGTGGACGGACTACAGGCTACCGCGGAAATCATGACCACGAATCCGCGCCCCATCGTCATCGTAAGTTCAGAATCGCGCGAAGGAGCGGCCAGCACTCTCCGAGCGCTGGAACTCGGCGCGATTGAATTTGTCGCCAAGCCATCCAGCGGCATCGACCTCGATATGCTGAGCGTGAGAGAAGAGCTCCTGCGCAAGGTGCGCATGGCTGCCAAAGTGCGCGTTGTTCGAACCGCTTCACGACTGGCGTCGACCATTCAGCATGCAAACGGCTCCAAGACCCCGCCGTCCCAGCGGGTGAGCGTCCGACCGATACCGAGTTCCGGGCTTGATCAGCGCTTCCCGGTAGTCGTACTCGCGGCGTCGACAGGCGGGCCGGCGACCGTAATGCGCATCGCTCCCGGTTTCACGGGAGACTTCCCCGCCGCGGTGATTCTGGTGCAGCACATGCCGGCGGCATTCACGACGCAATACGCGGCGCAGCTCGCAGAATTCACAGGAATCCGCGTGAAAGAAGCGGAAGCCAATGAATCACTCCAGCCCGGAACGCTCTACATCTGTCCCGGCGGTCAGCATCTTCGCGTTACGCCAACGGGCCGAATCCAGCTTGACGGATCCACCGGCCGCATTAATGGTTATCTGCCAAATATTGACGCCACCATGGAATCCGTCGCGGCTTTCGCCGGGCCGCTGAGCATTGCGGGCGTGCTTACAGGAATGGGTAACGACGGAGCCAACGGCGCGATGGCCATCAAGGCCGCAGGTGGGCTGGTCTTGGCGCAGGATGAAGCGACGTCCGTGATTTTCGGTATGCCCGCTGAGGCCATCAAGGCCGGCGCTGTTGATCAGGTGCTCGGAATTGACGACATTTATGCCGCCATCGAAAAGCGCGTTCTGGGAATCTGCCGCACGGCACCCGCGGGAGTTCGATGATGCGGTTGGCGGCCCCAGTGAAGGCGAGTCCGGCAAAAACGGAACAAATCATTCTCTTCCGCGTCAGCGGACAATTATTCGCAGTCTCTTCCGCCTCGGTCCAGGAAGTACGTAGCGCGGACAGCATGTCCGGCGCTGCGATTGAAATCAGTGTGCCGGGGCTTCGAAAAGTGCGGCACGTCGTGCGGCGCGGGGATCGATCCCTCTTCATCGTCAACGGGGCCATGCATTTTGGATTGCATGCGGCGGAGGGAGCACTGCTCTTCGTGCTGCGCAAGACGCGCACCGCCCTTCTGATCGATGGCATCGAGAAAATGACGACCATGACACGGTTGCAGGCGCTTCCACTCTCCTTCTGTCACGAGGAGCGGCAATGGTATCGAGGGCTGACGGCCCTGGACCAGACGGTCGTGCCAGTGGTGAAGCCGGAAGGGTTTTTGTCGCCCGATGAACTAGCTTTGCTNGACGCGGCGCTTCTGCAAACGGACAATTTCGCTGCTGCAGCTCTCGAGGGGGCAGACTCCGCGTAATGACGGTATCGGCCGAACTCGAGTTGCAAGCGTTCGTCCTGCTGAGGCTGGGCGAACGGCGGTTTGCCGTTTCGGCAAACCAGATTGCCGAACTCGTGGCTCCGAGCCGTGTTTTTCGCTTTCCTCACAGAACACCGAAATTGGAGGGATTGATCCTGAGGCGTGGCCGGATCGTTCCGGTATGCGACGTTTCAGAGGCATTGCTCGGGAAGCGTCTTACTTCGCGCCGTTTTTACCTCATCGCCTTGCGCAACTACGGAACGCAGCGGGAATGGATCGCGATGCCGGTTACGGGTGAATGCGAGTTGATCAATGCAGAGATGATGGCAGCGGTCGAATCCGACGCCCCGCATGTCGCCGGGTGGCTGTCGCATGACGGTGAAGTCATCGAGGTCTTGAACCTGGATACTCTCACGCCCGGGCCGGAACAAGCGCCAGCGGAACCCGGTGCAAGGCAAAGTGCGGAGGCGCGGCCGTGATCCCCGCCGGACGTCCCGTCAAGGTTCTTCTGATCGACAGCAACGTCTATTTTGCAAAGCGCCTCGGCGACGCGTTGAAACGCGAAGGCTTTGAGGTCGTCTCCAGTACGCAAGCGGCTTTCGCGCTCACCACGCTCGAATACGATGCGCCATCCGCGATTCTCTGCGCGACAAATATGCGGGAGATGGGTGCTCTGGAGATTGCAAAAATCATTCACGCGGACCCCAAAAATTCCAATCTGCCCATTATTGCGCTTGGCGATGGAAGCCAGCGCGCATTGATGGAAGCTTTTCAGGCAGGCTGCGACGATTACATCGACCGCAATCGGCAGCCCGCGGTCATCGCCGCCCACGTGAAGCAGATCCTCGTCAGCAAGGCGGAGGGGTTTCAACCCACGCAGATGCTTGCCCAGTCTGACACCAGTCTCAGCGGCAACTTGACGCACCACGATTTGACTGGCGTCATGCAGATGCTGGGGCACGCGCACCAGACGGGCGCGCTGCACATCAACGCCGGCGAAACGGACGGTGTGCTCTTCTACGACGCCGGAACGATCGCGCACGCGGAGTGCGGCAATTTTTTCGGCGATGAAGCCGTGATCCACATTTTGAAAAGCCTGGGAAACAGCAACGAAGGCGTCTACAAATTTACTTACGGAACCACGTCGTCGCAGCGCACTGTGCTGCGCTCGGCCACCGATCTTATGCTGGATGCCATGCGCGAATTTGATGAAGGAACGCGTGACATGGTGGACAAGGAAGCGCTATGAGCGAAGCGATGACCATTCCGCCAGTGGGCGAAGCTCCGGCCAAGCGGACACCTACCGTATACTTCATCGATGACAGCGCCACGATGCGCGAAGTCATCAAGATCGCTTTTCGACGTGAGAATATAAACGTGATTACCTTTGCCGACGCAGCTTCGGCGCTGGCGCAGTTCGAACAGAACCGCCCCGACGTGGTGATCACCGACGTAATCATGCCCGATCAAGACGGCTACTCCGTCTGCAGCTACATTAAACAGCATCCGGATTTCAGTGAAACACCGGTCGTGCTGATGTCCGGCGTGGTCAATAAGAGCGTGGCCGACAAAGCGGTTTCCGTAAAAGCGGATGAACTGATTCGCAAACCATTTCAGCCGCAGGAACTGATAGGGCGTGTAAAAAGTCTCCTGGAGCCGAAGGGTGCAACGCCCGCGCCGGTCGTTGAGCGCTCCACGTCTTCGAACGCTTTGAGCCATCTCTTTTCGCCGCCTCCGGTTCCGGTGGCGCCCCGCCCTATCGCACCTCCACCGCCAGCCCCCGCTACGCCCGAATCTGCCTGGCCACGGGCACTCGCCGAGGCTTTCATTCCGCGGCAACCCTTGCAGGCACACCAGGATTCCCAACAATCGACGGCAGCGCCGGTTCGGCCCGCCCCGACAGCGGCCGACGTCCAGAAACTTCGCGCCGAGATTGCCCATTTGGATCTGCTCATCAAAAAGTTACAAACTGAACTTCAGATCGAGCGTCAATACAATCAAGCTCTGGAAACTCAGATTCGCACACTCACAGAAGTGAGCTAGCCGCGCGAAAGCCGCTCCGCCGCTCACTCCGATCCGACCGGCACGAGTCACGCAGGCGCACTATAATGGACGGGAAGCCGTAGCTCGGAGACGCTGTGCGCCGTGATTCTTCGGTGTTAGGTACTGGCGGATTCAAAAATGAATTGAGGGTCTCAAACTGATGCTTTTGGTCAGAGTCAATTTCGCGGCGAAACATTTTGTCCTATCTCCAGTAGCGTTTTTTTTTATGGCCGCCCTCGCAGTTGCTGGGCAGAACAACTCATCAAAATCCGCGTCTTGGTCCGGCGTCCTTGTGTCGAGCGCTTGCAACGCGGACGAGGCGTTTGCCGAATCTCCCGAGTGCACCAAAAGCGTGCCCGGGGCGAAGCTTGTGCTTTACGACGATACGAACAGGGTCATATATGGCCTTGAGCCGCAGGAATCAGTCACCGCTCACCTGGGAGACACCGTGACCGTCCGGGGGGCAATTGATGACGACACGATTCGAATCGCTTCCTTCGAGTTGATGTCGATTGGACTCGCAGTCGGTCAGAAAGCTCCTGCTTTTTCGCTTCGCGACCAGTTTGGCCACGTGCAAAGTCTCGACACCTTGAGAGGAACGAACGGCACCGTGCTTCTCTTTTTCCGTTCCGCGGATTGGTGACCGTTCTGCAAAGGGCAGCTGGTCCAGCTGCAAAGCGCACTCGCGCGATTCGAAAAGCAAGGGGTCAAGCTGGCAGCCATCAGCTATGACTCGGAAGAAATCCTGAAATATTTTACCAACCGGCATAAGATTGAATATCCAATGCTAGCGGACCCGGACTCGAAGACCATCCGGGCTTTTGGCGTTTTCAATCAGGAAGCTACGGGGATGCAGAAGGGCTTTGCTCGCCCGGGATATTTTTTTATCGAACCGAGCGGCATCATCCGAGAGAAGTTCTTCGAAGCGAGATACCGGGAGCGACTCACCGGAAATAGTATTATTGCCAAACTCTTCCCGGAGTTAGGCCAGGAAGTCACGGAAACCGTCGAAGCCCCGCATCTTCGGGTTGCCCTCGAACAATCCGATCCCACCGGCGTTCCCGGTACTCGCGTCACCCTTGTTGCCGAAGTGCAGCTGCCCCCGGATATGCATGTGTATGCGCCTGGCGCGCAGGGTTATAAACCCATCAAGTTCATCATGGAATCCGTCCCGCAGCTGGAACTCAAACCGGCAGTTTACCCTCAGCCCATAATCCTCTATTTGCCTGTGATCAAGGAGAAGGTGCCGGTCTTCAGTGGGACGTTCCGCATTAGCCAGGATGTACGAGTGTCCTCTTCGTCAGAGTTCTGGGGCTCGCTTGGCAAAGATGGGAAAGTCTTCACGATTAAGGGAAAGCTTGACTATCAGGCTTGCGACAAAACCATTTGCTACCTGCCAGCATCCGTGCCGGTCAAATGGAGACTACAAGTGTTTCCCCTGGATCGGACCCGCGCCCCCGTGGAAATTCGACACAAATAGGCTGGCGATTTGAAAATCGGATACATACGCTTGCAGGTAGTTGACGGTCGAAGACGGATTCAGTAGCCTCACTCTGCGCTCTTCAGTTATGGTTTTGTACTTCTTGTTCGAATCAAGGGGGACCCGCGATGGGCAATAAGAGCGAGTCGGCTATTTCTCGCCGTGAATTTGCGCGGCGCGCAGCCTTTGTTTCCGCAGCTGCGTCACTGGCGCCGTCAAAACTTCTACGTCCGGAATCTATCGCCGCGCCGCTGCAGGCGCAGCAGCCTGCGAACGCGCCAAAGCTATCGCCGGAAGGTCAGGCCGAGGTTGAATCGCGGATTCAATCGATCTTTGCCCGGTACGGCAACCGGCTTTCCGACGCGCAGAAAGCCGACATTCGGCGACTGGCCGCTGAAGCGCAGCCACCACTCGATCGACTGCGTGCGTTCCCGACCGACAACGGAGATGGGCCAGGACTCTACCTGAAACCATTGATGGAGCGGGAAAAGAAGCCCTCCCCGATTCCGGCGACAGCAAAACCGGCGACTACGCCTAAGAATTCCTGAGGAGCATCCAAAATGCCTGGCGAAGAGATCTTCTATCTCTCGGTAAGCGAACTCGCGAAGCGCATCGAATCGAAGAAGCTCTCGCCCGTCGAGCTGACGCAGGCGTATCTCGATCGCAGTCAAAAGATCGGACCGCGCTTGAACGCCTATGCTCGTTTGACGCCGGAGCTTGCCCTCGAACAAGCCAAAGCAGCGGAAAAGGAAATCCTGCGCGGCCACTACCGTGGCCCACTGCACGGAATTCCTTACGCTGCGAAAGACCTCTTGGCGGTAAAAGGGCTCCCGACCACTTGGGGCGCGAAACCCTATGCCGACCAGGTATTCGATTACAGCGCGACAGTGATTGAACATCTGAATCGCGTGGGCGCAGTAATGCTCGGCAAAGCATCCATGATCGAACTCGCGGGCGGAATGGGTTACCGCTTCGCCTCCGCATCCTTGCAGGGCGAAGCCAAGAATCCCTGGGACACCACGTGCTGGACTTGCGGTTCGTCTTCCGGCTCGGGGGCGATCGTCTCCGCTGGTCTGGCTGCCTTTGCGATCGGCACGGAGACATGGGGCTCCATCATTTGCCCCTCGGCCTTCTGCGGCGTGAGCGGTTTGCGACCGACTTACGGCCGGGTCAGCCGCTACGGCGCGATGGCGCTGGCCCCTTCGATGGACAAGATCGGCCCGATGGCCCGGAGCGCGGAGGACTGCGCGCGCATCTTTGCCGCCATCGCTGGTCATGACCCAAAAGATCGCGGAACGGTGCCTATTGATAAGGGCGCCTTCACCTATTCGCCGTCCATGGAATTACATTCGCGACCGCTCAAAATCGGCTGGCTCACCAATGCGTGGAAATCGCTCGAACCTGGCGTTGCGAAGCCTATCGAAGCCGCCGCCAGAATCCTAAAGAAATATTATTCGAGCGTGAAGGATGCGGCCTTGCCTGTCGGTCCCTGGGAGGATGCCGGCAACATCATCGTTGCTGTGGAGTGCGCCGCTTCTTTCCGGTCACTGATTCGGGCCGGGCGCGTGAACGAATTGACCGATCCGCTGGGGCAAATCGCTGGCTATGTGAACGAGCAGTATTCGGCTGCAGACTATCTGCAGGCCCTGAAGGTACGAGAAATCATTCAAAAGAAAATGGATTCCTTGTTTGAGACGTACGACGTTATCGTCGCGGCTGCACAACCCATTGCTGCCACGCCTCTGACGTTGAATCTTGAGACCGAACTGGTTTTTCCCGATCCTCTCGGCGGGATCGGCAATATCTGCGGTCTTCCGGCAATGTCCGTCCCTTGCGGATTCACGGAAAAGAATCTTCCGGTCGGACTGCAATTTGTGGGCAGAGCAGGTGACGATTTTGCTGTCATTCAGGCGGGGCGCACATTCCAATCACATACGGACTGGCATAGGAAGCATCCAAAGATTCATTAGGAATGGGCTAGGGATCAATGCTGCGCAAGGAAACCCGCTAACTTCAGGCTTGTTTCAGGATCTCGTGAACGGCGCGAAGAAGCGCCCAGCGGCTGAACGGTTTCGCCAGCAAACGCAGGGAGGAGGAGTCGCCCCGCGCAGAGTCCGCAGCGGCCCGTTCGCTGTAACCGGACATATATAGAATGCGAATCTCTGGGCGACTCTGCAGCAGTCGCGCGGTCAGTTCCTGGCCGGTCATTCCTGGCATAACCATGTCTGTGATGAGCAAGTCGATGGCGCCCTCGTATTTCTCCATCCTTTTCAGAGCTTCCGCACCGTCACGCGCTTCGATCACCGTGTAGCCGCCAGATTCCAGAAACTCGCGCGCCACTTCGCGCACGTCCTGTTCGTCTTCAGCAAGCAGAATCGTTTCCGTTCCCCGTGGCGCCTCTGAGATCGATCGCGCTGGTCCAGGGCGTTCGACGGGCAGATCAACTCGCGGGAGATAAATTTTGAACGAAGTCCCTCTCCCTTCTTCACTGTAAACCCAGATAAAACCGCCGCTCTGCTTCACGATGCCGTAAACCGTGGCCAAGCCCAGCCCCGTACCCTTTCCTTGAGGCTTAGTCGTAAAGAATGGCTCAAAAATGTGCGCCTGCGTCTCCGCATTCATTCCAATCCCGGTGTCCGAGACCGCCAGGAGAATGTAGCGACCCTGCCGGACAATGGGATGCACGGCGTTATACGTGCTATCCAATTCGGCATTCGAGGTCTCAATCAGGAGCCGCCCTCCGTCCGGCATTGCGTCTCGAGCGTTAACGGCCAGATTCATGACCACCTGTTCCATCTGGCTGCCGTCCGCACGGATAGCGCCAAGATCCTCGGAGCTGCGGATGACCAGCTCGATGTCCTCGCCAATCAACCTGGGTAACAGCCTGCCCATGTCTTCCACGACGTCGTTCAAATTCATGACGTGGAGCTGCAAGACTTGCAAGCGGCTGAAAGCGAGAAGCTGGCGGGTTAAAGCGGAGGCGCGATCCGCGGCGCGGTCAATCTGTTCAATTTTTCTCGAAAAGTGCTCGGAAGGAGGCAGAACATTGAGGAGAAGCTCCGTGTGTCCTTTGATCACCATCAAGAGATTGTTGAAATCATGGGCGACGCCGCCGGCCAGACGCCCCACGGCTTCCATTTTTTGCGATTGGCGGAGTTGCTGTTCGAGAAGATGGCGTTCGCTAATGTCCTGCGCCACGACCAGGCGGACTCGCCTTCCTGCGTATTCCAATTCGTGAGAAATAGTTTCAACCTGGATGATCTTGCCGTCTTTCTTGCGATGCNTCCAATTGCCATGATAAAGCCCGTCGTTCGGAATCTGCTTTAATTGATCAAGATAGCTTGCCCGTTCATCCTCTGGACGAAGGTCAACGGAGGTCATGCTTTTGAATTCATTCAAGGAATATCCGTACTGACGAACGGCGGCATCGTTCACTTCCAGGAAGTGCAGCGTTTCCCGGTCGATGACCCAAGTGGGGAGCGGATTGTAGCTGAAGAGCAACCGGAACATCTCTTCGTTCTTGCGAAGCGCGTCTTCCGAGCGACGCCGCTCGATGGCCAGAGCGATGTGACCGCCGACGGAGCTTAGAAACTCCAGATCGCGAATGTCATACGCATTTTCGTTTTCATAGTGCTGGACAACCAGGACGCCGATTGTTGCCGTTGGTGTCTTGAGCGGAACGCCGAGCCATGAAGGCGATGGCGAACCAACGAGTTCGACTTCACCTTCTGCCGCGAGCCGGTCGAATTCGTCCTGCGGAATCAACATCGGGGATCCCGTTCGGAAGACAAATGCGGTGCAGCTGCGGCCTACCTTTTGCGGTGCAGGCGCCACATCAATCTGATCGGCGAAAAATGGAAACGTAAAAGAGTCCGCCTCCTGATTGTGGAGGGCGACGAAGCAATTCTCCGCGTAAAGAACTTTTTTCAGTGCCTGATGGATCCCCCGCAACAGCTCGTCCAGGTTGGCAGTTTGGTTGAGGGCATGCACGATCTCGGAGATGACCTGACGCTCCGCTTCCATCCGGTGAAGGTCGGTGACGTCCCGAAAAGTAAAAAGAATGCCATCGATTGCGGACAGCTTGCTATGATCGCGGGCCGCGGCGTCGAACCAGCGCCAGCTCCCGTCTTTGCTTTGCAACCGGCAGCGGCCGCTAAACGTGCCACGTCCGCTGGTGGACAGATCGCGAAAACATTCGCGAACTCTGCCGGCATCGTTTAAGTGAAGGAGATCAAGAATCGGTCTTCCGGCAAGATCTTCGGTTCGGTGGCCAAGTAGGCGGGTAAAACCGGCGCTTGCAAATTGAATGATACCGTCCGGGCTGACAATCGCGAGCAGTTCTTGGACAGAGTCCAACAAAGTGAAGAGTTGCTCCGGGCCGACGACGGTGCCTTGCGCAAAGGGGGCACGTTGGGACATGTGGTGGCTGCTCGCGACACCAGCCTGCGCAAAACTGCACCGCGGGCGAGCGTGAGTCCTGCGTCCTCCGTTTGGACTTATCCTTAGCTTACTGCAACCAATTCTCAGGCATGGAGATTGGTGATAGTTTTAATCATACAGAGGCTGAAGCTTTCTGTATGCCATAGAATGGGAAACTGGCGCGAAAAAATGACTGTACCAGAGGACAGGACAGCCTCTCGAAACAGCCGGCTTTTGCAACGATTCCGCACGTGTTACGCTCCCCCGTCCTCTGACGACGAGGACACCCGACTTTCTCATGACCCGCGCGGGCACCCCAAGGAGGCAATTCTGTTATGCACGACACTTGGAAAGATATGTTTGTCATGGGACTTCCCCTGGCAGAAAAGATCCTTCGCCCCATCATCGTTTATGCGTTCCTGGTGGTCAGCCTAAGGTTGTCCGGGAAACGCGAACTCGTCCAGCTCAATCCGTTCGACCTGGTTGTCTTGCTGACACTCTCGAATACGGTGCAGAACGCCATCATCGGCGAAGATAACAGCGTCTTGGGCGGAGTCATCGGGGCTACTTCCCTGCTCGTCACCAACTACCTCGTCGTTCGCTTCCTCTACGATCACAGTAAACTCGACCAATTGGTCGAAGGGAGCGCTGACGTCCTAGTGGACGGCGGCAAGGTGCGCACGCAGCGCTTGAAGAAGGAGCTTATTACTATGGCGCAACTCGAAGCGGCTGCTCGGAAACAAGGCTTCGAGTCAATTTCCGAAGTCGAACAATGCGTGCTCGAGCCGGGAGGGACGCTTACATTTCTCGGGAAGAAGCCAACCGGCGAGGACGTCCGCCACCAGGAATTGGTTGGAAAGCTGGAACGGCTGGCGCAGGAAATCGCGCTGCTAAGGGGTTCGCAACCGCCCGCGCGCGCTTAAATCAGTGAAGGGAAAAACCCGTCAACGCCAAGGCGATGCCCAAAGCACCGATCAGCACTCCGCCAAGCCAGAATCCCTTTCGCTTGGTCAAAAGCGTGATCGAGCAGATGACCAGCCCGATCTCCAGAAGCGCCTCTCCTCCATCAAATCGGTCGGCTTGACGAACCGTCAAATCGCGCTCATCTTCCAAATTCTTTGCCTCTTTGCTGACGTCGACTTTGTCGCCTTCGTAGTGCTCGACTTCCTTGGCGTACTTCTCTTTCAATTCTTCTCCCAGTTCCTTGTTCAGCGGCGCCACGAGCTTGACGACGTCGGAGAATCCCTGGGCTTCGTGGAGGCGGACGCTCTTCGCCTGATACTGTGCCCACCGGCTGGCGGCCTGAGTTTCAAGGCGCAACCCTTCGGTGTGCGACCGGTGGCCGAGCAACGACGCACCGGCCACAAGCACCGCCATGATCGAGATCGTAATCGAAACGGGGAGGATCAGCGGGTGATCCTCGCTCCCGTGATGACTCTCCGGAAGTTCGATGCCCTCGCCCATTCTTTGATTCTCCTCTTATGGGTTCAGACTGCAGAATCAGAAGAAATCACCTGCAGCGACTCGTGCGCGGCTACCAGCGTGCGGTCAATATCCTGGGAGGTGTGCGCCACGGAAACAAAGGCAGCCTCAAATTGTGAGGGTGCCAAGAATATTCCCCGATCCAGCATCTCGCGAAAAAATCTGGCGTATCGCTTGGTGTCGGATTTCTTGGCATCCGCGTAATTTCTCACCGGCCCTGGTGTGAAGAATACCGTCGCGATCGAGCCGATGGCATTAATCCGCGCGGGTATTCCGGCGCTTGCCAGTTCAGAGCGAAGACCATCGACCAGCTTCTTCACCAGTTGCTCGACCTGTTCGTAGAGCCCTGGCTTTAGGAGTTGATTGAGCGCCGCGATCCCCGCCCGCATCGCGAGCGGGTTTCCCGCAAGCGTGCCCGCCTGATACACCGGGCCAAGTGGCGCGACATTGTTCATCAACTCGGCGCTCCCGCCGTAGGCTGCGACGGGAACGCCGCCACCAATGATTTTTCCGAGTGTCGTAAGATCCCCTGCAATCCCGAAAAGTTCTTGTACCGAGCCATGCCGCAAGCGGAACCCCGTAATGACTTCGTCGACGATCAACAGCGCGCCGTTCTTCTTACTGATCTCTTGCAAGCCCTTCAAGAAGCCTGTCTCTGGCGGAACAACTCCCATATTCGCAGCGATGGGCTCGACGATGACTGCCGCAATCTTATCTTTGTGCTGGAGAAATACGCGTTCGACCGCGGGCAGATCGTTGTAGGAAACGTTCAATGTCAACGCGGCCAGCGCCGCAGGCACTCCCGGACATTCGGCGATTCCGAGCGTAGCGAGGCCGGAACCCGCCTGAGAGAGGAAACTGTCCGCGTGCCCGTGATAACAGCCTTCGAATTTGACGATGAAGTCGCGCTTCGTAATTCCTCGCGCCAGCCGCACGGCGCTCATCGTTGCTTCTGTGCCGCTGGAGACAAAGCGAATCTTTTCAATAAATGGAATCGCCCGCGTAATGAGCGTGGCCAACTCAAGCTCCAGCTCGGTCGTCACCCCAAAACTCGTGCCACGACGCGCCTGGTCGGAGATCGCCTCGCTGATGGCGGGATTCGCGTGTCCCAGGAGCATCGCGCCCCAGGAGCACACGAAGTCGAGCAGTTCATTCCCGTCCGCGTCGTATAGGTATTGCCCGCTGCCCCGGTCGATAATCAGGGGCTCTCCACCCACGGAACGAAATGCACGGACAGGGCTGTTTACGCCGCCGACCAGCACCTTCTCGGCGCGCTCGAAAATCTCGCGCGAACGCTTGCGCTCGCGCTTCAATCGGGGTTGCGCTGTACTCATGTTTTCTCGCTTAAATTATCACGCCTTCAGCCAGCGTGCGACATCCTTGGCATGGTAGGTAAGAATGATTTCCGCCCCGGCCCGCTGGATGCCCGTCAGAATCTCCAGGACAACCCGCTGTTCATCCAGCCAGCCCTTCTGCGCCGCTGCTTTGACCATGGCATACTCACCGCTGACGTTGTAAGCACCGACGGGAACATCAAACGCATCGCGCACCCGCCGGATAACATCCAGATAAGCCATAGCGGGCTTAACCATCACCATATCCGCGCCTTCTTCGAGATCGAGCTCCACTTCTTTCAATGCTTCCCGCACATTGGCAGGGTCCATCTGATAACTGCGCCGGTCGCCAAACTGGGGAGCAGACTGGGCCGCTTCACGGAAAGGTCCGTAGAAGCCAGAACAATATTTCGCGGCATAAGAAAGAATAGCGATGTTCTCGAACTTGTGTTCATCCAGCGTTTCACGAATGGCCCCCACCCGCCCGTCCATCATGTCCGATGGAGCGACGACATCAGCGCCCGCGCGGGCATGCGAGAGCGCCTGCTGGGCAAGAATCGCAAGCGTGGAATCATTGGCCACTTCGCCATTCTCGATGACGCCGCAGTGGCCATGGTCCGTGTATTCGCAGAGGCACACGTCCGTAATTACGAGAAGATTTAGCTTCGCTTTGCGAACCCCTTCAATCGCGCGCTGGACCACGCCTTGCGCGCCGAGTGAATTGGCGCCGCGCGGGTCTTTGGATTCGGGCAATCCGAAAACAATAATCCCGGGAATCCCGAGCGATTCCACGTCGCGGCACTCCTCCACAATCTGATCGACAGACTGCTGATAGATGCCAGGCATGGAGCTGACCTCCTGGCGAACCTTTGTTCCCGGACACACGAACATCGGATAGATGAGACCCGCTGTGGTAAGCCGCGTCTCTCGAACAAGGCCACGCAACGCTTCGCTCCGTCGCAAACGCCGCGGCCGATGGGTGGGAAAACTCATGCTCTCTTCACTCCGGCCTGTGTCTGTATCACGTTGCCCGCAAAATGTTTCTCTAACGCTTCGACGACCGCCGCTGCCGAAGTATCTCCTGACA